>Ga0209018_1000145_pt1 | contig 66041 bp, 55 predicted proteins | sample YNPBryBLVA2012_FD_185814 | JGI IMG/M metagenome (GOLD analysis project Ga0209018, IMG submission 185814) | Anoxygenic and chlorotrophic microbial mat microbial communities from Yellowstone National Park, USA - YNP Bryant BLVA 2012 (SPAdes)... ...
AAAATAATAGGTAACCCCGTTGGTTAAGTCTCTATGGTCGAAAGTCTCCGAGGCATCCGGAGTTCCGGCCTTGTCGATTAGTAAGATGCCGTCGGTGGGCCCGGTCGGATATCCGGTAGTCTTATAACGAATCATAGCGCCCGTGAAGTCCCAGTTGCCCGGATTGGTCCAAGTGAGCCTAACGCACTGGTCGTAGCCGGTTGCGTTAATGTTGGAAACGGGCACAGGAGGGTCTGTGTCAGCCTCCACTGGGAAGGCGTTTACCGGGTAGTTGTCCCTGTAGTAGGCTCCGGCCGGTTTCAGGGAGTAATCGAATCGCCATATCCCGAAACACTGAATGCTCTCCGAAGGATTGACATAGCTTTTCTCGTCAAAGGTCATCCACTGCATGCCGCCAGTAATGTTGTGGTAGGATATCGCGTCCAAGTTGCGGATATACCAATTCAACTGTTCGGTTTCGTTCCAACTTGGATTGGTCGGAGGATATGTCGGCCAACCGTGCTCCTGAAGAAAGATGGGTTTGGTAGTTACAGTTTTTAGATACGGAATCTGAACGGTTTTTATGTCCGGCCAGTAGTTGTGGAATGTGGCAACGTCTTCGTAGTTGATTACGTCGTTGACGTTTCTGTAGTAACGAATGCCTATCGTCACCGGATGGTTGCTGTCGAGCTGTTTGACCTTGTTGCACATTCGCTGCAGCCAACTGGTCAAGGTCGCCCTGATACTGGGAACGTAGTCCCAATCGTCGTAACCGTTCAGTATGTCCGGATGGTCGGGCTCGTTCTTTACATCCCACAGGAAAACGTATTTGTTGTTTTTTAGGTAGTTTACGATGGTTGTGAGGTAAGTGTAGTGGTCGGTTTCCAACTGCGTGCCGGCAGCCGGATAGGTAGTCTCCCAGTCAAAAACAGTGATGCAGCTCCTGATACCCTTGGTTCCCAACAGGTTTACCAAGTTCTCCAGCTTGATCAGTCGATCCTGCGGGATATTTGGTCCGTTCCAGCCACCCGCCGAATAGGGAACCAATATCCGGGCGCAGTTCATCCCCAGGTTCTTGATCATATCTGCTTCGGAAAGTATCTCATTCCAATCCCAGCCGTTCCACATATGTTGCCACATGTGGTCTTTGGGGTAGTAGTTGGTCCCTTTGAGGTGGTAGACTGTTCCGCCGTAAGTAAACTGCGAGCCTGTAATGCCAACGAATCCGGCCGGCGCAGCCCGCAGGGACGAACAACCGATCCATACCAGCGAAAGTGCAAGTATCGTAGTACTTCTCACTTATCATCCTCCAGGTTAGTTGGCAGCGGTATATATGCATTATACACCAGGCTCACTAGCTTTTTTCTTGAATCGGTAGGACCTAGGGTTGGCAATGACGTATTGGTTGTTGTTATAATACATGAGTCACGCGCTCCGATATAAGGCCGGGCCGCGTGACACTCTTTTGCGGAGGTATGTGGGTCTTGCTTATCGTAGGCGAGAGGATAAACACGAGCAGAAAAATCAAGGGCGAGCCCGTAATAGAGCAAGCCGTGCTGAACCGCGACGCCGACTACATCAAGAAATTGGCGACTTCCCAGTTCGAGGCGGGCGCTACTTACATCGATGTTAATGCCGGCACCCTAACGTCAGGAGAGCCGGAGGCGCTGGAGTGGCTAACGAAGGTCGTAATGGAGGCCGTTGACGCGCCGATATCTTTTGATACGCCTAATCCGGCAGCTCTGGATATGGCGCTGAGGGCCTATGACCCGGCCAAAGGACAGCCGATGATCAACTCCATTACGGCAGAATCGGAGCGCTATAAAAACGTACTTCCGTTCGTATTGGACTACAAGGCCAAGGTGATCGCGCTCGCGATGGACGACTCGGGTATCCAACAGGACCCCGAAAAGCGCCATTTTGTGGCCCGAAAGCTTATAGACGATCTCACGGGAGCCGGGGTGCCGATAGGCGATATCTACGTTGACCCGCTGACGTTTCCCATTGGTACCGGCAGCGACGTCGCCACTTCAATGCTCAGGATCATTGAGAACATCAAGGCGGAATATCCCGATGTGCACATCATCGCTGGGCTGTCCAACATCTCACACGGTATGCCGGCGCGCAAGATCCTGAATCAGGCCATAACCATTCTGTCTTTATGCAAGGGCCTCGACGCAGGTATCATTGATCCCAACGATCGCTATTTGATGGCCCTTATCTACGCGACCGAAGCGCTGTTGGGATTGGACGAGTTTTGTATGAATTATATAACCAAGTCTCGCGAGGGAGCTTTCGACGGTCTCTGATGCCCAACTTTGTTTCGGCTCACCTATGAGCCGGAATCCGCTGGTCGGGGTGCAGGTCCCTAGAGACGGCAATAGACTGGGCCCGGTGTTTGAGGAATAGAATGACCTGACACAGCGGAAAAAGGCCTTGGCAGTTCGGGGATTTGTTTTCAATGGGTCGGGGACGTGTTGGAGTGCTTCATCCTGCCATCACGGTAAGGTCTAGGTGAAGGGGAAAGGCTGATAACCTATGGTATCCGGCAGCAATCTTGAGCGTCTGTTGCGCGAAGGCCATTTTGTCGTGTGCGGCGAGATGAGCCCGCCACAGGGCGCGGACAAGGCGTCGATCATCAAGAAGTGCGACTACTTCCGAGATGTGGTCGATGCTGTCAATCTTACTGACAACCAGACCGCAATCGTGCGAATGAGCTCAGTGATGTCCAGCGTGTTTGCGTTGGAGGGCGGAGTCGAGCCGATTATGCAGATGACTTGCCGCGACCGCAACCGCCTTGCACAGCAATCGGACGTGCTGGGTGCTTCTGCAGCCGGGGTGAAGAATTTGCTGTGTTTGACGGGCGACTACATGTCGTTCGGCAACGAGCCCGGTGCGAAAGGTGTGTTCGACCTAGACTCAGTGCAGCTCATCCACACCGTAGCGGGCATGAACGCCGGTCGGTTCCTCTCAGGCGAGGAGATGAAGGTTCCGCCGAAGATGTTCATCGGTGGCGCGGCGAACCCTTTCGCGGAGCCGTTAGAGCTGCGGATCATTCGTCTGGGGAAGAAAATCGATGCCGGGGCCCACTTCATTCAGACCCAGCCCGTGTTTGATTTCCCTCGCTTCGAGAAGTGGATGTCCCTGGTGCGGGAAGCTGGCCTGCACGAGAAGGTGTTTATCTTGGCAGGCGTGATGCCGGTGAGGTCGGTGAAGGCGCTAATGTATATGAAAGAGAGTGTCCCAGGTATGAGCATTGCCGACGAGTACATCAAGCGTATGCAATCGGCCGAGGACGGTAAGGAAGAAGGCGTCAAGATTTGTGTCGAGACGATCAAGCGTCTCAGGGATATCGAGGGCGTGAGAGGTGTGCACATAATGCCGGTGATGTGGGAATCAATCACCCCGAGGCTGGTGGAGGAGTCCGGTCTGTTGCCGCGCCCAAAGCCCGCCGCGATCGAGGAAGCTCCTGCACCGACTGAAGAGGAAGCAAAATGAGTAAGCTGAGCGAATCAATAGGAGCCTTCTGCGAGAAACATCCGACGCTCTACAAGTGCGTCCTGCTGGCGGAGAACGCTGTCAAGAAGCCTGTGTTCAAGTGCCAGGATTGTGGCCAGTGTGTTTTGAGTTACAACGCGTTTACGTGCTGTATGCGTTGTCCCAAGCAAATCCGAAACGGTCCATGCGGAGGAACTCGACCCGATGGACATTGCGAGGTCTACCCCGACCGCCACTGCATTTGGTGGCTCATCTACGAGCGATCTAAGAAGTTGGGACGAAAAGGCAAGCTTCGAAAATACCATATTCCGGTCGATCGCCGGCTTGAGCATACCAGCGCTTGGCTCAATATGTTCCAGGGCAAGATATTGCCCTTCGACCTTGGCGGAAAATACGACGAAGAAAAAGAACGGAAGAAGGACGAGGCCATCGCTGGAAGGACAACCAAAACTGGAGAGAAGGCTTAGAGAGAGCCTATAGAGGCAGATTGGGCCTTCGGCAACCGATGATGAGAGGAGAATCCAAGGTTCATGCTAACCGACGTTGAAATAGCCCAGCAGGCTAAGCCGCGGCACATAAGGGACGTTGCCGCTGATATCGGCCTCACGGAAGACGACCTAATATTCTATGGCAAGGATAAGGCCAAGGTTTCGTTGGACGTGTTCGCCAGTCGGGCTTCCAAGCCGGACGGAAAGTTGATCCTGGTAACCGCCATCACGCCGACCCCGGCTGGTGAGGGCAAGACCACGACAGCCATCGGTCTTGCCGACTCGATCCGAAAACTAGGCAAGTCTGTTTGCCTAGCGCTCCGAGAACCGTCGCTCGGTCCGTGCTTTGGAATCAAGGGTGGGGCTGCCGGAGGCGGCTACGCCCAGGTAGTTCCTATGGCCGATATTAACCTTCACTTCACGGGCGATTTCCACGCCATTACCACTTGCCACAATCTGCTTGCGGCGATGCTCGATAACAGTATCCATCAAGGCAACGAACTTGGTATCGACGTTCATTCGATCACTTGGAAGCGAGTGTTGGACATGAACGAGCGAGCGTTGCGGGATATTGTGATAGGTCTCGGGGGCAAGCCCAACGGTGTACCGCGGCAATCCGGCTTCGATATTACCACTGCCTCCGAGATAATGGCGTTGCTGTGCTTGGCGAGCGACCGATCTGATCTCGAGGCTCGCTTGGCCAGGATTATGGTTGCGCTAAACAAGAACCTGGAGCCGGTGACCGCCAAAGACTTGCAGGCAAGCGGCGCAATGACCGTAATACTCAAGGATGCCATTCTTCCGAACTTGGTTCAGACCCTCGAAGGAACCCCGGCGTTTGTCCACGGTGGGCCGTTCGGCAACATCGCCCACGGTTGCAACTCCGTGATCGCTACAAAGATGTCGCTTAAGCTGGCAGACTACGTAGTGACGGAGGCCGGGTTTGGCAGCGACCTTGGCGCTGAGAAGTTCTTTAACATCAAGTGTCGTACCGCAGGACTGAAGCCGGTGACTGCTGTCGTAGTTGCCACGATACGTGCGCTGAAGATGCACGGTGGCATTCCGTTGGCTGAGCTTGGCAATAATAACCCGGCGGCAGTCGAGAAAGGCATCGAGAACCTCGAAAAGCACTGCGAGAATGTGCGCACCGTGGGCTTGGAGCCCATCGTAGCGATCAATAAGTTCCCCACGGATACCCCTGAGGAAATCGAGATGCTTTCCGAGTGTTGTCGAAAGATGGGCGTTGCCTGGGCGCTATCGGATGTGTGGGCAAATGGCGGCGAGGGCGGAAAAGACTTGGCTGAGCTAGTCTTAAACGCCGCTCAGGCCGAATCTTGTTTCCAGCCGGCTTATCCTTTGGAAATCCCGATTAAGGAGAAAGTCGAGATAGTCGCTCGTAAGTTCTACGGCGCGGACGGCGCGGACTTCCTGCCCACAGCCAACGCACAGATCAAGCAAATCGAATCCTTAGGCTTCGGTAACCTGCCGATTTGCATAGCCAAGACCCAGAACTCGTTGTCAGATGATCCGAAGATGTTCGGAAGGCCGCGCAACTTCAGGATTACCGTTCGTGAGGCTAAGGTAAGCGCGGGAGCGGGGTTCGTGGTCATCTACGCCGGCAACATTATGACTATGCCCGGACTGCCGAAGGTTCCGGCGGCTGTGAAGATAGGTATGAAGCCCGACGGCGAAATCTACGGGTTATTCTAAAACATCAGGCGTCCATCGCGTACTGTTGGGCGGGTAGTTCGCCCAACAGTAAGGTAAGTGGCAATTGCTGGGCCGGAATTTGCGAATTCCGGTCCTCTCATCCTCGTCCGACACCACCAAGTAAATGCGTCGGCACTAAACTTTTTGATGACCTCTATTTCATGTGGTAGAATCCAATGTGTAGGATTCCAGGAGGTCACATCCTTTGATAATCACTCAAACACCTCTTCGCATCAGCTTTGCAGGGGGCGGCACGGACTTTCGCGGCTTTTATGAAAAGGAATTCGGGTCTGTCGTATCCACGTCAATAGATAAGTATATTTATGTAATTGTCAAGGAACGATTTGACGACAAAATACGTATAGGCTACAGCCGCACGGAGATGGTCGATCGCGTTGATGATGTCCAGCACGAGCTAGCTCGTGAGGCGATGAGGATGATTGGTCTCAAAGGCGGGATAGAGATCGCCACTATGGCTGACATTCCATCAGAGGGATCGGGGCTTGGTTCCTCCAGCACGGTCACGGTAGGGCTGTTGAATGCGCTTCACGCCTATAAAGGTGAGTCGGTATCTGCTGAGACGCTTGCCCAAGAGGCGTGTCAAATCGAGATTGATATCCTAGGACATCCCATCGGCAAGCAGGATCAGTATATAGCCGCGTACGGCGGTCTGAGGCACTTTCGGTTCCACGGAACCGAAGAGGTCGAGACATTCAGTATTGATATCGACAATGGCGCTCGCCAGAGGCTTTGCGAAAGCTTACTGCTGTTTTATACTGGCGTTACTCGCAAAGCCGACGGCGTCCTCGCAGAACAGAAAAACAACATTGCCGACAGGATGGCCGTGCTGATTGAAATGCGCGACCAAGCCGAAAAGCTTGCAAAGCAGCTCAAGGCTGGAGATGTAGCTTCAGTAGGCGAAACGCTTCGAGAGGGATGGGCTAAGAAGAAGCAGTTGGCTAGCGGGATATCTAACCCCGTGATAGATGAACTGTATGAGTTGGCTATGTCGGCAGGAGCTACCGGAGCCAAGATTACCGGCGCGGGAGGCGGCGGGTTCTTGCTGGTGTATACACCTCCGGAGAACAGAGCAGCGGTGAGAAATAGTTTGTCCAATCTGCGCGAACTGGGAATCACCTTGTCGCGCGATGGGTCCAAAGTCATATTTAACGTCAGACGGTAAAGGAAGCCGAGTATGTCAATCATTAGCGAATATCTTGACCTGGTATGTAAGGCCATAGCGGATTTGCCCGAGGACAAGATACAGGATATGGTAGAGACTTTGTCCGACGCGCTCGCCAAGGGCAAGCAGGTCTTTCTACTGGGTAACGGCGGAAGCGCGGCCAACGCTACGCACATAGCCGAGGATTTACAAAAAGGCGTCAAGGAATGGACAGGCAAGAGGTTTAAGGTGTTGTCACTGGCGGAAAGCACCCCACTTATTACAGCGTGGGCCAATGACAGCGGCTACGAGAATATCTTCTCGGAGCAGATAGATTCGTTACTTGAGCCAGGCGATGTAGTCATCGCGATCAGTGGCAGCGGAAACTCGCCCAACGTGCTTAAGGCGGTAAAGAAGGCCAACGAGATGGGCGCGATAACCATTGGCTGGTCCGGGTTCTCCGGCGGCCAGTTAGCCCAGATTGCCCAGAAATCCATCGTGGTTAACAGCGACAATATGCAGCGAGTTGAGGATGTGCACCTGATCCTCGGCCACCTGGTGTTCACTTGTATGATGAAGCAGTGTGCCGGGCAGTAGGTTTGTTGTGCTCGCCGGTTCGAGTACGGGCCACCCAATGTGTGGTTCGTGCTTGTCACCGGCGAATTGGGCTGGCGGAAAATAGTCGGCTTTGCCGAAAGGCTCGAAGACAAGGCAGAGGATATGGCCGATACGTCGGGCTCGATTCGCTCGTAAGTCTTTTAAGGCTTGGCAACTAATGTCAAGTCGTGTGGAAGCCGGATCTTGTGGCGCTGTTGGCGGCGCGTAGAGGGATGTTCCACAATTGGGGTGAGGAGAGAACATGATCGTCTCATCTGCTCCCGGCAGGTGCGGGATTATAGGCAATCCGACCGATCTCTACGGGGGGTCGGTTGTCTCGTGCTCGACGGCTGAGCGCGCGCACTGCACTTTGACAGAGTCAGATGTGCTGACGCTGTGTGTCGAGCGTCACTGCGAGAGAATTCCCCCGGGCGGCAGACTGGAGCTTCTCGGCAATCACCTTGACATTCCCAAAGCCGTATTGCTCTATTACGATCAGAGCCCGGAGTGCTTTCGGTTTCGTCTTCAGATCACCTCCGACATTCCGGAGCGCGCCGGCCTTGCCGGTTCGACGGCGATGGTGGTCGCGGTGCTCGGTGCCGTAACCGCTCAACTCGGTATCGAGCTGGATAACTACGGCATTGCCGAAACCGCGCGAAAGATTGAGTTTGGTATCATGGGTATCACCTGTGGTTACCAGGACCAACACATGGCGTCGTTCGGTGGGCTCAACTTCATGGACTTCCGAGGCAAAGAGAACCTTCGCCAAGACGAACACGAGCCGCTGGCGACCGTTGAGCCGCTTCAACATTTAGTCGGAGAGCTGCCAATAGTGGTCGCGCACACGGGGGTCACACGCAATTCGGGGTCGGTGCATCGCAGTATTCGGGACCGATGGTGTGACGGTGAACTCGAAGTGGTAGAAGGCTACAAACGCATCGCGGAGCTAGGCAGGCTGGGCAAGAAGGCCATACTGTGTCGGAACTGGCAGCTACTGGGTGAGATGATGAACGAGAACCATCACATTCAGCGCTGTCTCGGCGGCTCGGGTCCGGAGAACGACGCGCTCATTGACGTCGCTCTAGAGAATGGTGCGTTGGGAGCAAAGCTCGCTGGGGCGGGCAAAGGTGGCACGATCGTGGCGTTGACTCTGGAGCCGGATCGGGTGGTACGAGCTCTTCGTCGAGCGGGCGCTGAGCGCATTCTCTGGCCCAAGCCGATGAACGGGCTCACAGTGGAGACGACTTGGCAGAGGTCCTTCGTCATCGGTGCAACGGGCACCGGCTGATCCGATTGTAAGCACCTTCTTAGCGCTTAGTTCTCAAAACAGGCAGTCGGGTCAGGCAGTGGCAAAATGTACGCGTGTCTCGGTGTAGTAGTCCCCGCCGTGGCAGTCGTTGATAACGATCAGCGGCAAATCAACCACTTCCAGCTTGTGGATTGCCTCGCAACCCAGATCTTCGTAGGCTACCAGTTCGCACGATATCACTCGTTTCGCCAACAGCGCTCCCGCTCCTCCAGTGGCGGCGAAGTAGACAGCTTTGTTATTGACAATTGCCTGGGTTACTTCTCGGCTTCGTTCTCCCTTGCCAATCATCCCTTTGAGTCCCGCAGTCAGAAGGGTTGGTGTGAAGACGTCCATGCGGCCTGAAGTAGTGGGGCCGGCAGAGCCAATCACGCGGCCGGGCGGTGTTGGAGTTGGACCCACGTAGTAGATAACCTGCCCGGCGAGATCTATCGGCAGCGGCTTGCCTAGCTTGATAAGCTCGAACAGCCGTGCGTGAGCGGCATCTCTGGCAGTATAGACTATGCCGGAAAGAAGGATTGCATCCCCCGCGTGGAGCTGTTCTATCACTTCTGGTGTAAGAGGAGTAGTTACCTTGTTCAATTAAGTTGCTTCTCCTTAGAGCAGCACCTCAGCGTGTCTAGCTGCGTGGCATTGTAGGGTCACGGCAACTGGAAGACTTGCAATGTGGCACGGGTAGGACTCTACGTGCACCGCCAGCGCTGTGATTTTTCCACCAAGACCCGCCGGGCCGATGCCCGTCGCATTTACCGCAGCTAGAAGATCAGATTCGAGCTTGGCGTTTATGCTATTCTGGCTTGGCTGTCCTACTGGTCGTAGTATTGCCAACTTCGAAAGCAAAGCGGCTTTCTCAATCGTGCCGCCGAGGCCTACGCCAACGATCACGGGCGGGCACGGATTAGAGCCCGCGTCTCGGACCGTCTCGACCACGAAACGCTTCACGCCTTCCGGGCCGTCCGATGGTTTGAGCATCATCGCCGCGCTCATATTCTCGCTTCCACCGCCCTTTGGTGCTACGATGATCCGCAAGCCATCGCCAGTTACTATCTCAGTGTGAATCACCGCAGGGGCGTTGTCGCCGGTGTTGACGCGATCGAGCGGGTGGCGCACAATCGATTTGCGTAAGCAGCCGTCCGAATAACCGCGCCGCACGCCTTCGTTGATCGCGTCAGAAAGACTGCCACCCGCGATGTGAACATCCTGCCCAATAGTGACGAACACAAGCGCAAGGCCGGTATCCTGGCAAATCGGAACTCGATCCTCGCGAGCGATTCGGGCGTTCTCGATAAGCTCGTCGAGCACCTTGCGACCTGTCGGTGATTCTTCAGCTTCTCGGGCTCGCGAGATGGCAGCGAGAACATCTGCCGGTAGATCGACACACGCGCCGATACAGGCTTCAGCGATGCGTTCGGCTATCAGGCCGGCGTCGACCGTGCGCACTTTAGTCGATGTCCTTTCCGGCAATTCCATCTCGCGTGAGATTAATGTCTGGCAGCGAGCGCGGACGATCGACAACAGGGCTAACAGCGGGACGTATTTGCTTTGTCAGGACATACTTGACGTGGCTATCGGCAAACAGACAATTGCGCGCGCCGCTCCAGGGATCGCCCCCTTCCTCAGGAGTATCATACCAGCCCACCTTCGCATTTTCACTGTGCAACGTCCAATACTCGGCAACCATTATTTTCTTGCTAGGGTACCTTACGTCCGAAGTCCGCATACTTGTACACGGCAACCTCGGGTTAGACGCTTCGAACTTCTTTCGCAAGTGATTGTTGTCGGCCACCGCGTTTACTTGAGCCGGTGTCATATAGAATGCAGCAGAATATGCATAGGATGTAGCTGCGTAGATGCCGGGTGGCGTCGGATCGGACGGACAGCTAAACACGCTGTTCTTCGTGGTGCCAGCCCCAGATGCTTTTGCTGCGCCTACGTATCTGCGCATAGGCTCGCGCCAATAATAACCTGCCCACAAGTACTGATAGTCGGTGTTCGGGTAATAACTGTTGTTATCCGCCAGATAGGACTCGAACGCCTGTCCAATCTGTCGCAGATTGGACTGACATGCCGCCCTCTTCGCACTCTTTTTTGCGTTGACATACAAAGGAAACAAAACAGCAGAGAGCGCGGCTATGATACCGATTAATACTAGAAGTTCTATGAGCGTAAAGCCTTTTTGATTGTTGCTCACTTAAGCTTCCCCTCCTGCCGCAACTTAAAGAACTCGTATGCCAGCAGCGCGGCTGGCACCTCGACGCACGTAGCCAACTTCTCGAAAACGCGCGAAAGCGAACGCTGGCTTATTTCGTCCGCTTTGTCATCGTATCCCAACTCGTTGACCGCCTGATTGATAAACTCGAACGCCTTTTGTATGAAAGCACCTTTGATTTGTGCAAGTTGCCTTAGGTGAAGGCGGGCATAGCCGCGAGTAATCTTCTCAGCGACCTCGTCCCAAGCCAACTCCACGCGTCTCTCTCGTTCTCGGCGTTGGCTCGCGGTGACACGGGTGGCTTGATGCATAGCCTGGAGTTGCTTCCAGTTCTCATAGTCGGCCAGCGTGGTGCCCTCGACTATCTTCAAGCGTACCTTCTGGCCGAGCACCTCACTAAGGCACTTTTCGGTTAGGGCGAGGTTTTGGCTGCTCTTTAGAACGCTTGCCATCGGCAAATCCGCGTTGGAGAATCCCAGCACGAACTCATCGCGCTCGAGCGTGATGCCGACACCTAGCTCAAGCGCCTGATATAGGGTTGGCGATATGACGCGGTCCTTTACCAGTTCTGCGGCCTGTAGCCAGACTTTGTGAGCTTGATTTTGATCCATAGCGTGTTTTAGCCTTATGTTGTTTCTTGGGGATTATATCGGTGCGCGGTCGGCCTGTCAACGCACGAACGGAACCGTTCCGTAGATCGCACTTGAAAGGCCGCCGACCAAAGGCTTGGCTACCAGTAGTATTCCGACGGTAGCGACAAGGCACACCGCCACTACCGTAGCCACCGCCCGGCCATCTCCTTTGATGGGCTCTGCTGTCGGCTCACAGAAGAACATCAGCCGCACCACGTTGAGATAGTAGAATGCGGATATCACGCTGTTCACCACGCCCAATACCGCCAACACCGCAAGCTCCGGCGCGTGGGTGCTTGCCTGTATTGCGCCTCCGAATACCAGCAGCTTGCCGAGGAAGCCGGCGGTCGGCGGTATGCCCGCTAGAGAGATTAAGAACACGGCGAGAGAAGCTGCGTAATAAGGCGATATTTTCCACACACCTGCGTAACCTTCGATGGCGTCCGACTTCAGATGTGTGCCTAGTCGTACTACTACTGCGAACGCGCCTAGGTTCATAAAGAGATAAGCGATGACGTAGGCAAGCACTGCGGGTATGTCCCAACCGCGCGAGATCACATCGCTTCCAACTGACCAGATCGGGGAGGCGACGGATCCATTGTTGCCCATCAATATAGGTGACAATGCCCCTCCGGCGCTCCTCACGGCGGTCAACACACCGATCATCATGTAGCCGACTTGCGCGATGCTTGAGTAAGCCAGCATTCTCTTAATGTTTCTTTGCCAAATTGCCACCAGGTTGCCGAAGAACATGCTCAGCGCGGTAAGCGCCACCAGCACCCAATACCAGCTAATACCTATCTCCACGCCAGGCAACCCAACCACCAACAGGAATCGGATCAACACCGCAATTCCAGCGACCTTGCTCACTACGGATAAGAACGCCGTGATCGGGGTCGGTGCGCCTTCGTAGGTGTCCGGCGCCCAGAATTGGAACGGAACCAGAGCTATCTTGAAACCAAGTCCCACCAGCACAAAGATCATCGCCGCCCAGCCCGCGCCGCTTGTCGCTGCCTTGCTGGAGAATCCGCTTGCCACTGCCGTGAGCGACGTGCTGCCGCCCGTGATCCCGAACAAAATCGACATACCGTAGAGCATCATCGCGGAGCACGCTGCGCCGTAGAGGAAGTACTTAAGGCCAGCTTCGGCGGAACGGCGGTCGGCCTTGGCAAAGGCCGCGAGAACGTAACTGATCAAGCTCAAGAACTCGAGAGACAAATAGATTGCAATGAGGTCAGAAGCGGAAACCGCGAGCGAAACGGCGGCTGTCGCGAACATCAACAGCGAGTAGTACTCTGCCTTGTGGGGCTGCCTCTCACCGAAATGCTCCAGCGACATCAACATCACAATTAACGTGCCCGCGAGCGCAACCAGCGAAAGTATCGCCGCGAACGCATCGACCGTGAGCTGCGCGTGGCCTCCGGCGGTCACGAATACATTAATAGCAGGCACTCGCACCGAAATACCATCGATTGCAGCCTCAACCGTCTTGTTCGAAAGATAACATGATTGCCAGACCACCCAACCGGCCAATATTATCGCCGGAACCATCATCACCGGGGCAAGATACTGAGAAGGCAGGTAGTGATCCAGACCCACATCAGGCTTGCGAGCAGCGACTACCCCCACTAGCAGGACGACAATTGCCGCCAAAGTAAGGTAAATCGCCGGTGCTATTAGTGTTAAATCGCCTAAGTGCATGCTATTAGTTCTCAGTTTTCGGTTAATCAGTTGCAGGTCGTCGCTTACGGACAATCCGAAGTTCCACTCATGCCAGGGGAAAAGGGAGAATGTATCAACCGCAGTCGTGAGACTGCGGCCGCATTTACCCCAGTATCCCTACAATCGCCTTTGACGCGACGGTAAATATAGCAAATATCGGTCCAGGCAAGATGCCGAAGAGTAACATCAACGCCATCAATGGCGCAACACTGATTATTTCGCGCGTGTCAGCGTCGGGCATCTTCTCATACTTCGGGTTCAGCGGGCCAAGCAGCACTCTCTGTAGCATCCAGAGCATAAATGCCGCTGTTACCACAACTCCGATCAACGCTAGTCCTGCAATAAGCGGGTTCGCGTTGAACGTGCCCGTAAGCACCGACAGCTCGGCGATAAACCCAGTCATCGTGGGCAATCCCAAAGAGCCCAAGCTACAAAAGATCAGCATTCCAGCGTAGATCGGCACCTTTGCGCCCAATCCACCGAAAGATGCCAAGTCGCGAGTGTGTGCCCGCTCATAGATAACACCTACTAGAAAGAAGAGCGCGCCCGTGATAAGGCCATGGCTAAATACTTGCATCTGTGCGCCGTTTAGCGCCAGAACTTTGCTTTCCGTTGCTGCCAGCGAGCCGCTGCCTGCTATCGCGCAGCCCAGCGTCACGTAGCCCATATGGTTTACGGAAGAGTACGCGATCAGCTTCTTGAGGTCCCACTGCGCCATCGCCACAAAAGCTCCGTAGATGATCGCCACAAGCGATAGCCCAGCTACTATCGGCCAGTAAATCTTAAACTGCTCGGGCATCATCGGCATCAGCACTCGCATGAAGCCGTAGGTCCCCATCTTCAGCAATACTCCGGCCAGAATCACGGAGCCGGCTGTCGGGGCTTCGACGTGGGCGTCCGGAAGCCACGTGTGGAACGGAAACATCGGCACCTTGATAGCAAAGCCGAGGAACAACCCCCAGAACACCAGCGCTCCCGCCAGCGGTGCGCCTACGGCAAAAGGCTGCGCCCTGGCTATCTGAAGCATATTGAAAGTGTGTTGTCCGGCAAGACGGGTGACCTCGGGCGAGAAATACATAGCCAGTATCGCCAGCAGCATCGCCATGCTTCCGACCATAGTGTAAAGGAAGAACTTGATCGCCGCATACTCCCGGCGCGGGCCGCCCCAAATGCCGATGAGAAAATACATGGGAACCAGCGACACTTCCCAGAACACGAAGAACAGCACGAAGTCCAACGCCGTGAACACGCCCAGCATTCCGGTCTCAAGGAGCAGGAACATCCAGAAATATTCCTTAGGCCGCAGATCGATGAACAGCGAGTAGATGAGGCTGAGCGTCGTGAGCAGCGTGGTTAGAAAGACCAACGGCACGCTTAGACCATCCACGCCCATAAGAAAGCTTACGCCAAGCGAGGGTATCCACGGCAGGTCTACCACGAACTGCGCACCATCCGGGAACTGCGCTCCGCCGCGCTGATACGCGAACCATAGCCAGATGGAAAGCGCCAGCGGAACCAGGCTGACTATGACCGATGTCCATTTTATCGCCCCGTCACGATCTCGAGGCATAAACATAATTGCCAGAGCCCCGACCAACGGGAAGAACGTTATTACCGGAAGAACCCAATTATTGGTGGAATCCATGTTACCTCCGAGTAGTGACCGATAAGCGCAACGGCGCATATCACAACAACCGCGCCGACCATCAGAAAGACATACTGCTGCGCGACGCCGGTCTGCAGGTAACGCAAACCGGCGCCGGCGGTCTTGGTGATCCAACCGACCAGGTTCACTAACCCATCTATAATTGTTTTGTCGAACCAGCCCCAAGCTGCCGACGCGACCGTCGTCAGATACCCGACGCCGTTCACGATGCAGTAGTCGATCACCCACTTATCGAACCAGAAAAGAAACGCAGCAAGCATCATCATGCTGCGGATAATGGTCGCGTTGTAAATCTCGTCGATGTAGTATTTGTTCTCGACGATCTTCGCCAACCAGCCGAAGTAGGGCTGCAGCTTCTCGATTCTAAGGATTTGCTTGTACCAGATGATGGTAGCAAGGCCAATCCCGATGAGTGCGGCAAGGGTTCCTATCAGGAACACCGGAACGTTGAACGCCAGTCGCGCCTCGTCTATAATGCGATGAGCTTCCGCCACAGGAGCTGTCCCCGGTTCCCATCCAGCCGTGAGGACAAACGCACGACGCTGGTTCTCGGCAAGCAACTCCTCGTAGTGGTGACCCAATACAGGAGCCATCGAGTGCTCGAAGGCATTGGCAAAAGGCGTTCCCACGTAACCCGCCACAATCGCCAGCACTGCGAGCACAATGAGCGGGACCGTCATCACCCTGGGGCTCTCGTGGGCATGGATGTCGTGGTTGCGCGGCTCGCCGAAGAAGGTCTTGTAGACCAGCCGGAACATATAGAAGGAAGTCATAAACGCGCCTATCACGCCTGCCCAGAAGATGATTCTGTTGGTGTGATACGCCACGGTGAGTATTTCTTCCTTGCTCCATCCGCCGGCGGTTATGAACGGTATCCCGCACAATGAGAGCGTGGATATGAGAAAAGTCCAGAACGTGATGGGCATTTTCTTGCGCAGGCCACCCATCTCGCGTATATCCTGTGTGCCTGTGCCGTGAATGACGCTGCCGGAGCCCAGGAAGAGTTGCGCCTTGAAGAAGGCGTGGGTCACGAGGTGGAACAGTCCCGCAACGTAGCCGAACACGCCTAACGCCATTATCATATATCCGAGCTGGCTAATGGTGGAGTAGGCCAAGACGCGCTTGATGTCGTTTTGCGCCACGCCGATGGCGGCCGCGAAGAGCGCGGTAAACGCGCCGACATAAGCCACAACTTGCAGCGCAACGCCGCTTGTATCCGAAAGATACACAGGGTACATCCTTGCGACAAGGTAAACGCCCGCCGCGACCATAGTGGCCGCATGAATTAGAGCCGATACAGGAGTCGGGCCTTCCATAGCGTCCGGCAACCACACGTGCAGCGGAAACTGGGCGCTCTTGCCCACCGCTCCGCAGAACAGCAGCAGGCCGGCCATCGCCGCAAGCGACAGTCCGAACGGACCAATCACCTGTAGCTTGTCCAGGTTCTCGAATATGCCCGCACGGCCGAAGAGGTTGAAGCTGCCGGTCTTCAGGAACAGCATGATCATCCCGGCCATAAAGCCGACATCACCTACGCGCGTCACCAGGAACGCCTTCTTTGCCGCGCGCATCGCCGACGGCTTCTCGAACCAGAACCCGATCAGCAAATACGACGTAAGGCCGACGATCTCCCAGCTCATGAACATCAGCAGGATGTTGTTGGAGATCACCAGCGTGAGCATCGCGGCCGAAAACAGCGAATGATACGCGAAGTAGCGACTGTATCGCTTGTCGCCGTGCATGTAGCCCACGCTGTAGATTTGCACCATCGAGGCGACCACGGTCACCACCAGCAGCATCACGATGCTGAGGCTGTCAACGCTGTAGCCCATATCAATCCCGGGCAGCCACGGCGCGAGGACGCTGAAGAGGTTATGATGCGCGTGCATACCGCCCAGCAGGAACCACTGCACCGCGATCGCGATCGAGAGCGCCAACCCGCCGATTATCGCCGCGATCGACACATACGCGCCCTCGCCGGGCAGCCTTTTTCCGAACGCGATAATGAGCGCGAACGAGATTAGCGGTAGCACAGGTATCAGCCAGGCGAGTTCTACCATTCTTGGTCACCAGGTATAAAGTCGTAGCACAAGTCCATGTTGTTCATATATGCACGATAGGTTTCGAGTATACTAACCGTCCGCTCGAAATGACGGGGCGTCGCTGAACCTAAATCTCTCATCTACTCTCGCCAACTGAATGAGTCGGCCTGTAACGGTGCCGTCAAACCACTACAGCTTCCCTACGTAGCCAAATGCAAACGAGAACTCCGACTTGCCGTCGGAGACAACTCCCACGTCAATTACCACGCCAGGCACAACGGAGGGGCGCATCCTAAATCCAACATCGAATATGAACCTGCCGGGGTGCTCGTCCGTGCCTCTAAGCGCCGGGTTCAGGTAGATATCTCTGAAGTTGAGGTATGGCGAGTCCCACATCCCCTCGGCTATGAAGCTGAGCTGGCCACTCATTGCAAGCTCAGCGCCGAACAGGCCGGAGGTCTTGAGGTCGTCGCGTGTGACACCCGCGTGCGCATCCAGAAACCTGCACTTTGGCCTGTCCTCGACCATCCGTTTGCTAGCCAACAAGTAATACTTGCGCCCGTTGTTTACCTTCTTAAGCGGCTCGATGTTCTGCATATCGTTTGTAATGTCCCGCACAGCTAGAGCGATAGCCGGCCGCTTCCCTGTCTCATTCAAAAACTGCCACTTCACGCCAAAGCACAAAAAGCTTTGGTTGCCCATCTGAGGCACGAAACCGTCGCCAATATCCAGCAGGTTGCGGCAATACGATACTGCGACTTCCAGGTTGTCGAGGACCCCGTAGGTGACGTTCGCGCGCACCTGCCTGTCGCTGAACCTGCGGCTGCCGATGAACTCGACGTGCTTCGACTCGCCGTAGTTGAGCCCTATCTCGCCCGCGTTAAGGGTGCGTGCAGTCGGTATTACATATAGCCCAGTAAGCCCGTGCCAGCTCTGCGCGGCGTCCGGCCTCACATCATCCGCGACACCTGCGCGGGTGATGATCAGAGCCAAGGCAACGATAATGACAGCAGTTCTTCTCAATCCATTCCCCTCTTCCGGCAGTTAGACGTTAGCTACCAGGCTGTTCGGCGACTGTCTGCTGATAGCTGACACCTCCCTACCCCTTCATCGCAGTAACTTTGTCTGCGTCGACGTGCTGCTCGTTGCGGTAGAGATTGATCACTATCGCCAGGCCGACGGCGGCTTCGGCGGCAGCAAGCGTGATTACGAACACCGCGAACACCTGCCCCGCTATAACCGGCATCTTCAGATAGGCACCGAATGCGACCAGATTAATGTTCGCGGCGTTGAGCATGAGTTCTATGGAGAGCAACATGCCAATGGCACTTCGACGGGTCATCATACCAAAGAGGCCGATGGCGAAGAGCATCGCGCCGACTGTGAGAAACCAGCTTATCGGGATTCCGTATGCGCTATGACCCACCCGGTGCATCCTCCTTCGCTATCACTACCGCGCCAACCAGCACAGCCAGCAATACCACCGACGCTAATTCGAACGGAAACACATAAGGCTGCATCAGTGACCGCGCCACTGCGTGCACGCCGATGTCCTTGTTCGATGGACCGCTTGCGACAATCCCTTTCACCCACACCGAATTGGCAACCGTGATGAACAAGAACAAAAACACCAGTCCCGCAACGCCCGCCGCAAGCAGCGGGTTGTAGATCGCCTGGAAAAAGCCCACCTTCATTACGCGATGGGATAGGAATATGGCCAGGATGATCATCGTAGTGATAGCGCCGACGTAAATCATCACCTGGACTGCTGCCAAAAACGGTGCGTTCATAAGCACGAACAACCCCGCTACTCCGAAGAGCGTCAGACCCAAGAACAACGCTGCGCGGAGGATGTTGGGCATAAGCACCACCATCACCGCCGCGCCCACGGTCATCCCCGCCAGGCACACAAACGCTATTTGGTATCCGGTTATTGTTTGTCCGAAAAGATGCATCGCTGTCTCTCAATCGCGATTAGGTCGGTTCTTCCGATTGCTTGTCACCTTCAGGCTCTGCGGGAAAGGCGCCGCCTAGTCTCATTAGGTCTTCGAGGTTGTAGATCATCCCGTCGCGCGTGCGGCAGGCCAGCTCAAAAGTCCGCGCCGGTTTCAGGCAGTTCTTAGGGCATACCTCCATACACAGCCCACACCACATACACCGCGATATGTCTATGGTGAACTTAGCGGGCTTGCGGTCCTTGGGATCCGCGCCCGTTTCGGCCTCGACCGTGATGATCCCTTCGGGGCACATCTTCGCACAAGCTCCGCAAGCAATGCAACGTGAGCGGCCAGTGGCTGGGTCCACCGGCAGCGTCGGCATACCACGGTAGTTTTCCGGAAGCTTCGGTTTCTCCTCCGGGTAAAGCTCCGTCACCGAGGGCCGGAATATGCTCCAATGGGTGAGCGTGACCCACAATCCCTTCGGGATGCTTATGAATGCGTTAGCTATGTCTTTGAGCACTTGTGACATGTTAAGTTCAGCTACCAGGGCCGGTTTGCAGCGTAATGGTGGGGCTACTGGCCCCATTTTTCTCTAACCTCTAATCTCTAGACCCTACCTTGGCATCCAGAACGCCACGTAAGCGCCGGTCGCGAGCAGGTTCACCAGTCCCACCGGTATCAACGCTTTCCAGGCGAGGTTCATCAATTGGTCTATCCTTACGCGAGGCAGAGTGGACCTGATCCACATTATCCCGAGCACCACTACCCAGCACTTGGCAAGGAACCAAAACAAAGATACGCCGGTAAGCGCCAACCCCTTGAGTTGTCCACCTAGAACGTGCAGCGGCGGCTGGAATCCACCCAGAAACAGCGTCACTATCACGGCTGCCAGAGTGAAGGAAGCCGCGAACTCGGCCAGGAAGAACATTGCGAACTTCATGCCGGAATACTCGGTGTTGAAGCCGGCCACCAGCTCGCTCTCCGCTTCCATAATGTCGAACGGAGCGACGTTGATCTCCGCCAAGCCCGCTATAAGCAAAATCAAAAATGCAATTGGCAGCATCGGGTATCCGGTGACGTGGAAAAGGTTCCAGTTCCAGAAGTTGCCTGCCTGCGCTTTCACTATCTCGTTCAAATCCAACGACCCGGTAATAAGCACGGGCGCGGCAATCGCGAGTATGATCGGGACTTCATAAGCTATCAATTGGGCTGCGCCCCTGAATGCTCCAAGCAACGACCACTTATTGTTCGATGCCCAGCCCGCTACCACAATGCCAATCACTCCAATGCTTGAGATAGCGCTTATGTAGATTACGCCGATGTTAAGGCTGCGCGCGGTAAGGCCTTCGCCGAAAGGAATAACCACATATACCAAATACGCCGGCACGAACACAAGCGCCGGGGCGATGGTGGACAGCCACCTGTCCGCCCCACACGGGATCACGTCTTCCTTCTGGAAAAGCTTGAGCGCGTCCGCGACCGTCTGCGCCACGCCCCACGGTCCGGTGCGGTTGGGACCGAGTCGGGATTGAATGCGCGCAATTACCCATCGAAGTTTGAGGACCAGGTAGATCACGGCTACCAGCATAAACATCAGCAGGATCACCGCAATCAGCACGATCTTCCCGATCTCTATCGCGAGGCTAATGAGGGTTTGTGTGTCCATAAACGCCAATAAAGCGCAGTCCGGTGTCTAAGCTCGGAGCCGCGCTTTCGTTGCACCATTCCTGGCTTGGCTCTCTTCTTCGAGAACCTTGTTCTATCAACCTGATTATATTGCCGCGCCATCAAGGTGTCAAGAAACCCATTAAGCCGAAAGAGGAATTTCAGATTGGCTCGACTGTCCTTCAGACCGAAACGTATCAACCCGGTAATTCGGGCTGCACAAAGCACGACTGCGTATTCCTCGAGTTAGCCCAATGCTCTGCGCCAAAGGTCGGATTCTCGTAGGTCCGAATTGCAGCATCATTGGAGAAAACCGTCCTGAAGGAACGTGGTATACTCTATCATCACAGTTGCGTAGGGGGAAGTCGCGTTAGGCGTGGCTTCTCAAGGAAAGAACGATCAGATTTGGAGAATTGCTTAGTTAGTAGCGGAATACCGGCTCTTGACGACGTGTTCCAGGGTCTGAGGCTTGGGGATAACGTCGTATGGCAGGTCGATACCCTCGACGACTACCTCTATTTCGTTAGGCCGTTCTCGGCGCAGGCGCTGGCCGACGGCAGGAAGCTGGTCTACATTCGCTTCGCGCCTCATCCCGCCGCGCTTAAGGAACAGCAGGGCATCGAGGTGGCAAAGGTGGACCCAAGCCCTGGCTTCGACTACTTCAGCGGCGAGGTCCACCGGATCATCGAGGAGCGCGGGCACGAGGTATTCTACGTCTTCGATAACCTCTCCGCGCTGGTGGAAGAATGGGCTACCGACGAACTGCTCGCCAACTTTTTCCAAGTCACCTGCCCGTTTCTCTTCGAGCTCGATACGGTTACTTACTTCGCGCTGACAAGGGGTCGTCACGCTCACAACGCCGTAGCGCGAATACGTGACACGACCCAGATCCTGGCCGACGTCTACCGTGTCGGCGGAAAGATGTATGTGCACCCGCTCAAGGTGTGGGACCGCTATTCGCCGCAGATGTTCTTGCCTCACTTGGCGGAGGGCGAGAGCTGGACACCCGTGTTCCAGAGCGGAGATGCAGCGGCAGTGTCTTCCACCGCCCGCAAACACCCGCTGAGGGGCGCAAGCGGATCGATAGCGCCGTGGGAGACCGTGTTTCGACGGCTGGGACAGTTTCGCGATACGGGCCCGTGCGACGAGTTGACGCCGGAGCTTGAAGCCCTGAAGCAGGAGCTCTGCCGAATGATGATCGGCATGCATCCGGAGTTCAGCAAGCTCGCCGAGCGGTATCTGACCCTCGAAGACCTTTTCACCGTACGCGAGAGGGTTGTCGGCTCCGGCCGCATCGGCGGCAAGGCGGCGGGGATGCTGCTGGCACGCCGGATATTGCTCACCGATGCCCCAGAATTCGCCGATATCGACTTCGGCGAGATCCTCGAAGCCCATGACTCGTTCTACATCGGCTCGGATGTGTTCTTCACGTTCCTCGTTAACAACGACCTGTTCCGACTCAGGCTTAACATGACCCGCAACTCGCGGCTAAGCTGGGAGGAGTTCGAGGAGGTCGAGAGGCGGTTTTTGGAAGGCAAGTTCCCTCCCGCGATTCTAGAGCAGTTTCGCAACATGCTAGATTACTACGGGCAGGCCCCGATCATCGTTCGTTCGTCAAGTCTGCTGGAGGACAGCTTCGGCAACGCCTTCGCGGGCAAGTATCGCAGCGAGTTCTGCGCTAACCAGGGCAGCCCCGACGAGCGCCTTGAAGCGTTCCTGAACGCCGTCAGGTTGGTCTACGCAAGCGCTTTGAACCCTGATGCGCTCTCCTACCGCCGCAAGCGCGGTCTGGGGGAAAGCGACGAGCAGATGGCGATTTTGGTTCAGCGCGTCGCGGGGATGCCCTACGGGATGTCGTTCTTCCCCACTATGGCTGGGGTTGCATTTTCGAAGAACCTCTATGCCTGGAGCGACCGCATCGATCCTGACCAGGGCGTAATAAGGCTTGTCTTCGGGCTAGGAACGCGCGCGGTCGACCGAGTGGGCAGCGACTATCCGCGTATGATCGCCGTTAGCAACCCGCAGCTAAGGCCGGAGGTGGGGGCCAAGATAGTGCGTTACTCGCAGCGCAAGATCGACCTACTGGATCTGCGTGAGAACAAACTGGTCTCGCGATTGCTTCTGGATATTCTGGCGACCAAGGACTACCCTAACCTGCACCTGTTTGTATCGCAAATGCAGGACGATCACCTAGCAGATCCCATTACGAATCGCATCGATTCTCCACCCGAAAAGCTGGTGCTCACTTTCAACAACCTCATCAAGCGCACGAACTTCGTCAAGATACTCGGCGCGGCGCTATCCAAGCTGGAGTCCGCCTACGGGCATCCGATCGACATTGAGTTTACCGCCTCCATTACGGAAGAAGGCAAAGTCAGGTTGAACTTGCTTCAGTGCAGACCTCTCTGGCTAGCAGGCTCCACGGGACCAGTGGACGTGCCAGACGATATTCCCGCTGAAAAGACGCTGTTTCGATCGAGCCGGATGGTCAACGGAGGCACAATAAAGGATATTCGTTACATACTCTTCATTGACCCCGCAGCCTACTCTTCCGCTTCGCCCGACGTGAAGAAAGCCGTGGGGAGAGTGGTGGGCGGTATCAACGAGCATCCGAGTATTATCGAAGGTAAAGTAATGATGATGGGCCCCGGCCGTTGGGGCAGCAGTAACATCGAACTTGGGGTGAACGTCGGTTACGCCGACATTGGAAACACATCGGTGCTGGTCGAGATCGCTCGCGAGGAAGCTGGTCACGTGCCCGAAGTGAGCTACGGGACGCATTTCTTTCAGGACCTGGTCGAGGCGCAGATCGTGTATCTGCCCGTATATCCCGACGACCCGATCGCCCAGTTCAACCATCGGTTCTTCGATAGCGCGTCCAACGTGCTAGCCGATCTTCTGCCTCAGGCGACCGAATATGCGGGTCTGGTGCAGTTGATCGATGTCGGGGCCGAAACCGGCGGAGCGTTGGTGCAGGTAGTGGTAAACCCGCAGAGCAGGGAAGCAATTTGTTACATAAAGTAGCCTGAAGACATGGCGAAAATGGCAATGGTGGTATGCTGCGTAAGTCAGAGTAGATTATAAGACTTCCACTTGAGGTGCGTCGATGCATAGGCTTAAATATATGGTTGCGCTCATAAGCGCATTCTTCCTGAATGGGCCTACATTTGGGGTTACGTCCGACCAGATTTTAGCGCGTGTAAAGGCTGCCGAAAACGGCCTTACGGACTTCCGAGCCGGCATGACCATTACCGAGGCCGACAAAAAGACTGTTTCCGGCATGGGCGAGGGTTACGGTGATCTCCTCAAGCTCGAAAAAGCCATCATCTCCTACAAGAAACCGGACAAGATCAGATACGACGGCTACGCGCGCGGCATCAAGGCCACCTACATCCAGAATGGCTACGTAAAGCTCATTCTGGCTTCTATGATCAAGCATCGCGAAAACGTAAAGAACGACCCCGGCAAACGGCAGGACACCCTCGACCTGGGCTTCCTCTCAAGCCGACTGTGGGTTGACAACAACGTTACCGTCGTTAAGCAGCCCAAAAACGGCGTCGTGAAGCTCAAGTTCGACCCCAAGTTTGGCGACCCGGACAAGCGCCACGATATGGTCTGGGTGGACGTGGACACGCTGAGGGTAATGAAGCGCGAGAAATACCGCGGCAGCGGTGAACTGCGTCTGAGGTCGGTCTACACTGATCATCAGAAGCTAACCGCGAAGCTGCCTATCGCGGTGGAGTCGACTATGTACGACCCAAACGGCAAGACCCTCGGCTCGGTTAGCTACAAAGATATCCGGGTAAACATTGGCCTTGAAGACTCGCTCTTTTCGACTAAGTAAGTTCGAGCTAAGCGGGCAACAAACACAAGTTTCCAAATCCGATGGGATATTCGCCGGATGAGGCTCGTGACTACCCCAGAAGCTTGCCACGGAAGTTTATCAGAGCTCGAGGACTTTGGTTCGAGACCTCTCCACGTCGCACGGGTCGCCGCCGTTGGATTCCGCCGCGAGAGACCGGATTATATCCATCCGGCTTACAATTCCTACAACTACCCCATCGCGCAGAATAGGCACACGGTTGACTGCGTGCTCTACCATAGCACGAGCGATGTCTGATACAAGCGAGTCTTCCTCAAACCACAGCACTTTTTTTGTCATCGCTTGTTCTACGGTTTCCGCCTGAGCCTTGCGGTGGGCTTCGGTAATACCGCCGTGCTTGGGGGCGAATATGCCAGGAGGTTCCGTGTCCCTGGGTGTTGGCGCAAACTGGCCTTTGAGCAGTAGGTCGCTTTCAGTGATGATGCCCACTAGGCGGTTGTCCACGTCTACTACGGGCAATCCGCTGACTCTGTTGCAAGCCATGAGTCTAAGGGCTTCTTCCACGGAAGCGCCTTTTTTGATCGTTACAACATCTCGCGTCATAATATGCTTGGCAGTCAATGACAGCATACTGTTCTCCATACTGAGCAATGCGGCGAAGCCACATCCTGGCTCCGCCGCCACCATATTAGTCGTTTTAGGCGGGTTACTTGTTCCCGTTACTGTCCGCTAGATTATAGCGCATTTCGGCAAATCGACGCTCCGACGTGGTAGAATGGGCCTGGGAAAAGCATAATGCTTAATCGCACGATCAAACAAAGCCATCCCAAAGCCTTTTGAGGATTGTTCGTGGCCATTTATGCTATATCCGATTTGCATCTGTCAATGTGCGCCGAAAAGCCGATGGAGATATTCGGCGAGGTGTGGCACGACCATGCCCGTCGCATCGCGGCGAACTGGGATGCAATTGTTAAACCTGAAGATAAGGTCATCGTGGCAGGAGATCATTCGTGGGCGCTGCGCTTTCCTGAAGCACGGCCAGATCTGGAATGGATCGCCGCCAGGCCGGGCACTAAGTTGCTTATACGCGGCAATCACGACTACTGGTGGCGCCGAGAGGCTACCAACCGCATACAACGTTCCATACACGAGAGTATTAGACTTGTTAATGGACATGCGGTCATGGTGGACGGTGTGGGAATCACCGGTACCCGAGGTTGGCGAGTCGAATCGACGGAGGAAGGAGAAGATCCCGGCGACGACCGCGTTCTCAACCGCGAGCTAGCCAACTTGCGCAGGGGCCTTGACGAGATACCGCTCGGAGTAACGAGGAAGATCGTAGCGCTTCACTATCCTCCCTTTGATGAAGGGCTTGCTCCAAACGCTTTTGCCGCTATCATCGAGGAGTATGGCGTGGATACGGTTGTCTATGGGCATATCCATGCGGGAAGCTACCTGGAAGGTGTCGTGCGTGGAGTAGATTACCGGCTGGTGGCGGTCGATCACGTCGGCTTCAGGCCGGTTCTGATCTCGGGCTGAACTGCCAACTGGATACCCATCCTTCTATGGCGATGATCCGTGTCGGAGCGCCATCGCCGTCCTTGACCTTGAGCGGCAACGCCACGAGCAATACTTCGGGCTCGCTGATGTTGTCTAGGTTAGCTAAGTTCTCAATCAGAATAGTTCCCTCAGCCAGGAGATGCTTGTGGACCGCGAGATGGGCGCGCGGGTGGATAGAGGGCTGTTCAAGCCCGACGAGAACTAATTTACGAGCGGTGAGCCACGCAGCCGCCCCCTCAGTTAAACCCGGGAAGCGTGTAAAGAACTCGGGCTCGCCCCATCGTTTGCCCCAACCGGTCTTGATGAGCAACCTCCCACCTTGCGGGACTTGCTCAGCGTGGCGGTCGAGGTCGGGAGCTGTAATCTCGCTGTCCGGTTCCAAATCTCCCAGATCAATTATTGTTGCGGGGCCAACTAGTTTCTCAGGTAAGATTTCGTCGACCGTCTTCCCGCCTATAATGCAGTGGCGGGGGACGTCGATGTGTGTGCCGCAATGCGTGCCAAAATACAGCCGTGTGACGTGATAACCGCTCTCGCGCAGCTCCATCACGGCCTCCGTTGCGACCGGCGGGTCTCCGGGGAATACCGGCATTCCGTTCCAGATGGGGTAACTGAGATCAATGTAGCGTGCCATATCTTCTCACCGCCAACTTACTCAGTATGTTATTCCAAAGGCGGGCGGCGCGCAACCATCGTTTAAGGCGGTGAGCCAGGCGCGGGAGGCGAAGCATTTCAGTTCTGCGGGAATACGTCATCTCGAGCGGATCGCTAGTGGAGTCGAGTCATCTCTTGTCGTGATGCATACCGGTCGAAACAGTGGATGCCTTCGCTTCGGTCGGAATGACAATACCGCGAAACTGAACAGTCTCCGGGAGGCTCTTAAGTTTGCGCTTCGCACTGTATGGTGCTAGCATTACTGAATCAGATGCTGAGCTTCTGGAAGGTAGCACTTTGCGAAGAGCGTTTCCCGGTTTGATTCTGGCTATATGCTTGGCATTGCCGTGCGTTCGCGTGGCCCAAGCTGGGCCGGTTTTGGATCGGATACTTAACAATATGGTGCTAGACGCCTCGAACGACGGTCCCGACCGGCGAAACTACAAGACCATCGAACCAGGCGGATACATCGGACAGACTTTCACGACCGGTCCTAATATCGTCGAGGTAAGCCGGATTGCCGTCGCCATCTGCCCTTGGCATGAGAGTTGGACTAAGGACGAACAGGTCGTGATGACGCTGTGGGATTCACCCGCCAAAGTAAGGGCGCTTGCCTCCGCAGAGATGCGTTTCGAGTGGAGAGACTGGGAGGGGCAGGTAGTGATGTTTACGTTAAACGCGCCTGTTGCGCCCAACACCGAGTACTACTTTGAGCTTACTGTCAAAGGCGGAGACGGGCGGATAGTGGGCGTCTACCACGGCGGCAACTACAAGGGTCAGGCCTATGTAGACGGCAAAAAGGTCGACGCCAACATCTGGTTCCAGATTCATTCCAGGCGCGCATTCGACCGAGATAAGGAGTATGCCGATAGATTTTCCCAGTGGAATCTTGACTATCCGGGCCTTGAGAAAATCAAGGCGGCGGTTTTGGCCAAAGACTGGGACAAAGCTGTTGACGAACTCATTATTTACTACGAATCGAGGCCGGACCTGGTCGACCCCAAGGACGTTCCCAACAAGAAACCGGACTACGACCCCAGCTACGATAACCTAGTTCTAGACAAGAAGATCAAGGACGCAAACGGCGAGATAGTTGACCTAGGTCCAAACTGGAACCACTTTCGGTCTTGGCCGACGCGGGGCGGAGTCGGGCTCACGCGCTCCGGGATCTTGAAGAACTTCCGCAGCGGCTACATCAACTCCGGCGGTGATGAGAAGTACGCCATCGGCTTCAACGAAATGATGACCAACCTGCTGAACGACATCCCATCTCCCCTTCGCGCCGGCTACCTGGAGCCTGGAAAGAAGGGGCGTAACGCAGCCCCACCACCGGGAATTGCAGGCGGCAGCATGTGGTCTGGTCTTTCGATAGGTGCTCGAATGAACCAGATGTGGTACTTCTACTCGGGTTTTCATACCTCCAAGAACTTCACTCGCGACATTCGCGCCGCAATGATTTTCAATATGGTCGATATGGCGGAGGTCTTGGCGCTGCTGAAGGGCGGGGGCAACTGGGACGCGCAAATGAGCACCGCGCTTTATGAGCTAGCTGACCGTCACCCAGAACTTGCTAAGAGCAACGAATGGTTCGAGCAGGGGCTGTCGGCGATGTTCGAGAACCTGTGGACCATTTGCTACCCAGATGGCGTGGTTCAGGAGCCGACTTTCAACTATAACAACATAGTAGTCAATCGTTACCGCAAGCTGCTTGATACCTGCAAGGCTCGAAAGATTGCCGTCGATCCCAAATACGTTAAGCGCGTTGAGAAGGCGGTCGAATACATAATGTATTCGACTCAACCCGATTGGCAACTTCCCAGCAGAGGAGATACATTCAACTTTACCGACGGCCGTGAAATCTGTGAGTGGGGGGCCAACTACTTCGGCCGGGACGATATGCTGTGGGTCGGTTCCCGAGGCAAGAAAGGTAGGCCACCATTGGCCACCTCGGCCCAGTTTCCCATAGGCAAATGGTTTGTGATGCGTTCGGATTGGGGTTCGGATGCCCTATATCTGAACTTGCACAACGGTAAGGATCGAGGCCACGGCCATGCCGATCAGAATTCGATAACCATCAACGCTTATGGCCACAAGCTGGTCGTTGACCCAGGCTGCTATATTTACGGCACTCCTTACCAGCGCGAACTCTACAATTCCCGGATGCACGCCACTGTTACCGTTGATGATCGAAATACAATTACTGAGGATGGCGTGGTGCATTGGTATTGTGGCAGCAGTGTTGACTATTACTGCGGGACTAACGCCGGGTATGAAAGGCTAGACGGGGTAAAGCATACGCGAAGAATCCTTTTTGTGAAGCCGGGCAAAAAGCACGGAGCAGCTTCTACAGGTTACTGGTTGACATACGATGTCGTGACAGGTTCCGGCGAGCACGATGTCACGGCCTGGTTCCCATTTTACGTGGGCAAGCACACGTTCGACAAAGCGACTTGCGTCTTCCGCACGCTTAACAGACGCGGCAACCTCATAGTAGTTCCTTGTGCGGCAGATGCGATGACCGCCGCCGACTACAAGTACGACTTTCCCGACAACGGCCTGAACCCTGCTCCTGGGGTGAAGTATTCGAAAAAGACAACACTTCCCATCAGTTTCGCAACTTTGCTCCTTCCGTATCCTGGGATGGATGCGCCATCAGTAAAATTTGAGAAGCTGTGCGAAAACGGCTACCGCGTTACTACGCTCCACTCGACCGACTACATCTTCTTTGGCAGCGGGGCCGCAGGAGGTGTTGAGTTTAAGGGAGATGCGCTCCTGTTGCGCACTTCCGGCACTCGCGTTGTCGATGTCGCTCAAGTGAACGGAGTATCGCTGAGGTGGAACGGCAAGACGTTGGCGACAAATTGATCCCACAGACCTTTCCGGAGGTAACGTTATGGCTTTTCTCTTAGCGGTAGTGATTGTATTGGTCACTGGTTGCCCAAGCGTTGCGGCAGGTAACGAAGTATTGTTGGATGAGCGCTTCGAAAGTGAGAATTGGTGCGGCCGTTGGAGGATTGTGGAAGCCGGATGGTCGCGTCACGATAGCTTGGGGCGGACGTCGCGCGGAAGCGTGGCTATTGGGGCTACTAGCAGCGGCGGACGGCTTGAGTCCATTGAAACAATCTCCGTAGGGCCGGGGGAGTTCCTATTGGTGCGATGTTGGGCAAGGACTCGAGAGGCGACGGGCGAAACGCGGGTGTCACTTGTCTGGCTTAAGGGGGACGAGATCGTATCGCGAACTTTAGGCGGCTCTCCGCACGGAGAAGTTGTGTGGAGACCCAATCCGATATCTGGTACAGTCGGCTGGTCCGTGCTGATGGCGCGCGGCTTTGTCCCGAGCGGTGCGAACCGAGTCCGCGTTGTATTGGAAAGCTCCGGCAATTCCGGCTCAGTTTGGTTCGACGATGTTACGCTGGAACGACTTCCAAGGGAGCGCGTGCTTGGAGAGGTGGATTTGCGTCCAGCGAAGCGCAATCCGGCTTCGCTCAAACCCGGCGACTATGTAACTATTAAAAACGGGCACCTGCATTTCAAGGGAAAACGGTTGTGGATTTGGTCGGGACAATGGGGGATGGACAGCTCGCTTACGCACGCGGATATCGATCGTGAACTCGCGCGCTTCGTTGATCACGGTTTCAACGGATGGCGCTGCCTTTGGTGGGAACGCGAGGTCTCGGAAGACTATGTTCCCGGAGATTGCAGCGTGTGGGACCGAAGGGACTACTTAGTGGCCGCTTTGGGGCGCAAGGGCGTGTTTTTTTGGTGTGACTTGCTCAATAGTTGCCGCATTAGCCCGGACAAAGTTGGCGTAATCGATGACCTAACTACTGCCGATTCGTGGGCAAACGCGGTCAAACAGATGGCCGGAGACCGTGGCTACGTCCTAATCAATGAGTGCCTTCCAGCCGTTTGGGACGAGCGATGCCGCCGAATCTACTTCGATTACATGCGGCGGTGCATAAACCATCGCAACCCCTACAACGGCCTGACTTATGGCGAGGACCCCACTATCTTCTGTTGGGAGTTGACTAACGAAGAGTGGTGGATTATGAGAATGCTTTGGGGCAATCATCTGCGTTTGCCGGAGTTTTTCCAGCGCAGCCTCTACGATAAATGGAACTCATGGTTGAGGGACAAGTACGACACCGAGACAAAGCTTCGCAGTGCCTGGGGCGGTCTGCTTGACGGCGAGTCTTTGAATAAGAAGACGGTAATGCTGTTGCCTTTGTTGGGCGAAGCGAAAGTAACCGATATGGCGAGGGCCTTGGGACTGAACGTTCACGGTGAAAGACTTAGTTACAAGCCGTCGGACTTTTCCAAGGCGCGGGCCGCGGATGTGGTGGAGTTTTTGGTCAAGCTGCATGTCGATTACAAGAACGATTGCGCGCGCGAGTTCAGGTCTCTTGGCAGGAAGGGCCTTGGATCTCAGATAGTGCCACTTGTGTATGATACGGGTTACTCTGGAGCAGTGCTGCCGCTGTACGGGCAGTATTTTGGCGATGCGACGGCTGTGGGAGTGTATGCAGATATGAGGTCATACGACCCTTCGGAGCCGACATTCCCATTTGTAAGCGGGCTAAATAAGCCTCCGAACCTTCACGGTTGGCTGAACAATCGTCGGGTGGCGGGTAAACCTGCGTTTGTCTACGAGAACATGACTTTTAACCCACAGAAGTACCGGGCGGAGTGGATTTACAGGTTGCTGGCGTGGCTGGCGATCCAAGATTACGACGTAGTGGACTTCCACTACTACGGGCATCCGCTACCTCTGCCAGACATACCGAACCCACACCCAAGCCACGCGCTCCAATACGTCGTGCCAGGCTACGAATGGAACGGTACAGTTATGCGCCAGGACGAGGTAATGATGTCGGCGGTGAGGGTGGCGGCGGAGACTTTCAAGCAGGGTTATCTGAAACCCGCGCCAAACCCGACAGTGGTCACCTTGGGTAGAGACACCCTATGGAGCCTTGACGGCATCTACGGTGGGCCTTTCGCGGATTCATCCGAGTCCACGGTTTTTGTCAACGGGTTCAGGTGGGCGTTCGACGTAAACCAGAAGCGCGACAGTGTAAAAGGTAAGTTAATTACTCAGGAAGAACTGTCCCGAATGCCGGTTGTAAAACCTACCAACCAAATTGCCTATCGCTGGAAGCAAGGCATAATGGTGATAGATGATGGGCGCGTAAAAGCGTTGGCAGGTTTTGTGCCTCGGAACTATAGTTTCTCCGGTGGCCTCACTGTAAGCGGAATACACGTCAACACTCCCAAAGCAATGCCGTTCCAGATTGAAGGCGAGCGTTACGTGCGCTTGGGGATCGTAAGCGCTGATGGCCGGGAACTCTCGAAATCCGCGCGGGCCCTGATCTCCGCCGTGAACACCAGCTTCAACCACGGCTTCTCAATGGACCTCGCCAAAATGGCCAGTGACACCGATTACGCGTTCGGACTCGCAAGGTCAATTACTAATAGGGGCGATCTGCCCGTTGTGGTAGGCAGAGTGGGACTGACATTGCAGGCGCCGTGGCTTATGGGCAGAAGGTATCGTATGCTGGACTTCAACGGCAGGGTTCTGGCCGAGGGACGCATCGGTGCCAGCGGGTTGGTAATCCCGTCGGACCGGCCGATCTATGTCATAGAGCTCCTTCGCGGATGACAGCGAGGTGAACAAGGTCCTTGACTCACGGTTACCGCAAGCACCTTTGTTCGCCTCTTGTTCTCTTACACGCAATGATCTGCGCAAATTACCTATTGACAAGGGGCCGGCTATATGATAGATTGCGTTGTAAGTGTGACCTGACAGCACTGCTGACAGGGACATCTTCCATCCCTACTTCTCCGCGGCCCCTGGGTCGGACGGTCCAGGGGCCACCCTTTTGGATTACAGCCACAGAGTTCCGCACAGAATACGTCTCTGCCATGTTGACAATCCCGACTAAGCCGATCATAATAAGCAAGAAGAGCACCGGATACATCTGCAGGCGTTGCCGGAGGTCTTGCAACGGTGAGCAACGCCGTATAATCTAAAGATTACAGGAGGAAACGCAAGGTGACCGAGATTACGAGCAACAACCCTGAGACATTAGCCCTTCACGCTGGCCAGTCGCCCGACCCCGCCACCAATTCGCGCGCGGTTCCAATCTATCAGACAACTTCTTATGTCTTCAACTCCTCCGAGCACGCGGCAAACCTATTCGGCCTGAAGGAGTTCGGCAACATCTACACACGCATTATGAACCCAACCACTGACGTTCTTGAAAAGCGACTAGCCGCGCTGGACGGGGGCGTGGGAGCGCTGGCGGTTTCTTCCGGACAAGCCGCCATCACCCTTGCGGTTCTCAACATAACCAGGTCTGGTCAGAACATAGTCTCAACAAGCTATCTCTACGGCGGCACATACAACCTATTCCACTACACGCTGGAGAAGCTGGGGATCGAAGTGCGATTTGTTGATTCCAGCGATCCGGCTAATTTCGAGGCCGCTATCGACGATAACACTCGTTTGCTTTACACCGAGTCCATCGGCAACCCCAAGAACAACGTGGATGATTTCCCGGCCATCGCCGATGTTGCACACAAATACGGGATTCCGTTCGTGGTCGATAACACAGTCAGCCCACCGCCGATCCTTAAGCCGTTCGAATTGGGGGCGGATATAGTTGTTTATTCGCTCACCAAGTTCATTGGTGGCCATGGCACTAGCATTGGCGGGGCGATCGTGGACTCCGGCAAGTTCAACTGGAACAATGGCAAGTTCCCTGAAATCTGTGAGCCTGATCCATCTTATCACGGCTTGAGCTACTGGGAGGCGTTCGGATTACACGACAAGGCTATCGTGCCCGGCGCGGCTTACATACTCAAAATCCGGCTCCAGCTTTTGCGCGATATCGGCCCGGCGCTATCGCCGTTCAACGCGTTCTTGTTCTTGCAAGGCCTCGAAACACTACCGCTTCGCGTTCGCGAGCACTCTCGTAACGCGCTGGCCGTTGCCCAATGGCTAGAAAAGCATTCAGCAGTGAGCTGGGTAAACTACCCAGGTCTTCCTAGCCACCCGGACCACGAGCGCGCCAAGCGTTTCTTGAAGGAAGGCTTTGGGGCGATTATCGGTTTCGGCATCAAAGGTGGTAAAGAGGCCGGTGTGAAGTTCATCGACTCAGTTAAGTTGCTATCGCACTTGGCCAATATTGGCGACGCTAAGAGCCTTGTAATACATCCGGCCTCAACCACCCATCAGCAACTTACGCCGGAAGAGCAGTTGTCAACTGGCGTGACCGAGGACTACGTCAGGCTATCCGTTGGACTTGAGAACGTGAATGACATTATAGCGGATCTAGATCAGGCGTTGGCAGCAAGACAGGCTTAACTAAGTTGAGATTAGAACCTCCAACTATGGACCCGTTTCGGCCTGGAAAGCCAGGTACGAACGTGGCGGTTATGATGAGCGGCGGCGTGGATAGTTCCGCCGCCGCTCTCATTTTGAAGCGCGAAGGCTGGAATGTGGTAGGCGTCACTTTGCGAATTCCGTTTGCGCGTGGTTGTGAGGAAAAGCGTTCGTGTTGTGGGATGGAAGCGGCTTATACGTGCCGGTCGATCGGTGTGCCACATTACTTCGTGGATATGCGCGAGGAGTTCGAACAGTTGGTAATCGAGCCTTTTCGCCGATGGTACCGCGACGGCAAAACTCCCAGCCCATGCATCGACTGTAACTCTCGCATCAAGTTCGAGCTTGCATTTGACCTACTAACCAGCGAACTAATTGTGGACCGAGTTGCCACCGGTCACTACGCTCGGGTAGTCGAGCAAGGCGGCAGACACTATCTGGCCCGAGCGCATCACAAGACCAAAGACCAAAGCTACTTCCTCTACGGAATTACGATTGATCGCCTTCCACGGCTGCTTTTTCCACTTGGGGACAAGACGAAGACTCTCGCGAGGAAGATTACCGCCGCCGCTGGGCTTTCAGTCGCTCGTCGTACGGAGAGCATGGAGCTATGTTTTGTCGGCGAGGGCGACTATCGCAAAGCGATCGACGTTAAAGAAGTCCCCGGAGACATTCTCAACGAAAGCGGCTTTGTGGTTGGTCGGCACACAGGAATAGCCCACTACACCATCGGGCAACGCAAGGGAATTGGGATTGCAGCCAAGGAACCGCTTTTTGTAAGTGCCATAGACCCTGTGGCCAACACGATCACCGTAGCGCCACGCTCAGCGCTGGAGACAGACACGGTTGGCGCAGTTGAGCCTAATGTGATGATACCTGAGCGACTAGTGGAGAGCGGAGTGCTATTTGGCAAAATTCGCTCACAGGGGGAGCCTGCGGAGTGTATTGTTACAGAGGCAGCCGCTGATCGGTTCGCGGTGCGCTTCAAGGTTGCTGTCTTTGCTCCGACGCCCGGTCAGCGGCTTGTTCTCTATGATGAGAAGGACAGAGTAGTGGCGGGAGGTATTATTTGTTCTCCTCCAATTTCACGTTCTCTCTAATGAGGTTGTCTTTGCCGATAATGACGTTTTCAAGGCCGTCCCTAATCTCGAGGGCCTTCTCCGCGGAAGTTGTAATAACGCAGCCGGTGACCACCGTTCCATTCCCGTCCGTCACTCGTATTGCCGGCTGAACGAAGTGCGCGCTTTCCCGCCTAATTTGACAACCCGAGATCGCAACCAGATCGCCACCCTCGACAACCAGTCCCGGCGCGCCATTGGCTGCTAGCTCGCATCCGCTCATTCTCACGTGTCCGCCCTTTCCCTTGACAATCATACCTCCGAAGTGAGTCCAGTGGCTGCCGCCGACGATGCTGACCGTATGCTTGCCGTTTATTTCAATCCCAGTGGAGCAGTAGTCTGAAATGCAGTTCGACATTGATCCCCACATACCGCCCTTGACCTCACAGCCAGGAATGTCGTCCAAAAACTGGTAGCCTACCTGCGCTTTGAACGCGAAGCAGTCCGATACAAGCAACACATCGTTCTTACCAAATTGAAACGCTACGCCTTTTTCGGGAAAACGCTTGCTTCCGGGAGACCAGACTTCGACTTTAGATATCCACGTCACATCGTAGGTTCCTACCATCCTAATACCTATATTGTGAGCTTCCACGATGAAAACGTTTTGGACAAGCGAACGCGCTGGGTTAGTCTTATCGTTGGCCATTATGCCGTTCCAAGCTCCAAATATCTTGGTGTCGGTGACCCGGCAACCTACTCCGGCCAGCTCGATCATTGCTCCACGTTCGTATGGCTCTTTGTCGTGCCATTCCTGGCGGAAGAACAACCCGTGCACACCGCCTCCAGGGAGAAGCTTTATGCACGGACCATCGTTTACGTCGGCCACTATGACTGGCATAGTCTCCCAGTCCGCGCCCCATGCAGCATTTTCAACCCCCTGCAATGTCTGTGCAGCTAAGGTAAGGGTTTTGGTTATTAAATATGTGCCCCTTGGCACGATTATGGTTGCCTTGCGGCTTTTTGCTTCTTGGATAGCTTTCTGAAACGCGGCCGTATCGTCGGTCTTGCCGTCGCCAACCGCTCCGAAATCCTTAACACTGACGTGACACGACGTGTCCGCAACGGCATAGCTTATCACCAGCATTATTAGCATTAGTGTTGGCAGAAATCTCATCATCAAATGATCCTCCTGTACTTTGTTTCGTCTTTGTTAGATGTGACCGCGCCGGATTGCCCGTTTTCGCAGTAGGAATGTGTTATATACCTAGACTGTGTTCCAATTCGCCAAGTGAGTTGGTGTGTCCTACAGACGCTCGGTCGGCATGCTATGAGCAAGTCGCTCACGTTGACTTGGCCGGTTTGCGTGACTAACATGGTTGTGCGATGGGCGATCTCAGGCTGTTCGATAGCTCGGTTCCGGAAGAAATGCGTCGCGAGGCGGCGGAGCTACGCGCCCGCATCGATCGAGCTAACTACCTCTACTACGTCAAGGATCAGCCAGATATATCAGACGCGGAATATGACCGGCTGATGCGCCGTCTCCAAGAGTTGGAGGAAAGATTTCCGGAGTTAATTACTCCTGATTCGCCAACTCAGCGCGTCGGAACGGCGCCGCAGTCATCGCTGGAGTCATTTACGCATTCCACTCCAATGCTAAGCCTTGCCAACGCCTTCGGCGAGGATGAGCTGCGGGCTTTCGACGACCGTTGCAAACGTTTTCTCGGCTTGGAGCAGTCGGAGCAGATTGAGTACATTTGCGAACTCAAGTTCGACGGGTTGGCGGTGTCGCTCACCTACGAAAATGGCGCGTTGGTTTCCGGCGCCACGCGTGGCGACGGCTACACCGGCGAGAACATAACCCAGAACTTGCGAACCGTAAAAAGCATCCCGCTCAACATCGCAAATACCCGCCGCGACGCGCCCGAGGTCAGGCCTGTTCCATCCAGGGTCGAGGTCCGTGGCGAGGTGATTCTTATGCACGAGGAGTTCAGGCGAATAAACGAAGAGCGCGAGCTAAAAGGCGAGCCGACCTTCGCCAATCCGCGCAACGCAGCCGCCGGGTCAGTCAGACAACTGGACCCACGAATCACAGCCCGCCGAAATCTAACCATGTTTTGCTACGGTATTGGTGTGTGCGAGGGCGTAGAGTTCGCGAGTCAATATGAAGTGCTTTGTGCACTGGGCGATTGGGGTTTCAAAGTAAACCCTAACGTGAGGGTATGTGCCGGCATAAGCGAAGTGATCGATTATGTGACCGAGTGGGAGACTCGTAGAGAAGCGCTGCCTTACGACATCGACGGCATAGTTGTAAAAGTCAATTCTCTTGAGCTGCAATCGCGGCTTGGAGCTGTTTCGCGAAGTCCGCGGTGGGCTGTGGCTTATAAGTATCCTGCGCATCAAGCCACTACCAAGGTGCTAAGAATCGACGTTCAAGTCGGCAGAACTGGCGCGCTGACACCGGTTGCGATAATGGAGCCGGTGGAGGTAAGTGGAGTCACGGTCTCCCGGGCCACACTTCATAACGAAGACGAAATCCGTCGCAAGGATGTGCGCATTGGCGATACGGTTGTGGTTCAACGAGCGGGCGAAGTAATACCGGAGATAGTGGAAGTAGTAAAGGAAAAGCGCACGGGTAATGAGACAGAGTTCGTAATGCCGACGCGATGTCCGGTATGCGGCGCCGATGTAGAGCGGGCGCAAGGCGAGGCTGTGGCAAGGTGTGTGGGCATATCTTGTCCAGCACAACTTAGAGAGCGCATCATTCATTTTGCCTCGCGCGCGGCTATGGACATTGACGGCGTGGGTCCGGCATTGATTGACCAACTTATCGAAAGGAAGCTGATACGCGATCCCGCCGATTTATACAGCCTTACCGTCGACGATCTAGCCTCATTGGAGCGCATGGCTACAAAGTCTGCGTCCAACGCCTTCGAAGCGATTCAGGCCAGTAAGTTGGCCTCGCTCGCCAGGGTTATATATGCTTTGGGAATCAGGCACGTGGGCGAACGCACAGCAGCCGTGTTGGCTGAACGTTTCGGATCCATCGACAAGCTGCGAGAGGCAACGGAAGAGGAACTGGCTCAGACACCAGATATTGGGCCTGTTGTGGCCGCTAGCATCGCTCGATTTTTCAGACAGAACGAAACCGCCGAAGTGCTGGCCAAACTCAAAGCAGCGGGTATCGATCCTAAAGCAGAAGCGCATACTGCCTCTGTCGGGCCTTTCGCGGGAAAGACGGTAGTGTTCACCGGCGGGCTTGAGTCGATGACGCGCGAGGAAGCGGAAGCCGAGGTCATCAAGCGGGGCGGCAAGGCGTCTAGTTCCGTATCCAGCAAGACCGACCTGGTAGTAGCGGGCGAGAAAGCGGGCTCCAAGCTCGACAAGGCTCGCGAACTGGGAGTGCAGGTAATAGGAGAGCAGGATTTCCTAAAAATGCTTCAGGAAACGGTGGCGTTGGATGGCTAATGGCAAAAGTGGATGGCTATCAAGGTGGGGTCCTGTGCTGTTGGTTATTGCGGCTATATTTGTCGTATCGTCAATGCCTGAGAGGCCGCCGACACCTGGGATGCGTGAGTTTCGGTGGGATGACAAGGTCCAGCATTTCGCAGCGTACGCACTGCTGGGTGCGCTTGCGTGGCGGGCTCTGGGAAACGCTGTGGGAAAAATGCGGCGATTGTGCTACGCACTGCTGATCGCGGCAGGGTATGGATTGTTTGACGAGTGGCATCAATCTTGGGTGCCGGGCAGGTCGTGCAGCGGGTTCGACTTAGCTGCAGACACTCTCGGCTCCGCTATCGCTGCTTTTTTACTTAACGTGTGGAAAGGAGGAAATGGCAGTGGCCGGAAAGCCTAATGACGACAACGAACCACGTGAAGATAGCGGCTATGAAGTAAAAGACAAACGTCGGTTCAACGCCGATGGCACTCCGCGAGAGGACGTAAAAGAACCCGATCAGCCGGCTCAACCTGAAGAGAATCCGGCGGAACCGAGGCAGGGCGCAAAGGAAGCGCCGCCGCAGGAGCCTGGGAGCACGCCTTCAGAGGCGCCGCCTCCGAACATCTACGCTGTTTTGCAGTTTATCATCGGCCTTCTAGCCGAACAAGCGTGGATCCTGATGGGCATTAGACTTGCGCCCGGACAAAAAGAGATGACAAAGGATCTAGGCCAGGCGCGCGTGGCAATAGATACCATCGTCTTTCTGGCTGATAAACTGCACCCTCACATCAGTGATGAAGAGCGGACGGCCATAAGGTCGCTGCTCAGCGACTTACAAATCAACTTCGTGCGACAGTCCTAATGATTTATTTCGGCCGACGGTATATTTGCTTCGTCGGCCGCCCACTATTTTTTTGCTCATCGAAGTTCTTTAACGGGCAGTGAGACTGCGGGCAATGCCGGTGGTTCATGATTGCGCTTTGGGCGACTGGTGATGGATGGGGCGTTTTTGCCGATCATGATGATTTTTCTATAAATGACGGCTTGACGAGTTTTACTGCCCGTGGACCATCGTCGCCGGGTGCGCCGCGATAATACAGCGTTTTCTTCAACCGCAGGAGTTGTGCGTGGCGTTGAAGTATGATCGAATGAAACTGCTGAGTCGTTCTTAGGGTCAAGTGCGAACGGCCGTGTAAATGAGAGGGGCCCGACCTGGAGCAGTAAGAGGATTGCCGTCAGGCGGGCCACGGGCCGATATTAAGTTGTAGCTCAGTCTTCCGCCTTACCGGTCTGAAGGAAGCTTCTAGACCATCCGCACTGACAAGTCCGCGATTTGCACTAGCCGCTATAATAATCCTTCCGGTGACTGCAGACCCGCCACGTAAAAAGCCGAGCCGCTAAAGCAGCGTGCCGGGGAGGGGAATCCATCCCGTCTGCATCCTACTTCGGCGGCCCGGCCGACATCCCAGGAGCATCTTTCACGATTGTTGCACCTGGATTAGTCCCGGTGGCTTTGCGTCCCCGGCTTTCGCCGGGTTTGCCCTTATCGGTTGGTTCATTTGGATTGTGCCGTGAATTATCCGAATATGAGCCTGCAAGGATTACGGTTTGTTTTTGAGGAGTTGCTTACAAATAAGGGGGTCCGAGTTTGGGCGGCCTCAGACCCCCTTGCCCCGCCACACGGCGTGGCCATCACTGTCATTTTTGGACACATAAAAAGCCGGACTGCCTCCGCGAATTGCCAACGAGCGGTCACCATAAAAAGAGGGTTTATTCTCCTCGGTTATCGGTCGTTAACAACTCAACTAAGGCAGCCCGGCTAGCATTCCGCGACTAGCGCCGCGGCGAGATTCCTCGCCACTCTCCTCGCCAGCCCGGGTTAGCCCCGATAGCTTTGCGTCCGCGGCTTTCGCCGCGTTTGCCTTTGTCATAGCTTTTCTATCTCTGTTATGCCACGGGGTTAGGGTGGGCAGGGCTGGGCGAAATGCCGGTTTGACAGTCCGGCAAAGTGACGCAATGGCGCGTAGGCAGAAGGCGTGACATTAATGTGCCATCAGATTGACACTGTCGGAGACCGGGAGGTAGAATAAAATAGGTCAACAGTAGAGCTGTTGCGATAATGGATGTTATGCGGCGCGGGAGATCGGACCGCGCTGCTTTGTCGAAGGAGTTAGCCCGAAATGCCAACCAAGACCTCTACCCCGCCGAACTCTAAAACGCCCAAGGAAAAGATCACTGAGTCCAAAGACGAGCTGCTCGACTACGTTCGGCAGATGTGCGAAATACGCAACTTCGAGGATACTGTCTACAAGCTGCTGCGCGAAGGCACCATAAAGGGAGCTTCGCATCTTTATGCCGGTCAAGAAGCAGTGGCAGTGGGGGCCATAGCGGTATTGGAAGATCGCGACGTGATCGCGTCCACTCATCGCGGTCACGGCCATTGCGGTGCCATGGGAAACCGTCATGCCAAGTCCGAGGAGGAGCGCCAAGAACACTGGAACAAGATGATGGCGGAGCTGATGGGTAAGAAGACGGGCTACTGCAAGGGTCGTGGTGGGTCGATGCATATCGCGGACGTTGAAAAGGGCAACCTCGGCTCGACGGGCATAGTAGGCGGAAACATACCAATCGGCACCGGCGCGGCGCTTGCCGAGAAATTGCGCGACACGGGGGCGGTGGTGCTCACTTTCTTTGGCGACGGCGCCACCAATACCGGAAGCTTCCACGAGTCGCTCAACATGGGTGCCACCTTGCTATGCGGGCTACCCGTTGTATATATCTGCGAGAACAACTTATACGGTATGAGCGTGCCGTTTCACGACAAGTCCGTAGCATGCGCAGGCCAGGCTTCTGCAATACGTGATATTGCCGATCGTGCGGCAGGGTATGGGATGCCGTCAATGATAGTCGACGGTATGGATGTGCTTGCCGTTAAGAAAGCGGTGAAAGAAGCCGTGGATCGGGCGCGACGCGGCGATGGGCCAACGCTGGTGGAGTGCAAGACCTATCGTTGGTATGGTCACTCGTCGAGTGACCAGAGGGCCTATCGAACTCGTGAGGAGGAGGCCGAGTGGCACGAGCGTGACCCGATAAAGGTACTTTCACAGAAGCTTCTCGATAACGGTATTGCAACCCAAGAAGAGATTGACGCGGTCAAAGCCAAGGCGGCGGAGACAATAGAAAAAGCAACCAAGTTCGCATTGGAAAGCCCTTACCCGCCTGTGAGCGAGCTTTTCAACGATATCTACGTGCCCAAGGACCCGCGGGAGATTGAGGAAGAGAAGCGCAGCGAGGCCCGCTATGCCGCCCGCATCAAGGAGATCGAGGTCGAGGTTCGCCAGATGGCCGGCGGCGTATTGCCGAAGCTAAAGGCATCGGATGTGAAGTCTCTCGAGGAAAAGTACGGCATACCGATCAAGATGTATGGCCAGGCCATAGTTGACGCGCAGGCTGAAGAGATGCGGCGAGATCCCAACGTTATCGTGATGGGCGAGGACGTTGGTCTTTACGGCGGTGCCTACGCGGCGACCCGCGGGCTCTACGATGAGTTCGGCCCGACGAGAGTAATCGATACCGCGATCAGCGAGGCTGCGATTGTCGGTGCGGCGGGCGGCGCGGCGATGCGGGGTTTGAGGCCGGTGGCGGAGATAATGTATATCGACTTTCTCACCATCTCCTCCGACCAGCTCATCCACAACCTGGGCTACAACCGTTATATGTTCGGCGGCAAGACCAAGGTCCCGGCGGTTGTGCGCACGGAGGGCGGTGTTGGTCGCAGCATCGCGGCTCACCATTCGGAAAGCCTTGAAGCAATGTTTCTGCACATTCCGGGCATCTATATCGTAATGCCGTCGACTCCGTTCGACGCCAAGGGTCTGTTGAAGGCCGCGATTCGTGACGACAACCCTGTGCTTTTCATTGAGCACAAGGTTATGTATTCTAGTGTCTACGGTCCAGTGCCGGACGACGACTATGTGATTCCCATCGGTGTTGCCGATGTCAAGCGTGAAGGAACCGACGCAACGATAGTAGCTTATTCCAGAATGCTGCATTTCGCTCTCCACGCTGCTGAGAAACTGGCTGCCGAGGGAATCGATGTCGAAGTCATCGACCCACGTACTCTCAACCCGCTGGATATCGACTGCATCGCCAAGTCGGTGCGTAAGACGGGTAGGCTTATCACCGTAAGCGAAGGCTATCCACGGTGCGGCGTTGGCGCGGAGATCACTCGGCAGTTTATCGATTACAAGTTCGAAGATGGCACTATAGGGTTCGACTATCTAGACGCGCAGCCCATAATGCTTTCCGGCAAGGACTGCCCGATTCCGATGAGCGAACCATTAGAGGACGCGGTGGTGCCCACTGTTCAGGATATAATTGATGCGGTGAAAACGATAGTATAGATCAGGGCCGGCGGAGAGTCAGACTCTTCGGCCTAAGCAGGTTTTGGAACACCTGTTAGCAGAACGTAGTGACAGATTGGTCTGGGGCGGGCGAAGATGTTTACGCGCTCGCCCCAGCTTGTTTAATACGTCTGCACATCACTCGATGACCTCGGCCGGATAACGGGAAGTAGGTTGTCATCTACTCCGCTGATCCCGGTTACCGAGGCAAATCCCGCGGTAGGAAGCGTAAACGGAGTCACGAGACCCTCCAGCGCGATTCTGCACCCTTTCACTTCAGGATCGTATTGGACTCCGCAACCATCGTCAATAAAGACGTCGCCATAGCTGTTTTGTCGAAGTGTGCCGCAGACTTTGACCAGCGTTCCCGTTGTGCGTAGGCCAACCGCATCGGCCGATGATGGCGTGTTGATAACTTCCCCGGGGCCGCCAAGGCACTTTGTAAGCATCAACACAGGTTCGGGAGCGCTCCCCGCAGATGATGAGGTTATTTCATTTATGGTAAACGTTCTTTCCCCACCTACTTGGCCAAGGATGCCTTTCGCAGAAAAGGTGGTGCCGGGAGGAATCGTGGTGTTTGGTACCACTCTGATTCCGGCGTATCTGCCGGTTGTCTGTGCGTAAATGAACCCGTTAAAATCGCCGCTCGTGCTGGACTTTAGATCTCCAATCTCCACCTTTGAGCCGTTCGGCATCCGGTGAGCCGTCTTAACGTCTACTGCGGCGTAATCTCGCTCGGCAATGAATACCATAAGGAACACCGGCGAGTCTCTAAGCGGATTGCCGTTGATATCCTTGGCGTTGGTCAGCTTGAACTCAAAGAAATACGTTCCGGGAGCCGACACGCCCCAGTTCAAATGTTTGTGTGGGTTGGCGGAAGTTAGGTCGATATACCCAGGGTTTCCCTGGCCAAAATAGGCGCCTCCGGTCAGGCCAGGAGAGCACGATACCTGCTGCATTCTACATTGGCTTAGCTCGTAGTTGTTGTTTTCGTCCCTGTAGAAGTTGACGCCCCTGTCGATTACATATATGCCCATGACTTTGTTCATCTTAAAGGGCTTAGAGAAGTCCAAAGGCTCGGCTATGAAGGCCTGAGCGGGGTCTTCGAGACCTCTTGCGAACATCAAGTCATTCTCACATCCACCGAAAGCTGCGGTGGCCAAGAAAACTGACAGAAGCAACCCAATGCCTATGATTACGATGCGTTGTGACATAAACTAATACCTCCTTGGAGGAGTGGGGCCGCCCCGGTTTATGAGGCGGCCCAAAGCGTAGCTACTTGCGCTTTCTGCGTGCAAGAGCCACGATCGGCATTGCAAGAGCTAGGAGCGACGACGGTTCCGGCACGGTTTCGAAATCGACGGAGTACACCCCTGAATCGCCGACGGGTGTATGGTTGCCGTCGTTGGCCACCGCGTTTACAAGCTTGAATGTGACGGTATAGACACCTGGCCCAGTAGCATAGGCATCCAGGTGCGCGTGATGGATTCCGGGCTCCGGCCAGGCCATGTCGAAGTAGCCCGGACCGGTGTTGCCGTCGTAGGTTCCGAGCACCAGCGTGCCTTCATGATATAGAGTAAGCCCGCTTGGCGCCGAGGTAAACAGAATCCTCACCGACTCCAGATCCGGGTTAGGTAGGTTCCAGAACTCCACTCCCCAGTCGCCGTTGTAAAGGTTGCCGACGAAAGGAGTCAAATGCACGGGCTCGATTTCTTCGGGCTCGGGCTCTATCACCGCTGCAGATCCGTTATCTATGCCGAAGGACCAGTCGCCGTGATGGTGTTGCGCCAATGCAGAAACGCTCAACAGGCAGGTAAAAGCTGCTACAAGGCAGCAGATCAACTTGATGCGCATTGCTTTCATTCTTTTTCTCCAGTATCACGTAAGATGCGTTTACCAAGGGTCGTAGAGATTGATAGACCCATCCTTTGTCCAGGTTTCTTCGAACTTCATTGTGCGGACGTGCCCGTCTAGAAACAGGTAATTCGCCTTGTCTCCGTGGACGGTCATCGCCATGCCGTCGTAGTCGGGGTCTCGTGTCCCAGCCGTCCAATATGCGGGATGAAAATGGTCTGCGACCGAGTCGGCCTTCATCTCAGCTATGTAGATGGTCGCGGTCGTCCGGCGAAACATGGATATATCGGTGAAGCCGTGTGTTCCATCTCTCTCCTCTCCCTCGGAATACGGCGACATATAGAAGTTCGACCCATAGCTCGACCTCCGTTTCGTTCTGTATCCCGGCAGAGGTTGTTCGAAGTTCTTGCTGGCGTCACTTGGACACCTGTACAGCAGTTGCGACCTGCAGTAGCGCTGCAGCTTCGCAATTAGGTGTATGTTGTCACTGTGACTATCCGGTGGGAACCTGCCGTTATGATCGTCCAAATACAACAGGATGGCCGATCCCATCTGTTTCAGATTGGAACAGCACTTAGCCCGTCTCGCGCTTTCTTTTGCTGCCGTAAGTACCGGGAAAAGAATTGCCGCAAGGACAGCGACGATCGCGACGACCGTCAGCAATTCGATGAGCGTGAATCCCTTTCTCCGGCCGACTCCTCCGCGCATACAGTCACCTCCCTTCGGATGCGACTTGTCAAACGTGACCCCCTCCACACGCGCTAACGCAACAGCGGCGCGTGCTGGTTACGGATTGAACACTCGGAACGTTGGGAGCGTAACTATGCGGTCGGAGGAGCCCTGGATTGGGACGTGGAGTGGAATGTCGAGTGGATGATTGGGCAGAGCCCTTCAGTGGGGTGCTCGACTTGGATGACAAGCAGTAGACCTATATGCGGAGCCTGGAGTGCCGTGTTGGACCCACGAGCCAGAATCTCGCAAGCCACGCAATGGCGGTCGTCTGCCTGTGATTTTGCAAGGCCGTCACGACTACCGGAGCTTTGAGAACATTCTCCGCAAGGCAAGCTGTGCGTATGTACGTTGCTGGTGACCAAAAGCAGCGCAAACGTCACCAGACACAGCGTAGCGGCAAATCTTCGGTTGACTCTGACGGCTGATTTCATAGCAGCTTGCCCGGTATTCGAAAGCACCGTATACATAATACCCACTGATAGCCGACGTGTCAACAGCGATATTCAAACCGAGCTAGATTTTGCCTAGCATAGTGACGCCCATCAGATTTGCAATGTCTGATGGCCTTGACAGCGCTCCGTGGTTAAGGTTTAATTGACTGACAGCGCGCCATTTGCGCACGGGCCCCGCTCATTCGTTAACTTGGACGGCTGAGCTTGTGTGCGAACGGGAAAATTCTATAAAACCTCACTGCGCGAAGCATCAGGAAGTGAATGCGTCGATGGCACAACATACGTCGCGCCATTCAGCGGAGAATGGAAACGACGTGAAGTTTCCCAGCATCGAATTGCTGGGAGTAACAATACACCGCGTGGATATGGACGAAGTGTTGAGTGCGGTTAGGCACTACGTGGCCGATGGCGCTTCGCACATCATAGTTACGGCCGATTCCTATGGTTTGGTGCTGGCGCAGAGCGATGCCGATTTTCGGGAGATAATTAATCGTGCCGACCTGGTGACGCCGGACAGCTCTGGGATTCTTATGGGTGCTCGCTGGCTTGGCACTCCACTTAAGGATCGGGTGAGCGGTATTGACATCGCCGTCAGGGTGTGCGAGATGGCAGCGGAACAGGGCTTCTCCATTTTCCTCCTGGGAGCGGCTCCCGGCGTGGCGGAATTGGCGGCCGAAAACCTGAAGCGGCGTTACCCGGGTCTGACAATCGCCGGAACGCACCACGGCTATTTTAGTGATGACAAGACCCCAGCCATCGTAGACCAGATAAGGAAGTCAGGGGCGCAAGTGCTGTTTGTGGCTTTGGGGATTCCCAAACAGGAAAAGTGGATTAGTGACAACCTTGAGGACTTGCGTGTTGGGCTTGCGATGGGTATCGGCGGTTCCCTAGACGTGATCTCGGGCAGGATCAAACGCGCGCCGGTCTGGATGCAGAGACACGGACTCGAATGGGTCTACCGTTTATCGAAAGACCCTAGAAAAATATCCAAGGTATCCTCTCTACCAATATACCTGTGGCTTCTACTCAAGGAGAAGCTTAGGTGTCGGAAAGGATAGAGTTGTGGCGATGTCGGAAAACATATCAGGCGCAAGTGTGCTTATAGTGGGAAGTGTGGCGCTTGACTCGGTTGAGACGCCATCGGGCAAAGTGGAGCGTGCGCTTGGAGGAGCAGCGGTTTACTCGGCGGTCGCGGCGAGTTTTTTTGCGCCAGTTAGAATTGTAGGAGTAGTGGGCAAGGATTTTCCCAGCGAGCATCTTGCCTTTCTCTCAGCTCGGAGAGTGGACATACGCGGAATACAGGTCGTTGACGGCAAGACATTCCATTGGAAGGGTTCCTACAAGGGCGATCTGAACCAGGCCGAGACCATCGCAACCGAGCTGAACGTCTTTCAGAGCTTCAAGCCACAACTGCCACCAGACTATCGTTCCTCGCAATATGTTTTTCTTGCCAATATCGACCCAGAACTACAACTCGACGTGCTCCGGCAGATGGAAAGCCCCAGGCTTGTTGCCTGCGACACCATGAACTTCTGGATCGCCAACAAACGCGCACAACTCTTGGAGGTGCTCAAGCAAGTCGACGTTGTGTTTATGAACGATGCCGAGATCAGGCAGCTTGTCGGTATCTCCAACATTACCCGAGCGGCAAACGAGATCAGCAAGCTCGGTCCGAAATATGTGATAGTCAAGAAGGGCGAGCACGGCGCGCTGATGTATTGCGGTGGAAGCTCGTGTTTTTCTGCTGCCAGTTATCCTTTGCAAGAGGTTATCGATCCAACCGGAGCTGGCGACAGCTTCGCTGGTGGGTTTATGGGCTATCTTGCGCGCTGTGGGACAGCAGATGAGATGTCACTGCGCAAGGCCGTCGTTTATGGTAGCACCCTCGCCTCATTCAACGTTCAGGATTTCAGCCTCAATCGCTTGCAGCGACTGACCCAAAAGGATATCGACGAGCGCTACGAGGAGTTCAAGCGAATGGTGTTTTTCGAGTCGCTATCGTAGGATGTTTCGCGCAGCTTTCGGGGAGCTAAGGCGTACCCGCGACCACTTTTTGAGGTTAAGCGTTGATGCTTGGTCGGGCGCTCTGGACCTCATCTATCCTCCGCACTGCCTAATATGCGAACGCGATTCTGCAAGCTACCTATGCGGGATCTGCCTTGAGAAGATCGACATAATCAAACCTCCACGATGTCACAGATGCGGCACGCCCGGAGAAGCCTACTACTGCTCGGAGTGCAGGGAACGTGAATTCGTTTTTGAGTCCAACGTCAGCGTCGGAGCCTACGACGGTGTCCTGCGAGAGGCCATCCATAAGCTCAAATACGGCGGCTGCGTTGTGTTGGCCGAGAGCCTCGCTGAGCTGATGGCGCGGTGTTTTCCTTCGTCTGGGTTGGCAAATAAGGTGGATATTGCCGTACCAATACCAGTTCACCGGTCGAGGCTTCTCGAGAGAGGATATAACCAATCGGAGGAGCTTGCGTGTCGTTTCTGTGCCCGTACTGGTCTGCCGATTGAGTTGACGGGTCTCAAGAAACATCGGCACACGCGTCACCAAGTTGAGCTGTCTTCGGAGGCAAGACTGAGCAACCTCGAAGGCGCGTTTGTCGTTTCTGGCGACTCGCTCTTCGGCAAGCGCGTGCTTTTGATCGACGACGTCTATACCACGGGTAGCACTCTGAACTCGGCCGCCGACGCAATCAAACGTGCGGGTGCGGCGGTCGTCTACGCCTACACACTGGCCCGCAGCCTATGATGGGTAGTCCGTACAATAGAAACCCCGCCGCCAAGATTTCAACGTCGGGGTGAAGAAGCTAGCTAAGCCTACTCCGAGATAAAACAGACGTTAGCTGCCTGCGGACCCTTAGGACCTTCGGATATCTCGAACTCGACCTGCTGACCTTCGTGGAGCGTTTTCCTACCACTCATGTTGATGGCGGAATAATGCACGAAGATGTCTTTGCCTTCGTCGGTGGCTATAAAGCCATACCCTTTAGCGTCGTTAAACCACTTTACGACACCCGTCAGCAAACCAACCCCTCCTTTGCCTGTGCGCGTAAATCTGAGCAATACCCTTCCCGCGCTTAATACCAGCGCATTGGCAAAGTCCCGCTCACAACTTACACGAACTGTATTTCGCACTTCGTGACAGTGCGCTGGCGGACTGTTAGGAGCATAGCATTAGTTTTGTTAACACTTCCGCGATGCCGAACATAAGCCACCAGCGTATTCTACTTCTCCGTACGTTACTTGCGTTCCTCCATGAGACGGCGCATTCGCTCGATTTCTAGCTGCATTTCACGCTGCATGCGCTGCATTCGCTCCAGCAAGTCCAGGATGACCTCCACACCAGCCAAGTTTACCCCCATGTCCTGGGTGAGGTGCTGAATCTGCCTCAGTCGTTCGATGTCCGCTTCCGAATACATCCGATTTTTCCTGCTGACACGTGCCGGCCGCACCAGACCCAGACGCTCATACATTCGCAGAGTCTGCGGATGCAGCTCGCACAGCTTTGCAGCCACGCTTATCATATATAGAGGTTCGTTCCTGTCTACTTGCGCCATATCCAACGCCTCACTCTCGCCGCCGGAGCAGTCGTTGTCTGTGCAAAGTTACGACTCGCGCACTTGCCTGATCTGCTCCAGCAACTTCAATTCCTTCTCGCTCATATGCTCAGGGAGCTGGAGACGGATCTTAGCGTAAAGGTGGCCGTAGCCTTCTTCGCGCAGCTTGGGCATGCCCTGGCCAGGCAGCCTGAAAGTGCGACATCCTTGAGTTCGAGGAGGGATCTTCATAGTGACCCTTCCGCCTAGCGTAGGCACGCAAACCTCGCCTCCAAGCGCGGCGATCAGATAGTCCACGGGCAGTTCCAGGTGCAAATCGTCGCCGCGCCGTTCGAAGAGCGGATGCGGTCTGATTCTAATCTTGATGAATAGGTCGCCCCTTCCGGCTGGCCCTTCCTCGCCTTGCTGCGTCAGACGTATTCTCTGACCGCTCCTCACTCCCTTTGGGATCGCAACCTCGATGCGCTTGCCGCCGTAATTGAACGTCTTCCTCGCGCCGCTGAATGCGTCTTCCAGCGTGATCTCCATCTCAGCTTCCACGTCCCTGCCTTTGGCAGGAGCTGCATGAGGTCGTCGTCGTCGGGTGGTGGTTGTACCGCTGCCCATTCCTCCGAAGAGCATTTCGAAGAAATCACTGAAGCCCGAGTCAGTATGGAACGTGGCGCCTTCCCTGACGTGGCCAAAATCGAAGGTAAACCCTTCCCATCCCGGCGGAGGAGCGCCGCTTCCAGCGCTTACCTGCTCCCAATATTGTCCATACTGATCGTATTTCGCACGCTTCTCCTTATCGGAAAGCACTTCGTAGGCTTCACTGACCTCTTTGAACTTCTCTTCGGCAGACTTATCCCCCGGGTTGACGTCCGGATGGTATTTCCGGGCCAATTTGCGATATGCCGCTTTGATTTCCTTCTCGGAGGCGTTTTTATCGACTCCAAGTATCTTATAGTAATCTTTGTAGTTAGTTGCCACGGAACTTCCTACTTCCTATCTGTGGCACCATTGTTGGGTGCCGAAGAATATTGATGGGCGGGGACGAAAACCCTTACAAAACACCAGCCCCCGCCCCTTTTTCGACCAAGTAAGCTATTCAGCGCTCACCGCTATCTTCTTTGGCTTAACCTCTTCGGCCTTGGGTATTACTATTTCAAGCACGCCGTTGCGATAAGATGCCTTGACCTTATCTGGCTGCACAGGTACTCCAATGGTGAATGACCGTTCGAACGGCCCGTGAGGCCGCTCTACACGTATATACGAATCCTTCTCGCCATCTTCGATCTTCCGCTCGCCGCGAATAGTCAGGGATTCAGAAGTTACTTCGATGTCGATGTCTTCGCGATTCATCCCCGGCACTTCGGCGCGGACGATGAGGTCGCTCGCCGTTTCCAGGATATCCACTACGGGTGCCCAAGTGCGGTCAGAAGCCATCTCGCTTCGTGGAAACTTACCGCTCACTTGCTCGTTGAACATCCTGTTGATACGGTCCTGTAAGACACTCAGATCACGAAACGGATCCCATCTGCTGATCATTTTTTTGTTCACTCCTTTCTGACTTGGTGTATTAACCCTTGGGCTCGAGCCGATAACGCCGCGAACCCACAAGTCGAGTGTTCTAGATCAGGTGTTACTCTGCCTTAAACTCTGCGTCGATGACACCTTCATCCTCAGGAGCACTGCCGCCCTCGGAGGCGCTGCCCGTCGGCGCGCCAACCCCAGCTTCCGACTGCGGTGCCGACTTCTCATAGAGAAGCTGGGAGAGCTTATAACTCTGCTGCTGTAGTGCCTCGCTGGCGGTCTTGATGCGCTCAGTATCGTTGGACTCTACCGCCGATTTTAGCTCCGATATAGCGTTTTCGATGGCAAGTTTCTCGGCCGACGGAGCCTTGTCGCCAAGTTCTTTGAGCGTTTTCTCCGTGGTATAGATAAGCTGCTCGGCTAGATTCTTCGCCTCGGCGGCCTCTTTTAGTTTTCTATCTTCCTCGGCGTGGGCTTCGGCCTCTCGCATCATCCTGTCTATTTCTTCCTTGGACAGCCTTGTGGAGCCGGTGATGGTAATGCTCTGCTGTTTGCCGGTACCTAGGTCTTTGGCGGAGACGTTTACGATACCGTTAGCATCGATATCGAACGTGACCTCGATCTGGGGCACACCTCTGGGCGCTGGCGGAATGCCGGTCAAGTGGAATCTGCCCAGGCTATGGTTGTACTGCGCCATCTCCCGTTCACCTTGCAAAACGTGAATCTCCACCTCGGTTTGGCCGTCAGCCGCGGTCGTGTAAACCTTGCTCTTGCGCGTAGGGATGGTGGTGTTGCGCTCTATGAGCTTATCCGTGATGCCGCCAAGCGTCTCGACGCCTAGCGTAAGCGGCGTGACGTCTACCAACACCACACCCTTTACCTCTCCGCCAAGCACACCCGCTTGGATCGCCGCACCAACCGCAACGACCTCATCCGGGTTAACGCCTCTGTTAGGCTCCTTGCCTCCTGCCAGCTTCTTCACAAGCTCTACCACCATAGGCATACGGGTCGATCCGCCAACCAGCACAATCTCGTCGATGTCCGACTCGCTGATCTTGGCGTCGGCCATAGCTTTCTTATATGGATCAATGCACCTATCCAACAGGTCGCGCGTGAGTTCTTCGAACTTGGCCCGAGTCAGGCTCATGTCCAGGTGCTTGGGGCCGGAAGCATCCGCCGTGATGTAGGGCAAGTTGATGTTAGTCTGCACCATCGAGGACAACTCGATCTTGGCTTTCTCGGCGGCTTCGCGCACTCTCTGGAGAGCCTGGCGATCGTTCCTTAGGTCTATGCCTTGCTGTGCTTTGAACTCGTCGCAGATGTAGTCCACAATACGCTGATCCCAGTCATCGCCGCCCAAATGCGTGTCGCCTGAAGTCGACTTCACCTGGAACACGCCTTCGCCAACTTCAAGAATAGAGACGTCGAACGTTCCGCCGCCTAAGTCCCAAACCAGGATCGTCTCGTTGCCCTTCTTGTCCAAACCATAGGCTAGCGAAGCGGCGGTGGGCTCGTTGATTATCCTGAGCACCTTCAGCCCGGCTATCTCGCCGGCGTGCTTGGTGGCGGTCCTCTGCATGTCATTGAAGTAGGCGGGTACCGTGATCACTGCCTGGGTTACTTCTTCACCCAGGTATGCCTCGGCGTCCGTCTTGAGCTTCTGGAGGATCATCGCCGAGATCTCCTCAGCCGTGTAGGATCGGTCGTCTATCGTAATCTTATGATCAGTGCCCATGTGCCGCTTGATTGAGCTGATGGTTCTGTCTGGGTTTAGTATTGCCTGGCGCTTTGCTGTAATGCCTACAAGTCGTTCGCCACTCTTAGAAAAGCCAACCACCGAAGGTGTCGTGCGACTTCCTTCGGCGTTTGGAATGACTATTGGTTCACCGCCCTCCATCACTGCAACCACGCTATTGGTGGTACCTAGGTCTATTCCTACTGTTTTGGCCAATGTTGTTCACCTCCGCGTATAGTCGATGCCCGCCGTTGAGTTTTACCAAACAGTCGATTGATTACCCTATTCTAGTGTCATTATCGGCTGATATGATTATATGACTTGATAGCATTATTGTCAAGTAAATCCCTATTCTTTTTGCCCGGTTTCCGTGCTTTCTACACATTAAAATTGCTTCGAAGCCCAAATTGGCGATTGGTTCTTGCCTACCAATCAGTTATAATCAGATCGGCAATGTGGAAACCTTATGCCTATGGATTGGCCCTAACAGGTTTTGGAGCCGCAGTCCAGAAACTGGACGCAGCGCTGTTCAAGTGTGTCAACCATAATCTTGCTTGCCCTGTGCTGGATTATCTGATGTTGGCCAGCACGTGGCTTGGCGTTGGTACAGTGCAGTCCGGCGCTAGCCTGCTGCTCATCTTCTTGGGTTATGTTCTAAACCGGGATGTGCTCCGCAGAGCAGGATTTGCGGGCTTGTATGCTTTTGCGCTATCCGGACTTGGCGTACAGATTGCCAAGCTAATTTGGAACAGGCCACGCCCGCCCGTGACCTTATTCGACGTTCGCTTGATTGATGTTCCTCGCTTCGCTCACAGTTTTCCGTCGGGACACTCGATGACGACCTTCGCTGTGTGTGCGGCTTTAAGTACTGTTTTTCCTATGCTCAGACCATGGCTTCTCTCTGCCGCATGTGTCACAGCCATTTCCCGTGTCTATTTGGGGGTTCATTATCCATTGGATGTGATCTATGGTGCTCTTTGGGGATTACTCATTGGCGTCGCGTGTGCCAAGGCGGTGATGAAGGGAGCGCCACAGGAGCTGAATCATTCGGTTCCAGACAAGAGGGATCGGGACTCAAAAGCTACGCTGCGGTTGCTGGGTGGGTTTTGCTTGGCTTCGTTCTTTTGGCGGCTTGGAGTGGTTCCGCTGATAGGGCTGGACGAGTCCCTCTACGCCGAATGCTCACGCGAGATGTTGGCGTCGGGCGATTTCGTAATACCTCGGGTCAACGGCGAGTTCTTTTTCGATAAACCGCCTCTTGCATACTGGCTGCAAGCGGCTTCGATGGCCGGTTTAGGCGTCAGCTCTTTCGCGGTTCGGTTCCCATCAGCGCTGGCTGTGACCGCACTGGCGTTCTTCACCTATTGGCTAGCTGCTCGTCTGTTCGATCGCAGATCGGCCGGCTTTGCTGCGTTTGCCCTTGCTGCCAATATGCTTACTGTGGCAATGGCGCGACTTTGCTCACTTGACGGTCTCTTCGCTCTGTGGATCACTGTCTCGCTGGGCCTGTTTCTGCTTTCTTATCAAAGTAAGATAGGTAACTGGGGATATGCGGGATCTTGGGCGGCGGCGGGGTTGTCCGTGCTTACGAAAGGACCCGCAGGCGTCGTGGTGATCGCAGCGGTGACTGGGCTGTTCCTGCTCCTCCGACGAAAGTCCAAGCCGTTTCCCGGTGCGTGGGGAGCGTGGTCCGTGCTGATGTTCATCATATCCATACCGTGGTTTGTGATGGTGCAAATCAAAAGCGGAGGCACGTTCTTCGGGGAGTTTGTGATTCATCAGAACTTGCAGCGGGCGCTTGGCCAAGATTTTCAGCACAATCAGGCCTTTTGGTTCTATGCGCCGGTGTTCCTTGCGGGTTTCTTTCCGTGGAGCGTGATGCTTCCAGCCGCGTCGCTGCGTCTAATTCGTCTGCAACCCGAAGACGATCGAGGCGAGGCGGTGCTGTTTGCGGCGGTTTGGGTAGCGGTGGTGTTCGTGATATTCTCGGCGTTTAGATCCAAGCTGCCGACCTACATCTTCCCTATGTATCCATCGGCGGCGCTGTTGGTGGGGGCGTTGTGGTCCGGAGCCGATCAGTGTCCGCAGACGACGCGCAGGGTTCTTGGTGCTGCGGCGCTGGTCGCAGTGGCGATATTCGGGGGGATGTTTGTGGCTCTGCGCTATCTCCCGCAGCCTATTCCAGGGCTGGGTCCGGCCCTAATGTGCATGGGCTCGGCGCTCGCCGTTGGAGCGGTTGCCGCTCTGATATTGAATCGCTTGCGGAGACCGACCCAAGCGTTTGCCGCGCTAGCTGCGTCTATGCTATTGTTCACATTGGCAGCTACCGGATTGGGGTTACCTTCAGCTTCGAAGACACTAGCGGAGCCGCCAGCGACGATTGGCCGAGCACTGAGAGACTGGCAAGGCACAATCTATGCCGTCGATCTCAAAAAGGCCGGCCCGGCGATAGCTTTCTATGCGCGCCAGCCTATCAGGCAGATCACGCCCGAGGCGCTGCGAATACGAATGCGGAAAAGTCGGGAGGCGCTGGTTGTCGCACAAGTGCGCGATGCTGCCCTGATTCCACACGGCGCAAGACTTTTGATGCGTATCGGGCCGCTGGTGGTCTACAGGCTTTGACATCGGCAAGCGCCCCTTAGTCAGGCTTGCCGAGTGATAGGCGCGACCGCAGTGCCAACCCGACTATTCGCATCTGCACCTGCATCAGCCCGATCACAGCCTTCACGCCAATTGAACACTCCAAATCAGTGAGTTCTTCTGTTGTTGCCTTGCAGAAATAAGCAGTGCATTGCATGGGGCGCAGTTCATAGGGCAGGCGACAGCCTTGGTTGGTGAGTTCGGGGCAGTATCCGGCAACTGGTTGAAGATCGCAGCGTGACGCACGCTCGGCTTCGTTTGGAGCCATGATTTCATAGGCAGGCATGCGACCAGAGACCCGGCGTGCGCTGCGGTGAGGAGTGTCGGGCACCTGAAGCACGCGGTCGGTGAAAGCGTCCCGTTCCCTCGCGCCGCCGCAACACTTGCCCCTGCACTTCGCGCAGACGTGGTCGTGCGATTGTCCAATGCGGTTAAGCACCCGCTGGCACTGTTTGCGGCGTTCGTTGAGCTTGGCCAGAGCATTGCTGTGGTGCCCACTTACGCCGAGGATACGTGCAGCATGGTTGCAGATGATCTCACAGGTACGAAACAACGGACGCGAGTGGAAGAGGAACCGCCTCCTGGCCAAGAAACCCATCAATTGTTACCTCTCGGGTGGTGACTGGTTAATTAGTAGATAGATATAGATTTCGGGAGAAATTTGTTCATTTTCGGCGGACCATCATTCTGACAGAAGCGAAAAATCTTTTGTTCCGACGTATCCTTGCTATCAACACATAGTTCCGTACTTCGACGGTGCTTCGCTCCAAGTAACGAATTTAGGGAATGCTGATCTGGCAGATCCGCAAGAAATTATCGCACCTAAACGGGGGCCGTCTTAAGGCGGGCCCCCGTTGATTATTGACTAAGCCTTTTCCAGTTCAAACGTCTTGTGCAACGCTCTTACGGCTTGCTTCACCATACTGCGGTCAATCAGACAGGTGATCCTAATCTCGCTAGTGGTGATGGAGAGGATGTTGATGCCTTCGGCGGCTAGCGCCTGGAACATACTGTCCGCGTAGCCGGGGCTGCTTCGCATGCCGCTGCCGACCACAGAAACCTTGGCTACATTCTGGTCAGTCTTGACTTCGCGTGCTCCTAGTTCCGGCAGAACCGGTTCAAGAGCTTTCATCACCTTGTCGTAGTCAGCGTCGGAGACGGTGAACGATACGTCAGTGTGGCCTTCTGAGCTGACGTTCTGCACGATCACGTCAACGTTTACATTTGCCTCGGCGACCGCATGGAATATGCGCGCGGCGATGCCGGGCTTATCCGGCACGGCGACGATGGTCACACGAGTAACGTCAGTATCATGAGCAATCCCTCTAACCGGGTTGCGTACTTCCATATCGGGGTCCTCCTTCTTGATCAACGTGCCAGGCACGTTTCTCGTGCTATTGGCAACGAGTATCTCGACGTCGTAGATCTGTCCGAGCTCGACTGCTCGCGAGTGCATTACCCGTGCACCTTGGCCTGCCATTTCAAGCATTTCTTCGTAGGAAATTGTTGAGAGCTTGCGGGCATTGGGCTCAATCCTCGGGTCGGCGGTGAAAACGCCGTCGACGTCGGTGTAGATCTCGCAACTGTCGGCCTTAAGCGCTGCTGCGAGGGCTACGGCTGTCGTATCGGACCCGCCGCGGCCAAGTGTGGTGATATCGGCCCAGCTTGCGTTTTCGGTAATTCCTTGGAAACCGGCCACCACTACCACGTTGCCTCTGTTGAGTTCGTCTTTAAGCCTCTTGACATCGATCTTGAGGATTCGCGCTTTGCCCGGTGTTTTCTCCGTGATGATTCCGGCCTGCCCTCCAGTGAGTGAAACAGCTTTCACTCCCAGGTCGTGCAGCGCTATAGCCATCAGCGCGCTGGAAGCCTGCTCGCCGGTTGAAAGCAGCTTATCCATTTCTCGGTCATCGGGCATTGCGCACAGCGCTTTCGCCATGCTGATCAGTTCGTCCGTCGTGTCTCCCATCGCGGAGACCACAACCACCATCTGCGCGGTCTTTGCGCGGTCGGCGATACGTGCGGCGACGGCTGCGATCTTCTCAGTAGTGGCGACTGAACTACCGCCATACTTTTGAACGACAATCACTACGCGTTCCCCCTTCGCGGCTGATCTTGGAGGTTCCGTAGAACCACGCTTGCTGCCGCGTTATTGGCCATAACAGCCGCTACAGGATAGCACATTGTAGGCGCACTAAACAAGACAGAGACTGTTTGATATTCACTGAATCCATCACCTCGAGAGGAGCACTAGCGGAGCCGAGAGGCCAGCTTTGGTGTTTAGCGTGCGCCGAAACAATTTCCTCCACTTCGGTCGGAATGACACTTCCCAAATTGAATAGGTTGAACCGTGCGGGCCAAAGGGAGGCTCTCAGATGAATCAAGATAGCGTCGTCAGCACAACAATTGCCGTAATAGACGATAAGGCGTAGCGCTGGCCGCTACTCCAATCTCGCGAACTTAAGAGCGCTGGCGCAGGAGCAGTCACGGGTATCGGGTATGCGCTTCACCATCTCCATGATCAGCCTCTTCACACGCTCGTTGTTGGCTTCGAGGACCTTCACGATCTCGGCCGCGTTCACCGGCTCCGCGCCGCCCTCGGCCACTATGCCCACATCGTAGTCGGTGATGAGGGCTATGTTGACGTAGCAGATCTCCTGTTCCATCGCAAGGATGCACTCGGGGTACTGGGTCATGTTCACTACATGCCAGCCCATCCTCGTGAACCACTGGCTCTCCGCTCGGCTCGAAAACCGTGGACCCTGAATCACCACGCAGGTGCCGCCGTCGTGCATGTTGATGCCCTGCTCACGCCCAATCTCGACTGCCAGTTTGCGAAGAACCCGGCAATAGGGCTCGGCGGATGAGATGTGGGTAGCTACGGGGCCGTCGTAAAACGTGTCTTTGCGGCCAGAAGTGCGGTCAACGAACTGATCGCAAACCACGAAATCGCCTGGCCTGATATCTGCCTGCAGACTGCCGACGCAGTTGGGCCCGATGATGCGAGTCACACCGAGCTGTTTCATCGCCCAGATGTTCGCGCGGTAGGGGATCATGTGGGGAGGAAGCTGGTGATGCTTGCCGTGGCGAGGCAGGAACGCCACTTGCTTGCCAGCTATCGTGCCAATCGTTATCGTATCGCTGGGCGCGCCGTAGGGGGTGTCCAGCTTCACCTCGCGGAAATCATCCATCAGAGAATAGAAGCCGGAGCCGCCGAAGACTCCGATCTCAGCTCTTGGATCGGTCATCTCATCCCCCTAGTAACAAGCTAATTGCTCTTTTTGATGCCTTCGAGCGCCTGGAGCGCCGCCGCCTGCTCGGCCTGCTTCTTGCTCTTACCCTCGCCCCGGCCCAGCACTTCCTCGCCGAGCCTTGCTTCGATGGTGAAGGTCTTGTCGTGGTCCGCGCCGGATTCCATCACTACGACATAAGACGGAGCCTTCTTGTGCAGCCCCTGCGTGTGCTCCTGGAGCAGGGTCTTGTAGTCCCTGTTGTGCTCCTTGCGCTCTATATCGAGCAGGATCGACTCCAACGCCCTCAGCACAAACTGCCGCGCCGCCTCCAGGCCGCAATCCAAATAGATAGTGGCCACAAGCGCCTCAAAAGCATCTGCCAGTATCGACAGGCGCTTTCGCCCGCCGCTGGCTTCCTCGCCCGTGCTCATCAGTATCATGTCAGCAAGGCCCAATGCTCTGGCACTCTCCGCAAGCACCGGCTCGCTCACCGCTACCGCCTTCGCCTTGGCCAGGTCGCCCTCGGCGCGCTCAGGGAACTTGCTGTAGAGGTATTCCGCGACCACGATTCCCAACACCGAGTCACCCAGGAACTCCAGCCTCTCATTGGACATCGCCTCCGCGGACTCGCCCAGGAACGACCTGTGCGTGAGGGCCTGCCGCAGGAGGGTGTAGTCGTGTATATCGACCTGAAGCTTCCTCGCGATTTGTTGCAGCGCCTTGGTATCGGTTATCATACGCGGACCTTGAGCCTATTCCAGCTTCGCGACGGCCTCTTGGAGACAGTCCATGCCTTTCTCAATGTTAGCCATCGAGGTGGCGTAGGATATGCGCGCGTAGTTATCCGCCCCAAAACCGCTCCCGGCCACAATGGCTATCTTCGCCTCCGCGAGAGCGAAATCGGCGAAATCATCGGAGTTCGCTATCTGCTTACCCCGGAATCGGCGGCCGTAAAGACCGGAGACATTCGGGAATACGTAAAACGCGCCGCCGGGAGTGGCACAGGAGATGCCGTCGATGGCGTTCAAGCGTGAGACGATATACTTGCGGCGCTTGTCGAACTCGGCTACCATATCCGTCACCACGTTCTGCGGGCCTGTGAGCGCCGCGACCGCCGCCGGCTGAGTGAACGAGACCAGGTTCGACGCGCTGTGGCTTTGTATTGCCTCCATTGCGTCCACCAGTTCTTGCTCTGCGGCCACATAGCCCAGACGCCATCCGGTCATCGAAAACGCCTTGGAGAAGCCGTTCACGGTGATGGTGAGCTTCTTGATCGTCTCGCCAAGCGAGGCGATGCTTACGTGCTCGCGCCCATCGTAGATGATCTTTTCGTAGATCTCGTCGGAAAGCACGTAGAAGCCTTTCTCTACGGCTAACTCGGCGATCTGCTCGATCTGCTTGCGATCGTAGACGCCGCCGGTTGGGTTCGACGGACTGTTCAATATGAGCATACGGGTTCTTGGGGTTACCGCCGCGCGCAGTCGGTCGATGGGCACGGTGAAGCCGGTGGACTCGTCGGTGTCGATCACTACCATCTTGCCGTCGGCCATTTTCACTATCTCGGGGTAGCTGACCCAATAAGGCGCAGGCACGATCACCTCGTCGCCGGGGTTTATTGTCGCCAGTACGGCATTATAAATGGAGTGCTTGGCGCCAAGGGAGACTATGATTTCGCTGGGCTTATACTCGAGGCCGTTTTCCGCGTTGAGCTTTTCGCAGATTGCCTTCCTGAGTTCAATGGTCCCCGCCGTCGGGGTGTATTTTGTGAAGCCCTTTGCAAGTGACTCAACAGCGGCGTCCTTGATGTGCTGGGGTGTGTCGAAGTCGGGCTCGCCCGCGCCGAAGTTCACTACGTCAATTCCCTCGGCCTGCATCTGTTTCGCCTTTGCGGATATCGCCAGCGTCGGCGACGGACTTATCTGTTTTGCTTTCTCGGATATATACACGCCACTCTCCTGTGCCGATTTGCTGCACACCTTCGTGCCCGCTACCAATGAATGAAAATTGCCTGTGTTGCCGGTGTTTGGGAACTCTGTCCCGAAATGGTTACGCTTGCGAAACCACTTTGGGCGATGGCTCCTGAAATGGGGGCGTAGTCAGACCATCGCAAGGTAGGTGAGGACGTCGCCTAGGTTAGCGGCCATGAACTCGACGGCCCCAACAGCGCGGCGGTAATCCATTCGAGTCGGTCCCAGCACCCCGATGGTGCCGGCCACGCGACGACCGATCCGATACTTGGCTCCCACAAAGCTACAATCGCTCATCACGCCTATCGGGTTCTCGGAACCAATGATTACTGTAGCGCCCGGCCCGAGATAGACGGAAGAGAAGAGCTTATACAGCGCGCTGCGCTCCTCGAGTACCGACAGCAGCGCTTCCAGGCGATCAAGCTTCTTAAACTCCGGCTGCTGAATTATGTAGTTGGCCCCCTCAATGTGGACTTCTGCGTTTTCTGCGGCCTCGCACTCCCGAGCCAGGAAATCGCGCATATCCTCCCAAAGTTCGTCAAAATACACTGCGTCGGGTTCTGTCTGATCCATCGACGCGGCATCTCCCAGTGTCTTGCCAGCGAGCCTTTGCGTTAGGAAGTTGGCGGCAGCGGTGGGGTCGAGCTTGCCGCACTGCGCAGGTAGCTCTAGTACGTCGTGGAGGACCCGTCCGCTGTCGAGAACCAGTACCGCAAGCAACTTCGTTGCACCGAGCTGAGATATGGTAACGTGGCTTATATGGTCGTCCTTGAGCTGCGGTCGCGTAGCGATTGAGGCGTATCGTGAAAGCTGCGACAGAATCCGACAGGTTTGCTCGATAACCAAATCAATCTCGCTCCTGGGCGTCAGTTTTTCCCGGGCTTGATTCGCTTCCGAGCTCGGAATACCTGCCGCGCCCATCAGCCAGTCAACGTAGAACCTATACCCCAGGTCGCTGGGCACACGCCCTGCGGAGGTATGTGGTTGCCGAAGGTAGCCCATCTCAGAAAGTTCAGCCATCTCGTTGCGAATGGTGGCCGACCTAACTCCTAGCTGGTAGCGGGCCATGATTCCGGCCGAGCCGACAGGTTCAGCCGTGCGCACGTAGTCGTCGACTACGGCCTTAAGTATGGTTTGTTTACGGCTATCGAGGGGAGCAATCGTTGCTGCCATTTCATCTGGATATTACCGCGCAGATTGGAGGTTGTCAAGACGCCGGGGAACGTCAACTCGCTTTGCTTCTTAAGCGCTATCATTCCAACCGAAACAAGCGAATCTGTTTCTCCAACCTGCCTTGCACACAACGCCGGATTATTCGCTAGGCTAGCAGTCTACTCGGAAAGACGAGTCTACTGAATGCTTAATTTCGCTTCAGCGTAGGCGTGCGGCCACATCTTTTCGGATCTAGAGGCCAACACGCCTGTCGATTATACCGCCTACGTTGGTTTTCCTAATAGTTTGAACATAATCTTCTTGTATGCCTCGACGCCGGGCTGGTCGAAAGGGTTCACGCCGAGAGCTAGCCCACTTAGCGCGCAGGCGAGTTCGAAGAAATAAATCAGGCAACCTAGACCACGAGCGTCGAGCTTTTTCACGAGTATAGAGAGGTTCGGTACCCCGCCGTCACGATGTGCCCGAGCCGTCGCTAGATATGCCTTCGAGTTTACAAAGCTTAACAGCTTATTCCCAAGGTAATTCATTCCATCCACGTCGTCCTGATCTGATGGTACCCTTACCACCGGCTCGCCGGTCTCTATCGTCAAGAACGTTTCCGCCAAAATCCGTCTTCCCTGCTGAACATACTGGCCTAGCGAGTGCAGGTCGGTAGTATAGTCTACCGAGTCCGGCCACAGTGCGCAGTGTTCTTTGCCCTCGCTCTCGCCGTAGAGCTGCTTCCACCACTCCGCCAAGTAGTGCAATCGAGGTTCGAACGTAGCTAGAATCTCCACGTTGAACCCTTGATGGTAGAGCACATTGCGGGCGGCTGCATAGTAGTAGGCGGGGTTGTCATCGGGCTTCTGCTTAACACAGTGCTGGGCACACTCCACCGCTCCCGCAACCAGCTTATCCACGTCCACGCCAGCGTAGGCAATGGGCAGCAGGCCGACAGCCGACAGCACCGAGTACCGCCCGCCGATGTCGTCCGGAACTACAAATGTCTCGTAGCCCTCTTTCCTCGCCAGCTTCAGCAGAGCGCCCTTGTTGGCATCGGTGGTCGCGACAATCTTCTTCGCGGCATCAGACCCTGCCAGATCTCGCAGTACGCGAAAAGCTATTGCAGGCTCCGTTGTGGTTCCCGATTTGGAGACAACGTTTATCGCCACTCGCTTTCCCTTAAGTGTCCTGCGCAGGCGAGCGGTGTAGTGCGCGGATATGTTTTGCCCTGCATATACTACGCGGTCAGGGTTGTCTCCCAGGGCTTCGATCACCGCCCTAGCCCCGAGATACGAGCCACCGACACCGATAACCAACAGCACATCGGTTTCTTCCGCAAGCCGCCTCGCGGTTGATTTAAGCCGCGACATCTCATCAGCCGTTAAAATGCTATCCGGCTCAATCCAGCCGGTCATTTCTCCGCCAGCGCATTTGCGGGATCTCAGCATCTCGTCCACACGCTCCAACTGGCCAAACCGGGATTTCAACATTTCCTCAGTCACGTCGGGCGCGAGATACTTTATATCTAGCGATATCGGCAGCGATCCGAACCTAATAGCCATACCAAACCTCGTCAATCGTTGTTTTCTATCTTGTTAAACTGATTCATCGCCGATTGCACGCCATCCTTGAGGAGAGCCTCCACAGCGTCTGCGGCGCGTTCCAGGGCCACTTCTATTATTGCTCGCTCTTGGCGGTTGAAGCGCGAAAGGACATGGTCGACTACATCGCCCTGTCGGCCTATACCAATGCGCAGACGTGGGAAGTCCTCCGACTGGAGATGAGTGATAATGCTTTTCATTCCCTTGTGACCGCCGGACGATCCCTTCGTCCGCAGTCGAATCCGCCCCAACGGCAAGTCAATGTCGTCATAGATCACAATTACGTCTTTGGGCTCTATACCGTGTTTGCCGGCAATTTGACCAACCGCCAACCCACTGTCGTTCATAAACGTCTGTGGCTTAACCAGCAGCACGTTTTCGTCGCCTATCTTGACGCAGCCGACCAATGCCCTGCACTGCCTGCCCAGCACCTTGGTGTGATAGCGACGCGCCAGGATGTCCACTACGTCGAAGCCGACATTGTGTCTGGTATGGGCGTAATTCCTGCCCGGGTTACCCAGCCCAACTATCAGCTTCACGTGCGACCTTTCCAGTTGGAGCTGAACAGCTCGCTCACGCTACCCTCGACGTGGATTCGTTTAATTGCGTCTGCCAACAGCCCAGCCACTGAAACGACATCAATCTTCGAATCACGTTTTTCGAAGGGTAGTGGAATCGTATCGGTAATAATAAGCTTCTTCACCGGCGATGCCAAAATCCGGTCCGTGGCATTGCCCGACAACACGCCGTGCGTGCAGGCAGCGTAAACCTCCTTCGCGCCCCGTTCCATCAGGGCTAACGTGCCGTTGACTACTGATCCGCCTGTGTCGATCATATCGTCAAACATAATCGCGGTTCGTCCTTGCACATCACCAATGAGCTCCGTTACCTCGCACTTGTTGGGCTCCGGCCTACGCTTAACGATAATGGCAAGTGGAGTGCCCAAGCTTTCCGCTAGCGCTGTGGCTCTCGGCACACCTCCCACATCCGGGCTTACTACAACCGAGTTCTCCGGCCCGACGATTTCCTTCTTTAAGTAATCGGCGATAATTGGTCCGGCGTAAAGATGATCTACTGGTAGGTCGAAGAAGCCGACAATTTGCGCCGCGTGAAGGTCTACCGTGAGCAATCGCGATGCCCCGGCAGTAGAGATGAGGTTTGCTACCAGCTTGGCCGTTACCGGTTCCCGAGGCTTCACTTTCTTGTCTTGCCGTGCGTAGCAGTAATAGGGCATCACCACGTTCACACGCCTTGCAGAGGCGCGGCGGAAGGCGTCGATCATAATGAGCAGTTCCATAAGGTTATCGTTCACCGGATTGGAACCTGGTTGAACGAGGAAAACGTCATCGCCGCGCACGCTTTGTTCCACCTGCACGCGAATCTCGCCGTCGGAGAATTTCTTCAGCGTCATCTCGCCGACCGGTATCCCCAGCTCCTGGGCTATTCTCTTGGATAGCTCTGGGTTCCCGGTGCCCGAGAATAGTTTGAGATCATTCACCGCTCCGCACCCCCTTCGCGCCATCGGAGATAGTTACCCCGGTCAAGTGGGCAAACGGACCGATCTCGCAGCCAGAGCCGATGACACTTGCGCCTTCGATCACACTGCAGGGCTTTATAACCGTATCGGGGCCTATCTTGACGTCTATATCTATGTAAGTGGTTGCAGGGTCCACAATTGTAACACCGGCAAGCATATGAGCCTTGTTGATACGTGCCCGTACGATCGCTGCCACCTCGGCAAGCTCCGCTCGGTTATTGATGCCTAAAGTGTCCCGGGCATCCGAGGCAGTTACAGCGCCCACGCGTTCCCCGTCACGGTTCAAAAGCTCAATGACGTCGGTGAGGTAGTATTCTGACTGCGCGTTGTCGGATTTGAGCTCAGCTAGCTTTGCTTCCAATAGATTTCGTCGGAAGCAGTAAATGGAGGTGTTGATTTCGTGGATAGCAAGGGTTTCCGGGTTGGCGTCTCGCGCTTCTTGTATCTTCAGCACTGCACCGGAGGCGTCCCGAATCACGCGCCCGTAAGATGCCGGGTCCTCCAAAACTGCAGTCAGTAATGTGGCTGCGTTGCCCTCTGCGCAATGCGTTGCAATGAGTTTGGATAAAGTTTGAGGAGTGATAAGTGGCGTGTCACCGGGCAGTACCAATACGTCTTTTGCTGATTCATGCACGGACGGCATAGCCTCTCGGCAGGCATGGCCGGTACCGAGTTGTTGGGCCTGGTAGGCGTAAGAGACGTCATTGCCAAGAGTTGACTTCACGGCCTCCGCCTCGTGTCCAATGACCACTATGATCGTGTCGATACCCGCCGCTTTGCATGCGTCGATCACGTAGCGAGTCACCGGTTTGCCACATATTGGGTGAACGGCTTTGGGCAGTGCAGACTTCATTCGGGTAGACTTGCCCGCAGCCATAACAACAGCAGCTATATCAACGCTCAACTTGCGCTCCCTTGGTCGTAGTTCCGCGAGCTATTATAGCAGATGAAAACCGCTTGCGTGCAGCGACGTCGGCGACATGCACAAAAGCGGAAAAAGTCTCGCAGCCTTGGCACTGACAGCAATATCTGTGGTTTCGACCGACCACGAGATAGTATTCAATCAATACGTCAAGGAGGGCCGTCCATTGTCCGCGGCAGGGGAATGGGCCTGACCAACTTGGCC
>Ga0209018_1000146_pt1 | contig 65908 bp, 55 predicted proteins | sample YNPBryBLVA2012_FD_185814 | JGI IMG/M metagenome (GOLD analysis project Ga0209018, IMG submission 185814) | Anoxygenic and chlorotrophic microbial mat microbial communities from Yellowstone National Park, USA - YNP Bryant BLVA 2012 (SPAdes)... ...
ATGCCTTTCGGTTGATTACAATGACATTTGATACAATATAACTGAAATATTCCCAAATGTCCAGCTCAAAAATTTATCAACTAATTTTTAGAAGAACCTTTTTTTCTGATGGAGCGGGATCAGCCATAAAGAATTGAGGAGTGCGTTGATTTGGATCTCAAAGCGGTATTATTCGATTTTGATGGTGTCATTGCCGATACACTGACCTATCATGTGGATGCCTGGCAGCGGGTGTTCGCTGATTATGGGGTTCGCATCGCCCCTGAAGATGTCTATTTGCTCGAGGGTCAATTGGCGGAAAACATTGGTCGGCAATTGGCCAGGCAAAAGGGACTGGCGTTGGATGACGGGACATTGGCCCAAATTGTCCACCAGAAGCGCATGATTTATAATCAGATCACCAGGGCACAGGTCTACCCGAATGCACGAAAAGCCATTGAATTTTTAAAACAGAATCAGATTAAAATCGCGCTGGTAACTGGCTCCATTCGAAAAAATATAGAGCCGGTGACTGGCAATGGGTTTTTGGCGCTATTCGATGCCATGATCTTTGGGGATCAGGTCGCCAATACCAAGCCTCATCCTGAGCCATATTTAACTGCGGCGAAAAAATTGCAGGTTGCTCCCAAGGATTGTTTGGTCATTGAAAATGCACCGATGGGCATTCGGGCGGCCAAATTGGCGGGGATGGTCTGTGTGGCGTTGCAGACAACCATCAAAGATGGAAAATATTTGAAGGAAGCCGATTGGATAGTGGACGATATTTCGCAGGTGCCTTGGCATCAATGGTTCGCTTCGATTACCGAAGGAAAATCGGATCTTCGACACTAAGTTTTCTTTCAAATAAAAAATGCTCTTCGAGCGGATCGACTCGAGTAAAGGGCGAATTCCATCGTGTGTCCCACCATGCTATAAATTTTGCGAGAAAAAATTCATCGGAAACAGCCATAAAAAGAGCTATAACATACATAATAAATCGATTTGGCGGCCTTGCAGTTGAATCGTCTTGATGACCAAATGAGCTGATTGGCTCACCAGCGACGTCGGTTGTTGTCAAAAATTCATGGGTTGGTTCCGCAAGAGTGGGGAACTTTTGGGATCAGCCAACATAAAACTGCTTAGCTGTCCAGCAGTTTAATGATTGTTCATCTGCTGAACGATCAGAAGATAAGCAACTCGGTTTTTCACTTTAAGCAAGGATATTGAAGTTTGACCTATTTAAAATTCCTCTGGCTTGCCCTGATCATCCTGATCTGCTGTGAATCGAATGATCCAGTAGGACCACAACAATTTTCTCCAGAGCTGTCAGATCTATCCGTGCCGGATACCGTTCTGACTGGTATCGATCAAAGTTATATTTTTTCAGTGAAGTGCCAGGATCAAAACGGCCGGGACGATATCGATAGTGTCCTGTTCCGCATCGTACAGCCGAGCGCTGCCGCGGTGATTGCGGGGATCATGTTTGATGATGGTAACTATGTCACTCACGGCGATAATGTGCCTAACGATGGGAAGTATTGCGTTCGATTGAAATTCAGTCTGAATGCTGGCCCGTACGATTTTATTGCTCAGGCCGTGGATCGGGCGCGGTTCCGGAGCCAGGAGGTGAGCTCGCGCTTTTATGTGCTCCCCGGTGAATTGAACCGAGCGCCGATCATCGTCAGTTACAGCATTCCAGAAAACGTGTGTGTCGATCAGATTATTCCGTTCCGATTAAGTGTGGTGGCCGTCGATCCGGATACGGAGGATGCAGTCCAACGAGTGATCTATCAAATTTTGGATCCCACGTTGACCAGTATTGCCGAGCAGGGCGAATTGAATGACCAGGGCATCCGGGGCGATAGTCTGGCGGGGGATGGGATTTTTTCCATTGAAACCACCACCGCATTTGCCCACTGGAAATTTGGCAATTATTACATCCATTTGCAAGCGTTTGATCGCCGCGCCAAGGCCAGCGATCTCGTATCCCAGGTTATTCCCTGGGTGAAACTGCAACCCGGTTTGCCGCCGCAGATCATCAGCATTACTGCCCCGGACACAATTCAATTGCCAACGACTGGGGATCAATCGTTTCTGCTTACAGCCAAAGTGGCCGATCCGGATGATAATCGCGATATCAAAGAGGTGTTCTTCAACACGTTCAAACCGAATGGCTCACCATCCAGTGGCAATCCCTTCAAAATGTATGACGACGGCACCAGTGGCGATCGCAATGCTGGAGATTTTATTTATTCCTTGACGATCTTCATCACCGCTCAAAATGCTCCTGGTGACTATCGTTTTGAATTTCAGGCAAAAGATTATTCCGATTTCGTCAGCGAAAAAGTCATTCACATTATTACGGTGATCAGATAATTATGAGAAAAATCGCTCTACTACTATTTGTATCGATCGGTTGGTTCGGGGGCGCTTTTGGGCAAATCATGATGAAAAATGCCTCCAATTATCAATTGCTGCCAATCCCTGGGCTCAACAGCAATAGTATTACTGACATTGCCATTGTCGATGATCAAACGATCTGGCTGGGGACTGGCAAAGGGGTTGCCAAAACCGAAGACGGTGGCAAAACCTGGCGGACCTATGGAGAAAAAGACGGCATTGGACGAGGCGGGGTTTCCGCGCTTGCCGTGACGGATCAGATTATCTGGGTGGCAACGGCATTTGATACATTAATCCAGGGCGAGCACCAAGCCGCTGGGGGTGGGTTAAGCTATTCGACCGATCATGGCGCCACATGGACCCATATCCCGCAGCCATTCCCCCGAAGCAACTGGACGGTGATCAATAATGTGACGTACGACATCGCGATCATCGACTCGACGGTCTGGATTGCCAGTTTCGGCGGCGGTTTGATGAAGTCATCCGACCGCGGCAAAACTTGGGTGGTGCAACCGCCCGACAATTACAATTTCAACCCGGACCAATACCTAAATCATCGGGTTTTTTCGCTATTAGCGATGGGAGATACCTTATGGGTGGGTACGGCGGAGGGCATCAACGTGTCATACGACGCCGGAACAACCTGGGCAGCCCAGTTCACCCATCAAAATCAGCAGCAGCCGATCTCTGGCAATTTTGTGGTTTCTCTGGCATTGCAAAAGATTGGCAATCGCCGGATCATCTGGGCTGGCACGGCCAATGCCGAAGATCCGAACGAGGTTCGGGCGACCTCGTGGAGTGCCGATGGCGGCTTAACCTGGAAAACAGGGCTGCCAGGCAAGTTCGCCTGGAACTTTGCCTTTGATGGCGAAACCGTCTACGCCTGCACCGATAGCGGCTTGTGGAAATCCCCTGATGCCGGAGAAACATGGGATGTGTTTCCCCAGATCATTGACGAGGAAACCAAGGAGAAATTCTACACCATCGAATATTATTCTGTTGGAGTCGCTCCCAATAAGCGTCTCTGGGTTGGCAGCGCCGATGGTCTGGCTTTCACGGATAACAATGGCTTAACCTGGAAAATTTTGAGAGCCTTTGTCGTCCCCGGGGCCTCGGGTGAACCACGAGTTTATGCCTACCCAAACCCCTTCACACCATTGCGGCACAATCAGATCGGCGGGGATGGCTTTGTTCGATTCCAATTTAGTACCAACACTACCACCCGCGCCAAGGTGCGCATCTTTGATTTCGCCATGGATCTGATCACTACAATTGATCAAGGCGAAAGTTATCCCCCTGGCAATTGGTCGATTCCCTGGAATGGAAAAACGGCTGACGGGAAATTGCTGGCCAATGGTGTTTATTTCTATCAATTGGAACTCGACGATGGAAAATATTGGGGCAAAATTTTAATTGTGGATTAGCCTTTCATAGCCTAATTATCCAGCTCTTCTTGATCTAAAAGGGACACGGATTAATGATGAATCATTCAAAATCAAAAATTCTGTTATGGGTTATATGTGTTTTCGCTCAGGCTCAAATTGTCCGCGCCGATGATGGCATTCTTGCTGGAGCCTTTTTGCGAATGGGGTTAGGTGCTCGCGCCAACGGCATGGGAAACGCATTTACCGGCGTGGCTGAAGGCAGTGTCGCCGCCTACTATAATCCCGCCGGGCTTCCTTTTTTGGAATCCCGCCAGCTCTCGCTGGAATATCGGTTGCTTTCTCTGGATCGAAAATTTAACGCTATTGGTTTTGCAACTGGTATTCGCCCCAAGGTCGATGATGCCTCTGGCGAGATGGCCTTAAATGCCGGATTGGCCGTCAGTTGGATCCATGCTGGGGTGGATCATATCGATGGCCGCGATTTTGAAGGCAACCATTACCAGGATTTTTCCAATGCCGAGAACGCCTTCACGTTATCGTTTGGCGTTATGCCGATCCCAAATAAGCTGGCCATTGGCCTGACCGGGAAGGTTCTGTATAATCGAATCCCCGATATCGGGGATAACAATGCGGCAATTTCGGACTTCGGAATGGGAGTGGATATTGGGCTGTTGGCCAAACCCTTGCCATTTCTCTCCATTGGTCTCATGGTGAAGGATGTGAACGCTAAGTATGACTGGAAAACCGACAAAGTCTGGGAGAAAGACATCGACAAAACCGATCGTTTTCCCACCACGATTCGAGCTGGCATTGGAATGCGATATCCCTACCCGTGGTTATTGCTTGCCTTGGATCTTGAAAAGAACAATCAACAGGATCTGAAATATTTTGTGGGAACCGAGGCAGTATTTCAGGGTAAATTTGCTGGCAGAGTCGGCCTGAATAATGGGTCTTTGACCCTGGGGGGCGGTTATCAATTTGAATTATTCAAAAAGCCGGTGCAGATCCAATATGCGTTTGTCGCTAAAAAATATGACGTTGCCCCGGAGCATATTTTTTCATGGGTGTTTAATCTTTAGAGCAAAATGCTGTTCTGTTCCAAAATTATTGTTTGAGGAACACGTGATGAAACATAGAATTTTCTCTGGAATGATTTGTTTATTAGCGATAGCTCTTCCCCAGCTATCGGCCGGCGGGAATGCTGGCACCACTGGGCTTTCATTTCTAAAACTTGGTGCCAGTAGTCGAGCTGTTGGCATGGGCGAAGCTTATGTCGCTATCGCCAATGATGCCAGCGCCACTTATTGGAATGCAGCCGGGCTGGTTGATTTGGACCGCACCGAATTGTTGTTCACCCACAACAAATGGGTGCAAGATATTACCAATGAGTTTGCCGCTCTGGGATTTCGATGGGGTAAAAGTGCTTTTGGCGTTAGTTTTATGTCCAATACCATCGAGGGGATCGAGCGCCGAGTCATCCCTTCAACCGAGCCAGTGGATGTATTAACCGCTCACGACATTATGTTTGGATTATCGTTTGCCAGAAAGATGAACGAGAAATTCAATATAGGAACTACGGTAAAATTTCTCTATCAAAAAATTTATGTCGAACAAGCTTCCGGACTGGCGTTCGATATTGGGACGCAATGGAACACGCCAGTGAAGGGCTTAAAAGCTGGACTTGCGTTTCAAAATTTTGGCTTCATGTCCAAGTTGAAGACCGAATCGACGAAACTGCCCCAGACGATTCGATTGGGATTGGCGTATCACGTGCCGTTTGAAATTGCGAATGGTGGCTTTCTGGTTGAGTCCGATTGGGTGAAAATTCTGGATAGCACCTCGCATTTCAATTTCGGCGTAGAATTTAGCTTCATCAATTATTTGTCCGCCCGCTTCGGCTACCAAACCGGCTTTGAGAACAAAGGCATTCATGCTGGCTTTGGCGTCGGCTTCAATCGCTATCGTTTGGATTATGCTTATGTCCCGGTGAGTTCTGATGTGGGAAATTCCCATCGGATTTCAGTGGGGATTGGATTTTAACAGCATTTTTTTCCCAGCGAAAGGAAACTCATGCTACGCGATTGAAGCGAGTCAATGTCGGTAGGAGCTTATCGCGCTGGGAGGTTTCGGGGCAGTGACGATCGGATGCATCCTGATATAACTCTTCAGAGAATTCTTCTTACTGATCGTATCGATTTCACATAAAAAATGCTTTAGATCGTCTAAAAATGAATTGCTATTTTGCAGAGCTAAATTTACTCCGCTAAACGCTGCTGTCCAAAATAATTGAATTATTGAATTTGTTCCTTTAAAAAGTGCCGGTAAAATCAAATTTATTCGTTCTTCAAAATGTGGTTCTACTTCTGCTTCTCCGATGGTTGGTGGATTGTATTTCGCTGTCCCACATACGAAATGAGGAATCCTGTTTGGGACAAGAATGTTATTCGATAAGCTAATAAGATTTCCATTGGCACGGATTTTTATATGTTCCTAAGGTTTTCATCAACCTGACATACAAGACCAAGTCAGAAAACCTGGTTAACCTTAGTAACCGACCGAATCCATTATCGATTTACCTTATTAGCTTGTTGGTGCGTGTTGCTATCCAAAATGTTAAACGGGAAATCCTATTTTGGACAAGAATGCACGCTAAACTTTGATCGATCATCGCTCATGAAACCCATCTCGTTTATCTTACTCTTTTGGGGCCTGATAAATTTGGAAGGTGAGCAATCGAAAATGCCGCTTAATTTCTGTGGCGAACGACTCACTTTTAAAATGGAATATCTTAATCTTTCTGTCGCTAAGCTAAATTTTGAAGTAGAGGATGGGCCAGCTAGTCATTATCATCTAAGAGTCCATGCCAAATCCATTGGTTCAGCAAGCTTCATGTTCCGGCTTGATAATGTCTATGAGACTTATTTTGATCGACAAACTTATCTACCGGGTAAGATCGTCAAGCACATCCATCAAAAGAACATCCACCATGAATTGAGTTTTACATTCGATCATCTTCGCCGAATCGCTCAATTGGGCGAATCGATTTCGTGGGACATCCCAGCGGACTGTTTCGATTATTTTTCGATGCTCTATTTTCTTCGAACACAACCACTGAGCCTTGGCGACGAGTTATCGTTTCATCTTGATTCCGAATATATCATCTCGAACGTCAAAGTGAAGGTGATGTCCAATAACCAGCCCCTCAAAGTGCCTGCTGGAAAATTTCGAGCGATCGTGCTCAACTTAAAATTTACCAGAGTTAGCCAGCCATCGCGTCCCTGGCGAACGGATCTGCTGACGAACCGGTTGGCAGCCCCAGGTTCGGAAGTATCGATCTGGATCAGCGATGATCAGGATCGGCTGCCGCTAAAGATCGTCTATCATCAATCCTCAATCAACACCCACATCGTGCTGGAATCCTTTTCCCGAGGTCGACGCCAGTGAGCATCCTTTGGATTCTGCTGCTCTTGATTCCATTTATGTTGTATTGCGCCTGTTCGGTGCTTCTGGTTCATGGATTAAGTCGGACCTATCGTACCGAACAAAACGATAAATTTTTCGTCACGATTATTGTTGCCGCTCGAAACGAGGCGGAGACGATTAAAGATTGTCTTCAGTCATTGAGTGAGTTGGATTATCCTGCCAAACTCTTAGAGATCATCGTCGTCAACGATCGGTCGGAGGATGGAACGGACCGCATCATTACCGAATTTGTCCTCGGTAAATCCCAATTTAAATATGTCACCATCACCAATCCACTGCCATCGCTCTCCGGCAAAGCCAGCGCCATCGCTCAAGCCATCGGAACAAGTCGAGGCGAAATCATCTTTATCACCGATGCCGATTGTGTTGTTCCGAAAAATTGGATCAAGCAAACATCTCGATATTTTGCTGATGATGTTGGTTTGGTGGCGGGATTTGCGCTGTTGCAATCTTCGAACGGATTTTTGCATCAGATGCAGTATTTGGATTGGGCGTATTTGCTTGGGGTCGCTGCTGGGGCTGCAGGTTTGGGGATCCCATTGACGTGTATGGGCAATAACTTTGCCATTCGACGCTCGGCCTATGAACAGGTGGGCGGCTACCAAGGCGTTGGATTTAGCGTCACCGAAGATTTTGCTTTGCTCGATTCCATCCGGCGAAAAACCAACTGGCGCATCTTGTTCCCTGTCGATCCTCAGACTGTGGTGATCAGCAGACCGATGAAAAATTTTAGGGATTTTCTCAGCCAACGAAAACGTTGGGCAATTGGAGGTCAATCCGTCCATTGGTTTGGTAAGTTGCTGATCGCCATCAGCTTCATCTGCGGCTTCATTTGTTGGATACTCATTTTCGCCAGCCACACGGTCCTTTTGATTTTCAGTTTCATTTTTCTGCTCATCATGGCAGACTATTGGCTGCTGAAGTCATTGGAAAAAAAGCTTGATGCAAAAATCCGCATGATCCTCCTTCCAATCTATCGCTTTTTTTTCATCGTCTACTCGACCATTTTGTTGATCGATCTCTTATTCGATCGAAAAGTGATTTGGAAGGGGTTGCGATACGAGGGATGAATCAAATCGACCGGACCAGCGCAGTCGGGGCGAAAACGGATTCGATGACTGTCGTTCCAAACGAATCCGTCAACCAGCCGATTGCAACACCCAGAGTCAGCGGATGATCAAAGATGGTCATTGTTGGAAGCAAAGCGACGATGAGGTCGTGCGATCAGCGCACATGTTTTCGATAAGTCAAATGGGCTCTCATTTCTTGGGGTCGCTCAGAGCGATACATTACGCTTCGCTGGACGCCGATGGCTAACCTGCGGAGCAAAGGAACTTCGCTCCACCGAACAGATAGGCGACGTCAACAGGATGCTTCGCTTTGCTCGAAATGGAGATTTTCGATGAGCCGACCTCAGTGAACTCTATGTCGTCGATGAGGAACGATGAAACCGATTCTCTGTAACTATTATATTACTTATCGCTGCAATGCCAGGTGCATTTTTTGTGATTTCTGGAAAAAGAGGCGATATCGAGAGATGGCCGATAGCTCGCTGGAGGATGTGTCCAATAATCTTCCCCAGCTAAAAAAGATTGGTGTCAAATTTATCGACTTCACGGGCGGTGAGCCATTGCTTCACCCCGATTTGGCAGATATGTTGAAATTGGCTAAAATGCATCGGTTTTACACTTCCGTAACTACAAATTGCCTGCTTTATCCGGAGCGAGCTAAAGAATTGAAGGGCTTGATCGATCTGCTGCATTTTTCTTTGGATTCAATGGATGAGCAAGAGAATGACCGTATTCGAGGACAAGGCCTATTTGCCAGCGTGATGCGAAGCATTGAAATGGCGAAAAGTTTGGGCGAGCGTCCAGATCTCTTATTCACTGCCACTTCATCAAATTTTCTGGCGATCGATGATTTGGCTCGCTTTGCGCAAAAGCAAAAATTGATGCTGATCGTAAACCCAGTTTTCAAATACAGCGATCAAACATCGATCACCATCGATGCCTTGGATTATCTGGAACGCGTGGGCCGACAAAAATATGTTTACATGAATCGTGCTCTTCACCAGTTGATTCGCCATGGCGGGAATAATCGATCCCTGCCAAGATGTCGGGCGATCTCATCCGCGATTGTCATCTCCCCACAAAATACGCTATTGCTACCATGTTTTCATCACGCCCAATTGGCAATCCCCATTCAGAATCACCTGGTTGAAATCATTCAATCTCACGCCTATCAAAGGATCAAGCGTCAGCAAGGAACTTTTCCATTCTGCCAGGGTTGTACCATCAACTGCTATTTTGATCCATCGTTTCTCTATGAACTGGATCGTTATTTCTGGCTCAGCCTGTTTTCAAAAGCGAAATATGCGATGGATAAATACCTTGGTTAGCGAACTAAACGATCGCAATTCGATTCGCAGGCAAGCAGAGTGATTTATCAGATCAATGAGGTTGGATTGTGGATTACTAATGATGAATGGCTGATCGCTGCTGATAACTATGCTGAATCTTATACCTGATCCAATCATTCAATTTTTCCTTTACGCGGAAACGCATTACAAATTCAAGGGCATTTACAGCCGTCTTTTTAAACGCGAGCCCGAAATCATCGCTGATGCGCCCTATCGTGTGGAACCAGGCCGGGCGATCCCCATCTTGCTTTTGGTTAAAGATGCCCATCGCTTCCCAGTGGAAATCCGACAAGTGACGATCGAAATCCGGCAGTTCCATCGAACCATTGCCAAAGAGTCGATGCTCATCAACCTACGAATTACTAACGACCGCTATTGGTATCGAATCTTCTATTTGGAGAGGCCATCCGATCTTGTTGGCCCGGTGACCATCGATGTGCAGATCGTGGCCAAAATCAACGGGGAATTGCGATCGGTTCGCAATGACAATTATCGGATCTCTTCTCACCGGCCATTGCACGTTTTTCTATCGGAACATGGCTATCCCAAATTCGACCATTGGTATTTTGGTGATTTTCATTATCACAGCAGCTACACTGAGGATCAAGTTGAATTTGGGGCGCCATTGGAGGGAACTGTGGAAATGGCGCGTGCAGTTGGGCTCAATTTCTTTGCCGTAACCGATCATTCTTATGATTTGGATGATCGGGAGGATTCCTGGACCCAGAACGATCATCAGCTTGGCAAGTGGCATCGATTCCTCGCTGAAGTTGAACGTCTGAATGAGCGGCACGCTGATGTTACGATCTTAGCTGGGGAAGAGGTTTCTGCTGGGAATCATCGCAATCGAAACGTGCATCTGCTTATTGTAAACAACAAGCATTTTTTCCCGGGGAAAGGTGACAGCGCTGAGCGCTGGTTCCGTACCCGGCCGGACCTATCCATCCAGCAAGTGTTGGAGCAACTGGATGATGAAAATTTAGCCATCGCCGGTCATCCAGAAATGCGCACGCCATTTTTGCAGTGGCTACTGATTCGTCGCGGTGATTGGCAGTTGCCAGATCTTCAGCATCCCCGATTGAATGGTTTCCAGATCTGGAATGGGGAATGTGATCGGTCTTTTTATCAGGGTTCTGCCAACTGGGTAAAGCTATTGTTAGCGGGCAAGAAGCTGAGCCTCATTGCCGGCAACGATGCTCATGGTAATTTCAATCGGTTCCGACAAATCGGTTTGCCGTTTTTCACATTTCGGGAGAGCAGTAGTCAGCGATTTGGGGTGATGCGCACAGGCGTATTCATTGAAGGGAGCGCGACCCGAGAGAGTATTCTCCAGGCGGTAAAAAATCATCGAACCTTGGTTACTAATGGGCCAGTGATCGAGATGACAGTTGATAATAATGCCAAACAGAGGGCGACCATCGGCGCTGAAATTTCTGGCCGAGAATTGATGATGAACCTTCGCGCGAAATCGAGCCCTGAATTTGGGCGCTTGGAATCGCTCAAATTCTATCGAGGAGATCTTGTCGGCCAACGGGAACAGATTGAATTCCAATGCCACAATTTTCTTGATTGTTATTTTTTCCAGTGGGAACAAAGAATAATCGAATCGAGTAACAATTGCTATTTTCGGGCCGAATTGGTAACCCGAACGGATGCTGGCCTGGAGCACCGCTGTCTCACTAGTCCCATCTGGATTAAAAACTGATTTTCATTTTGTCAGCAGAGCCACATTGATGGTATGTGATGTTAGCCGATGGGGCAACTGCCGCATCCAAGATCCCATATCACTGGGCGATTTCGGGTGCGCCGAGCGGCAAAAATGATCGCCGCGCTGCCTGACCGCTTGATGGTTTGTTGCGCGGGTGGACAGCAATGAAACAGAAATTTTTGATCTGAACATGAAAAAACCGTTGCATTTTTGCCGATAGGGATATATATTAATTGTCAGAGTGAGCAGCGCAAGAATAGAAATTGGAGAATGATTTTAATTTTTGCTCGCTATCCCTCATCCTTTAATCCCTTCTTACCCTGAGGGCATTACGCGTGGAGCTACCTTGGAGACGGCCGGGGTGAGGTCAACGCAGATGGTTACCGTTCAGGCGCTATTTCATGTGCTCATCAGTAGTGAAATAAGGGTGTTTTGCAGGGGCGGGGCGAGAGACCAGTTAAAGATCAGCTTTATCGATTCAAATAATGTTTGAATGTGGGTTCAACGATGGCTTTTCAAGAAGAAATGTACGCGATTGCACCAGAGTTGAAAGCAATCACAGAGCATCAAATTGGTATTTTGGACCAAGAAAATACCAATGGTGAGGGCTGGGATTATTATTGCAATGGTCAAATCGTTCGGGCTGCTGTTGCTGGGAATCGAATTTCCGGCACAGTTCGAGATTATCTTGAGGAGTTCAATGTGGTGATACGAGTTGACGAGCACGAAATCACCACGTCATGCACCTGTGGCAGCCGACAGGGTGTTTGCAAGCATATCGTGGCATTGCTGTACTCTTGGATCCATGATCAATCGGAGTTCATTAACATCGGTGATCAAATCAAACGATTGCATCAGATGAATAAGCAACAGCTCATCGATGTGATCACGCGGATCATCGAGAATGATCCGATCAATATTCGATTTTTTGTCGACCGCTCAATGGAACTCGATGGGATGGATGTTGATGGGCTGCTGGAATGATGTCTTCGGGTTAATTCTGCTGCGCTAGAAGGCCTGAGAATTGTCCAGCTTTGCCATCTTCTCGCTTCTTTTCAATCTTTCACGATGCAGCGTTCAAAATCATGATGGCGGAGTGGCGCTTCAGCAATCGGTAAGATTCCAGCGGCGGAAGGACTCGATTCAGCGAGGATCAATTTCTGCAGCGCAAAGGAGACTCGAGGGGGAGAATCGTTCCCAATCGCACATCCGTCTCGCTGGCAAATGCTTTAGGCTGCGCGCCGCCCCAGCTCCCATATTTAGCGCCGCTGAAGATTTCCACATGACATAGTTCCCCCTGGCCAGATAATACAAGGTGGCAATATACCATCACGCCAGCGGGATAGCAATTTTGTAGGACGGCGTTTTCTTCGCGCGATAAAAGTCTTTCATTTGAAAATAGATTGTTGGTGGGTTCGGTCATATCATCGAGAAAGGCAGCAATGAAAAAAAACCGGGGACAACTGTTTGGGAGATGCGTGATTGGTTTGATCATGTCGGCCACGTTTGCTTTTGGCCAGACATCGCAAGACGGCAGTGCATTGTTTCCGATTCCAGAAAACATCAAGCCCAATGTGGCGTTCTGGAAGAAAGTGTACACGCTTTATAACAGCAATCAAGTGATTATCCATGATATGAATGATCTGCAGATCATTTATGATGTGGTGACCTTTGATGTTCCCATGAGCGAGTATGCACCAGCGCGGCTGCCCTGGCGGGAGGTCGAGCAAATCAAAGAGAAGTATCGGGCGATTCTGAGGCGGCTGGCGCAGCTTGAAACGATCGTGCCAGAGTCATTGGCTCCAGAGGAGCGGCCGGTCTATGAATTATTTCGGGATAAGGCAAGTCCCGAAACATTTCTCGAAGCAGCCGAAGCTGTGCGCGCTCAACAAGGGTTGCGCGATGAATTTCGTCGCGGCTTAATCCGATCTGGCCGCTATGTGGATCACATCCTTAAGGTCTTGGATCAATATAACATCCCGCGCGAGCTGGTGGCGCTCCCGCATGTCGAATCGTCTTATAATTATCGCGCCTACTCGAAATTCGGGGCTGCCGGCATCTGGCAGTTCACTCGGGGCACCGGGCGCCGATTTTTAACCATCGATTATTTGGTGGATGAGCGATTCGATCCGATCAAATCGACGGAAGCTGCTGCAAAATTGCTGCTGGAGAATTACCAAGAACTCGGAACCTGGCCGCTGGCCATTAATGCCTACAATCACGGTGTCAATGGCTTGAAACGAGCTGTGGCGAATTTGGGCACCACCGACATTGGTGTGATCATCGAGAAATATGAGAGCCGCAGCTACCAATTTGCCTCACGAAATTTCTATGCGGAATTCTTAGCTGCGCTGGATGCCCATAACAATTATCGGGTGTATTTCGGCGATTTGACGTTCGATCAGCCGGATCGGTTTGTTACCTTTCAACTTCCGAGCAATATCCGGCTCTCGCTTTTGGCCGATCGAATGGGTTTCGATCTCAAGGAAATTGAGCGTTTAAATCCAAGTTTGCGAAGCACCGTGCTCACCTCGAAGCGGCAGTTGCCCAGAGGTTTTGAATTAAGACTCCCGTGGCGCGAAGGTGTTGATCCAGCCTTGGCGTTTGCGAAGATTCCGGCGGCAGAGAAGCAGCCGGAGCCCATTGCCACGGACTGGTATCAGGTGGAGAGCGGCGATAATTTGCAGTCCATTGCTCGTCGCTTTAAAACCACCGTTGCGGAATTGATGGAGCTCAACGATATCAATAATCCGCATCAGATCTATGTCGGCCAAGTGATCCGAATTCGCCAGGAAGTACCGGTCGTGGCTCAGGCAAGCGAGCCCGCTCCTTTGGAACCAAAAGTAGTGACCAACCCGCAACCATCCCTGCCAGCAGCGGAACAGCCAGCCGCGGCCGATCGATCCCAGCGTGAGACGATTCCATCAGAGAAGCCGACGGAGCGAGCTAAATCAGCTCCGCAACCATCCGTCGGACCGATCGCAGCAACAGAGAGCGAAACAATGACCCCGGCAGTAGAAGCGACCAGCCCACGACCAGCCAAGCCTTCATTCGGCAAGATCATCGTTCAGCCAGAGGAGACGCTGGGCCATTACGCCGACTGGCTGCGGGTGCCCACTCAGGTGATCCGCAATTTGAACAACCTCAGGCCCAATCAGGATATCCAATTGGGGCAGGAAATCAAAGTGGTGTTCAGCAATGTTACCGAAAAGGAGTTCCACCGAAAGCGAATGGAATATCATCGGAGCATTGAGGAGGATTTTTTTGCCAGCTATACTATCGAAGGAGTTTCGATTCATAAAATCAAAAGTGGAGAAAATATCTGGTATCTGTGCAATCAGGTTTATGAGGTCCCTTATTGGCTGATTCAAAAATACAATCCGAATAAGAATCTGGAGCGTCTTTCTGCCGGCGATGAGCTGATCATCCCAATTATCGGCCAGCTTGGTAATAATCGCAATGCTGGTTAATCGGGCATTCTGGGCATCGCGGTTTTCGTGCCAGGCAAATGGTACGTCCTAATTTCAGCAAATTGATGTGAAACGCAAAGGATTTTCCCTTCGGCACCACTGGCTGCATCAGCCAAAATGTTTTCTCTGCCGTTGCCGTCGCAGGCACGAATCCAATCCGTCGACAAATTCGATGGACATGCGTGTCCACCGGAAAAATATCCACACCACATGAAAACATCAGCACCACACTGATCGTTTTTACTCCGATTCCCTTTAGCTGTGTAAAAGTTTCAATGGCTTGTTCGGGATGCATGGTGCAGAGCGCATCCAGGTTCAAGGCGCCATATTTCTGATGTATCCACTGCAAGATATTTTTGATTCGGATGCTTTTTTGTTTGGCCAATCCGCCCGGTCGAATGGCCGATTCGATGGCCTCCACCGGGGCCTGCATGACCTCCTCCCAGGTGGGAAACGCCGTTCTCAGGGACTGGTACGCCTGATCCCGATTCTTGTCATTGGTGTTTTGCGAAAGGATTGTAAGCACCAGGTTGCTCAATGGATCCAGCTTGCTGACTTGCTGGGGAGTTCCGAACCGTTGCTCCAATGCTGCAATGATCTGCTCAACCTTCGCTGCTTTTGTCGTCATGCCTTCAACCGATTCGTTCGTAGAATTGATAGTTGTTGAGCGGTATCGATCCAACCAAATTTCTATTGAGTTCTATTATGAAATTTTGTATATTTGAGCCCGAATATATGAAAAACGCATGAGATTGTCAAATCATTTTTCGAGGAGGTGCTATGAACTTAGCTGCCGAGGCCGGCAGAAAGGGCGCGGAGGTCCGTTCTGATTGTTGGTTCCGCATTGCCCTGACGTCGTCTGGGGGCATTCAGCTGAACCTGAACAGCAAGGTGAAAACCATGTATGGCTCGGCGATAGAGGCGCTGATCCGTGAGGGTTTAACATATTTTCAAATCGACCACGCCATCGTGGAGTTTGAGGATAGCGGGGCGCTGCCATTTACCATCATGGCTCGCCTGGAAACGGCGGTGCGTCGATTGGGCCTGGAGCAGCCCAAGCAGTGGTTGCCTGAGTTCAAACCTTTTTGCCAATACCCCACCAGTCGCGAGCGGTTCCGACGATCGCGGCTTTATTTGCCTGGGAATGAACCAAAATTCATGATCAATGCTGGGATTCATAAGCCCGATGGCATTATTTTGGATTTGGAAGATAGTGTTGCCCCACAGGAAAAGGATGCTGCTCAGACCCTGGTGCGAAACGCTCTGATGCAGATTGATTTCTACGGGGCAGAGAGAATGGTTCGTATCAATCAGCTTCCTCGGGGATTGGACGATTTGATCTTTGTGATTCCTTATAATGTCCATGTGATCCTGATACCGAAATGCGAGAGCGGCGATCAGGTCAAAGCGGTGGAGCAGCAGGTGGAGAGGATTCTGGCTGAGCGTGGGCTGAAGCAGGAGGTGTATTATATGCCAATTATCGAAAGTGCGCTTGGGGCGATTCGGGCCTATGAGATCGCCACCGCCTCGCCCAATATCGTGGCACTGACGATTGGATTAGAGGATTACACCGCCGACATTGGCACGCAGCGGACCCTGGAGGGCCGAGAGAGCTTCTGGGCGCGCAGCCAGGTGGTCAATGCGGCGCGGGCCGCTGGCATCCAGCCCATCGATACGGTTTTCTCAGATGTCGCGGATATGGAAGGTTTACGGCAAAGTGTTCTGGAAGCAAAAGCGCTTGGGTTCGATGGAAAAGGCTGTATTCACCCTCGGCAGATTCCGGTGATCCATGAGGCATTTGCACCGTCACCAGAAGAGATTGAAAAAGCGAAAAAAATTGTGATGGCGTTTGAATCGGCTCAGCAGAATGGATTGGGAGTCGTGGCGCTAGGCAGCAAGATGATCGACCCACCCGTGGTGAAACGAGCGCAGCGCACCATTCGTCTGGCGATCGATTCCGGAAAGCTGCCGGAAAATTGGCAAGAAGGAGGAGAAAATCATGGTTAAAAATATGGTGAAGAATGCGGCTGGTCGGCTGGTGCCGACGATCGTGAATGATAAACCGGCAATTCCCTACCAGGGGGTTGGCAAATATCGACCCGGTGGGAACAAGGCCGCGCCTCCAATTGTGAGCTGTGCCGATTATCCGGCCGATGGCAATAAAGTGGTGCCAGATCTAAAGACCGCGCTCATTATCGCTGGGATCAAGGACGGGATGACGATTTCCACCCATCATCATTTTCGGAATGGGGATTTAGTGGCCAACCAGGTTTTTGATGCGGCGGCTGAGATTGGCGTCAGAGATTTGATGTGGTTTCCCAGCGCATCGTTTCCCTGCCATGCGCCGATCATCAAACATCTGGACAGCGGCGTGGTGCATCATATCGAGGGATCGATGAATGGCCCCTTGGGGGACTATTGCAGTGCGGGCAAAATGCGCGGTCTGGGAGTACTTCGGTCCCATGGCGGCCGCTACCAAGCGATTCAGGACGGTGAGGTGCATATCGACATTGCCGTGATTGCCGCGCCAACCGCTGATCCGTTCGGCAATGCCAATGGCCTGACCGGGCCATCCGCCTGCGGTCTCTTGGGCTTTGCCCTGGCTGATGCCCAGTATGCCGACAAAGTCATCGTCGTCACCGACAATTTGGTCGAGTTCCCCTGCATCCCCTGGCAAATTCATGGGAACTACGTCGATCATGTCGTGGTGATGGACAAAATCGGCGAGCCAGAAAAGATCGTTTCGGGAACGACGGAGATCACTCGCAGCCCGGACCGACTGCTGATCGCCGAGCTGGCGGCCAAATTTGTGAAAGAGGCTGGTATATTGAGAGACGGTTTCTCATTCCAGGCCGGAGCCGGCGGGACAACACTGGCCTTTGCCATTTTCTTAAAAGAGATGATGAAAGAAATGGGGATCAAGGCCCGTTTCGTTCGCGGTGGCAGCAATCAGCATCTCGTCCAGATGCTTGAAGAAGGCCTGACCGATTATATCCTCGATGGGCAAACCTTTGATCTCGAGGGCGTTCGCTCGATGCGCGAAAATCCCCGGCATGTCAATACCAGCCCATTCACCAGCTATAACTATCACGGCAAAGGCAATTTCGCGTCCATGGTCGATGTGGTGGTTTTAGGTGCCACCGAAGTCGATGTCAACTTCAATGCCAATGTGGTCACCCATTCAGATGGCCGATTGCTGCATGGCATCGGCGGATGGCAAAATTGCCTTTTTTCCAAATGTACCATTCTGCCGATTCCCTCATTCCGAGACCGAATCCCAGTCATCGTGGATGAAGTAACTACCCTGTGCGGCCCCGGCGAACTCATCGACGTGGTGGTCACTGAGCGCGGCATTGCTATCAATCCTCTGCGCCAAGACCTCATCGAGGCCACCAAAAATTCCTCACTTCCCATCCGGCCTATCGACGAAATTAAAAAAGAAGTGGAAGAAATCTGCGGCGGGAAGCCAGCTAAACCCAAATTGGGCGATAAAATCGTGGCCGTGGTCAAATGGGTGGATGGAACGGTGCTGGATAGCATTTATCAGGTCCTGGATTAGGATGGCACTATCTTCATTGATTAAACCGCTAAACATCCCCCTCAATCTCCTTCAAAAGCGGACTTTCTTCAATCATCCTTTCGAAGGAGGCCAAAGGGGATTGTTTGGATTATATCTGATCAAGTGGTATTCGTTTCTAATGCAAAATGCAGAATTCAATGAAATCGTGTGGTTCCTGCGAATGCAGAATCTCTTTGATGATTATTATTGAAGCCACATGTAAATGGAGATGCCTCTCCGTTAGTTGGCGGATGACATGACAGTTTCGCTTATTTTTAGGATTTTGCACAAAGAGCTGAATTCAATTATGGATCGCCTCAGACCAGCAGCGCTATATTATCTTTCATGCGTCGATTTTCATACCAAAGGACATGCCCGGCACTGCGTCGGGCTGCTCTATTTTATGATCTCCTTTTTTGGCTCTTCTCTAATTTTACAAATTTTACTTCAATGAATGAAACCTGTCCCTGAGCTGCAAAATTCCCTCTCGGAAATCCCGTCAACCAAAAGGATTCGACCGGCCATTTCATCCATCGTCATGGGGTTTGAAAATGTCCCGCCATCAAAAAATCCTGCTTGGCAGGATGAATTTCTTCCTGATGTGATCTACTACACTTATGAGGATGCATTGGGTAGGCTGATCTCTAAATATTTCTGCCAAAGATGATGAACTCCTCTACCTTTTCAGAATATATTTGCAGTAATTTTTGAAAAAGACTAAATATTTCTGCCAAAGATGATGAACTCCTCTACCAGGGTCAACTTGATCTTATAGGCATGGACCTATGTTCCTGAATGAGCAAAAAGCTTCGTCCTCTAATTACCGAGTCCGAACAAGACGTTACGTGCCTTATTTATATATCACTCAAACGATCAATGAGCGAATAAGATTTTAATCCGCACATCATCCTCGGTGACTAAACTCCATGAGGTTTCATGGATTTTGTCCATTAAACCAATTATTGATCGCTGAAACAAAATCGGCCAAACGAATCAGCTTCATTCTTATGTTGAATGGGTGAGCAGAGTGCGATGAAGCTATAAAACTTTTAATAGCCATACAAGTAACCATGAAATAATGCACTCGGGTTTGATGCATTGGGTGCAGGAGATGGAGGGTCGGCAGGTCACAGCTTTTAGAAAAAACCTGGTATTCAACAAGATGGATTTTTTTTCGCTTCACATGGGTCAGCAGAATATGTGAAGATGAAAAGTGTTAGCTTCCCTGAGAGAAAATGATGAAAAACCATGCTTGAGAAAAATTTCTACAATAGAGTTTGTCATGATGTTAGTCGTTTTTCTGAAGAGTTGCTGCCCGAAATTCTGTGAAGAAATTTTTTGACTGCGGAAAAAAGTCCAGTTTCAATTTTGAAATTGAGATCGATTAATTTTAGGGCAAATGGCTCTCAATCGTTATCAAACTTTCATGAAACAAATCGGAATAATTACTGAACTATATCCTACATCGTGCAGTTGAACAGTGGAACAATCAGGGCATAATAGATTGGCTAATCCTCAAAATAGCAGGTAATTTTTTATCTTAACAAATAAAAAGTCGCTTGAAAAACTTAATTGCGATCACTATATTTATCTCAATAGATCGAATTTTTCCCAAATCGGAACGATAAACAGTTATCTCCCCCAAACCAAACGCCTCCAACAATATTGGTCATTCTGATCAGAAAGTGAGGATCCGGCTATGGAGAAATTTATTAGATTTAAAGAAGAAATCGATATGGCAGCACTGCAAAGGGCGCAAACCGATCCGAAGATCATTGTCCTAAGAAAATCCCACTCCACCAATACCATTCAAATCAAGGTTCCCGACGGGATGTCTTCGAAACAGATCAAGCAGGCCTTTGGTTCATTTCACGTGGAAAAGATCTATGATGAATTTCCCTATCCAATTGGCAGGAGCAACTGGGTCAAACAGATTATCGAACCATTTTTGCGCCTGGTTCATAAGATCATCTAACGGAACATCGACGAATCGAAACAAAATTGGATATCCAAAAGTTCTTCGCCCAGCGGTTCTACGCAATTGCCTTGTTGCGCACCCCAAAGCGATCTCACGGAAATCAGCTAATTTATCCAAGTCAAAATCTGCCCAAATTGCTGTCTTCTGGTCTTGTAGCGCCGTTTCGTTGCTGAGATAGGCAGCGACAAAACTTGCGGTCAGCGGGTAATTATGGATCAAAAGATTTGTCATCCAGTGTCGCGACAGTTGGTAATTCAATTTGAGGTTCATTGGACCAGTTTGGGCGAATGAAAATAAGTTGCAGTTACCACTTTTCCATTGGACGAGAATCTAATCCCTTCTTGTTCTAATAAAGTTTGCTTCATTTTTCTTCCGCCTTGAAATCCGGCCACAGTTCCATCTGAACGAATGGCACGATGACACGGAATGATAATCGGAAACGGGTTATGCTTCAATGCCTGACCAACGGCGCGGGCTGCCTTAGGACGACCGATATAAGTAGCCAGGCCTTGATAGGTTGTCACCGATCCTCTTGGAACGCAGTGCTCCGCAAGCAGGACTTGTTTTTGAAAGGGTGAAATGAAATCCCAGTCCAAAATTTCCAGTGAAAAACGAATGTCCGCTCCATTCAGAAATTGATTGATTTGATCAGCGATCAAGTCGATGCGCTCACATGACGCTATCGCCGAAAATGGCCAAATTTCATTTGCCAATTGAGTGGCATTCATTGTTTCGTTGGATAAAATAATCCGCCGAATGGTGGGCTGACCTATTGGCCCATTCCAAACCAGTGCAATTTGACCGAAACAAGTCGAAAAAACTTTTATGTGAGGGGACATTGGTCTAACCTCAGTTTCAAAATTGTTGGCAGAGTTGGTGGCGTCCTGTCGCTCGCTATTGGATCCGAACGGCTTTTTCCTGGGCAATGAGCGAGAGCTCCGCAGCTTTAAATGCATGTTCCTGCGGCATGGCATTGTGCGTGCGATTCAAACAATCCAAAATCAATTGCCCAAAAAAGGGGAATCCAACTTTCCCTTTTAGGGCAAAATGTTTTTCGCCTTCGCCATTGACCAGATATAATTGATCGCCCTCCTCGTTTCGGGCCACGTCGATATATTTCCTCAATTCAATATAGCCTTCCGTGCCCAAAATAAATGTTCGCCCATCGCCCCAGGTCCTTAATCCATCGGGGGTGAACCAATCAACCCGGAAATAATTGGTAGCGCCGTTATCGGCGATCAGATTGGCTTCGCCAAAATCCTCCAGTTCGGGATATTGCGGATGATTGAAATTGGCCACATGGCTGCTGACCACTCTGGCATCTTTTGCTCGTGTATAGAATAAGAATTGCTCCACCTGATGGCTGCCAATATCGCAAAGGATGCCTCCATATTTTTCCTTGATAAAGAACCACGCCGGACGGGATGCGGCGTTGAGCCGATGCGGCCCGAGTCCAATCACCTGAATCACCCGGCCAATTGCCCCTTGCTCAATCAATTGGCCAGCGAAAATAGCACTTTCATTCTGCAACCGCTCGCTGTAGCAGATCGCCCAGATTTTCCCCGTCTCAGCCACTTTTTTTCTGGCAGCCTCCAATTGTGCTAAACTCGTGAATGGCGCTTTATCAGTAAAAAAATCTTTATCATGATCCAGCACCCGAAGGCCCAGTGGCCCGCGCTCTGACGGGACGTGGGCTGTCGCCACTATTTTGATAGAAATGTCCTCTAAAATTTCCTGTTCCGAGGAAGCTGCCCTGGCGGTGGGAAATTGCTTTTGGAACAGTTCGATTTTTATCGGATCATGATCAAACACTTTCACGACTGTTGCGCCAGCCGCTTCCAATCCCTGGCACATGCCATAAATATGGCCATGCTCTAATCCAATAGCAGCAATGGGAAAATCTCCCTTTTCACATACTTGGCGCACAAAAGCTCTGGGCGCATAAGTCATACCGTCCTGCATCGACTCCTCCGTCGTTGTTTCAATCGACCTGGCTATCTCGAAATCCAAATTGCCATTATCAGCATCCAAAAATTCTGATCTGAGAATTGAGCTCCCTCAAAAAACATGATGAATTGTGAGAGCTTTCATTTTGTGAACCAAAAACGCTATCTTCTGGCAAGACAATATAATTTTCAGCTTGATCGCTCCCCCATACGGATGAGCGAACGAGCGCAGTGCTCTCCATATTTGAGGTTGCTCTCTTTGCCTGGTCGATTTCCATCCTTCCAATACTCCGTTTTTCCGCCGTTCTAATACCTCATCATTGCATTCCATTCGGAATTCATCTAAAGGTAAACCACCCGTTTTTCTCGGGATGATTGATAGATTGCCAAAACAATTTCCAGCGCCTTTCTGCCCTCCATGCCATTCACCAATGGCTCTCGATCGTTCACGATGGCATCGATGAAATCTCGATATTGGGCCAAATGTCCCGCGATTCCAATAGCCATGGGATCGGCAGCACCACTTTTTTTCGACGTCGATGGATCGCTTGGTCCTATGGCTGGCTCTCCATGGATTGCCCAGGTTTTGATGTTTCCGCCTTCCAGAATCACCGTGCCTTTTTCGCCGTGAATTTCCAGCCGTTCTGGAAATCCGGGATAGATGCTGGTCGAGCCTTCGATGATCCCCATGGCGCCACTTTCAAAGGTGAGCAACGCCAATCCCACATCCTCACCCTCGATGTGGTGAGTAAACGTGCCGATCTTCCCATAGACGGATGTCACAGGCCCCATGATCCATTGCAATAGATCGATGGTATGAATCGACTGATTGATCAGCGCGCCGCCGCCATCCCATTGCAGCGTGCCGCGCCAACCTCCCGAGGCGTAATATTGCGGGGTACGATGCCATTTGACATAAGCATCCCCCAAGATCAGTTTGCCGAGGGCCATCTTTTGAACGGCTATCTTCAGTTTTTGGGTGGCCTCATCAAAACGGTGTTGAAAAATGACGGCGAGCTTCACTTTCGCCTCTTGGCAGGCACGGATGATATGATCGGCGCGTTCCAGCGTGATCTCAATTGGCTTTTCGATGATAACATGCTTTCCCGCCTGGGCAGCAGCAAGGGCAGGTTCGAGATGCATCCCGCTGGGCGTGCAAATGCTCACGGCATCAATATCACGTCGCTGGATCATTTCAATAAAATTAGTGTGATAGGCGACACCGTATTCCTGACCAGCCTTTTTCGCTTTTTCCTCAGAGCGGCTGCAAACCGCCACCAGGCGGCAGGTCTCCAGTTGTTGAATGCATTGGGCATGAATGGACGAAACATGGCCGATGCCAATGATTCCGAAATTGAGTTTTTTGGACATGATTTTCTCTTTCACTCAAGCAGATCGCTGCCGGTTTGGAATTTTCTGTTTTGAGTGCTGAAATTTATTTTCATTTGTCTTTTGGAGCTTGTTCATTTTTTCTCTGAGAGTTGCGGCTCGATCAAAAATTTCGGTTCGACTCACTCCCGCCACTTCGTACATCGCGAAAATATTTTCAATTGGTGTCTCGGGCGGAACGGTATGCGAGGCTGCCAAAATAAATCCGCCGCCATCAACGGTCATCCCCTCAATTAATTTGGCTGTCTCGCGTCGCACATCATCGACGGATCCATTGGGCAATACATCCACCGTATCAACCCCGCCCATGAACGCCAACTCTTTCCCGAAATCCTTTTTCAATTCTATTGGATCCATCCCTGGGCAATTGCACTGGATCGGATTGAGCACATCCACTCCCATATCGATGAGGTCAGGGATGATCGGTCGAACGGCGCCGCAGGAGTGGTAGGCAATCCACAGCCCGTTTGATTTTCCCACAGCGAATATTTTCTCCAGATGGGGACGAATCAATTCTCGCCAGCATTGGGGACTCATGATCATGGCCAATTGTCCGGCGACATCATCGCCCGTCCAGAGCCAATCCAATTTAAATTGATGACAGGCCTTTTCGCTGAGCTCAATGGCAAAAGCAGCGCTTTTTCCCATTAAGATGTTGCTGATTTCCAAATCATCGGCCAGATCGATAATGGCATTTTCCATGCCTCGCAAACGACAAATCATTTCAAACAAGCATGGTGATACATCGCAGCCGATAAAAAATTTATCCGCTTCAGCCATGATTGGAGCCATGTTTTCCAGCAACACATTGATTTTGTCATGCGGAAATTGATAGCGCCGTATCTCCTCTCGAGTGGCATTCGATAAGGGATAGGTTTTGATCTGATTAAACGGCCCCCGCTTTATCCATTCGATGCCCCAATCGTCGACATGGGTTTCGCCATCATGCTGGTGAACGATGCCTTCCATCGCGTAATTGTTGCCAACCCAGGTCTGCCGCACATCATCGCCCAGGGCCGCTGCGACAAATCTTGCTGGAATTTCCAACAGGTTAGCCAACCGCATGGCTGTATCAGGATGAAACCACATAAAAATTGGGATGCGATCGACAGGTTCGCGCTTTAGGGCAGCGTGGACTCGTTGTTTTGCGGTCATGGTCTCGTTTCGATTGTTATTTATTCCTATGTAGTCAGATTAAAAATAACCACAAAATTTTCGGTACTCGCGCCTCTTAACATCCCCCTAAATCCCTCCTCCAGCTTGCGGAGGGACTTGTTATCGTTCCCCCCTTTGAAGCAACCGAAGGATGTACCGGCCAGGGTAGAATGATTATATTAATCTGACGAAGCAGAGTTGGAAGCTCCAAAACATTTCTTTGCCGCTGGACGAAAAATCCAACTGGGAATTCCGCTCATTGTGCCATATTCGTGAAGCCACAATTAGCGGAATGGAACGAAATTAGCGGTCAAAGCCTTTTTGATTTCTATGCTTCGTGGTTTGGGTTCATCAGCTTTTGTATGTAGCTCACATAGTGAGGAAACGCAATTTCAGGATCTGGCAATTCAGGGTGCCAGCGCTTCTCCCACTCGAACGAAAGATAGCCATCATATCCGCCCTGTTTCAACACATTGTAAATTTGTTCGTGGGGGAGATCGCCCTCGCCCATCAGGCATGGCTCAAATCCCATCACCGTATCAATGGCGATTTTGGAATCCTTCCAATGGGTGTGATAAATCCACTTGCCAGTCTTCTGCCAGGTTTCCGCTGGATCTTCGCCGATGAACATATAGGGATGATTCACATCCCACAAAATGCCAACTTTATCGGAATTCACTGACTCCATCAATGCTTTGAAATGGTCTGCCGCCATCCAATCGTCGTGGGTTTCAACAAGGATCTTGGTCGTTAACCCATTGACGATTTCGATCATTTGATAAAGCGTGATGGTCGCCGCTTCGATGGCCTGCTCCCAGGAGAGTTCTCCAATTGCGCCGCCGAAGATCCTTATGAAAGGCGTATTGAATTTATCACAGCGATCCACGTAGCGTTTGAGCTCTTCTATATGCTCGGCTCGTTTCGATCGATCCGGTTCGGCCATCCGAATGGAAGTGGCAAAGCAAATCAGTTCAATTTCTGCATCCAAAAACTTATCTCTGGTCTCATTGGCGCGAATTCGGAACTCAGGGAGTTGAGTGACGTCGAGTTGATCTCTAATCCCCCGGATTTCAACGCCGCTGAACCCGTAGGCTTTGGCGTTTTTGATGATTGTGTCCAAATTCCAGTTGGGACAGCCAAGGGTGGAAAATGAAAGTTTCATGTCCTTATGATTTACTCCACAATATCAACAAATTAATTTTCACTTAATCGAAACTTAATTTCTTGATTCCGTCATCAAACTTCGCCAGCGTATAATTCACATCTTCGTCACGCAGCGCCGCTATCACGCACATCGAAATTCCGGTCCCATCCTGCCTGACCAAAATTCCATTAGCCGCGCAGTGTTTGATCAATTCCAGTGTTGTTTTTCGCTTTTGCTCGGCGTCAGCGATCAATAATTCAAACTTCACTGCCGGGGTTGGATCCATGGCGTCAATTCCTATCCCTCGTGCTTGGCTGATCTCCTTGATCCCGGTTCTCAATCGATCGGCCAGATAATACAATCGCTGGATAATATGTTCTTCTTCAATAATTTTGATGGTTTCAATCGAAGCGGCAATGGAGAGCGCCTCGCTGGCAAAGGTGGAGGTGATCAGGTTGTTTTTCAATGGCTCCATTAGTTCTTTTTTGCCCACCAGCGCCGCGATCGGCATTCCATTCGCCATGCTCTTGCCGAACGCCGCCAGATCGGGGATCACGCCATATTTTTCCTGTGCCCCGGCCATGGCCCATCGAAAGCCAGTGATGATCTCATCGAAGATGAGAACGATCTCCTTTTGATCCGCCAGCTTTCTGATTTTTTGGAGAAAACCATCCTTCGGTTCCACGCCATAAGCAGCAGGTGTTAATATGATGCCAGCAATTTTTCTCTCATGTTGATCCACTAATTTTTCCAATTGTGCATAATTATTGAACTCAAAGTTTTCAATCAAATTTTGATAGCAAGAAGGGATTCCCTTTTCTCCGATTTTCGCCGCCCACCAATCATGCCAGCCATGATAGCCGCAACTGAGAATCATGTCTTTGCCCGTGGCCAGTCGGGCCGCACGAATGGCGGCAGATGTCACCTCTGCACCTGTCTTCATGATTTTCACCATTTCAGCGCAGGGGATCCTTTCGATCAGCATTTCGCTCAGCTCCACCTCATTGGGACTGGGCAACGAAAACAGGCTGCCCTTGTCCAATTGTTCGATGATCTTTGCCTTGATTCTGGGGTGATTGTATCCGATATTGATCGGTGCTAACGCCGCAATGTAGTCAATATATTTGTTTCCGTCGATGTCCCAGACATAAGCGCCCTCGGCGCGCTCGATATAGGCCGGAAAATGTTCGATGTCTAACAGATTGTAGACCCGCTTGGCATTGGTGTTCGTGCCGCCAGGGATGATTTCCATGGCGTGGGCAAAAAGCTGCTTTGATTTTTGGAGGCTCAACATTCCTTCAGTTCCTGAATTTGATTTGAATGTGAGAAAGATGGAGTCCACTCGACAAGAGGACTGGACCTTTCATGACATCTTTCCCAGTTTTAAAATTATATGTCAACTGCCAAATCTGGATACATGCCTTTCGTACCAATTTTGACCTGAATTCTCTGGCCATTGTTTTCGGCTATCAGCTTCCAGCCATTTTTCATTTTGGTTAATTTAAAAACTGGCAATGGGTCGTCTTTCCGAATCGCCGCCCCCGCAGTGATCAGAACAACCTTGTTCCCAGGCCTTTCGGCAACGACATCCATGAACGGATAAACGCCATGCTCTTCCGGCACGGGGAAACGTCCGCTTATCAGTTGCACGCCATGATCGGCATCGCAGATCCCCACTAACTTTGCCTGGGGACGCACGAATGTGAATCTCTTGCCAGCCATCTCAATCTTGCCATTTTTATCTTCGTTGTCGATAAACCATCTCGCTTTAAAATTGGCTGGCTGGTTTTTGGTTTGAAGCACATCCACCACCAGGATCATTTTCAAGGATGGCACCGTCAGAACAGTCCGATTGACATGTTGCACATTTTCATTCACCAATTGATAAGCTTGGGTGGCATCGCTGGTCACGATGACGTACTGATCGGTCCTATTCTCGGCGACGACCCGTGCCTCTGCCAGAGAGGCATTGGTACCCTCCCGACCGTCGTGATACTGATGTCCCTTGTTGTCGATCAAAACGGTGTTGTGCGCTGGCGAGGTGCGCAGCGCCCAGGCGGGATGAAGATGGCTGTAAGGCGGATGCCAGGCATCGACCAGCAAATTTTCCGAAAAACATTTCAAGATGAGGCTATTGCGATCGGCGTGTTCATGATTGGCAGGGCCGCCGCTGCGCAAGGCGACCACAAAATCGTCCTTTTCAAACCCAGTGGAAACAATTACCCAGCCAATATCGAAATGTCGGTAGAACCATGATCCACTCGGCTTGGTAGCGACGACGGTCGGATCATAGAAGATCACGGAAAGCAGTCGATGCTTTTCTGCGTGGTGTTCAGCGGCATACTGGGCCACGCCATCGCGATATGTTCGGGCCACCCAAAATGCCACGTCTGAGAAGAAACCGCTGCCGCCATCGCCGAAATTGACATGCCCTTCAGGATGGGAATTTGACGGCATTCGAGTCATCAGAAAAAAATCAACCAAGCCCTGCCAGTTGATCTTCCCCGCCCATCGATGGTTCATTTTCCGCTCCAGAAGGTCGAGCATGATGATTAATTCGCTGGCGGTATAGTTGGCATATCCAGATCCCTCACTGTAGCTGCCATCTGGGGCGAACATATCGTAGAAATCGTGATAGGTCTGCTCCACCATGCGAAGCCATTCGGGCACACGAGGATGTCGGCCGTAAAAAAATATCGCCCCCAATGCCAGCGCACTCATCGGCACGGCGCGAAGATTGGTTCGAGAGAGAATCCATGGCCAACGGCGCATATCCCGCTCCTCATAAAAGCTGCTTTCGGGATCAAATCCCCAGCCGATCACTTGTTCTTTATTCAACATCCCCCAACAACTGCGATAGCATGGCTCGATCCCTTTTTCTGGCAGTTGGGCTAGCACATCCTGTTTCATCTGTTCCGATAGCAGTTCTTCGATCCATTCGTAGGTCAGCACGATGGATTGGGTGGTATAGGGCGCCCGTTGCAAACCAATGACATCTTTGCCAGCTTCCAGAAAATAGTCCCATTTTTTAAATTGCAGAATTTTTTCCAGCGCCAGCTTCGCCATCTCGCCCCGCTTTTGATCGCCAGTGATCACATAAACGAACGCCTCGCGCTGCAAAATATCACAGGCCTTTGGCAGATGTCGCAGTTGATTATTGAATGCGATGCCAGTCTCTAGAAATTTCAGGTCATCTTCCAGATCCGCATTTATCATTTCCTCCCAAAATCTCTTGAAGGACGGCAATTCAAGCCGACGTTGAATCTCTGGGATTTCATCCGAAGTAAAGAGCAGGTTCAATTTTTTGCTGCCTGATGGTGTGTTCAATTTTGATAAAAAACTTGTCGGATGAATGAACAGAAGACCAGAAGCGAGGCCAGTTAATTTCAGAAATTGTTTCCGTGATACCATAATTGGACTTTCCTTTTCGTTATGCTGGATAATCCTTATTTGCTCAGCGGATCGATGAATCCCACGGAGGATTTTTCGTTGGTTTGTTTCAATCCACTGAAGAAAAAGATTCTGAGCCAGGCAAATGAAAATTATTTCGAAAAATATTTTGACAGAAACATCCCCAACCCAATCAAAAACAGCAAACCGCTCACCGCCAGATTGATCCAGATTTTGGTTCGAGCCACGGGTGCAATCAAGATCAGCAATGAGACCCCACTCAATCCCATCGACATGCAACCGACCAGCGGAAAAATATTGCTCTCTTTTGCCCCTCCGGAAAGGACCTCTTTGGCGACATCAATTGGCCGATTTAATTTGTTAAAGAATTCTGTCACCTCTTGTTGTGACGACTTCACATCGTTGCCGAACAGTGCGGCAAATTTGTAACTCAAGATGAACAACGCCAGCACAGCCAAGATCAGCCAGAAATGTGCCGATACCAGGAAATCAGCCCCGATTGAATTGGTCAAGCGGCTGAATGACAGATTCGGATTGTTATTGGCAATCATGAAAAAGAAAAATAAAGCAAGGCTCAGGCCCAGGCTGAAAATCAACGCATAGGATCGGCGCAGGTTATACCATCGTCCCAGCGAGTGAGAGATAAAGATGAAAAGCAGTGTGGTGGCGACAGTGATGAGAAATTGTTGCCCCAACGAATAATTCAGTACAAAGCGCGCCAGTGCCGCCGTGAGCACACCCGCCATAATGGATGCCATGGCAGACCAGCGGGAGATTTTCTTAGTCATAATTCCCATGAACATCGGGATGGCGCTGGGGACTCCCGTCAGGCCAAAGAAGATATTCGTGAACGAAAATACCCAATATTTGCTGTGAATGATGACCAGAGCTAACGCCATGGCGAATAGGGCGAATGCGAGCACAGCTATCCGACCCACCCAAAGCGTCTGTTTTTCGGTGGCAAACGGTTTAAACCGATTTTTATAGATATCGACAGAGACAATTGACGAAACCGTATTCCAAACGCCGCTCATTGAGGACATCGATGCGGCCATCATGGCGGAGAGAAAAATTCCCACCATCCCAGCGGGCATGTAGCGCAATACCACAGCGATGAATATATTTTCTTCAGGTTTGGTCACGCGGGCGAAATAATCCAGCAGGCTGATGTCCGGCCATAGCACTTTTCCAATGAGCGGTGGAATGCCAAACAAGAGCGGTGCGGTGAGAAACAGAATAAAGGTTAACCAGCCGACCTTCATCGCGGCCTTTTCGTCTCGGACACTGTAATAGCGCTGGGCTTTCTCTCCCACCGAGTTGCCGAAAATATTGGCGGCGATCAGGCCTAGCAAATACCAGTGATCGTATAGCGTCCCGTCTGGCAGTATATGCTTGAATGTCAATGGCGGAATTTGCTGAACAGCTTGTCCAAAGGAACGGAATTCGCCCGAGAGGAAAATGGCGGGAATCAATACGACACAGACGACGATCAGAATCAAGAATTGCACCAAGTCGGTGATGCATACCGCCCATAGCCCGCCTAAGAAGGTATACATTAAAATGACAATACCAATCACGATGATCATGCCATCGATGGCGGCCATGGAGCCAGGGAACATGGTTGGCGCGCAGATTTTGCTCAGCGACGCCAAATGATGGGCGGGCCAATACAGCATGGTTAACACCAGATAAATGCTGAGAAATAAGTGGGTGGCGCTGTTGAATCTTGTTTTGATATACTCGACGGGCGAGGTAACTCGCGTGCGTCGCCAGCGTTTGGCCGAGATGATGAAGCCAATGAAAAACGAGCTGCTCCAGGTGGCAAAATATAGCAAGCCAAACCAACCGGTATGATAGACAAAACTGGCGCCGCCCGTAAACGTCCAGGCGGAAAACATCGTCATGTAAAGGGACACCCCTGATACCCACCAAGGGATGAGGTTGCCGCCGATGAAAAAATCTTTCCCTCCTTTCATAAAACGAGAAAAGTAGAAACCAATGCCCAGCATCAACACGAGATAGAATCCGATAACAAGGTAGTCCACCAGGGGAAGCCCGAAATTCATGCGAAATCCTTAGTCGTGGTTGTGAATAGATGTCGTCATTCTAATCAATAATTTACTACAAAAAAATTCTGAGTCAAGGACTATTTTGTTTTGTGAAGAGAAGTTTTTCAGAAATTCAAAATTTTAGGCTTTGAGCACTCGGAAGGAATCTAACTTCATTGGGAGGCACTGCTGCCCAAAATGCTTAACGCCAGATCCCATGTTGGACAAGAGGGAATGGGAAGGAATTTAAAAATTTTTAGTTGCATCTTTCTCCAAAACATTTATCTTATTGACAAGGCAGTTTAATTGAACCGATTTGTCCTTCTTAAAATGGAGCCCACCATGAAAAATTTAATCCAAATTTTGCTTTTCATTCAATGGCTCTTTTCAGCCGCTCTTTCCCAGGAAATAGAAACCGAATTCATGCCAAAAAATGTGGAGCTTTCATTTAATGGGATATTTGTTTGCCACAGCACATCGCCGTCCGCCAAAGCTTCTTCCGATAATAGTCGCTTCTGGTGCCAGTATGAAATCGGTCGAGTGGGCGATGAAGTGAGGGAGCTAAGAAATTTCAAATTTTTTGAAGGCGATCAATTGCTATATGAGCTCAATCAAGCCCCTGGTTCTGATCTCCTCATCTCTAATTCTGGCATGTGCGCCTTCATGGACATGACCCATCATTATAAAGGCGAATTGACTATTCATTTCTATTCCAAAACTGGCCGACATCTTTTTGCTGAGTCAGCTATTGGGGCTTCTCTGTTTGGCTTCTCCTCGAAGGGAAATAAATTCGGTGTGGGCAATGCCAAGTATCTCGAGGTTATTTCCATTCTGGATCATCGCATCGAAACTTATGAAGGCGGCGATCAATTCGATATTTCAGCGGATGAAAATTTCATTGCCATTGCCCTCAGAGACAAGGCTCGCCTCTATCGCCATGGCAATTTAATACGAGTATTAAAAACTGGCTTTGGGTATCCAAGAAAAGTGAGAATTTCATCGGAGCAGAATATCCTGGTTATCATCGATAAAAAACACCTGAAGGCATATTCGCTTTCAGATGGTAATCTAATATTCGAAGACACCCTCAGCGGGAAAAAGATGTTTCGCGATCTAATGCTAACCAACGGAAAGATCCTAGCTGGAATTCAATATCGAGATAAAGGCATTTCAAAAGGAATCTTGAAAGTCTACGATCAGAAGGGTCGGGTCTTGATCGAACAAATCAAATCGAGCAGGAATTTCAAGACCTTTGATAATAAGAAAGCAATACAAAAATCTTCATTCTATAAACAAATTCCCTGGCCTTTCATTCCGTTCGATAGCGTTCATACGGTCTGGAATTATTATGAGCAGCACATGAGTTATGGACTGCCAGACTTGTCCTATCTTCACCAGGGGCTGGACATTATCGTTCCGATGAATGAACCGGCCTATGCAGTTGAAGCTGGCGTGGTGAAATGTGTTCTTACCATTAGTGGCTATTGGCATTGGCGAATTGCTATTAGCCAGGAACAGACGGCCGAGCCGTCTAAGGGCTGGCTCTATGCCCATTTGATCCCCAGCACCATTCAATTTGATGTCGGCGATACGGTCCAGCAGTTCGATTATCTGGGCGATATTATTCAGTGGGCCGAGGATTGGGGCCATATCCATTTTGTGGAAATCGAGGATTCCGGGATGGTCTGGCGCTACGATGATAACGAGTGGGGGATCACTTATAATCCGCTGCTTTCGCTCCAACCCAATACAGATCTTATCCCGCCGACCATCGAGCCGATTTTTGAGCATTCAAAATTCGCCTTTTGTTTGAATGAAACCAGCTCTTATCTCGATCCAGACAGTTTGTATGGCGATATCGATATCATTGCAAAGGTTGTCGATTATATTGGCGACTCGCCGTGGCAATTGCCCGCATTTAAGACGTTCTTTTGGGTGAAAAAAATGCCAGAGGATAGCATCGTTCGGCCTCGAACGTTGAGCCAGGTCCTGAATCATTCTTATCATTTTTATGAATCGAAAAATTATACGCCCTATGCAACCGTGATCTACAAAAGAGATTCACTGCTTAGCCCGCCTTATTGGATGAATATTCATCGGGATTACTATCATATTCTGACCAATACCGATGGCGATTCATTGATCGATCTCTCAGAGAAGGAGCTTGCATTTTTCAGTGCGCAATACCCGGATGGGGATTATCGGATCTTTGTGGAGGCCCAAGATCAATTTGGGAATGCGACCGTAGATAGCATGGATGTAAAATTTAAGAACCGTATATCCGGGATACGCCAGCGACACCCTGACATCCCAAATGCCCTGGCGTTGATCACGAATTATCCGAATCCGTTCAATGTGGTCACCGAAATTCGATATGTCGTGCCCATATCGGGAACGGTGAGTTTGAGGGTTTTTAATGTGCTTGGACAAGAAATGTGCCGTTTGGTCGAAAGAGATCAAATGGCTGGGGCATATAAAGTTGAGCTTAGCGGTGCGAATTTGGTCAGCGGAATTTATTTTTGTCAATTGACTACCGCTGTTGGAACAAGGCGTGCCAAAATGATCGTGCTCAAATAGTGATGAGATGTGTATTAACCATGCACCAAATTAAAAAGCCAATATCGAGGATATTGGCTTTTTTCGATTATTGAATCATGAGTCCACTCTAAAGACCCAATCGTGAGCCTCATCATGGCGAGCGCGGTAAACTGGCGCGGAGTCGAACAAGCACGTCAGTGGACAATTCCTTCCGCCAGCCAAGATGGCTTCGGCGTCCAACGCCTTGCGATCACAAGTATGAATCAAATTTCGTTCGTTCCTACTTGTTTAGGAATGGACTTACGCATTGATTTTAAGTGTCGCAATTACTTTTTCGGCAGCGGATGGGCAATAACTTTTGCCGCTTCTGCGAATTTGAACTCTTTGTAAGTGGGGCTTTTTGTGTTATGGCATTTCACGCAGACCTCATTGGTCGGCTGGATCAAACCGAAATCAGCGCCTTTCGCTGTGCCCGCCGTGATCTCTTTCATGACCTTGATGCTCTTGTATTCGGACCCTGGCCCATGGCACGCTTCGCAGGATACACCCTCTTCGAGAGTCAGGCTAACATCCTTTTGCTCGGCTGGAGCGTGATAACCCGTCACGTGGCATTCTAAACATTCTGGGGCCTGCTGGGGATCGCCCTTTACGCCGACTTTGGCAGCGACTTGCTTAGAATAATCAGATGCCAAGGTGGCGTAAGCCTGAGAATGCTTATCCGCCTGCCATTTCTCAAAGATGTTGCCATTTTTCTCACCTTTGTGGCACATTTTGCATTTCGCTACACCAACATATTTGAAATTGGTTTTTTGAGCTTCCTGGGCAAATGCCAGGGTCATCATCATGCCAACGGCCACGACGACCAACAAGGTTGCAGCTTTCCTCATTTGATTCCTCCTCATAATAATGAATTTTAGGACTGTATTTGAACGAATGAGCACGACATGTTAAACTCGATACGCTCTCACTTGTTCAATTTTCTTGCCGCATAATCTAATGATTTTTGGCTTCAATTTCAACAAGAAAAATTTTCATTAAAAAATTTTTGGCCAGGCTTTGTTTGAGAGAAGAACAATAGATCGATTGGAACAAATCTATGGGTTCATCATTTAACAAAAAAATTAAATGAAAGGAACAATCGTATGATAAATCTAAAAATTGCGCATCATAAATTATTGCTTTGGATCCTGGCTGCCGTCATCACCATCAGCTCAGCGATCTATCAACGGATGACCGGTCCGACCTATCCGAAAAGAGGCCGGGTTCAATTTATGGAGCATAAAGTTTCATTCAAGCTTTTGCGCAGCCAGTATGTCGAGCAGGATATCCCCATTGCACTGACCATCCCTGACACCTCGATCACTGGCTATGTGAAATATCGGCGCTATAAATCCAGCGATGAATGGTCATCCTTGCCATTGCAGCGTGAAGGAGAAAAATTGATCGCTCATATTCCGCATCGCCATCAAGAGGCGGCTGGAAAATTGATCTACTCGATCTATTTAACCAAAAATGATCAGACAATATCGCTCACTGGCGATGATCCGATTGTGCTGCGATTTAAGGGGCAAGTCCCAGCTTTTGTGCTGGTGCCCCATGTGCTATTTATGTTTCTTGCCATGGTCTTCGCCAATCGTGCTGGGTTAGAGGCTCTGGATGAGCGGGGGAGAGCTTACAAATATTTGCTTTGGACGATTGGGTTGTTTTTTATTGGCGGTTTTATTTTGGGACCGTTGGTGCAAAAATACGCCTTTGGTGCCCTATGGACTGGCTGGCCCTTGGGCAAAGATTTGACCGATAATAAAACGCTTATCGCGATGCTGGCCTGGCTTTGGGCTTGGTATAAAAACCGGGGTGGCCGTCAAGCCAGAGGCTGGATCATCTTCGCCGCCATAATGATGCTGGCCGTTTACCTGGTGCCGCACAGCCTGCTGGGATCGGAAATCGATTACACCAAGACGGTGGAGTAAGATCATAATAACATCTCATCGGAACAAGCATCACCAGAGCGAAAGACCTTGAGGAATCTGATATTCCTTGAGGTCTTTCACATATCCCTTTTTGGTGGGAAGGATTCGTGTTCCATGTCTTTTTTGCCACAAACAAGATATTCTTCACTTCGGTCCACAACTTGGGTTACCTCGAAACCAGCGCATTTCAGGAGTTGAGCCATTTCTGTTGCAGGGGGCAAACGATGATTTTTGACTACCCCGCCGATCTGCTCATGCATGGCATTAATTTGCTGGCTGCCGTGCCGATGGACGATCGCCAATTCGCCGCTGGGCTTCAAAACTCGCCAACATTCTTGCAGTGCCACCTGCTTACCATGAATGTGTGGGAATACCTGAAAGGCAATAATCAGGTCGATGCAATTTTTTTTGAATGGAAGATATCGCGCGCAACCGCAAAGCAGATGGACAGAGCGACAATTTCGTTGTTTTGCTGAGCGAACCATTCCTTCAGCAAAATCGATGGCGAAGATCTGTGCTTCTCCGTTAGTGAGTTGGGCCAAAAATGGAAACAGCACCCCATTGCCACAACCCAAATCGATAATCGAATGGCATCGGGAGAGATTTAAATGGGCGAGCAGCCGAGAAATCTCTTCAGTGCATTTCGATTCCTGAGCAGACCATTGGGGTGCTCGTGCATTAAAATATTGCCGCGTTAGGAGATTTTCCACCATGTTGTTCGCTTAATGAGATGATATCGCCATAGCACGAAAAGCACCAAAGGAATTAGGAACAATTGGAGCGCTACACCGGGAAGCGTAAGTGTGATCTCTGCTATAGACCATTCCCGTGCTGGCAAACCGAACAACGGCAGGATCAAAAAAATCATCAGCACCCGGGTCATTCGTTCAGCAATGATCGCCAGCAGTAGCGCCAGCCATAGCGAACTCTTTTTCGAGCAAAAAAGGAACGAAGCGACGCCGCTGGCCATCATCCCCTCGGCCATCATGGAGATCGCCGTGGGGAACAGCGGCGGCATCCCGGTCAACAGCGAGGAGACGATCGGCCCGAGCAACCCCACCAGCATCGGTAGGGGAAAACGAATGACAAAACATGCCAATAGGATCGGCAAAAACATCGGCAAGAATATCGCGCCCAGTCCAGCCAGGTGAAAAACAAATGGGATAATCACGCACAGGGCAATGAACAATGAGATAAGAGTCATTTGCTGTGTTTCGATTTTCATGAGTCAATTCTTTTGTTTGATCCCCCAGATATTCGAATAGCGCTTTCCATCGATCCGCGTGAGGCCAAATCCACAGGCAAGCCCTTGATGGACCGCACTATTGGTCGAAAAAATCAGGTTGATCGTGGTTGCTATGAGACGTTTCATGTTCGATCTTCGAGCGAAATCCATCACTTTGGAATTATCCATGGATATAATAAAGAAACCTGAGTCTATTAAAAGCGAATCATGAAATGGCTGGAAACCGATCTTCGTGGCATCGGATAGCCTTTCAGAATCTGATAGGATTCATTGAAGAGGTTTTCAATGCCAACCGAAAGCTGGAGATTGCGAGACAAATCATAGCTCATTTTGAAATGAGCCAAAACATAGTTAGGCATTCTCTCAATGGTGATTTTGGGTGGCATCTGATTTAGCTGATAGCTGGTATATAGATCCTGGATTTGCTCGCCATAAGCGGATAGACTCAGGCGGCCGAGGCTGTAGCTTATCAGAAAGTTGAATTTGTCTGGCGAAAACGGAATATCTTTATTGGCATTAAGCCAGGAATAGGATAGATGCAACGAGAAATTTTGAGAGGGTTTTAGTTGAATTGCCGCTTCAGCTCCCTTGGCTTGGATCGCACCGATGTTTTGATTTTGCATCCGGCCTGGGGCGACGAATGCAGTTTCAATGAGTTGATCCCCTTGATAATAATAGCCGCAAACGTCCAACGAGAGATAATGGCCCAGTGACTGGTTGATTCCCATTTCATAATTCCACAGCTTTTCTGGTCGGAGCGTTGGGTTGGCGGGTGCATACAGAAATAGGTCTTTGACTGATGGAGTTCGAAAGCCTTTGGCCGCGGTCGCACGGATGGCCGTTGTCACCCCAGGCTGATAGACCAGACTGAATTTTGGAACCCACTCGCTTCCAAAATTGGAGTTGTGTTCGTATCGAATTCCCGATCCCACAATGAATTTCTTTGCGACAACCTTTTGCACATGCAGATAACCAGCATATTCGTCATTGAAGAACGTCCCGAGCTTGGTCCCGTTGGATCGAGCTGTACCGCCAAAGCGTTTCGCATCAAAGCCCAGCGTGGACTTTATCTCATAAGGGAGATCGAAATTCTGGAATAGGATGATGCCATTGGTTTGATCGTCCGAATCCCAGCCATCGGAAAGCTTGTGCTTGCCGAAGTTGCCGTGAACTTTGATGGTTCCATCCGTGGAACTGAATTTATTGCTGAAGGTCAAATCCATCGAGCTCCGATTGATATCGCCGTGATCGAAATAGCCGGCGAGTGAAATGCCTTCTGGACCTGGGTCTTGAAATTGGTACGGTGTAATGCTGCCATTGAAGACAATTCGAAAATGGCGATTGAATTGGTAAGCAACCTTGGCGGCATAATTTTGGGCTTCAAAAGCAGAATTGGGGCGATGACCATCGGACTTTAGATATCCAACGCTGGTGAAGTATTGCCATGGGCCGTAGCTGCCCGCATGGTGAAAGCGATACTTTTGGGTATTGAAGCTGCCATAGTCGATTCCCAATTTTGTTTCAAAGCCGCGGGTTGGTGGGTCCTGAGTGATGATATTGACCACGCCACCCAGGGCATTGGTGCCATAAACCGCTGAAGCTGGTCCTCTCAAAACTTCGATATGATCGACATTATCTAAAAAATAAGCATCGTTGATGGGGTGGCTGAAAATTCCCTGAAAGTCGGGGCGGCCGTCGATGAGTATCAGCACCTGGGAATTGGGCTTGCCACCGATGCCGCGAACTGTGATGCTACCGCCAGCCAGCGCAGCCACGCCGTATCCCAGCGTTGACCTTCGCGTCGTAAAAACTCCGGGCGTTAAATAGGAGATTACATCGGCCACCGTCGTCAAATTGGTCTGCCGAATCTCGATAGGGGAGAGGATGGTAATGCTGGCTGCCACATCTTTTTTGGACATTTCATAGCGCTGGCCGGTGACAATGAGGGGTGCAAATTTATAGCGAATCGAATCCGGATCAACATCATTTTCTTTAGCTATAGTGATTGTGGCTAATAAAGAGAATTTAAAAAGCATCATCAAAGCAATTATAATTTTTTTCATTTCTTTCCTCTTGATAATCATGGATGATTATACAATCTTAAATTTTGTGCCACGAATGCTGTCTTCAAAAAATGGTAAAAAATTATCCTTATGATGGTGAGATACAAAGTTGAAAAAATAACAGAATGGGAATAAGGGATTTTTAAAGCAAGATGCCGGACCCCAACACTCCATCACTCCAGCTTCATCCCAATTGCCCAATCCACTAAACACCCGCCCCGCTGGTGGTCATCACCAGCTTGCCGTGCTTCACGCCTTTGAGACTGATCATCTTATCCGCAATTTTGCGGATGATTTTAGTTTGTCCTTTAACGGCCAGAACTTCCAGGCAATGGTCATGACCCAGATGCACGTGCAGGGTTGAAATAATGTGCTGATGGAAATCATGCTGAATACGGGTTAACACCTGGGTCAAATCTCGAACGTTGTGATCGTAAATGATCGTGATGGTACCCACGGCTTCGACTTCGCTGTCCTGCCACTGCTCCCGCACCAGCTCATTGCGAATGAGGTCGCGGATGGCTTCGGAGCGATTAGAATAGTTCCGCTCCTGAATCAGTCGGTCGAATTTTACTAACAAGTCATTTTCGATGGAGATGCCAAAACGGATAAGTTCGCTCATACGTGTTCCTCAAATTGCGTTAAAAGAGAAGTGGGGTCCATCCGGCTGAGGCGGAGAGATTCCAAATCTCTTTCGCATCGTTTGCGTGCTACGATTTTTGAAAAGATAGCACAATTGAAAGACAAAGTCAAGTGATATTTTTTCAATCTCGTGATGATTATGCCCAGGTTGCTAAGAGCAAATTTTTGTAGGAACACAACTATTAGTTTTAAAGTAAAAGAAGGTGATTACTGAAAAATCAAAAATTGCTGAGAAACCCAAGGAGAACTGCCATGAGCCGAAAGCTGACTTTTCTGCTAATTGTCGTTCTCTGCACTGCTTCTTTGGCACAAGAAAAGCCCCTTCCTTCTTTCCTGGTTCCTAAAAAAGATACCACTCGATCGAAACAAAAAAATGACCAAATCAGTGCTCCCAACTCGCTGCTGCTGTTGGAAGATATTTTTGGACGATTGTATGATGGAGCCATGCTATCGGAAAACTATCAGGGCAGCCAATATAAACTCAACTCGACGCGGACCGATGGTCAAAAATATAGCGAGAAGTTTGAGTATCATAATTTTTCGCTGAACGGTGGTTATGGTCGGCGTGATAAATACCAGGTGAATTCATCCCTTTATATGACTGGCGAAGATCTGGCTGGCCGAAATTCATATCGCAATCTCAATCTCAATTTCATCTATCTGCCGGGCAATGCCTGGCAAATTTACAATCGCGTGACCACAAATGATTATGCTCAAAGTGCTTTCAAGGACAATTTCTCCTGGGATGGCTCGCTGCTGTATCTTTCCAGTGGCCAAATCAGCATGTCTGACAAAAAATTCCAACACTTTTTCTTTTTTCGAGATATTTTGTTAGAGCCTGGGCAGCTATGGTTTTCGATTGCTCCCGGTTACTCTTATCACAAAAATGATTGGAGCGATTTTTCCGAACTATCTAAGGCAACTTATTTGCCTTTAGCTTTCTGCTATGGCTTGTCGGACCTGATGAATGTGAGGGTCGATCTGAACTTCGATGCTGAAGAAAGCAGTGATGATCATTTGCTTTTTTCTAATGATCCTTCAGGTGATGAGAAAATTGGGACTGGAATCCAAAAGCAGCGAAGGGAAAACATCAGCTCCGATGTGGGCTTATATCTGATTCCGGATCGGCGAATTTTATTTGAAAGTTCCGTTAACTTTGAGCAACGACAGAAGACAAATAGCACCAGCAATCGCTATTATAGCGGTTCTAATGAGTATTACAAATCGGTTGATAAGCGTGACCGGTATACCTTTCAGCTCCGCGCCAACTATTTATCTATCCATCGAAGCCTGTCGACGGTCGATTTCCGACGTTCATTTTATAATGGCATTTATCTGAGACGAGCCGAATTGAAAAACCAACTCCATTGGATCGCTTTTTCTAAAGATTATGACGATGAGCATAAATGGAGCCTTCGCGATGAATTTGATCTCGGATTGACAGATCATATCAATCTGTCGCTCGATATCGAATATGATCGGATAAAAAAAATATTAGAAAATCAAAACGATAATAGCTCCTGGAATTATTCATCTGGACTGACATTCCACAATTTGAATTTTTCAGGTGATGAGCTCAACGATTTCGATTATTTCTATGGCCGAATTGTCCAGCCAAAAGACTATGTCGCTAGGATAAGCTGGCAACAACAGCATCGAACCTATTTTTATCAGTACAATTTGAAAGGCCTTCGGCTCGACCTGCAAACCGGCCTACTCAGTAACATGGATATTTCACTTTATTACAGCTACCAAAAAAATTCATTCGAATATGCCAGTGGTCCATTTCATGATTTTGGCGCTGGCCTGCGGATGAATTTGCTGAATCATTTCAGAGTCCTAATCAATGCCTCGTATGCAAAGTCACACTCCGAGCGGAGCAGTAATATTTATGATTATCCCACCTCAAATACCTACCAAATGAATTTGAAGATTGGTGCGCAGGCTGCATTTTAAATGGATTTTCATGCCAGAGCATTATGCCGGTTTGCAGCTTGTTGTTTTTATCATGATCACCTTGACGATCTGTGGGGCAAACTGCCTGCCAGTTGGTAATCTATATCTGCCAACTGGCTTTCAATTTTAAATAAATGAGATATTCCTTATTCAGCCGTGACTATCAGCCCAATCTTCGCTACAATTGCCATAGCGCAGCATAACTGCAAATAAATTGCTCAACACCAAGACACTAAGTAAACGCTAAGTTCACGAAAAAAAAAATAATCTTTTTTTGTGTCTTTAATTCTTTCTTAGTGACTTGGTGTTTGAAAGCCTTCTTGCAAAAAAATGCAAGATTAATTTGGTAATAGAATAGTTACCTCTCAAGCAAATGAATTATAATCCTACTCGCTCCCATTTTCAAAAACGTAACATAATAATTCTTGACTTCTACCGATTATTTTTGTAATTTTGGCCGATTTTTAAGCGTCAAGTTTTTCGAAAGATAAAAGTATTGAATTGGTGATATTGGGGCGTGATCGGTATGAAGGGGAAGAAACTTATCATCGGCATGTTATTCATCATGGTGTCCGGGCTGATCGTCCCGGCTCAGTCAGAAATGAAGCTCTATCAGGATCGCAGCTATGAGCCCGTGGTCCTGCGCGGTGAAGTGCTATCTCCGTTCTATGACGTCCCCATCTCAGAGATCTTCATGTACGCCTTTCATGAAAGCACCCAAACCTGGACCCTGATCCCATTTCAATTCGATGAGATGGAATACGGTGAGGATCCATTCAGCCCCGGGGCTTTTCAGGATTTCTATTTTCTTCCCGATGATGGCCGGCTGGACTTGCGGGATGAATTATCGTTTATGCTGCGCGACCTCGGTGATCGTGCGCCAAATTCGGCCTGGATCGATAATGACGAATCGAAAAAGCATCCGCGGCTGGAAATTGTGATTACCGATTCCCACAATCCCGATAATCGTGCGTATGGCTATTTATTTCGATCTTCGACTATTTTCGATCCAATCCCCTCGCCTTATGGATTCAGTTTCGATCCGATCAATCAGATGGTGAGCAATAACTATTATTCGGTTCGACTCAGCAAAATCAACGGCTTGATCGAAGATATTATCATCCAGCCGCCGTTCGGTTCTGGCGTGGATTTTTTCGATACCCAGAAACTCCGCTTTATCGGCGTATTCGATTTCGGCATCATTACGATCGGCATCGGCAAAAATGGCGCGCCAGCCGCTAATGAGCGGGATAATCTCTATGTCTACAATGAAAACGATGTCGAAAATTATCATCTCTGGGTCACGCCCAAACCAGTGGTGCGATTGATTCGTGAAGTTCGTCAAACCATTCGTTTTGGCGATTTTGTAATGGACGAGACCGCCTTTTATGTCAAGACAAAATTTTATCCGTTCAGCGGCACCATCGGCGGCGGCGCTGATCTCGATCCCGAGACCTTGAAAAAGGAATTCAACACCAGCGAGGATATTTATCTCCGACTCGAGCTGCTGCGCCAGTCATGGGATTTCAATGCCGCGGCCACCGGCATGAAATTTTTCAATCGCCATAATCAAAATATCACCATTGATGGCATCCCGGATCAAACCGATCAGAGGATTCCGACGCCTATAAGAGAATGGACGCTCACGACTGGTGATCAGGGTTCATTATTTGCTTACGCCGAATTCCAGGATACCACCTGGCAGGAGGTGGCGCTTTATTTTTATGACAATCGCGATGGCGGTCAGGCCGATGAAACTTATATCGATGGCGGCGATACTGGAGATAGCGTTTCCTATGGCGATCAGGGCATCCTGTTTCGAAGTCATGCCAGTGACAGCGTCAGCCTGAAGTTGAATTTCACTGCGTATTTTTTGCCCAAAGATTTGACCAAAACCGATGGCGAAAAGCTGGCGGAGGCCATTAAAAATCCGGTCCGTATTGCCTCTCGACAACAAACATATTCTGCCCAAAAAATAGACATTAAAAATTTGGGCACGCCCAAATATTATTCACTTTATCAAAATTATCCCAACCCCTTCAACAGTACGACGATCATTTCGTTCGCTTTGCCAGCCGACCAAAACGTGACGTTAACAATATTTGATAATAATGGACATTTGGTGACCAGGCTGGCCGATGGCCACTATAAGGCGGGGAGGCATTCACTGCGTTGGGAAGGATATGATGAGCGGCATCGGCCTATTGCCTCCGGAGTATATTTCTACCAGCTTCAGGCGGGGGAATTTTCGTCGGTGAAAAAGTTAATTTTATTACGTTAGAAATCGATCCTTTCAAAAGTTTGTAACCTTTGAAAGGATTTATTATGAATCCCATTTCCATTATGAAAACCAAACTTTGGGTGCCAATTATTCTTTTGTCGCTGAGCGCAAGTTGCACGATTGATCATGGTATCGCGCCACTGCCCGGCAAAATTGCAGTGACCATCTATTTTCGCGGCGCGCCGCCAGCCAATACCCAGGGTATCTATCTCATCGTGACGCCCGATTTCCCGCCCCATGCCATCAATGAGCTGTACCATAGCCCCAATAGCCTGCCCATCGATCGGGATACGGTTTACACCGAGATGGAGCTACCGTTCGGCCATTACGATGCAGTCAGTTTGTGGTGGTACAGCACCGAGACCGAATCGAATCTGGCCGATGTGCTGGCGTTGCCGCTCGATCCCAATAACAATCTTGAGCCATTGGCTTTCGACATTACAGAGGAAGCTCCGGTTTTTGAAATCGAGCTTTATGCCAATTGGAGCCGGGTGGATCGTGATGCAGCCATCGAAGGGACGATCTATTTCAATGGCCCTTTTCCAGCCAATACCCACATCACGGCCATCGCCGCCTATCAATATCCGCCCGAGGAAAATATCCATTATTTGCTGTGGCTCAAGTCCATCGATTATAGCATCGACAAAAATCCCTATCGCTATCGTCTGCCCGTGCGGCATGGCAATGTCAATTATCTGGCCGTTTTCTGGCTACCAGAGCACGCGGATCTTACCGATTTTAAAACGATCGGGATTTATCAAGATCCAAACAAACCGGGGCAAGCCGGCAGTCTGAGCATTCCAGCCAATGCGACGATTTCTGGCATCGATATCTATGCGGATTGGTCTTTGATTCATCCGTGACACAGTTTATTTAAAACCCAGTTATTCATTAACAATTTACCATTCTCAATTGACAATTATTTTGATTTCGGATTTTAGATTTTAGATTTCTGAATTATATTTTTATTGAAGAATATAAATTTTTTGATCCATGGCGGCATAAGAAAATAGAATAATTAAAGAACTTGAATGAATGAATTCCCTATTGCTACAATCAAAGATCGCATTAATAGTCTATATTGTATTAACTATCAACCTCCATTCTCAGACTCAAATCAAAGGCAAAGTTATTGACTTTCAAAGCAAAGCTCCTTTGATCGGAGCCAACATTCAAATTCTGGGAACCATTTATGGCGCCAGCACCGATGGCGCTGGAGATTTTCACATTACCCGATTGCCGCCGGGCAAATATAGCCTTCAGATTTCTATGATCGGCTATAGAAATCAGATTCGAACAGGTGTATTCGTTGGGAATACCCAGACGGTTGAAATGACTTTTGAACTCGAGCCAGCTCCCATTCAATTCGACCCTATCGTAGTAACCGCTGGCAAAACCAAACAGCGGCTGGATCAGGTGCCGGTATCGTTATCGATCGTCTCGGCCGAAGATATCAAGCGGCGCAGCCCTACAAATTTGATCGCCGCGCTGGAAACGACCTCGGGCATTCATTTTGTCGGCGATCAGATCAACATTCGGGGTTCCACTGGCTATGCCTTTGGTGCGGGCAATAAGGTGCTGCTATTGCTGGACGGCGTTCCGATCCATGCCAGCGATACCGGGGAGATCAATTGGGATGCGCTGCCGCCGCTGGATATTGAGCAGATCGAAGTCCTGAAGGGCGCTGGCTCGAGCCTCTGGGGCGCTGCTGCCCTCGGAGGCGTGGTGAATATTATTACGAAATCGCCCCAGCCAGAAGCGAAATTGCTGGTTTCGATGAACGCGGGAAAATATGATAAGCCATACTACAAAGAATGGGAGTGGACCGACCACAATCGGCAGTACTATCTCCGAACTGATCTAAGTTACAGCCAACAGATCAATCACCTTGGCGTTCATATTTCCGCAGGACGATTCAATTCCACTGGCTATACGCAACTTGGCGACTTCACCAAATACAATCTGACGGCAAAATTGGATTATCGCTTCGCCAATGACATCAAATGGACTGGCTATGCCGCTTACAGCTATATCCATCGGGGTTTCTTTGTGCAGTGGAAGGGTCAGAACGATCCTTATCAGGTGGACGAAGCCAATTTGAACAACTATGCCGCCACCAATCAATTGAATCTCTACTCAAAATTGGCTATCCCATTCTCGGCGCGATTCGGCATTCATCTCCGAGCTTCACTGGTTCGGACTTTGATGGGCAATCAGTTCGGCGAAAGCAGCGATTTTAACCCGGCGATCGGGCAGGGGGGAGAGCTTCAAGCGGATTGGTATCCTTTTCACAATCATTTGGTGACGTTTGGGGTGCAATATCAGCACGATGCTGGCAGCACCAAATTTTTTGGCGATCATCGCGGCTATTTTATCGGTCCCTATTGTCAGGATGAATGGAGAGCCTGGGAGAATGTGAGGCTGACAATTGGATTCCGTTACGATCGCTATCAACTGATTGGGGGGCCTGGTGAGGACTTGTTCTGCCCACGATTGGGGCTCAATTGGCAGCCGTGGCCGTCAAGTAGTCTGCGCGCTTCAACTGGCAGTGGCTTTCGCGCCGCCACGATCGTGGAACGGTTTCTGGAGTTGGCTATTATGAATTTCAAGATCAAAGCCAACCCCAGTCTCAAAGCCGAAAAATCCTGGGCTTACGAAATCGGCTGGCGCCAATATCTTGGGACAAATTGCAATTTCGATGTGGCATTGTTTCGGAATGACTATCAGAACATGATCGAGCCGCATCTCGATTTGATCCGCGGCCAGATTCAATTCCGAAATATTTTCAACGCCCGCATTCAGGGCATCGAGGCCACCACCAATTTTAGCCGACCGTTCCAAATTCATCGCTTAAAATTCAATTCCACTTGGCAAGCCAGCTTGACCGCTATGGATCACAAAGACCTGAAATGGAACGAGCCGCTCACTTATCGACCCAAATTATTGGCAACATTTAAATCTTCGATTCAGCTCGGCAATGCCGAACTCCAGATCGATTACCGCTATGCCTCCCGCATTGAAGCCGTGAAAATTTATCCTATCAACGATCGCGTGCCCATGAAATTTTTGGACGGCCGACTCTTATATCGGATCGCAAAATTGACTTTTCAGATCGGCGTGAACAATTTACTGCAATACAATTATGCCCCCATGGAGAGCAATCTGATGCCAATGCGGACATTTATGATTTCCATGCTTGGGGAGTTTTAATCGTTATTTATCCCTTTAAATTTTACTTAGGAGCTATTATGGGCTTTTTTGTCCGCTTAATGGGTGTACTTGCTTTTACCACCGTGATCGTCTCGGTTGCTCATTTATCTGCGCCACAGGATTCCACAGGAATCGGCTTTCAATTAAAAACAATTAACCGGGATGCGCAAGATACGGTCTCGATTAAATTCATTTCTTTTGATGAAATCAAATCCCTCCCAATTCAATCCATTGCATTGCCCGATCACAAAACCAAAGAGCCCATCACCTGGGAAGGCGTTTATCTGAAAGAAGTGTTTCGGCAATTTTTAGACATTGCCTGGGAAAAAATTGATCGGCTGGTGATCAAAGCGCCCGATGGGTATTCTTCGGTCATTTCCGGGCCGAGGATGAAGCAGGCGGAGTCGGCGCTGTGCGCATTTGCGATGAAAGATAAGGCATGGCCCCAGAAATTTGGCTATCTGCGCATTATCTTCCCTGAGCTGCACGAGATGCACTGGATGAACAATCCCGCAGAAGTCGAACTAATTCTAACAAGCCAAGCTGTGGTTTCATCCACCTGGCGATTGCTGTTTTTCGATGCGCCAGCTTTTCGATCGTTTCAAAGTAAAGCCAATGAAAAATTCGATGGCTGGCCGGTAACCGAAATTCTCACCGCAATGGGATGCAGCAACCAAGGATTCGGCATTTTCACCCGCGATGGACAATGGCGAGAGTACCTGTTTGATGAGGTCGCCCAGAAAATGAGGCTGATGCCGGATTCAAGCGGCACCTGGAAGATTCGGGGTGAGGGCGTGCCAATTGGATTTCGGCTGAGAAAAATTTTCTTTCTCTATTCCCAACAGCTCGGCCTTTTTACCAGATCGCTAACCGCGGAGGACCAATTGCTCTGGCAAGCTCTGTTTGCGTCAATCCAGCCGCGGGATGGGCAACCGGCAAAGGAAATTTTATTGGAGCTAACTTCTGGAGAGAAAATTCCCTCGCCGCATCTTGAAGCGTATCGGGCTGGCAGCATTTCATTATCTCAACTCATAAACATGGAGAAAGATGCCCGGAGGGATTTGCTGGCCATTGAAATAAAATGGTAAATGTTCACCAGCGACGCGGATCAGCCAGGTATCGGGATAAGAGCCGTCGCTGGTGATCTTATCACTTCCCGCTAGGACTTATGGGATAGAGACATCTAGCTCAAAATGACACCCGAATCCCACCTACAATCTGCCTTCCTGGCTGGGGATAGCCGAACTCCTCTTCGTAATATTCATCCAGCAGGTTGCTCACCTCCAATCGAGCGGTGATATTTTTGGTGATGGTTTGAATGACATTGACATTATGGACGAAATAGCTATCCAGATTTATGGCATCGCGGCTCGTGTAATAAAATTGCCGCTCAGCCACGTAAGCTGCCTCATAGTTGATTGTCGTGCCAAAGTTGGATTTGCCCGTCACCATGAAGCGGAATTTATGGGCGGGCAAATAATCCGTAATTTCCAATGCGGATCGAGGAAAATCAATAAAGCTATAGCTGAATTCGCCCGCCAGAAATCGATTCAATGACCAATTGGTTCTGACCTCAACGCCCTGCATGGTTGCCTGAGCGATGTTGGTATAGCGCAATGAACGGGTCGCGCGATAAATCATATCGCTCATCTTGTTATAGAACAATGCCAGATCCACAGAAAGATACTGATCATGCTTGGCAAAGAAAAATATTTTGTTGACGCCCAGCTCAAACTTATCAGCGGCTTCAGGCTGGAGCTGGGGATTGCCCGAGGTCTGGCTATAAAGTTGATGCAGCACTGGAAATCGAACCGTGTGGCAATAGCTGGAAAACAGTTTCCATTTGCCTGAAAGTTCTTGTTGGAGGCTGACCATTGGGGCCAATTTCCCACTGGTGTTGTTGGTTTCGGTTTGATGGAAATGGTAGCCGAGACCCAGCGTCAGCGTGGTATGTTTCCAGGGCTGAAAATCATCCTGCAGAAATACTGATCCAGTCAGGCTGAAATGATCCTCCCACGGTTCATCCACGTCGGCTTTTTTCTCCATCCTATCCTTCCGAAATTGGATCCCCGCCAGCAGGTGGTGCTGCGGCGAAGGACGATACTCGCCATGAAGCAATCCGCCCAGGGTGAAATTTTCCAGCAGCGAATCATAATCGATCTGATCATCGCTCATGTCGGCATTGAGGTAGTTGATCAAACGATCATTATATGCGTCGGCGAACAGGATGGATTTTAAAGTCAGTCGGGAATTCGTTTTCCATTCGCCGCTCAGCGTGGCGCTATATCGTTCCCAATGGGGAAAACGCCAGTAGCGGGGAGTATCGCCAGGAGCCAAACGGGTGGCAACGGGAATATCTTTCTTGGCCCAATGATAATCCGAAGCCAGTGTCAGCAATAATTGATCAGTGGCTTGATAGCCCAGCTTGCCGCTGACCCCAGCTTTATGATAAAAGCTCAGCTCCCGTTTGCCACCATCTTCATATTTCGTTGGCTGAAATTCATCGCTCATCCGAAAGCCACGGGCATGATGCTCGTAGCCCGAAAGCCAATAGTTCCAGCGACCAATCTGTCGGCTGTGATTCAGGCTCAGATTGCGAAATTGGTAATCGCCTAACTTTGATTCAATCACCGTCCGAGGTGTCTCCAATCCATTCTGGGTGACGATATTGATGACGCCCCCCATGCTATTGGCGCCATACGCCACTGAAGCGGGTCCCTTGACGATGGTGATTTTCGCCAGATTATCCAGCGGCAGCATGGACAGATCGACCTTGCCGTAATAGCCAGGGTTGATGGGGCGACCGTCCACCAGTACCAGCACATCGCTGGAGCGAAAGCCCCGAATGCGAGTTTCGGTCTCCGCCTTGTAGCCAGTAGTCAGATTGAGCCCTGGTTCTAGGTTCAGCAGCTCCGCAACCGTGGACGAGTTTTTGGCCCGCATCTGCGGCTGATCGATCTCGATCAACATCGATGACGGAATTTGCTCCCGATTGCCGTAAACCACCACTTCTTGCAACCGATAGATCTCGATCACCGAATCGCCTTTGAAGAAATATTGGCTTTGAGAAAAGCCTGACCTCGAGACGGCAAGCAGAATCAGGCTGAACCATAAAATGATACGCTGCCTCATAAATAAGTGCTTTCCAATTTATAATATTTAACATTGGTCCCTTCGAACGAAGGGAAACAATCTTTTTTCCCAAGAAAAATTACAAACCAAATTCAATGAAAATCACCCTCTACATCGAATGCTTCAGCGCTTCCGAGAAGCAGGGAACATAGAGTTCGAATGCATAGAAGAAAATGAAATATTTTCTGTGCGCTCTGTGCCGCTGTGGCAAAATCGATGAATAATCCAAGCCCCCAGGAAATTAGCTGGCTATTTCACCAAAATTTTTTCTAATACTTTCAGCTTATATTTTCCCGTATTCAGCGCAGGATCGGTGAACATGGTGGTCTCGCTGGTCAACAGCCAGTAGCCAGTCTGAAACTGATCCCAGGTTAAATCCGATGACGGTCCGAAATCGTCCAGCGTTCTGAGATTGTACTGCCGATTTTCAGGCGTAGCAACCAGCGGCGTTACGAAATCCTTCAACAACAGCGCATCTTCCAATTGCCCATCCAGATTGGTCACCGACGTCGGCGTCAGTTTTCGTAGCTCAACAAAGGTGCTGGTATCGGGCGTAATGACATCGAATTTGCGATGGATATAAATATGGCGCGCGGTCTTGACATTGTAGGCTCCTGCCAAATCGATTTTATCATCTGGAAAAACCACCTGTCGGGTGGCGGTAAGGATGTGCCCCAGCTTCAAATGCTCCCAGGTGTTATTTGGATAGCCTTTGACCGAGGCGGAAAAACCGTCATCGCCAATGATCTGGTAGGAATATAACGTTCGGGCGTCATAGGGATTGCCATTTTTATCCCGAAACGGATGAATCAACGTGGTGTCGATAAACGAGCTGAGCTGGATCGCTTCCAGGCCATCGGCATCGATTTTGGGGAGCGATTCGAACTCGATTTTAATGGAATCGGATTTGAAATGGATCCAGAGATAATTTTCCGATTCGGGCTTGGGCGTGGTGGGATTGTCCTTATCACAGCCAGTTATCGTGGCAAAGCAAAAGATCATGACTGGAAGAAGTACAGACAAGCGAATACCTGAAAAGTGCATAAAACCTCCTGAGTTTAATTTGGTAAAAGTGATGTTAGTTTTCTCCTCAGGGGATCGAATGGAAAGCAGTCTCTTAGCGCTCCCGTTCCATGCACACCAGGTATCTCTTGTGGCACAAGAAATTTTTTATGGGTGTCAAAAAGGATGTCCTTTGCGGTGATAATTGATGAAAAATTAGCAGCCAAAATAAGGATCTCCTTTCCAAGTACGGGAGGCTTGACCGTTTCCAATCAAACCCTATCGGTCCTTTGCCATAGGTTTCCCCGCAGGCAGAAGGACTCGGAGATTTGGTTTATTGAACGACCAACGTGACCGTCACCTCAGAGGTGACGGTCACGTTAGTCAAATCTCAAAATTCAAATTTATAATTTTAATGCAAAAAATTTTCGGGACATTTGCTACGACAATCTTCCAGACCAGTCATGCTGATAAATCTCTTCAAATACTTTGATGTTAATCTCTCTTTGCGATAGGTCAGGAAAACGACGGCAGACTTGCCCACGAATGATGCTCATGGCAAATTTTTGGGCTTCCAGCATGTTACGAACTCGTTGCCCTGGGGTGAGTCGTCCGAGCAATTTAATCATATCCAGATCAAATTGATAAGAATTTACAATTTTGAGTTCTTCATCCAATCTATTAAACCCCTCGCAAGAGGAAAATATATGGTGTTTACGTGCTATCTTTTCAACTATATCTTCAAGCTAGATGATATGTGCAATTTTCAAATTAATAATCCTGATGAATGCTTAATTCAATCTAAGGGTCCTGCTTTCTAATTTGATTAAATATATCAATTTTTAAGATATCAATCAAGCACTTTTTTGGTTCACAATAATTTTGCTTTGTGAGGCGTTTATTAAAAAAAATGCTTCGACATTTAAGAATCCGAAGCATCAAATGGAAAAAATAAGACCGTCATCCGCCAGTTGGCGGATAACGGTCATGGTATCTTTTTAATTTAGAAATTGAGAATTCCAGCAACATCAAACACCAGCGCCGAATTGGTGTCGCCGCCTTTGATCTTGGTCGAGATGCTTTGCGCTTCCAGAGCAATGGAAAAGCCATTGCCAAACGGGAAAATAATATCGCCGTAAATGGTGCTATTCGATTCGATCGCGCCATTGCCCAGGTTGTCGGTCTGATTGTTATCCATGCCAAAACCCAGCACCAGATTAACCATTGATGATGGCTTGGAAATTGCATTCACCCAGAAGCCCATGCTCTTGCGATCATCATTCGCCGCACCATTTCCAACGCTGGTAAATAAATTGGCATTATTCAGATTGGTTCCCATATTGACTTCGCCTTTTAAGGCCAGCATGGGGCTAAATGGCAGGTCGAAATCCAATCCAAAGCCAGAGGTATTGTATTCATCGTTATTCAGATCAGGATTGGGATCATATTTGGCATAGACAAAATAGACGCCGATGGTGTGTTTATTCATGAATTTGCTCGATAGCCGTCCCTGCAACATTGGAAAGGCGGCTTTGTTATCACTGCCTAATCCTGATTCATCTCGAGTCGCTTCGCCAATCGACAATTGCAGCATCGGTGTCATGTTGTCCATGGGCATTTTATAATGAAATTGGATCTGGGCGCGGCGAAAGCCGCAGTTGCCGCTGAACCAGAGAATGCCGTTAGTATTATTGGTCATGGGTATATTGGGTGAAAATAGATCCCATTGCTGACCGAAGCGAAGCTCCATATTGCCCTTTGCCATCGAAGCATAAGCTAGACGAATACGGGATCGGGCATTCGCATCAAAACCTGGCCAGAAGAAATCCAGCTCCAGTGTTCCGCCGACCTTAATGCCATCACCAACACTACCCTTTAATCCGAAACGGCTGTGCTGCGCTGTGAACCCTAAGGCAGGATTATCAATACCGCTGGCGACTTGAGCAGCAGTTAAGTTTTCAGCGTTAAAAGATTTGACACCCTTGGTTGTATAAACCATATCGCCTTTTAGAAAACCATAATGCTCCAATTTTACTTGTGCGAATAGCGTGGGGACGAGAATGAAACTCAGAAATAAAACAAGAATTGCTTTTCTCATGTTTTGAGCTCCTTCATTTTTGTTCAGTTGGTTGAGATCACATGGATTAGTGAATAACACAGCCAGCATTCCTGATCGTTAGTAACTTCGAAATGCTCTGCAATTACTTGATGATCCCGTCTTCTTTTAATTTCGCAAACAGCTTGGTGGCCCGATTAATGGTATCATAAATCAGCCCTGTGGTCATGGTTGCTGAAGTCACCGCATCGACCTCGGGATCGAATGCCAGCGTGTCGGTCAGACGGTGGTTCACAATCCGCTGCGCCACCTTCTGGACATCTTTTTCCCGCCACTCCTTGTTGTACGCTTTGGTTAAATGAATCGGCGCAAAATGGGTGATGGTCCCCTGATCATCAAAGACGAACCAGAAATGAGCGTCATGACAGACATCGCAGACCGTGGGGCGATAGATTTTAGAGACATAGAATGTTCGCGTCTGGCCTTTGAGTTTTATTTGCGCTTTCAAGAGCAGATCGCTGCCATTCTTCGAAATGCGGTCCAGTTGGGAAACGCGGGCCTCCAGTTGTTTGAAGTACGCTTTAACCAAGCCCATGAATTCCTCATCCGAGAGCTTGCTCGAGGCGGATAGTTCGTCGACAGCCTGCCAGGCAGCCTCCGCTTGAAGCACCGAGACGCCTGGTGAGAGCAGGTGGCGGAGTGCTTGCAGCAAGGTATCGCTCTCCGACACCAATCCCATGTAAGTTGCCGCCACATGTCCTTCATCCGCGCTGGTCTTTTTGAACAGCACGATAAACGGAGTTCGGGGGCGACCGATGTCGTCATGGAACTGGTAGTTGGGATCTGGAAACAGCGGAAAGGGGATGCTCTTTTCGGCTTTATACATCTCGATTTGCCGCTGATTATTGCCGACACCTATACCCACCATTCTGACCTGCGCTTGCAACAGACTATCCTGTTGAATCTTATCGTACAATTGATTCAAAATTGGCGCCTGTTGCTGACAATGCGGGCAGAATTTATTGAAAAACTCCACCAGCACGATCTTTGCCCCGATGTCTTTCAAGCTGAAACGGGTTTTTTGCGCCACGCCGAGATATTCCAGCTCATCTGGGGTCGGATTCCCCTGCAATTCAAGCGTGGGGAACGGATCCCAGATTTTCAGCAATGGTTTTTCGGAACCCACCTCGGTGGCGGAGATGAATGCCATCGCCCCAAACACCAGGACAATGACCGCTACACCTCGAATTCGATCTGCATTTTTTTTCATAGGCCTGTTTACCTTTTAGTAAGAAGCCAGCTCACACACGGTCTTATGCCCGCGTGTGAGCTCAATATTAAGCTGTGTCAGATCACAAGGTTAAAAGATAAGTATCAACATCCCCCCATTTCCCACAGCGATCGGCGGGGAATTTGTGAAATTCTCCCGCTTAAATGGCCGTTCCATCGACAGGCTATTTAACCGATTTTCAATCATTGCGAGGTGTTTTTTGACGAAGCAAGCTTTAATACAAATTACCAAGATGAAAAAGATTGCTTCGTCGCTTCGCTCCTTGCAATGACATGCTCTTTTGAAATTTTAAGCGGCCATGGACACTGTGGGAAACGGGAAATGTCAAGAACGCTAAAAGACCAAACAATCCCTGTGTCCAATTGAATTAGACTTCAGTGGCCTGCTTCTCTTTGATCCTTTTGTCGCGTTTTTTAAGCAGCCACGCCAGACTCCCTGCCGCTAACGTCATCGGCGTACTCTGCTTCATTAGGTTGCGCCAGGCATAGCGATCGAAGCGATCCAATTCGCGCAAGCCGATCTGGAAGTACTCCTCGGGCTGATGCAGCAGGTAAATCCAGCGCACATCATTGGCATCCAGCAGCATCGCGTTGGGATGGTCTTTCTTTAGCTCCTCCAAGCGCTTCTTGCCCAATGCCAATATTTCATCGCGATCGCCAAAGGTCAAGGTGCCTGTGGGGCAGACTTTCACGCACGCAGGGATGAGCCCATTAGCAATGCGATCGTGGCAGAAGGTGCACTTGAACCAGCTTCCAGTTTTCTCATCTTTGCGCGGAATGCCGTATGGACAAATTTCCTTCAGGTCTTCCGTGATCTTATTGGTCGTCGACAGATAGATCACCGCGCCATTCTCATCCTGGATGATTGATCCCGGCGCGTAATCATCGCCGGCGGCCTTGCAGGGCGGTTCCAGGCAATGACGGCATTGATCCTTGAAAAAGGTCCAATCCACCTTTCCATTGCTTTCGGTCTCTTTGAACCGCACCAGGGTCCAGGTGATGGCCGAGAGGTCTTGCGGATTTTGATGCGAACCGACATTCACGGTCTTCTCGCCTGGCAGTTGATTCCACTGCTTGCAGGCTACCTGACACGCCCGGCAGCCGATGCATTTGGAGAGGTCAATTAATACTGATTTTCCGTTCATAATTACACCTCCTTCCGGACGTTAACCAGGAATGCCTTTGATTCCGGGATCATGGTGTTGGCATCGCCGATATTGGGCGTCAATGTATTGGCACTGCCGCCAGTAGCCAGACCCATGAAACCAAAACACCAGGGCAAACCAACTTCGTGAATGATATTTTCACCGACTTTAAACGGCTTGAACCGTGCGGTGACAATGGCTTTGGCTTGAATGCTGCCTCGGGCAGATTCCACAATCACTTTATCGCCGCTCTTGATACCCAATTCATCCGCCAATTCCCGGCTCATCTCGACGAACATCTCCGGCTGCAATTCTACCAACCAGGGAACCTGACGGGTCATGGCGCCGGTCTGCCAGTGCTCCGTTACGCGATAAGTGGTGGCAACAAATGGGAAACGTGGATCGCAGGCCGCAGCATATTTGTCGAGGGTACCAGCGACTTTGTCCCAGCGCTTGACAGTCGGATTAACCAGCACGCTGGAAAGCAGGTTCTTTTGCACGGGACATTCCAGCGGTTCATAATGTTCGGGGAAAGGACCCTCGGCTAATCCCGGTCCAAACAGACGACCGAATCCCTCTTTGGTCATGATGAAGGGATACTTGCCCGCCTGCTTGTTGCTCAATGGCGGAGCTGGTCCATCGGGAACATCGCCGACCCAGCCGCCTTTGCCGTCATTGGCCGCCGGATCCCAGCGAATCACTGGATGCTCTTTATCAAACGGCTGACCATTTAAATCGACCGAGGCGCGATTATAAAGGATTCGACGATTCACCGGCCAAGCCCAGGCCCAGTTCGAATACAAGCCAATGCCTGACTTATCCGTATTATCTCGCCGCGCTGCCATATTGCCATTCTCATTATAGCTGCCTGAGTAGATCCAGTTACCCGAGGAAGTGCTGCCATCGTCCATCAATTTGGTGAAATTCAAGATCAGCTTGCCCGTGTTCAGATCATAGCCGTTGATCTCTTTGGCGATTAAATGAACGTCGAGTTTGCCGTTGGTGGCATAATCCCATTTTAAATTGAGGATTGGTTCTGGAAATTTGCCGCCCTTTTTCTCGTATAGCTCTCGGATTTTATTGAAGAGTTCATAGATGATTTCGCCATCAGCCTTGGCCTCTCCGGGCGGATTGACGGCTTTGTAGCGCCATTGCATCCAACGGCCGCTGTTGGTGATGCTACCCTCTTTTTCCATTGAGGCAGCGCAGGGAAGCAAAAAGACTTCCGTCTTGATTTTCGTGGGATCAGCGCCCGGTCGCTTCCAGAAGGCGCCGGTTTCGGTTTCCCAGAGGTTCACATTCACCAGCCAATCCAATTGGCCCAAAGCCTCATGCGTTTTTTGGGAATTGGGTCCGCTCACAGCAGGATTCATGCCCCAAGCGAAAAATCCTTTGATATTGCCTTTGGACATTGCATCAAACAGCGAGATCCAGGAGTAGTTGGCGCCGTCATCCAATTTGGGCAGCCAACTATATCCGAAATCGTTTTCCTTCGTCGCTTTTGCGCCGAACATGGATTTCAAGAAACTTACTGTGTATTTTGGATAATTGCTCCACCAGTTGACGCTCATGGGATCATTCGTCTTGGGAGTGTTCGCTTGAAGATATTCCGCCAACGTGGTTTGTGAGGCAGTGATTGCTTTTAAATATCCTGGGAGAATGTGGAACAACAACGCCTGATCCGTAGAGCCCTGGACATTGGACTCCCCTCGCAGCGCATTGACACCACCGCCAGCCACGCCGATATTCCCTAACAACAATTGAATGATCGACATGGCTCGGATATTTTGTGTGCCGACCGTATGCTGAGTCCAGCCCATTGCATATAAGATGGTGCCCGCTTTGCCTACTTTGCCTGTCTCAGAATAGGCTTTGTAAACTTCCAACAATTTATCAACCGGCGTGCCGGTGATTTTGGAGACGGTATCTAGATCATAACGAGAATAATGTTTTTTGAGCAATTGGAACACGCAGTTCGGATTGGACAGCGTTCGATCCTGCAGCGCAATGCCCTTGTCATCGACCTGATAGCTCCAGGTCGCTTTGTCATACTTGCCTGTCTTTTGATCGTAGCCAGAAAACAGCCCATCCTGAAAATCGAACTTTTCGTTCACGAGAAAGGAGGCATTGGTATATTCGAGGACGTACTCTTTGTGGTAAAGCTCATTGTCCAAAATATACTTGATCATGCCGCCTAAAAATGCGATATCCGTACCCGAACGCAGCGAGGCATAGATATGGGCTTTAGAAGATGTTCGAGTAAAGCGGGGATCAACACTGATTAATATCGCCCCGCGTTCCATCGCTTTAGTCACCCATTTAAACGAGATGGGATGATTTTCCGCGGCATTGCTGCCCATGATTAAAATTACATCACTATTGGCAATGTCATTCCAATGATTGGTCATTGCCCCTCGGCCAAACGACTCTGCCAGAGCCGCTACTGTTGCCGAGTGTCATATCCGCGCCTGGTGTTCGATATACACTAGGCCCAGTGAACGCAACATTTTTTGATAGAGCCAGCACTCCTCGTTATCCATGGCCGCGCTACCCACAGACGCTATAGCTGTGATGCGATTGACCACTTGGCCTTTCTCATTTTTCTCGGTAAAATAAGCATCCCGAGTGGCTTTCACGCGCTGAGCAATCTTCTTCATTGCCCAGTCCCATGACTTGTACTCCCACTTAGTGCCATACGGCTTGCGGTACATGACTCTGGTGATGCGGCGCTCGTTATTCGCAAGTTGAAATAGCGAGCTGCCTTTGGAGCACAATGAACCGCGGTTGATGGGAGAATCTGGATCGCCTTCCGTGTTGATCACCTTGCCATCTTTGCTGGCAACAATAACACTACAGCCCACGCCGCAATAGGGGCAGATGGTGGTAGTCTCCTGAGCGTATTTGATCCTCAGCTCCTGTGTGGGCGGTGGCGCGACTGGCTTAGCCCAACCAAAACGAGCGAGCAACGCTCCGGAAGTGGCGACGCCGGATACTTTCAAGAACCCTCTTCTTGTTAGATCCATATACGCCTTCTCCTCCTTCGGTTGTTGTTATGATTCATGAATTGCATCGGATTTTCAAATATACCAATTAATAACTTTAGTTACCTACAAATCTTGTTTCATTAATTTCTAATTGACCTAATTGATCTAAATAAAACCCAATTACTAATTTTCAAATTCTTCAATCTCGAATTTCGCCGTTCTTTCCTCTAGGTTCCACTTTTTCTCCTGAGTCTTATCGCTCATGCTTTAGATTATCCGCCAGTCGGCGGATAGAAATTAGGTCAATTCGCAGCACTTCTATCCGTTGGAAAAACAAAATGCCTCATTCTCTCCCGATTTCCATCCACCACAGCGCACTTTGATAGCCCTCTTTTTTTGCCACCTCATCCAGCGATAGGGTTAGCAGGTCCTCGACTCCCATTACCGCCTGCCGCTCGTTCTCGAGCTTCCGCTCATCAACAGCTTTCAAATAGTGCCGACAATTATCGCAGACATCGACCCGATACGGGCTGGCTTCATCGGTAAAAAAATAGCGCAATCGGGTCTGATCATTATTCAGGCAAATGGGGCACTGCAAGCGCTGAAATGGCCACTGGCTATTACAGACCGCACACCATAAAAATCGCTGCCCTACCTCTTTATCCAGTCGGCCCATGGCAGGTACCGAGCCACAGGTGGGACAATAGGGCCTCAGCCAATCCGATACCGCTGCGATCGAATTGGGCCGCAAAATATCTCGATGCACTTCCAGCAGCGGCAGGTCTATGGTTCGGGCAATAAAAATTAAGCGTTCGAGCGTTACGTCGATGCTTTCAGCCAGTGCCGTGAAATAATCTTTCTTTTCTCCGATAAAATTTTTCAACAAGGTAGTTAAATCAAAAGCTTGATCCTTCGCAGCGGACTTTAGTTTCTGAATCTCATCCATTTGTTCTGACGACTGCGATTGTTCCAGCAGCTCGAAAAGCTCGTTTAACAGCAACTTAGCCGCTTGCAGATCGACATAGAAATTGGTGTCATCCACTAAGGGACGACCATAGGCTAAGCGCTCCTCCAAATCGATGGTTCTGGCTAATATTGACACCAGCGACTTATTGATTCGCTCTTTAAAATTCTGTTGAGCCGTTAGCACCTGCTCATAAAATTTCAGAAATCCATTGGAAAAGTGATTGGATTTCGTTAATAGATCGATTTGGTATTTTATCTCTGGGTATGGTTTCACAAATTTTCCTGAGAGTTATGGGTTATAAATTCCGTATCAAGCTTATGCGATATTTGATAGGATTTACAGGATGAATAGGATAAAGGAAAGTTACAATCGTTCACTACAATCAGATGTCAAAATTATTTAGGCTGCTAAACATCTTTGGAATATTATTCTTTTCTTTTTAACCTTATCAGAATCATGATACCCCGCAAATTTTAACCTTATTATTCTCGTCAAATAAGATAATAAGGTTAGAGGCTTGAAGATTTTGCATTTTACTAAGGTAAAAAATATCCTGTTTATCCTGTAAATCCTGTCAAAAATTTTGGTGTTTATTGTCCTTGTTGGACCCGCCAGCTATTCGTGTAGATATTCATCCGTTTACCACGAGCAAAACCAATTAATGTAATCCCGATTTCATCCGCCAGCTTCAGCGCCGCCGAAGTCGGCGCGCCATGCGAAATCAATATCGGGATTTGGTATCTGGCAGTCTTTAATAAAATTTCCGATGAAACCCTGCCACTGGTCATCAGAATTTTATCATTGCCAGGAATATCTTGCATCAGGCATGCGCCAATAATTTTATCGATGGCGTTGTGGCGACCAATGTCCTCTCGTTCCATCAAAAAATTGCTATTTTGATAGAGCAAAGCGCTGTGCGTGCCACCTGTCTCTTTGAACAGCAACGATCGTTGCTTTAAATCTGACACCACATCCCTCACCACCTGGGGTGCAATTTTCAATTGGCTGGAGACGAAATCGCCGCTCCACTTATCAAACACCTGGTGAAACGTCAGCCCACGAGCGCAGCCAGTGGTAACTGTCCTGCCCTTCCGAAACTCACCGTCGATCACAAACGGTTTGGTCAATTTGATCCAGATGACGCCTTTGTTCTCATTAAAAATCAGGCTTTCAATTTCGGCCTTGCTCGAAAGAATTCCCTCCGAGAACAGATAGCCGACGGCCAGGTTCTGCTGTTGCTGCGGCAGACAAAGCAGCGTCACCAGCTCCTCATCGTTGACAAAGATCGTTAGCGGTGTTTCTCTGACGACGACATCTTCCTGTTCGGAAATTTGATCGTCGACGATCTGAACAATGGTTACCTTTTCTACTAATTCAACCACAGTAAAGCTTTCTGGCTTGCAGCAAATCTTCTCGGGTATTGATATTGAAAAATGCTTTTTCGATAGCGTTGAAATGATGACAGGGGACTTCTTTCACCTTGACCCGAGAATAAAATGATCGAATCTTAAACTCTTTTTGATTTAAATGATCCAGGATGATTGGAATACACTTCTTGGAATAGAAAGCAAATAACGGCTCGATAAAGCCATTGAATTCGGGCACGATCACATCGTAGTTTCCCGAATAGGTATAGTTTTGTAAATGACGAATAATCGCTGGATCGATAAACGGCATATCGCAGGCGACAACGAAACTATAGTCGCTGGATGATAGCATCAATCCTGAATAGAGACCGCCCAATGGCCCCGTTTCTGGGATTACGTCTGCCGTTAGAATCGCACCCAGATGAGCATAGTCGTCGAAAGAATTGGTGACAATGATGACCTCATCGAACAATTCCTGAAATAACCGAACCGTCCGTTCGATGATGGTCTGTCCGCCCAGTTGGATAAGGGCCTTGGTCATGGCGATGCGGCTGTTTTTGCCGCCTGCTAAGATAATGCCTGTCAATAATTGGTTCCTTCTATTTCTTCTCCCAATTGAATTAAACGCTGATTGAACGGCTTGAACGGATCAAAACGTCTTGTTTTGTGAGAGGGCAAACGTGAGACGTGAAAAACAATATGAGAGGATAATTATTGATAATACTATTCACGTTTGCCGTCTCACATTTCACATTTCACCTTAAATACTCGTTCTATTCTTTTACTTCTTTCGGCACGGGATGGGCGATGTTTTTGACCTCCACTTCAAATTTGAACTCTTTGTAAGTGGGGCTTTTGGTGTTATGACACGTCACACAGACTTCATTAGTGGGTTCGATCAATCCAAAATCAGCCCCTTTGACGGTGCCAGCATAAATATCCTTCATCACCTTCATGCCTTTGTATTCAGAACCAGGACCATGACAGGCTTCACAAGACACACCTTCCTCTAAGGTCAATGATGGATCTTTTAGCTCTGCAGCAACCGAATAAGCGGTCACATGGCAAACCAGGCATTCAGCCGCCTTCTGAGGATCGCCCTGGATGCCCACTTTTTTCGCCACCTCTTTGCTATGCTCTGTTGCCAGCGTGGCATAGGCGGTAGCATGTTTGCTCTTTTCCCAGATTTCAAAAACATTCCCATGTTTTTCGCCTTTATGGCACATCTTGCATTTGGCCACACCGACGTATTTGAAAGTCTTTGACGCCGCCGCGGTTTTTGTTTCCTGAGCCAATGCCATCGTGGCCATCATGGCTAAAAAGCTTACTGCGATGAGTGAAATGATGATTCTTTTCATAACTATACTCCTTGATTTTGGTGGCTGATTTATCTAACATGACCGTCACCTCCAAGGTGACGGTCATATTTAGATTGACATTATTTCCCTTTTTGCGTCACTTTCCCTGGCTTATCTTTCGGATAGGTTTTATCATCATGACAACCGCTGCAACTGGGTTTAAGATCAAAACGCCGATCGGCATGACAATCGGTACATTCCATTTCGGCGTGGGTCTCGTCCAATGCCAGTCCAACAATTGCATGGTTGAAGTTCGACGGTGCCCACTTGCTGTGACAACTGTTGCAGCTCCGATTCAACTTGCCAATGGGCTTGTTGGCTGGATGGCAACTGGTACAGCTTAATTGTTGATGATAGATATTCAATGCCCAGCCGGTCGCCTGACCATGATCAAATCCTTTGCGTTCGGTTTTGGAATGACATTTGGCACAGCCGCTGTTATCGACCACGTTATGGCAGGCGGAACATTTATGATGCATCGCATCTGCACTGGCTTCAACGACGGAAACAGGTCGCTCGCCCTGGTAATGGCAGCTCACGCACGGGTCATTCTTATGGCACTCAGTGCATTTTAAACCATACAATTGGGTATGATTGTTGTGGAAAAAGGTGACGTATTGGCCCTGGCTGTTGCTGGTGGTGTAAACTTTCTTATCGGGCTCTTTGCAGGGTCGGTAGTGAGGTGCAATATATTCGGCCCCTTTGGCCTGTTTCTGGGCTTTTGACGCATGACAGATTTCACAATTGGTTTCGCCGCTCCATTCCTTGTGGCAGCCCATGCACTGACGATGATAAGCGCCCTTGAGTCCTGGTTTGGTGATACTCTCCTGAACCACACTGGGACTATGGCACTCCTTGCATGGCGGATGCGAAGCATTGGTCGGAGTGTAATGATGACACGCAACACAACCTTCGCCCGTCTCAGCCATGTCCGCATGCAATTTATGAGAGAATTTTACCGGCTCATATAATTTTTCCAGCTCGCTTAAAATAACCTCATCGGGTCCTTCCGCAGCAGTCAATTTGCGCCCTGCCTCTTTCCCCTTCCAGTGGCGCGGGCACGTTCGCAGGCAAGGATCGGCGGCGGTCGGATTTTTGCAGACATGACACTCTTCACAGGCTAATTGCGCCGCAGAATGCGGAATGGCTACCTTTTTCTCTTGCGCCTCAGCCAGGACCATAAAACAACACATTAGGAAAATCGTTACAATAGCAATTCGCTTTGGCATCTCTTTTCTCCTAATTGAATTTTTGCTAACGATTTCTAACTACAAGTGATGCAAATAATGTCCAGGAGCTTACTCTAAAAATTCGTTCCCTGCAAATTTCACTAATTTCGGCGAATTAAATTAGCATAGCGTCAAATTAGCGCATCCGACAGTTGGCGGATAGCCAAATTAACGGTTTGTTGAATGACTTACCTATTATGGTTTAAAATTCGGTTCTTCAACCTCGTCATTAATGTTCAATTTCATAATCGGGATGATCATAAAGGATCGGCATTCGGTTAATGATCCAGCGAAACGTAATCAGACCGATGGTTATAATCGTCACGGTAATCACCACTTCCATCCAATGAGGATAATAGCGCTCGTCCGCATTCCAGTTGAAGCAGATGATCGATTGATTAATTCGATTGAGGGCGATGCCGATGACCGTGATGATGCTGGTAATCCTGACGATTCTGGCACTTTCGTTGCGAACGCCCCAGGCATAGAGGAAAGCAGGAATCAGCACAAAGCCCACGACTTCTACCAGCCACCAGTGGCCATAATTGGTATTGATCAAATGCCAATTGTTAGCGTGAGCGACGCCGATGATCTTCAACCAAAAGTAAGTGAATAACAACACCGAAGCGGCTTTGCCCAGGCCAATGGTAATTCGGTCAAACTGAGCGTGATCCAGCGCCATTTTGGGCACTTGCTCCTTAAATACTCGATGAGACAGCATACTTTCTACAATCACCATCGATATACCTGCGATTATAGCAGAGACAAAGAAAAACAGAGGCAAAAACGGTGAATACCATAATGGATGAATTTTGCCTGGCATCAACAAAAGCAATCCCCCCAGGGCCGATTGGTGCAAGGTAGCCAGGACCGCGCCAAAAATGGTAGCTCCAAGGGTTAAGTTTAAAACCCACTTGCGAAATTTTTTCATGTTGAGCCATTCGAATATTGCGGGGCTCAATTCTACAAATTGCACGCTAAAGTATAAAAATACCAGCCAGGCAATTAAAAATAATACTGAACCGGTACCAAAAGATACAAACATCGGATATGGCAGTCGATAATAACGCCCCAGATCAAATATGAGACCAATTATTGCAAATAAGTAGCCCAGGAAACCAGATAAAAGAGCGGGACGAACCAGTGGACGAAACGCTGTTAAGCCAAAAAAATGAAATGCCACCCCCATAACAAAACCACCAACGGCCAGCGCTTCACCGGTCATGATATCAAATCCGACCCAAATGCCCCAGGGATTGGTGTCCGATAGGTTAGTTGATGGGCCAAGTCCATAGATAATTCGATAGGCCATCACAGGGATTCCGACAGCAAGAATGACCGCAACAATAAAATTAAAGGGAGTGAGATTGCTCTTTAGATAATCACGAAAGCTCATTCCTAAAAATATATTTTCTCGAACCCAGGCTTCACGAGTCCAAGCTTTTTCCACGGTTACAAGCCCTCCTTAGTTACTTTTCGATTCTGCATTTTCAAGGGCGGTGCGACGTTTGCTAAAGCTATAAAGTCCCATGCAGATCACAGGACAGGTTACTGCTATGATAGGTACCAATGATAAAAAGCCGCGACCGTATTGCGGAATGGGCGTTGTTCCAAGGTCTGTTCTAAAGCCTAACTCCTCAAAGGGTCGAGGAGAAATATACATCCAGCTTGTGCCCCCAACTTCATGCTCACCATACACATGATTGACGTAGCGATCGGGATTATTCATGATTTTTTCATGCGCCAAGTCAACCAACTCCGATCGCTTGCCAAAGATCAATGCTTCAACCGGGCAAATTTCCACACAGCCGGGAATTCCGCCCTCTTTGCGAATCCTGTCAAAACAGAAGGTACACTTGGTCACCTTCGGAGTGAAGGGATCATTGTATTCATAAGCTGGAATATTAAAAGGACAGGCAGCCATACAATAGCGGCATCCGAAACAGATACTCGGGTTATAAATAACAGCTCCTTCCGGTGTTTTAGTAAAAGCCTTTA
>Ga0209018_1000147_pt1 | contig 65767 bp, 55 predicted proteins | sample YNPBryBLVA2012_FD_185814 | JGI IMG/M metagenome (GOLD analysis project Ga0209018, IMG submission 185814) | Anoxygenic and chlorotrophic microbial mat microbial communities from Yellowstone National Park, USA - YNP Bryant BLVA 2012 (SPAdes)... ...
TAAGTGATTGAAAACAAATGGCGGGCCCGGAGGGACTCGAACCCCCGACCTGCTGGTTCGAAGCCAGACGCTCTATCCGGCTGAGCTACGGGCCCGCTCTGGTGCCATTTTATCAGCGGCGCTCTCCAGCGCCTCGGGGCAGCAGGTCGGCGTAGACGAAGCCGTCTCGTTCCACCACCTCGCCCGGCTCGACTTCCACCGGCTCGCTGAAGACGGGCGCGCGGGTCACGAACGTATGGAACTCGCCGTTCTCGCCGCACGGATCCACGCCGCCGGGGAGCGCAGACAGCCACTCCGCCGACAGATCCGCGCCTGCCATTGCGGGATTCATACGGAGCGGGTCCAGACAAACGATCCGCGCCCGCACGCCGGCCTCCAGCATCTCCTCGAGCAACGCGCGTGAATCTCTGCCCCAAAGGGGAAACAGCGGCTGCAGTCCGGCGCGCGCCATTTGCTTTTCGCGGTATTCGCGCACGTCCGCCAAATGAATGTCGCCAAACACCACGGCGTCGACGCCCCGGGCGCGGAGTCCCTTGCACGCAGCCTCCATCCGCCGCTCGTATTCCTCGTTCGGACATGGCCACGGCAGTTCCACAATGTCCAGCGGCAACCGGGCGGCGCGCGCTTGGCGTTCGAGCAACTGGCGGCGCACGCCATGCATGGAGACGCGCTGGAACTGTTCGTTGATCGAGGACAGCAGCCCGGCCACCTCCACCTCGCCGCGCTGGCGGACGAGATGCAGCGCCCAAGCCGCGTCCTTGCCGGAAGACCAGGAGATCACAGCGCGCAGGCGGCTCATGCGTGCGGCAGCAGCGCCTCCCACCCTTTCGATGAAGCGGCCGCCTGATCCCAGTCCTCTTCGCGTGTGCGCTCGAACAACAGACGCAGCCGGTCGGTCTCCGTGCCATGGAGCCGGAGCGCGCGGGCGATCGCCGGGTGCGAATCGAAGTCCGGGGCGATCAGGAACATCAGCGTGACAAAGGCGGTGACGGATTCCGGCTGCACGAAGGAGTGCGAATGGGCCCGGGCGATCCCGGCGGCGACCCGCCTGGCTACCTCGGCGTCCGGGAGGCCGGCGATCAGCTCCGGCTGCTCCTCGCTCAGGTGCGTGACGATATGGTCGACAAGCTCTTCCGGGGGGCTCTCCATGCGATTTCATGGTAGCCCGGCGCGGCGGCCCGTGCGAGCCGCATCTGAGAAGGACGCTCTGCAGCGGCGGACCCGATCCGCCGATAGATGGGCTGATGCGGCACGGCCTGCACGCCCGCTCTGTTTTGCTGGCGGTTGTGCTGTCGCCGTTCGCTCTGGCCCAGCAGTATTCCTTTCAAACCTTCGACTTCGACAGCGGCCTGAACAACCTTGCGGTGGAGAGCATCTTCCAGGACCGCGAAGGGTTCCTCTGGGTGGGGACCCAGAATGGACTGTTCCGTTACGATGGACGCGGCTTTACGGAATTCGGGCGGAAGGAGATCGCCAGCGGGGCTTTCATCCTCTCGATCCATCAGACGCCGGACGGGACTCTGTGGCTCGGAACCACGCACGGACTGTACCGTCAGGAGGCTGGGCGTTTCGTGCAAGCGGTGCTGCCTGGCGGCGACGAGCAGAGAGTCAACGGGAAGAGCGGTCTGGCCTCGGATTCGAGTGGCCGTCTTTACGTGGCGACGCGGCTCGGGCTTGCCATCGGCGAACGGGCCGGTCCCGCACAGGAGTGGGTCTTCAAGCTGGTGACACGCACTGAAGGCGAGGGACGGACCAGCCGGGCGGTGGCTGGCGTGACGGTGACCCGGGACGGGAGAGTGATCTTCGGATGCGTACGAAGCCTCTGTGAACTCGACGAACGGGACCGAATCCGGCTGCTGGACTTTCAACCCGACAGAGAGCACGGCCCGTGGAGCTTTCTGTTCGAGAACCAGCGCGGGGACCTCTATATCAGAAGCGAATCGCATCTCGAAGTGCTTCGCAAAGGGGGCGCCCGCTTCGAGCCGGTGCGCGGTCCTTTGGACCTGAGAAGTCCCTGGGTGCCGCAGCTCGGGGAAGACTACGAAGGAAGGCTCCTGATTCCGGTGCTGGGAGGACTGGCGATCTTTCGCGACGGGCGGTGGCAGCAAATCTCCAAGCGCAACGGGCTGCCCGGAGACTCGGTTTCGAGCGTTTACGTGGACAGGGAGGGATCCCTCTGGCTGGGGATGAACGGTCGCGGGCTGGCCCGCTGGATCGGCTATGGCGAGTGGGAGGGCTACTCGGAGGCGGAGGGGCTGGGCAACGAAACGGTGTGGCAAGTGGTGGAGGGCAACGATGGGACAGTCTGGGCAGGCACGGGATATGGAGTTTACCGCGGGAAATGGGGCGGTGCGGGATTCCGGTTTTTCCTCGCGCCAGAGTTTCCAAAGGGCGCGATCATCGCGATGCTGGCGGCCTCCGACGGCGCCATCTGGGCGGCGCCGCTGAAGGGCGGGCTGTACCGGCGGGATCCTCGCACGGGCCGCGTCCGCCACCTGGCCATTCCGGCTGCTGAGGACGGAGCCTTTGTCATGCGGCTTCGAGAGGGGCGGAGCGGGCGGATCTACGCCGCCGTTTCCAACCGTTCCGCGCTGTGGATCATCGAGTCCGACGGAAGAAGCAGTGACATTCCATTGCCCGATGGCAAGCCGCGCCGTGGACTGGCTGTGGCGGAAGGACCGGACGGCTCCATCTGGTTCGGAGCGCAAGACGGTCTGTACCGGTACAAAGAGGGCGGATGGGTCCGCTACGGACGGCGGGACGGGTTGTTGCACGAGGCCATCCACGGCATCACGTTCGATGCAAGAGGCGAAATGTGGCTCGTCTATATGGACCCGTCGGGGCTGACCAGAGGCATCTTCGAGTCGGGGCGATTGCGGCTGCAGCATTACACTCCCGCCGATGGCCTTCCCTCCGCGCTCGTGTATTTCGCCCGGCACGACGCGAAGGGCCATCTCTGGGCGGGTACGGACCGGGGCTTGGCCGTGTTCGACGGCAGGACATGGCTCCAGTACCGGCGCGGGGACGGCCTGATCTGGGACGACTGCAACACGGACGCCTTTGCTGCGGCCTCTGATGGCGGAGTCTGGATTGGAACCAGCGGGGGGCTGTCACGGTTCCGCGAGGCGGAGGGGAAGCCCTCTCCGGGGACGCCCAGAACTGTCCTCACCTCGGTTCGTCTCGGCAAGCGCGCGTTCGATCCCTCCGCCCGCGCAGAGGTGCGCCACCGGGACAACACGCTGACGGTTCGCTTCGCAGTCCTCCGCTTTGCCCGCCCATCGGCGCAGAGATACCTTTACCGGCTGGTGGGGCTCTCGGAGGAATGGAAGGAGACGCACCTGTCCGAGATTCAGTTCCCCGACCTTCCGGCGGGCAAATACCGGCTCGAGGTGCGCGGTTTTGACGGCACCCGCGCGTGGAGCGAGGCGCCGGCGGTGTTCGAGTTCCGCATTCATCCGCCATGGTGGGCGCACCCGGTGACGCGGTTGATTGGGGTTCTTCTGTCGGTGGCGCTGGCGCTGCTGTACTTGCGGCAGTCGAAGATCCGCCACCAGCGGGAGAAAGCCAGGCTCGAGCGCGCCGTGGAAGAGCGCACCCGCCAGTTGCGCGAGGAGAAGGAGCGCAGCGAACGCGCCAACCGCCTGAAGGACGAGTTCCTGGCCAACGTCTCGCACGAGATCCGCACGCCCATGAACGGCATTCTGGGGATGACGGATCTCGCTCTGACCACCGAACTCACCGGCGAACAGCGGGAGTATCTCGAAACGGTGAAGCTGTCTGCCGACCGCCTGCTCCACCTCCTGAACGACATCCTCGACCTCTCCAAGATCGAGGCAGGCTACATGGAGATCCAGGCCGAGCCCTTCGAACCCCGCCGCGTCGCCGAGCATGCTCTTCAGTCCGTGGTCTCACGCGCCCTGGAGAAGGGGCTGCATCTCTCCATGCATTGTGCGCCCGGCGTGCCGGAGCGTGTGGCGGGCGACGAGCAGCGCGTGTTCCAGATTCTTCTGAACCTGTTGAACAACGCCGTGAAGTTCACCGACAAGGGGGGCGTGGAACTCCGCATCGAATCCGAACCGGTGACGAAAACGCGGCTCCTGATGCGGTTTCTGGTGGTGGACACCGGGATAGGCATCCCTCCGGTCCAGCAGGGGACCATCTTCGAGGCCTTCCGCCAGGCCGATGGATCCATCACGCGGCGCTTCGGAGGAACGGGCCTTGGCTTGGCCATCTCTTCTCGCCTGGCACGGCTGATGGGGGGCGGGATTCGCGTGGAGAGCCAGCCGGGGCAGGGTTCCACTTTCACAGTGGAAATCCTGGTGGGCGTTTGCGCCGAACCGGTCGCTTTACAGCCCGCATCCGCGCCGGCCACGCGCGCTCTTTCGCAGCCACCGCCGCCCGCTCAGCCCGGAGACGCTCCGGCGCGGCCGGCGCCTCAGCCCACGCGGCTCCGCATCCTGCTCGCGGAAGACAATACGGTGAACCGCCGCCTCGTGGAGCTGCTGATGAACCGGCAGGGGCACGAGGTCGTCAGCGTGGAAAACGGCCGGAAGGCCGTGGAACTGGCCGAGCGCGAGCGGTTCGATGTGATCCTGATGGATGTGCAGATGCCCGACATGGACGGGCTGGAGGCGACGCGGCAGATCCGTGCGCTGGAGCGGGCCATCGGCCGCCGCAGCCCGATCCTCGCCCTCACCGCGAACGCCATGCGCGGCGATGAAGAGGTCTGCCTGGCGGCGGGGATGGACGGCTACATCCCGAAGCCCTTCGAGGCCGAAAAGCTGCTGCGCGCCGTCGACGCGGCTGCGGGAAGAACTTCCCGGGAGTCCTGAACGGCGAGCCGCGGGATCACGAATGACAAAGCCCGCGCAGACGCCAAACGCTCCGCTCCGCGTGCGTGGAGTTGCGCCAGCCTGGCAGCCGGGGCAAGGAACGCCGGTTGGGCACGGCTGCGGCGCCCATGCAGCCGCCCCTTCCGCCCCGTCTTCAGCGCCGCCCGAACGGATCCCACCCGCGCGCCGCCAGGCGGACTCCCGCAAACCACACCGCACCCGGCGGGCGGCCTTCCAACATGCGGCCTATGCGCGTGAACCCGCGCGGAGCTCTGGCGCCCGGCGGCAGCGTGCACAACAGCTCGTAGTCCTCTCCGCCGCAAAGCGCCTGTTCCAGCGTCGCCCCCGGGGCGCTGGGCAGCACGCCGTCCAGTTCGGCGGATGTGCCCGATGCCACGCACATCCTGTGCAGATCCAGCGCCAGCCCGTCGCTCAAGTCCATGCATGCCGTGGCCTTCCCACGAAGCTTCGCACCCAGCTCCAGCCGCGGTTCCGGCACATCCCTGTACCCCGCGGCAGCGGCGCGCCCCAGGGCGCCGGAGACAAAGATGCCGTCGCCCGGGCGCGCCCCGCTGCGCCGCAGCGCCTGGCCTTCGCGGACGTAGCCGAGCACCACCACGTCCGCCGTCAGGAGCTTGCCGCGCGTCAGGTCGCCGCCGATCACGTCCACGTCCCACCGGCGCGCCAGTTCACCTGCCCCGCTGTAAAAGTCTTTGACCCACCGCTCGCCCGCCCACGGCGGCAGCGACAGCGACAGCAGCACGAACCGCGCCGCGCCCCCCATGGCGGCGATGTCGCTCAAGCCGCGCGCCAGCGCCTTCTCGCCCGTCTGGCAAGCTGTCAGCCAGCCCCGGCGCAGATGCACGCCTTCCACCAGCAGGTCCGTCGTGATCAGCAGCTCGCGCCCGGCTGGCGGGCGAACAATGGCGCAATCATCCCCGATGCCAAGCCGGAGATCCGCCCTCGGACGCGCCGCCGTCCAGCGGCGAATCGCGGCGATCCAGGCATCCTCCTTCATCCCAGCACCAGCCCCTCGGGCAGTTCCTCTCCAAACACGCGCGCCATCGACTCCAGGTCGGCGGCCGCTTCGCCTTCCACAATCCGCATCCACTCCGGGCTGCCCGCCAGCGCGCGGCGCACCGTCTCCAGCGTCGCCGGCGGGATGTCCCGAGCCGCGTCGCCCGTCTGTTGCGCCAGCCGCGCCAGGCATTCCTCGCAGCCGGGCAGCTTCAAAATGCTCTCGATCCATCGCACCGCCGCACCAGGAGGCAGCACCTGGTTGGCAGGCGCATAAAAGAGCTTGCGTGCACCAATCCTTGCCAGGCACCAGAAGTCGCTCGCATTGGGCGAAGAGCGCAGGCGCCGCACCAGCGCGTTGCCCAGCTCGGTCCGTGTGCCCGCGGGCAACAGTTCCAGCGACGCTGCGCAGCGCCACATCTCGCGTTCCAGGCTCGCGTTCAGCCGCGGCGGCTTGCCCTTCGGCAGCAGCGCCCAGGCGATGCGCTGGAACACGTCCGCCTGCTGGTTGCGGTTCAGCCCGCCTGCGACGCGCCCCCAGAAGATCCACCACTGCGTTTCGTTTTCCACCCGGTTGTCGAACGCCAGCCCCTGCGCCCAGACGCGCCGCGCCAGCTCGATGCGGTAGTCATCGGCGGGGTGCCCGAACCCGGGGCGCAGGCACAGCCCCGCCAGGTTCAGCCAGCGCACTTCATGCCCCGGCGAAACCCGCCGCCCCGCGCTTGTCTCCAGAAACACATCGGCCAGCCGGCGGATCACCTCCAGCGGCCAGCTGTTGCGCCCCAGCGCCAGGATCTGTTCCAGCCGCGCGGGCAGTTCCTCCTGCGGGGCGGCGCCCGCCTCGAACACCTCGCGCACCGCGGCGCAGGCGCGCTCCACTGCTTCAGCGCTGATCACCGCCGCCGGGCGCGCCTGCTTCCGCTGTTCGGCCAGGACCGGCTTGCGCAGTTCGAACTGCAAGCGCCAGCGGTGTTCGCTGATCCTCGACTCCGCCCAAAGCTCCAGCGTGCCGATCTCGGTGAGCCGCGCGCCCAGCCGCACGGGGATCAGCCGCTCTTCAGCTTTCTTGCCGAAACGGATCACGGCCTCCAGCGGCGCATGCACGTGCAGCTCCCCGCCCGCTGCTGCGGCGGGGAACTCCACCACCTCCCCGCAACGGTCCTCCGTGCGCGTCAGCGACGAATACAGGCGGAAGCTCACCGCCTTGTTGGCCACAAGCTGCAGCCCCTCGATGTCCGGCTCAAGCGTCGTGCCCTCTTCCGTGCCGCGCGGCACCAGGCAAACGGTTCGAATGACATCCGCCGCGGGCGACTCCACGCCCACGTAATAGGCGCGCGGCAGCCCGCCCCGCACCAGCACGCCGGCGCCGGTGCCGCGGACGTAGCCGTAATAGGCGGCGCCGATGGCCACGGCAAGATCCAGTTCGTTGTTCTCGAAGATCAGCGGGCGCTTCCCGTACCAGCTCTCCACCACGTCCGCCAGCCGGCGGCGCAGCAGCTCCGGGATGAAGAAGCCGCCGTTGAACAGGATGGCGTCGGGCGGCGGCGAACCGCTCGAGGAGAGGAACGCCGCCAGGTGGCGCGTCACCGCGGGGTCGCTCACATACGGCAGCCCCGCTTCGCGGAACAGGCTTCGCTTGTCCTCCTGCGGCTTCTCGTCCAGCGCGCAGAAAGGCAGGAACCCGTCCAGCGCCAGCTCCATCGCCTCCTCGCGCAGAATCACCGTCTTCAGCGTGCCGCCGATCAGCGACGTGCCCGCGCCGAGCACGGTGATCTCCGCCTGCGGCGCGCCGGGCACGGCAAGCAACTGCTCCTTCGCCGCCGAACACTGCCGCCGCAGCGCCGCGCGCTGCCGCAACGCCAGCTGCCGCTCGAGCTTCGTCTCCGCCAGCCACGCCAGCGTGAGATCCAGATTGTCCCCGCCCAGCAGCAGGTGCTTGCCCACGGCGGTGCGCGTGAACGACACGCGGTCGCTTTCCCGGCTGACGCGGATGACGGTGAAGTCCGACGTGCCCCCGCCCACGTCCACCACCAGCACCGTCATGCCGTCGACCAGCGCCTTCTGCGATTGCGCCAGATGATTCGCGATCCACGCATAGAACGCCGCCGCGGGCTCCTCGAGCAGCGTCAGATTCTCGATCCCCGCCAGGCGCGCCGCTTCGACGGTCAGCTCGCGCGCCTCCTCGTCGAACGAGGCGGGCACCGTGAGCACCACTTCCTGCTCCGCCAGCGGTCCCTTCCCCGACGCTTCCCACGCCTCGCGCAGGTGCGCCAGATAGCGCGCCGAAGCCTCCACCGGCGACATCACCCGCCCCGCTTCCTGCGCATCCCAGGGCAGGACCTTCGCCCTGCGGTCCACCTCCGGGTTCGACAGCCAGCTCTTGGCCGAATGAATCAGCCGCGTGGGCGCCAGCGCCCCCTGCTCGCGCGCATACTCGCCCACAATTCCGTTACCCTCCAGCAGGAGAAAGGACGGCAGGGTGCGGCGCGGCTCCACCGCGCCGGATGCGGTCTTCTGCGGCACGGGCAGCACATGGACCGGCGGGAAATCCGCCCCTTCGGCCTCGCGCGGATCAATAAAGGCAACGGCCGAGTTCGTCGTGCCCAGATCGATGCCAACCTTCATGCCCGTTGCCTCCGAAGCTGGAATTCCAGCTTCCAGCGGTGCCCTTCATGCGGCGTGCCCGGCAAGCCTTTCGCCCACAACTCCAGCACGCCCGTCTCGGTCACATGCACTTCCAGCGTCACGCGCGCCGCGGTTCCCGCCTCGCCATCCAGACGGATCTCGACAGGCGCCAGCTCTTCCAGCTCTTCGGGGATCTCCTCCAGCAGCTCGCCGATGGGATCGTGCTTGCGCGAGGAAGATACGAAGAAGCGGAACTCGGCGGGTTCGCCGACATAGAGGGCGAAGTCGCGTCCCGGCACGGCGGCTTCCGTCCCCTCCTCCATGCCGAAGGGCACCACGGAGAGCGCCTTCAATGGCGGCTTCAACCCCGGGACGGCGGGCATGGCCGCCTCGATGCCGATGTAGTAGGAGTGCGGAATGCCGCCGCGGATGCGGATGCCGCCTTCGTTCCGCGCCCGGGCATAGAAAGCCGCGCCGCGCGCCACGGCGTGCATCAGGTCGCCGCCCTCCAGCACCTGCGCGGGCGGCCGTCCCTCTTGCTCGAGCCAGGCGTTCAACACTTCCGCCACGCGTTCGCGCAGGCGCGCGGCGCGGAATACGCCGCCGTTGAACAGCACATGCGTCGGGCACGCCAGCTGGCCGCCGCGGCGCAGAAACGCCGCCAGGTGCCTGGTAATCGCCGGGTCCTGCTCGTAGGGCAGTCCCAGCTCCGCCAAGGCCGCCCGGCGCCGCCGCACGGGCGCCTCGTGGCTGTCCACGCGCGGAAAAAAGCCGTCCAACAGAATCGACTCCACCTCGGCCCGCTCCAGACGCCCGCGGATCGCGCCTCCGATCAGTGACGACCCGCGCCCTGGAAGAGCCAGCGGCGCCTCCGCCCGGGACGAGTCTTCAAGCAGCGCCTCCTTCGCCAGCCGACACTGCTGCCACAGCAAATGGAACTGCGCCGCATCGAGTTTCGGCATCCGCTGCGCCGCCGTGTGCGCCAGCGCCAGATCCATGTTGTCGCCGCCGAGCAGGAGATGATCGCCCACGGCGATGCGCTCCAGCTCCAGCTCGCCGTTGCGTTCCGTGGCGCGGATCAACGTGTAATCCGTGGTGCCCCCGCCGACGTCCACCACCAGGATCAGGTCGCCGGGCCGCAGCCGCTCGCGCCAGTCCGGATGGCTTTCGATCCACGCATACAGCGCCGCCTGCGGCTCTTCGAGCAGGATCAGCTCCGGCAGCCCCGCCTGTTCCGCCGCCTGTTGCGTGAGCTGCCGCGCCACTTCGTCGAACGATGCCGGCACGGTGAGCGCCACAGCGCGGTCCCGCAACGGTTCTTCCGGATGCAGGTGCCGCCACGCGTTCAGGATGTGCGCCAGATACGCCCGGCTGGCCTCCACCGGCGACACGCGCTCCAGCCCGGGCGGCGCGTTCGTAGGCAGGATGGGCGCCGTGCGCTCGGCCTGCGTCGCCGAAAGCCAGCTCTTGGCCGAAGTCACCAGCCGGCCCAGCGTCTCCGCGCCGCGCCGCGCGGCGAACCGTCCGGCGATGCACCTTCCGCCGCCCCACGGCAGTTCCAGCGCCTCTGGGGGAAACTCCTCCTCCGCGGCGAGGTAGAGAGCCGAAGGCAGCACCGTCTCGGCGAATACCTCACCCGGCGCCACCAGTTGCGGGACGGCGAACTGCTCCACCGGAGCGTCCGGGCCGGCCGCCGCCGACGCGGCCGCGCAATTGGTGGTTCCCAGATCGATGCCGAAATATCGCAAGGCGGGCTATTCCACTTCCAGTTCGGCCGGCGCCAGAATCGAGAGGTTTTGTTTCGGGCTGGCCGACGGCAGCATGACGGAATCGGCGCGCCAGCCGCGGTGCCGCAGCACGCCGCCCGTGGGCTTGCCCTGCGCGGGCAGGTTGCCGGTAAAGCGGATGGCGCCGGGTTCGCGCGCCAGTGCGCCGGCCGACTCCGCCTTCACAAATGTGCCCTCGACGCCGTCGATCACCGGCGCCAGGCGGAAATGCTTGCGCAATACCTCCTGGCACTGGGCGTGGATGGAGCGCACGCCCGCGCCCACCTGTTCGTCGGTGTAGGGCGAGATGTCCTCCAGGAAGAAGTCGATCAGGCGCGCCTCGCGCTGCATCAGCCCCAGCAACTGGAGCGCGCCGGTCTCCGGCTTGGGCTGTTCCCTGGGGGGCTCGGGCCGCTTCGCCGCCGCTTTTTCGTAGCCATGCGCGCGCGCGATGTCGGCCGGCAACGTGCCGCCGAGAATGCCGAAAAAGGCGCGAAAGGCCATGCTGATGCGGCTCAAGCGAGGATCACCTCCAAACCTTCAGGATACAATGCGGCCCGCGGGCGCTCCGCTGCTGCAGGTCAGCCCCTTGCGCCAGGCACCAGCGTCTCCGCTTTCAGGCGCGCCAGTTCCCGGCGCGCGATGCCGGCCCAGTAGCCCGTGGGATCCAGCTTGAGATATTGCTGCCAGTGGCGCACGGCGTTGAGCGTGTCCCGCCGCGACTGATAAATCAGCGCGGCGTTGTAATGTGCGTCGGCGAACTTCGGGTCGGCTTCCATCGCCTTCAGGTAGCACTCCAGCGCCCTGTCGGGGTCGCGCAGTTCATCGTGGAGGTTCCCGAGGTTGAACCACGCCAGGGCATAGCCCGGGCGCAGGGCGATGGCAGCCCTGTAATGCGACTCGGCCTCTTTCCACCGGCGCATGTGGAAGTAAAAGGTGCCGAGGTTGACATGAGGCGCCGGTGCGTCGGGATCGCGTTCAAGCGCCTTTTCGTAGGCGGCGATGATCTGCTCCGGCGGCGCGCCCACCTGCTCCATTTCCACCGCCCGCTCGAACCACTGCTCCGCTTCGCGCATGCGGTTCTCCATCTCCTGCGCCAGGGTGCGCTCGGCGCGGCGGGAGGGGAACTCCAGCATCCGCCGCAGCTCTTCCTGGTCGAAATCGAGCAGGAGTTGTCCGGTCAGAGGCTCCATCTTGCGCCCGTCCACCTGTACAGCGAGCCGTCTGCCGTCGGTGAAGATCTTGAGTTCCTGCAGCGGGTCGGCGATGTGATGCAGCTTGGCGCGCAGCGACTCGAGGATGAGCCGGATGCGGGCGGCGGGCATGCGGCGCGCGCGCAACTGCCGCAGCGTCTTCAGCGCCACCAGGTCTTTGAACGCGTATTGCTCGGCGCGCTGCACGAACCCGTGGTCTTCCCAGTCTTCCAGCACCGACTCGCGGATGCCCAGCAGGCGGCAAACCTCGTCACGGGTGTAGTTCGCCTTGGGGGGCCCTCCGGACACGCGTGTCATTTTAGCACCGTGAATCCGCCGCCGATGCGATACCATGGGAGCAAGAGGCTCGCGGGCTCCATATGCAACTCGGTTTCAAGGCGGCGTCCCGGAAGCGGAGGGCCGCAAGCCTTGCGGAACTGCCTGCGGGTGCGGAGGCGGTGATCGAACGGCTGGACCTGCCGGAAGAGTTCGCCGCGCGCCTGATGGAAATGGGTTTCATTCCTGGACACCGCGTGGCGGCGGCGCTGAGCGCGCCCGGGGGCGATCCCCGCGTCTTCCGCGTCGATGGCGCGGAGGTCGCTCTGCGCCGGGAAACCGCGCGCCACATCCTCGTCAGGAACAACTAGAGCTATGGCCTCTTGCCACGGCAGGGCGGATGCGGCACGGCTGGCAAGCCCGCCCGCCGCGCCTGCTCCGCCGCGGCTGGTGGCGCTCATCGGCCCGCCCAACTCCGGCAAGACGACCCTGTTCAACCGCCTCACAGGGCTCCGCCAGAAAGTGGCCAACTTCCCCGGCGTCACGGTCGAACACCACATCGGCAAGGCTCATCTGCCTGGTCACCACGCCGTCGACATCATCGACCTGCCGGGCATTTACAGCCTGAATCCGCGCTCGGAAGACGAGCAGGTCACGCACGATGTGCTGCACGGCGCCATGCCGGGGCTGCGCAGGCCCGACGGCGTGATCCTGGTGCTGGACTCCACCAACCTTCAGCGCCACTTGCCCCTGGCGGCTGCCGTGCTCAGCCTGCGGCTGCCGACGCTGGTGGTGCTGAACATGGCCGACGACCTGCGGCAGCGCGGAGGCGCCGTGGACACCGAGGCGCTGGCGAATCAACTGGGCGCCCCTGTGGTGCTGGTGAGCGCAGTCACGGGCGAGGGTGTCAAGAGCGTGGCGCAGTTCCTCACCGGCGGCATCGCCGTGCCGCGCGTGGTGGAGCTGCCGGTGCTGCAGGACGTGCCCGCCTGCCGGCAGTGGGCCCGTGACGTTTCTCATGGAGCTCGATACACGCACCCGGCGCCGCCGCTGTGGACCCGCCGGCTGGACGCCATGTTCCTGCATCCGCTCGCCGGGCCGCTCGTCTTCGCATTCGTGGTGGCGGCGGTGTTTCAGAGCATTTTCAGCTGGGCCCGGCCGATGATGGACGCCATCCAGGCTGCCGTGGCGGTTTCGGGCGCATGGATGCGCGCGTCGCTGCCGGACGGCTGGCTGGAGTCGCTCCTTGTGGACGGCGCCTGGAGCGGAGTGGGCGCCGTCGTCGTCTTCCTGCCGCAAATCCTGCTGCTGTTTCTCTTCATCGCCGTGCTGGAGGACTCCGGCTATCTGGCGCGCGCTGCGCTGATCGCCGACCGCACCATGGCGCGCGTGGGGCTTCAAGGCAAGAGCTTCATCCCGCTGCTGTCGGCTTACGCCTGCGCCGTGCCCGCCATCATGGCCACGCGCACCATTGAAAACCGGCGCGACCGCATCGCCACCATCCTCATCGCGCCCTTTATGACCTGTTCGGCGCGCCTGCCCGTCTACACACTCATCATCGCCGCCTTCATTCCTGAAAGGCCCTTTTTCGGTCCGTTCCTGGGCACGCGCGCCGCCGCTCTTCTGGGGCTCTATCTGCTCGGCTTCCTCGCCGCCATCGGCACGGCAAAGCTTCTGAAGTCCTCTGTGTTGCGCAGCGACCGAGCGCCGTTTGTCCTCGAGATGCCCCCCTACCGCATGCCTACGCTCACAAGCATCGGGCTGAGGCTGTGGGACCGGACTCTGGCGTTCCTGAAGCGCGCCGGCACGGTGATCCTTGGCGTCGCGGTTCTGTTGTGGATCCTTGCCAGCGTGCCCACCTCCAACGGGGCGCCGCCGCCCATTGAACAGAGTCTGGCAGGCACGCTCGGGCGCGCCGTCGAGCCGCTGATCGCGCCCCTCGGTTTCAACTGGAAGATCGGCATCGGGCTCATCACGTCGCTGGCCGCGCGGGAGGTCATCGTCGGCACGCTCGGGACCATCTACGGCATGGATCCCGATCACAACAGCGCCGGGCTCCAGGCCGCTCTGCAAAGAGAACTCACCTTCGGTGGTGCGGTGGCGCTGCTCGTCTTCTTCGCCTTCGCCATGCAGTGCATGTCCACGCTGGCTGTGGTGCGGCGGGAGACGGGCGGCTGGAAGTGGCCTGCCATCCAGTTCCTCTACATGGGAACGCTGGCGTGGGTGTGCGCCTGGATCGCGCATACGCTGCTTGGCTGAAGGCCGTGTTTGCGGCTCCCGGCGCGCGTCTGAGAGACTGAAGGGGCGATGCCGTTCCGCCGCGCGCCGTGGTGGGCGCTGCTTGTGATGCCGGCTGCGTTCGCGCAGGAACCCGCCTGGCAGCCGCCCGCCGCACAAAGACTCTTCTTCTCCGCCGAGTGGCGCCTCGTGCACGCCGGTGACGTGGAGGTGGAGTCCAGCGGCGCGGAAAGCCTGAAGATGGCCCTCCGCACCGCCGGCCTGGTGCGCACCTTCATCAAAGTGGACAACCAGTTCCGGGCCTCTTACCTGCCGGGCTGGTGCGCCGCCTCCACGGATCTGGAAGCTCACGAAGGCAAGCGCCACCGCCAGACGAGAGTCCGCTACGACGCGGAAGCGCGCAAGGCGTTCTACCTAGAGAGGGACCTCGTCAAGGACACCGCCGTCGCCGAAAACTCCATCGACATCCCCGCCTGCGTGCACGATGTCACCGCCGGGCTCCAGCGGCTCCGCCAGATGCTGCCGCAGCCGGGCGCGGTGTTCGAGCTGCCCGTGAGCGACGGCAAGAAAACCGTGATGGCGCGTGTGGAAGCGCAAAGAACCGAGCGTGTACGCACGCCGGTGGGCGAATTTCAGGCCATCCGCTATGAGGCGTTCCTGATGAGCGGCGTCCTGTACCGCCGCAAAGGCCGCCTGTTTGTCTGGATCAGCCAGGACGAGCGCCGCCTGCCCGTGCAAATCCGCATCCAGATGCCGTTCTACATCGGCACTGTAACGCTGCAACTCGAGAAGGTCGAATAAGCCATGTTCAGAATTCTTGCCCTGGCGGCGCTGCTGGCCGCCCCCGGATTCGCCTGGCAGGAGGCCAAGCCTCCCACAGACCAGCAGATCCTGCCGCTCTATGAACGCTGCCTGCAACTGATCGAGGCCGGCGGCTTGGCCAGCCCCGAACTCGGCCGCGCCGGCATGCCGCTGGCCGAAAACATGCGCATGGCGCTCGAGAGCCTGAAGTTCCTGGGCGTGCGGCAGCCGCAGCTCCACTACCGCTTCCTCGCCAACCTCCGTGCCTACCTGCTGCTGGCCGAGTCGGTGCCCAAGCCGGTGAACTTCCCCGCCATGGCGAAGCAGCAACTGTCTGAACTGCGGGATCATTCCCTCAGCGTCGAGGCCTACTTCCTGGCGCAGATCGAGCGGCTCGAAAACGAGCTGCGCCAGCCGGACCGGGACAATCTCCGCCGCTACCGCGACGCCAACCTCTCGCTTGGGCCGCCGAACCCGTCCAGCCCTCGCGTCGTCTTCCTGGGCGATTCCATCACCTACGGCTGGCGGTTGAACGAGTACTTCCCTCGCCATGACTTCGTCAACCGTGGCATTGGCGGGCAGATCACCGGGCAGATGTTGGGGCGCTTTTACGCCGACGTGGTGGCGCTGAAGCCCGCGGCTGTGGTGATCCTGGCCGGCACGAACGACATCGCCCGCGGCGTCTCGCCGGAGACGATCCAGAACAACCTCACGATGATGTGCGACCTCGCCGGCGTGTACAAGATCCGCGTGATCCTCGCCTCCATCCTGCCCGTCTCCGACCACCACAAGGACGTCAACCCCGCTTACGAGCAGACCCGGCGCCGCCCGCTGCCGGCGATCCTCGAGATGAACCGGTGGATCCAGAGCTTCTGCGAAAAGCGCGGCCACGTCTACCTGAACTACTACCCCGCCCTGGCCGGCCCCGACGGCCAGCTGGCGCCCAATCTGGCCGACGATGGATTGCACCCGAACGCCGCCGGATACCGCGTGATGGCGCCGCTGGCGCTGGCGGCCATCGAGAAAGCTTTGGGTCCGGCAAAACCGGCCGGGCGCCGGCGGCGTCTATTCTAATGGCATGTTGCGCCGCCTCGCCGCCGCCGTCTTCCTTTGCGCGCTGCTGGTCTTCGCGCAGCAGAGAATGAGCGTGGCGCAGCTGAAGTCCGTGCTGCGCTCCTCCATCCGGCTCCAGCACGACGACAAACAGGTGGCCGCCTACATCCGCAAGATCCAGCTCACCGAACGCCTGACGCACCGCGACGTCGAGGACCTGCTGGGCGAGGGCCTCGGCCCGCGCGCCGCCGAGGAGCTGCGCAAGCTGGTGCCTCTGACGGCCTCGCTGCCCCCGCCGGTCCGGGAGCTGGCCCCGGCGAAGCCGGTGCCCATGCCGCCGCCCTCGTCCGTCGAACAAGCGCGCGTCATCAGCGAGGCGCGCGAGATGGCGTTGAGCTACACCAAGCGGCTGCCGGACTTCATCTGCCTCCAGGTGACGCGGCGTTACATAGACCCCTCGGGGCTCGAAATGTTCCAGTTGATGGATACCGTGGCCGAGCGGCTCAGCTACTTCGAGCAGAAGGAAGACTACAAGCTGATCTCGATCAACGGCAAGTGGACCGACGCGGACCGCTGGAAGCTCGGCGGCGCCACTTCCAGCGGCGAGTTCGGCACCATGCTGAAGGAGATCTTTGAGCCGGCAACGGAAGCCGAGTTCGAATGGGAGCGTTGGGGCAAGCTCCGCGGCCGCATCTGCCATGTCTACCGCTTCCGCGTCCGGCAGGCGAAATCGAAGTGGCACATCAGCTGGCAGCGCCAGCTGGAAGTCGTCCCCGGCTACCGCGGCCTCATCTATATAGACCGCGACGTGCCCATGGTGCTGCGCGTCACAATGGAAGCCGTCGATCTGCCTCCGTCATTCCCGATCCAGGAGGCGCGGACGATGCTCGACTACGACTTCGTCGACATCGCCGGCAACGAGTACCTGCTGCCGCTGCGCTCCGAAATGCGGATGCGCGAGGGAAGGCTGCTTGTGAAGAACCAGGTGGAGTTTCGCAGCTACCGCAAGTTCGGCGCCGAAGCGATCATCACTTTCGACCCGAACCTGGAGCCGATCCCCGAGGACAAGCTGAAAGAGGAAAAAGTGGGGCCGGGCGCCACCGGCAGCGTCAAGCCGCCTCAGCGCTGAGTTTCCGCCTAGACGTTGCCGTTCTTCTGCGCGCGCCTTGCGGCGTGCTGCGCCAGCACATCCATCAGTTTCTGGTGGACCCGCTCCGGCAGGGGGTGCAGGTCCATGCCCTTGTACACGTGGATGGTCTTGCGCGTGGTGTCGCAGATCACCCAGCAGTTGGGACATTCGTTGATGTGCTTCTCCAGCTCGGCGCGCAGCGCGGGGTCGGTGGCGTCGTCGAGATAGTCGCTCAACTCGCGCAGGAAATCCTTGCAGGTGATCATGCTACTTGGCATAGCCAAAGATCCCGTCCCCTTTCCGCTTGAAAACCCTCGTCAGCCTCTCCCCCAGTTGCAGGCGCGCCCGCAGCAGCCGGCTCTTGACGGCGGCGATGGAGAGCCCCAGCACCTCGGCGGTCTCCTCGGTGCTCAGCTCCTCCACGTCGCGCAGGATAAAAACGGTCCGGAAGATCGGCTTCAGACTTTCGATGGCCTTGTCCAGGATCTGGCGCAATTCCTCCTGGCTGTATTTCGATTCCGGAGTGTCGTCCCATACGGCGATCTCCCGCACGATGGGCTCCTCGTCTGTTTCGATGTTCTCGTCGAGCGAAACGGTTCGGTCGGATTTGCGTTTTCTGAGCTTCATCAGACTCTCGTTGACCGCGATCCTGGTCACCCAGGTATAGAATTTGCTCTGGCCCTGGAAGGAATCGAGGTGCTGGAAGGCCTTGAGGAAGCTCTCCTGGAGCACATCCTCGGCGTCCTCGTCGTTCTGCGTGATCTGCCTCGCCATGCGGTAGATCCTGCGCTCGTAACGGCGGACGAGTTCGGCGAACGCTTCCATGTCGCCCGCCTGGGCGCGTTCGACCAGGTCGCCTTCGCCCGCGGAAACCGGCGTCCGGCTGGCCTGCAAGGGTTGATCCGGCATGAGCTTTTCGCTCCGATTCCAGCATAGCAACCACCTGACGGAGGGGGCTGCGGCGGCTGCGTGCTAGTCTGAAATTTACCGGGGTTCCCCATGAGCAGTCCGATTCAGGTGACGCTGCCGGACGGCAGCCAGCAAGAATTCCCTCCCGGCACGACGCCGCTGGATGTGGCCCGCTCCCTGGGCCGCCGCCTCGCCGACGACGCCATCGTGGCGCGCGTCAACGGCGAGCTTTGGGACCTGACCCGCCCGCTGGAAGGCGACGCCCGCGTCGAGATCCTCACCACAAAGGATCCGGAAGCTCTCGAAGTCTACCGCCACTCCGCCGCGCACCTGCTGGCCGCCGCCGTGCTCGAACTCTTTCCAGGCACCAAACTCGGCATCGGCCCGCCCATCAAGGACGGCTTCTACTACGACTTCGAACGCGGCGAACCGTTTACGCCCGAGGACCTGGAGCGGATCGAGCAGAAGATGCGCGAGCTGCGGGACCGCGACCTGCCCTTCGAGCGCAAGCTCACGCCCAAGGAGGAGGGGCTGGCGAAGTACCGGGCCATGAACGAAGAGATGAAATGCGAGCTGATCGACGAGCGCGCCGACGCCGTCTTCAGCGAGTACACGCTCGGGCCCCACTTCATCGACTTCTGCCGCGGTCCTCATGTGCCCAGCACAAAGAAGCTGAAGGCCTTCAAGCTGCTCTCGGTGGCCGGGGCCTACTGGAAGGGCGACGAACACCGCCAGCAGCTCCAGCGCATCTATGGCACCGCCTGGTTCAGCGAGAAAGACCTCCAGGACTACCTGCACAAGCTGGAAGAGGCCAGGAAGCGCGACCACCGTACGCTGGGCAGACAGCTGGATCTGATCTCCATCCAGGAGCTCGCCGGTCCAGGCCTCATCTTTTTCCATCCCAAGGGTGCGATGGTGCGCAAGCTGCTCGAGGACTGGATGCGCGAGCAGTACCTGAAGCGCGGCTACGATCTGGTGAACACGCCGCACGTCATGCGCGAGCAGCTGTGGCAGACCAGCGGCCACCTGAGCCACTACGCCGAGAACATGTATGCGGCCATGGAGCTCGACGACGCCCGCTACCGGCTGAAGCCGATGAACTGCCCCGGCCACATCCTGATCTACCGGGACCGGCAGCGCAGCTACCGCGAGCTGCCCATCCGCCTGGGCGAACTCGGCACCGTGTACCGCTACGAGCGCTCCGGCACGCTGCACGGGCTGTTCCGCGTGCGGGGCTTCACGCAGGACGACGCGCACATCTTCTGCCGCCCGGACCAGATCGAGGACGAGATCGTCAACTGCCTGGAGTTCGCCGTCGACGTGCTGAAGACCTACGGCTTCCACCGCTACCAGGCGGAGATCTCCACCTGGGACGGCGGCGCCAGCGGCAAGTATGACGGCACGCCGGATCAATGGCAGCTGGCCGAAAGCGCCCTGCACCGCGCGGTGGAGCGCGTGGGGCTGGAAGCGAAAGTCATGGAAGACGAGGCGGCGTTCTACGGGCCCAAGATCGACGTGAAGCTCGTCGACGCGCTGGACCGCCCCTGGCAGCTCTCCACCGTGCAGTTTGACTTCACGCTGCCGAAGCGGTTCGAACTCGAATACGTCGGCGAGGACGGCGCCAGGCACCAGCCGCTGATGGTGCACCGCGCGCTGTATGGCAGCGTGGAGCGCTTCTTCGGCATTCTGCTGGAGCATTACGCCGGCGCATTCCCGGTGTGGCTGGCGCCCGTGCAGGCCATCGTGCTCCCGATCGCCGACCGGCACACCGCATATGCGCGCGAAGTGCATGCGCGGCTCGCCGCCGCGGGGCTGCGCGCCGAAGTCGACGAGCGCAGCGAGAAGGTCAACTACAAGATCCGCGAGGCTCAGCTGCAGAAGATCCCCTACATGCTCGTCGTCGGCGACCGCGAGGCGGCCGAGGGCAAAGCGGCATTGCGCACCCGCAAGGGCGGCGACCAGGGCGCACACCCCGTGGAGGAAGTGGTGGCGATGATCGCCGAAAAGAACCGCACGCGCTCGCCCGAGGACTAGAGCCCGCTCCCATGGACTGGCTCGCCTGGCCGCTTCTCGCTCTGGCCGCCGGCTCGTGGGCTTATTGCCTGCTCACCGTGGCGGCCGTGCGCAGCTGGCTGCGCCAGCGCCCGCCCGCCTCCGGCGGCGCGGAGCCCGTCTCGATCCTCAAGCCGCTGCACGGCCTCGACGACGGCCTCGAGCAGAACCTGCGCTCGTTCTTCGGGCAGGACTACCCCTGCTTCGAGATCCTCTTCGCCGCGCGCAGCGCGGACGATCCCGGCCTCGCCCTGGCGCGGCGCCTGAGCGGGGAATACCCGCAAGTGCCGGCGCGCTTCTTCGTCACCGGCGAGCCGCCGTGGGCGAACGCCAAGGCCTGGAGCCTCGAGATCATGACACGGGAGGCGGCGCACGACCTGCTGGTGATGAGCGACAGCGACATCCGCGTCTCCCCGGGCATGCTGCGCACGCTCGCCGCCGAGTTCTCCGATCCGCGACTCGGCGTAGCTACCTGCCCTTACCGCGCCGTGCCCGGCGCAAGCTTCTGGTCGCTGCTGGAGGCGATGGGCATGAACACGGACTTCTGGGGAGGCGCGTTCGCGGCGCGGCTGGTGGAGCGAGGCGTGCGCTTCGCCGTGGGGCCCACCATTGCTGCGCGGCGGCGCGTCGTGGAAGACGTCGGCGGCTGGCAACGGCTCAGCCAGTACCTGGCGGAGGACTTCGTCCTGGGCCAGTTCGCCGCCGAACGGAGCCATGGCGTCATGCTCTCCTCCTATGTGATCGAGCACCGCATCGGCGCGCAGCCCCTGCGGGCGAACTTCGCGCACCGGCTGCGGTGGAACCGCTCGACGCGCCGCTCCCGCCCGTGGGGCTATGCGGGGCAGATCTTCACCTTCCCTCTCCCGCTGGGCGTGGCCGCCGCGCTGGCGATGCCCGCCCACGCAGCCGCGATTCTCGGGGCCACCTGCATCGCCCGCGCCCTCGCCGCCTGGAGCGTTTCGCAGGCGGCGCTGCACGACCCGCTCTGCCGCCGCTTCTGGTACCTGCTGCCCGTGCAGGACCTGCTGGCGTTCGCCTTCTGGGTGGCGGGCTTCTTCGGCAACACGATCGAGTGGCGCGGGCGCCGCTACCGCCTGCTGGCCGACGGTCGCTTCCAGCGCATCTGAAGCGCGCGCCGCCGGAAAAGAAGATGGCGCGAGGCGCCGCTCGCGCAGCGCCCCGCGCCTTGGGTCTTGCAGTTCCCGGGGAGCCGTCAGGGCTGCTTCTTGCCCTGCCGCGCCACCGCCTCCATCGCCGCCTTCACCTTTTCGGGGTCGCCGAGGTAGTAAGACTTGACGGGTTTCAGGTCCGCATCCAGTTCGTAGACGAGCGGCATGCCCGTGGGGATGTTCAGCTCGACGATGTCGGCGTCGCTGATGTTGTCCAGAAACTTCACCAGCGCGCGCAGGCTGTTGCCGTGGGCGCCGATCACCACGCGCTGCCCTGTCTTGATGCGCGGCGCGATCGATTCGTGCCACAGCGGGAGAAACCGCGCCACCGTGTCCTTCAGGCACTCGGTGAGCGGCACCTCCTCCTTGGAGAGCGAAGCGTAGCGGCGGTCGCGCCCCGGGTAACGCTCGTCGTCGGGCGTCAGCGCCGGCGGCGGCACGTCGTAGGAGCGGCGCCAGATCTTCACCTGATCCTCGCCGTACTTCGCCGCCATCTCGCTCTTGTTGAGCCCCTGCAAGGCGCCGTAGTGACGTTCGTTCAGGCGCCAGTGGCGCTCCACCGGGAGCCAGTCCTGGTCCATCACATCGAGCACGATGTTCATCGTCTTGATGGCGCGCTTCAGCACCGACGTGTAAACGAAATCGAACTCGAAGCCCGCGTCTTTGAGCGCGCGCCCCGCCTCATAGGCTTCCTGAACGCCCTTGTCGCTCAGGTCGACGTCCGTCCAGCCCGTGAAGCGGTTCTCCTTGTTCCAGGTGGATTCGCCGTGGCGGATGAGAACGAGTTTGTACATCGCTGCGGAGTCTCCTTAGCGCTTGTAGGCCTTGCGTCCGGCGTAGCGCGCCGCCGCGCCGAGTTCCTGCTCGATGCGGATGAGCTGGTTGTACTTGGCGAGCCGGTCGCTGCGCGAGGCTGATCCGGTCTTGATCTGGCCGGCACCGGTGGCCACGGTGAAGTCGGCGATGAAGGCATCTTCGGTTTCACCGCTCCGGTGGCTGACCATGCAGGTGTAGCCCGCCTTGGAGGCCATCTCCATGCACTCGAGCGTCTCGGTCACCGTGCCGATCTGGTTCAGCTTGATCAGGATCGAGTTGGCCACACCCTGCTCGATGCCCTTGGCCAGAATCGACGGGTTGGTGACAAAGATGTCGTCGCCGACAAGCTGGATCCTGCCGCCGAGCCGCTCCGTGAGCAGCCGCCAACCCTCCCAGTCGAATTCGGCCATGCCGTCTTCGATGGAGATGATCGGGTATTGCTTCACCCAACTCTCCCAGATTTCGATCATCTGCTCGGAGGTCAGCTCGCGCTTGTCCGACTTCTTGAAGACGTATCTCTTCTTCTCGACGTCGTAGAATTCGCTGGCTGCCGGGTCGAGGCAGATCGAGACGTCCTGGCCGGGCTTGTAGCCGGCCTTGGTGATCGCCTCGAGGATCACTTCCACCGCCTCGTCGTTGGACTTCAGGCTGGGAGCGAAGCCGCCCTCGTCGCCCACCGAAGTCGAGTAGCCGCGGCTCTTGAGCACGGACTTGAGGTTGTGAAACACCTCAGCGCCCATGCGGATGGCATCGGCGAAAGAGCCGGCGCCGTGCGGGCTGATCATGAACTCCTGGAAGTCGACGCTGTTGTCGGCGTGGGCGCCGCCGTTGATGATGTTCATGTTCGGTACCGGCAGCGTGCGCGCGTTCACGCCGCCCAGGTAGCGGTAAAGCGGCAGGCCGAAGGCGTCCGCTGCGGCGCGGGCGCAAGCCATGGAGACGGCCAGGATGGCGTTGGCGCCGAGGCGGCCCTTGTTGGGCGTGCCGTCGAGTTCGATCATCTTGGCGTCGATTTCCTGCTGCGCCGCGGCGTCCATGCCGGCGAGCGCGGGCAGGATCTCGTCGATCACGTTCTTGACCGCCTTCTGCACGCCCTTGCCCAGGTAGCGCGCTTTCTCGCCGTCGCGCAGCTCGACGGCTTCGTTTTCGCCTGTCGACGCTCCTGAGGGCACAGCCGCGCGGCCCATGCTGCCGCTGGACAGGAACACGTCCGCTTCCACGGTGGGATTGCCACGCGAATCGAGAATCTCGCGCGCAACGATATCGACAATTTCAGTCATAGGAGTCCTTTCTGTTGGCGAGTGGAGATGAAAAGCACCGAAATTCCATTGTGGCACAGGCATCCGGCGATCTCGGCAGGAATCAGCTGCCGGCGGAGGCAAGGAAGGGGCGAGTCTTGTTTTCAGACTCTCGTGCCGGAAATTCCGTCGTCGCCCGCCCCCCCGCGCGCCGCAAGTCCATTGAATGCAATCGGCGCGAGTTTGGCCATCCGACTGCACACTACGAAGGCGAGCAAAAGGACCGCTCAGGAGGTGTCCGATGTTCGGAGTCGATTGGAACGACCCGCAAACGCTTTGGCTCAACCTGACCAACCTCGGGCTGGGCATCATCACGTTGATCTGCGTCGGCGTCGCTGCCTACGCCGGCTTCGCCGAGCTGGCGGCGCGCTGGAAGAAAGCGGCCGCGGCAGAGACCGAAGCCGACGCCACGATGGCCACGCACGGCTTCCACACGCCGGAGCTGGGGCTCACCATGGCTGACGGCGGCGAGCCCGAGAAGCCCGTGGAAGAGAAGAAGCGCCGCAGGACGCGCAAGTCCTGAGTGCGGGCGCAAGGGAGGGCGAGCCGATGCAGTGCCCGTTCCTGAAAGAGACACGCGTGCGCTGGTGCCGGGCGGCCGGAATCCGCAAGCCGATCCCCGAAACGCAGAGCGACGATGCAGCCTGCCGCTGCCTGGACGAGCGCTTCCGCACCTGCCGCTGGGTCTCGCCAGAGTCCCGGCAGTCCGAGCCGCCCTGCCCGCACCTGGAACACGCGCTCGTGCAGTACTGCGAGGCCGCGCCGCTGACGCGCTTCGTCCCCTTCAGCGAGCCGTTGCTGACCCGCTGCGGCAGCAGCGCTCACCGGTATTGCGACTTCTATCTCGACATCCTGCGCGCGGCCAGGCCGCCACTGCGGGACCATGAGCTCTCCGCACCCGCCGACCTGCTGTACACCCGCAATCACTGGTGGGTGGATTTGCAAGACGAGGGGATGTGCCACATCGGTGTGGACGCGTTCCTGGCCCGGCTGCTCGACGGTGCGGAACGCGCCGGCGTGCTGACGCCGCGCGGCACAGCCCATCCGGCGGCGGTCTTCACCTGCGGCGGCACGGACTTCACGCTCGTGTTTCCGGCCGAGCTTCGCATCGACGCGGCCAACCCGCATCTCCGCATCGAGCCGCGGCGGATGCTGCGCGAGCCGTATTCGGCCGGGTGGCTGTTCCGGGCCAGAACCGCCGAGGACCAGCTGCCCGCCCTGAAAGAGGTTCTGATTGGTCCCGAGGAAGCGAGGAGAAACATGGAGGAGGACGCGCGCCGGGTGAACGAAATGCTGCAATGGCTGCACGCAGCGGGGGCGGTGGCGATGGCCGACGGCGGACTCTTCGAGCCAGGCGTGCTTGGCAGGATCGAGCCGGAAGAGGCGCACCGGTTGTTGCACGCGGTCCTTTCTGCGCCCGCGAATCCCTGGAGATAGACGAGCATGGTGAGAACGGGCATTCTGTTTCTGGCAGGCTTCAGCCTGGCGCTCAGCGCCGGCTGGTGGAGCGTCCCGCGGATCCTTTACCGCGAGGAGCCGCAGCCGGCGCAGTTCAGCCACATCGCCCACACGGGCGAAAAAGGCGGCATGAGCTGCGAGGACTGCCACTCCTTCCGCGACGACGGCACCTTCGCCGGCATCCCGAAGCTCGAAACGTGCGCCGCCTGCCACAGCGCGCCGATGGGCGAGACGCAGGCGGAGAAGGACTTCATCGCACGCTTCGTCGAGCCCGGCATCGAGCCGCAATGGAAGAGCTACGCGCGCCAGCCCGACAATGCCTGGTTCCCGCATTCGGCCCATGTGCTGAGGGGAAAGGTGGCTTGCGAGAAGTGCCACGGCGGAATGGGCAAGTCAGACAAACTGCCCGCCTACAGGGTGCACCGCTTCACCGGTTATCCGGAGGACGTGATGGGGAAGCGCGCCGGGCCGCTGGGCCTGAAGCGCGCGGGCGGCATGCGGATGGATGATTGCGTGGCCTGCCACCGGCAGAACCGGATCGAGCACAGCTGCCTCGATTGCCACAAGTGAACGCGGGAGGCCGACACCGATGAAGATCGAACGCAGGGACTTGCTGTCGCTGGCCGCAGGCGCGGCCGCAGGAGTGGCCGTCTCCCCGCTGCCCTGGCGGCTGTTGGGCGACGCGGCCATCTGGAGCCAGAACTGGCACTGGATGCCACGCGTGCCAAGAGGCGCCGTGACCGAAACGGAAGGCCGCTGCACGCTCTGTCCCGCAGCCTGCCCGGTGAAGCTGCGGATGACGGAAGGCGTCGTGAACAGCGTCTGGCCGAATGGCGCGGCGCTGTGCCCGGCGGGCTTCGCGGCGCACCACCTGGCATGGCATCCGCTGCGGTTGCGTGAGTGCCGCCGCGGGGACAAGAGCGTCACCCCGGAAGAGGCGTTGCAGGCGCTGCGGGCAGCCATCGAAGGCCGCCGCGGGGCGGCGGCGGTTCTGGACCTCGCGCCCGGACGGGCCTCCTCCCTGCTGCACCGCCGCCACATGGCCTCGATCGGCGGTGCGTATCTGACGCCGCCCGCCGTCGAAGGCTCCACGGCGCAGGCGGTGGCTGCGCTGCTCGGCAAGCGCGCCGAACTGGCCGCAGACCTGGCGCGCGTCAAAACCGTGCTCTCGGCCGGCACGCCCGTGCTCGACGGCTGGGCCGCCCCATCCTTTGCTGTGGAGCGAGGCTTCCACCTGATCCAGGCAGAGCCGCACCGTTCGCGCACCGCGGGTCTGGCCGATGAGTGGCTGCCGCTGAAGCCGGGCGGGGAGACCGCGCTGCTGCTGGCCATCGGACATTGCTGGTTGCAGAGGCCGGAAATCGAAGAGAGACTCGCGCGGCTGAAAGGCGCGGAGGCGTGGCGCAAGGCTGCGGAAGCCATGCCGCCCGTGCGCGCCGCAGAAGCAGCGGGCATCGAGGCGGCGCGCATTGAAGCGGCCGCCGCGCGGCTGATCGACAATCGCCCCGCTCTCGTGCTCGCCGACGGCGATCCGGTAGGCGGTCCGCTCAGCCGCGAGGCGCGCGCCGCGGCGGCCGCGCTGAACGCCATGCTCGGCGCCGAAGGCTTCGGCATTCGGCCCGCGCTGCCCGTGCCCAAAGACTGGACGCTCGCCGAGGTGCAAAGCGTGGAAGAGGCCGCCGACGGATCGATTGGCGTGCTGATCCTCGACGAGCCCTGGCCGGGTGTCTCCGTGCCTTGGCAGCTCGTGGAGAAGAAGCTGGCGCGGAACGCCGTGGTGGCAGCTGTCACCTGGAATCACGCGCAGTTCGCGGGCAAGGCGGAGTGGCGGATCCCCGTGCCGGTGTGGCTCGAGGCGCCGCTTGACGCGCCGCAGCCGAACGATGCGCCGCGCGCGCAGATCGCCATCGCGCCCGCGGTGATGCCCGCGCCGCAAGATGTGATGGTCGCGGCGGAAGTGACGGCGCGGCTGGCAGGGCTCGAAACGGCCTGGACAGAGGAACTGGCCGAGCTGGTGAAAGCCGCCGGCGGCGCAGGCGAGAAGCTCGCCGGAGAAGGGTTCCACTGGCAGAGCGAATCAGGCAGCGCGGCAGCGCCGGGCGTGGCTCGGGCTGCGCCGGAGAACATGACCGCGGAGGCGTGGCTTCGCGCCGCCGCTCCTGCGGCCGCCTCGCCGGCGATTGTCGCCCACGGATGGCGGCAGGCTGCGGTCTCGCCGATGCTCGGCAAGCTGTGGCTGGAGTCCGAGCTGCGGGAAGGGCCGCAGCAGGCCGCCGCCCACCCGGACCTGCTCCGCCGACAAGGCATGGAGGAAGGCGTGCTCGCGCGGTTGGTGTCGCCGCGCGGCGCCTGGCCCGTGCGCGTGCGGGCTGCCGAAACGCGGCCAGACGTCTTTGCCGTGTGCGGCGGGCCGGCGCTGACCCTGTCCTGCGAAGTCCGCCCGGACGGCGCCTGGACGCTGGGCGAAGCCAAGGTGGTGAAATCATGAGAAAGCAGGGCGCAGAAACCAGAGCCGCGCGCTACGCGATGCTCATTGATCTGGACCGCTGCAACGGCTGCGGCGCGTGCATGGTGGCCTGCGCGGTGGAGAACAACGTGCCGCCGCCGCAGCCCGCCGCCACGCCGCGCACCGGGCTAAACTGGCTGCGCGTGTTCCGCCTCAACACCGGCGGGCGCGACGCCTTCATTCCGGTGATGTGCATGCAGTGCGAGGACGAGACGCCGTGCCAGAGCGTGTGCCCGCAAAAAGCTGTGGAGCTCGATCCAGCCACGGGCATCGTCGGACAGATCCCGGAGCGGTGCCTCGGTTGCCGTTACTGCATGGCCGCCTGCCCCTATCAGGCGCGCGTCTTCAACTGGCGGGACCCGCAGTGGCCAGCGGGCATGGAGCGGGCGCTGAACCCTCGCGTCAGCGTGCGGCAGCGCGGCACGGTGGAGAAGTGCAATTTCTGCCACGGGCGCTGGCAGGCGGCGCTCGAAAAGGCGGCGCACGACGGCGGGTCCGGCCCTGTGCATTACACGCCCGCCTGCGCCGAGGCCTGCCCCGCGCAAGCGATCCGGTTCGGCGACCTGAACGATCCGGAATTTGCCGCGGCTTGCCGGAGCGGCGAGACGTTCCGGCTGCTGGAGTCTCTCGGCACCGGGCCCAAGGTGTTCTACAGGACCTCGCGTGAGGAAGTGAGGGAAGCCACGCGGGGATTCGGGGAGGTGAAACGTGGTTGACAGGATCGACGAAGCCTGGATCGCGCGCGGCGTGCGGCGCGCGCCTTTCGGCCGGTTCCTGCTCTGGGCGGCGCCCTGGGCGGCGCTGCTGGCGCTGGGGGCGTATGCGATCTTCCTGTGCCTGCGCGACGGGCTTTTCCACACCAACATGGACAACCGCTACGTGTTCGGGTTGTGGATCTTCCTGGACCTGGCCGTGATCGCGCTCGGCGCCGGCGCCTTTTTCACCGGGTTTCTGCTCTATGTGCTGCGGAAGACGGAGCTGAGGGCGGTGATCAACAGCGCCGTGGTGATCGGACTGGTCTGCTACAGCGGCGCGGTGCTGATCCTCGCCGTCGATGTCGGCCAGCCCTTGCGCGCGTGGTTCACCTTCTACCACCCGAACGTGCATTCGATGCTCACCGAGGTCACCTTCTGCATCACCTGCTATCTGACGGTGCTGCTGATCGAGTACGTGCCGGTCCTGCTCAAGAACCGCCGGCTGAAGATGAAGCCGTCGATGCTGGTCTTCGAGTACAACCTGCACAAGGTAATGGTGGTGTTCGCGCTCATCGGGACGCTGCTGTCGTTCTTCCACCAGGGATCGCTCGGCGGGCTGTTCGGCGTGCTGCGGGGACGGCCGTTCGCCTTCCGCGAAGGGCTGCTCATCTGGCCGAGCACCTTCTTCCTGTTCGTGCTGTCGGCGATGGCGGTGGGGCCGTCGTTCGTCGCGGTCACGACATGGATGGCGGAAAAGATCACGCGGCGGCGGCTGGTGAAGGACGAGGTGTACCAGACGCTGGGGCGGATCTCGGGCAAGCTGCTGCTGGCTTACGTGTTCTTCAAGTCGCTGGACACGCTGCTGTGGATCAACCAGACGGCGCCGGAGCGCGGCTTCCCCGCGCACCGCTTTTACGAATACGGCGGCGCGTTCGGCACGTGGATTCTGTTCACCGAGATCGCGCTGCTGGGGCTTGTGCCGGCCCTTCTACTGCTGAAGCCGGAGTGGCGCGCGCGGCGCGGGCTGCTGATCGCGGGCGCAGCCTTGGCCTGCCTGGGGGTCACCTTGAACCGCTTCGTGTTCACGATCCAGACACTGGCGCTGCCGACGCTGCCCTTTGACCGGCTGCTGCTGTACTGGCCCTCGTGGCAGGAGTTCGCCGCGTTTGGTTTCGTGCTGGCGTACGGGATGCTGGTCTACTCGTTTTCCTACCGCTACCTGAAGCTGTTTCCCCAGGAGCGGGAGCTGGCGATGAACGAGGCGAAGAGGTGAATCATGTTTCCCTGGGTCTACGGCTTTGAATGGCATCCCGGTTATCTGGTCTTCCTGGGCGTGTTTTTCACCGTGGCCGTGGTCGTGGCGGGCACGGTGCTGGCGGCGCTGTGGCGCAGCTTCACCGCCGTGCGCAAGAAGCATGACGGCCGGATTTACTGGCACACGGCCTTCGAGGAGCTCACTCCGGAAGAGCGGCGTTGCCGCCACGCCCTCACGGGCGAGCTGCCGGGGCGGTGCTGCGACCAGGAGTTCGATTGCCGCGGCTGCCGCATGCACGCGCGACTCCTCTATTCGGAAGAAGCCGGCGCCCAGGCGGCGGTCGCGGAGCCAGCCGAGGTCTGCGGCATTTCCATGCCTCTGGACCGCTACTACCATCGCGGCCACACCTGGGTGCGGGAGGGAGAAGACGGGATGCTGCTGGTGGGGCTCGACGATCTCGGCCGCCGTCTCCTCGGCAGCGACGGCGCCGTGGAACTGCCGCCGCCCGGCACGGAGCTGCGCGTCAACGAGCCTGCGTTCCGCCTGCGCCGCAACGGCGTGGAGGCGCGGATCCTTTCCCCCGTCGACGGCACGGTGGAAGGCCCGGCGGCCGGCGGCGAGGCGCTCGTCCGCGTGCGCCCCGCCGCGGGTTTCCGCACGGTGCACCTGCTGCGGGGCGGGGAAGCCGCGGCGTGGATGTGGCTTGAGCTGGACCGCCTGCAGATGGCGCTGGCGGCCTCTTGCGGCGCGTCCACGCTGGCCGATGGCGGCGTAGTGGCCGGGGACCTGGGCCGCTGCCTGCCAAAGCGCGACTTCGACACCGCCTGCGGGCTTGCGTTCCTCGATGTTTGAGTCTCAGCGCTCGATCCCGTAGCGCTTCAGCTTCTCGTAAAGTGTCGAACGGTCGATGCCGAGCGAGGCCGCAGCCTCCTTGACGTTGCCGCCCGTACGGCGCAGCGTGGCCTCGATCATCCGCTTCTCCATCTCGGCCAGCGTCATGTTGTCGGGCGCCTGGAACCGCGCCGGCCCGTTGCCGCGCAGGAAGGCGAAATCCTCCGATGCCAGTACCTCGCCGCGACAGCTCACCAGCGCGCGCTCAATGGCGTTCTCCAGCTCGCGCACGTTCCCCGGCCAGGAGTGATCCATCAGAAGCCGCATCGCGTCTTCGGAGATCTCCGCCACGGGCTTGCCCAGCTCGTGCGCGATTCGCTCGACAAAGTGGCCGGCCAGCAGAGGGATGTCCTCGCGGCGCTCCCGCAGCGGAGGGATCAGGATCTCGATCACGTTCAGGCGGTAATAGAGGTCCTCGCGGAAACGGCCCTCCTCCACCATCGCGCGCAGGTCCTTGTGCGTGGCGGCGATCACGCGCGCGTCCACATGCACCTCTTCCGTGCCCCCCACCCGGTAAAACGAACGTTCCTGCAACACGCGCAGCAGGTCCGCCTGCAGCTTCGGCCCGATGTCGCCGATCTCGTCGAGGAAGATGGTGCCGCCGTCGGCCAGCTCGAACTTGCCCTTCTTCCGTTCCGCCGCGCCCGTGAAGGCGCCTTTCTCGTAGCCGAACAGCTCGCTCTCCAGCAGCGTCTCGGCCAGCGCGGCGCAGCTGACGGCGATGAAGGGCTTCTGCGCCCGGTTGCCGGAGAAGTGGATGGCCCGCGCCACCACCTCCTTGCCCGTGCCGCTTTCGCCGTGGATCAGAACGGTGCTGCGGAGGCTCGCCACCTCGCGCGCCAGATCGAGCACCTGTTGCATGCGCGGGCTCTTGCAAATGATGTCGTGGAACTGGTAGCGCCGCTGCAGCTTCTTCCGCAGGATCAGGTTCTCGCGCTGCAGCCGCTTCACCTTGATGATGCGGCTGACCAGCAGGGAGATCTCCTCCGGGTTGCAGGGCTTGACGATGTACTCCTGCGCGCCCTCCTTGATGGCGGTGATGGCCGTGTCCACGGTGGCGTAGGCGGTGATGATGATGATGGAGGCGTCCGGGTGCAGCCGCCGGATCTCCATCAGCGTGTCGATGCCGTCCATGCCGCCCGGCATCTTCAAGTCGATGAAGTAGATGGCGTAATCGGTTCTCCTCGCCAGCTCCACCGCCTCGCGCCCGCTCGAGGCAGTGTCCACCAGGTAGCCGTCCTCGCGCAGCCATGCCGCCAGCGACTCGCACATGATCTCCTCGTCGTCGACCACGAGGATCTGCCACTGCGGTTTCATTCCTTCACCTCCCGGACGCGCGCTGCGCATGCTTCGCAAAGCGCCTCGCCCTTCAAGTCGATCTGGCCAGCCTGCACAGAAAGCCGCATCACGCAGCCTGGAGCGGCGCAATGCACCAGCCCGAACAGGTGGCCCGCCTCGTGGACCGCCTCCTTGCGCGCCCGCTCCTCCAGCAGCGCATCGTTTCCGGGCAGCCCGTAAAACTGCTGCCGCAAACGCGCGATCGAAACCACGCCCGCGCGCCCGTTCAGTTGCGCCTGCCCGTAAACGAAGCTCAGCATCGGGATGTACAGATCCACGCCGGTGACGCCCAGTGCCTTCGGGATGCCGTCCGGCAGCGACGCCAGCACCGCCTCCAGCAGCGCCGGCGCGCTCCATTGCGAACGCCGGCCGTCCAGCGCTTCCGGCGGCGCCGCCAGGGGCTTCAGGCCGGCCACGCGCACCGGCAGGCAGGCTTCCAGCGCCTGCGCCATCGCGGGGATTACGCGGGGCGGCAGCGGTTCGGCGTCCGGCGCCCTGATCTCCATGAGGCCCAAGACCATCACCCCCGCACCGCCCCGAGCGATTCGGCCTCGGGCGCCTTGCTCAGCGGAAGCCGGATGGTGAACACCGTACCCTGACCCGGCCGGCTGGAGACTTCGATGTCGCCCTGATGCGCCTGAATGATGCCGTAGGTCACCGCCAGTCCCAACCCGACTCCCTTGCCTTCCGGCTTCGTGGTGAAGAACGGATCAAAGATCCTCGGCAGCACCTCCGGCGGGATGCCCTCCCCGTCGTCCTGCACGCGAAGAATCGCATCGCCGTCCTTCGCTGTGGTTTCGATCCGAAGCGTTCCCTTTCCGTGCGGCTGCATCGCCTCGGCTGCATTCAGCACCAGGTTCAGCACCACCTGCTGCATCTGCGAGCGGTCGCAGTAGACCACCGGCAGCCCCGGATCGAGCTGAAGATCCACCTCCACGTTGGCCAGCTTCAGTTTGTGCGACACCAGCGAGAGGGTGGACGTGATGACCTGGTTCAGGTTCGTCTCGCCGTGATGCGGCGAGGAGCGCCGCGAAAAGGCCAGCAGATCGCCCACAATGCGTCCCACGCGCGTCGTCTCCGAGACGATTTGCCCCAGGTAGCGCCGGAAATCCGCCAGCCTCTCGGGCGGCACACCGTCCTCGCGCAGCAGGCGTTCCATCAGCTTCGCCAGGTTCAGCACGCCCGCCACCGGGTTGTTGATCTCATGCGCGACGCTGGCGGCGAGCTGTCCCAACGAAGCCAGGCGGTCGCTTTGCAGCAGCTTCTGATGGGCGCTCTTCAGTTCGCGCGTCCGCAGCTCCACCTTGTCTTCCAGTTCCTGTGTGAAGGAATTGATCCGGTCCACCGCCTCCTTCAGCCGCAGGCGCATGGCCTCGAAGGCGCGCGCGAGGTCGGTGATCTCGCCTGCCTGCTCGGGGATGCTCACCGGCACGTCCAGCTGCATGCGGCTGATCTCCTCCGTGCTGGCGATCAGATGCCTGATGGGGCGCGTGAAAAAGCGCCGCGCAAAGAAGTAGATCATCGGCAGGATCAGCAGGATCTCGCCCAACGCGCGCGCGGCGATGCGCGTCTGCATGTTGGCCAGCTCTTCATCCACAACGTCCAGCTTGAGGCTCACCTCCAGCAGCCCCAGCACATTCACCTGCGGCGGATGGGCATGGCAGGCGGCGTTGCTGCATTGCGGCTCGTTCTGGATCGGCGTGATCACCGACAGCCGCCTCGGGCCCGCGGCCAGCGTCTGGATCCGCGTCCGCTCCCGCAGCGTGAGGTTTGTCAGTTTCAATCCACTCTTGTGGCAGTGTTGGCACTGCGGGTCGTCGCGTGTGAACCGGCGGCGGATGTCTTCCGGGTTGGTCGAAAAGGTCACCTCGCCCTGCCCGTTGAACAGCCGCAGGCGGTCGATCCCCTGCTTCTCGGCGATCGTCTGCATGGTCTGGTAGACGTCGTCGCGGCGGTCGGCCAGCATCGCGTGCCAGGTGGCGGCCGTGATGCTGCCGGAGAGCTGGTCGGCGCCGGCGATCACCACGTCCAGCATGTGGCGCTCTTCAGCCCGGTAAATCGTATAGCCGGAAATGACGGCAATGACCGCCACCACGCCCGCCACGGCAATCATCAGCTTGGTGACCAGGCGCATATCGGATCTCTCTGTCTGAATTATAGGCGCCCTGCACCCCGGGGCAGCGCCGCTAGAAAGCCTGGCCGTCCTCCGGCAGACTTACCACCGTGACGCCACCCGGCGTCACGTAGTGGCCCGCCGCGCGGTCGCGTTCCGGGTCCTCGCCGATCACCGTGCCCTCGGGCAGTTGCACTCCCGAGTCGATGATCGCCCGGCGGATCCGCGAATAGCGCCCCACGTTCACCCCGTGCAGCAGGATCGAGTCTTCAATGTCGCAATAGGAGTTCACGCGCACCCCCGGGCTTAGCAGCGAGTGGTGCACCCTGCCGCCGGAGACGATCACGCCCGGCGCCACGATCGAATCCGTGGCCACTCCCATGCGCCGCCCGCCCTGTGCAAAGACGAACTTCGCCGGCGGCGCCTGCGGCATACGGGTGCGAATGGGCCACTCGGTGTCATACAGGTTGAACTCCGGCGTCACGCTCACCAGGTCCATGTTGGCTTCGTAGTAGGCGTCAATGGTGCCCACGTCGCGCCAGTAGCGCACGCACTTGCGGTTCAGGTCGCGGAAATCGTACGCCGTCACGCGGTGTGTGCGAATCAGGGCCGGCAGAACGTTCTTGCCGAAATCATGCTCGGAGTCCTCGTCGGCGGCGTCGGCGCGCAGCGCCTCCACCAGCACGCGGGTGCTGAAGACGTAAATCCCCATCGACGCCGAAATCATGTCCGGGTCGAACGCCGAAGGCGCCGGCCGCCCGTGCTGCGGTTTCTCCTCGAAGCCCCTGACACGGTACGTCCCCGGCTCGATATCGACGACGCCGAACCGCGACGCTTCTGACGGCGGCGTCTGGATGGTGGCGATGGTCACGTCCGCCGAGTGCTGCAGGTGCCAGTCCACCATCTCCATGTAATCCATTTTGTAGATGTGGTCCGCCGCCAGGATCAGCACCAGATCCGGCTTCTCGACGGCGATGCTCTCCAGGTTCTGGTACACGGCGTCCGCCGTGCCCAGATACCAGTCCGAATGCACCCTCTTCATCGGGGGGATTGCTTCAATGAATTCCCCCATTTCACCGGAAAACAGATCCCAGCCCTCGCGAATATGGCGGGCCAGTTCCAGCGACTTGTACTGCGTGAGGCAAAAAATCCGCCGCAAGCCGGAATTGACGCAGTTGGAGAGTGTGAAATCGATGATCCGGTAATAGCTGCCGAAGGGAACGGCGGGCTTGGCCGTCCGGCGGGTCAGGGGATACAGCCGTTCGCCCGCCCCTCCGGCCAGAAGGATGGCGAGTACGCTCTGCATCTCTCCTCTCAGGATATGCGGCTACACGGCGGCCTTGGCTCTGGAGCGTTCCCCGGCGGCGCCGCAGCCCCGGCTTTCCCCGCCGCCAGCGGCGCGCGAAGCTCGAGCCCTACTCCTCGACTTCGAACCGCACCGGCTGCTCGATCAGCTTGGGTTCCTTGCCCCGCGTCAGAATCATCAGACGGTAGCGGATGCCGGGCTTCGCCGCCTTCGGGATCACGCTCTTCATCGTGGTGGCGTCCTGCTCTTTGATCGGGATCTCAATGTCGTTCTGGCCGTCAGTCAAGTACAACTTGGCCACAAACTGCTTGTCCAGGTTCTCGCCCGTCACGACGATTTCGGTGCCGGCTTTTCCGCTCATCGGCTCCACTGACGTGCAGCGCGGGATCGGTTCCTGGGCCGGCACAGGAGGAGCGGCAAGGATTCCCACCAGCAGCGCCGCCAGCCACATGAAAGACAACCGCATCTGAAATTCCTCCTACTTCGATCCTAGGCGCGGCCGCAGCCGAATGCAAGAGGGAAGAGTCAGGATTTCGAGGAAGATTTCTACATCTCGCTCTCCGCACGCTTCCCGTCGGCGACCGGCCTGGCACCGGCACACATCCATCCCTTGTATCTTGAATGGGTTGCAGAGGTTACAGAAATCGCTCGCGGCCGCCCGGCCGCGCCTGCGCCGCCGGCTAGCGCTCCGAATCCGGCAGGTGGAGCCCCTTGTGAATCGCATACAGCGCCAGCTCCAGCCGGTCTGAAACCCCAAGCTTGTCGAAGATGTTGTGGAGATGGTTCTTCACCGTCTGTTCGCTGATGAACATTTTCTCCGCCATCTCCTTGTTCTTGTAGCCCTGCGCCACCAGAGCCACAATCTCGCGCTCCCGGGCGCTCAGCGGCGAGCGCTCCCGCACGCGCCCTCCCTGCACGGGGGCGGGTTCCGCCGTCGCCGACGCAAACTGCCGCATCACGGCTGCCGTCGTCTGTGAATCGAGCCAGATTTCGCCGGCGTGCACCTTGCGGATGCTCTTCACGATCAGTTCCGACGCCGTCTGCTTCAGCACAATCCCTCGCGCGCCCAGCTTCATCGCCTGGACAAACTCGTTCTTGTCCTCGCTCGCCGTCAGAATGATGACCTTCGCCGGGCAGTTCTTTTGCTGCAGCGTCTGCAGCGTGGAGATGCCGTCCAGGTTCGGCATCCGGAGATCCAGCAGAATAATGTCCGGCTGATGCTGCGCCACCTGATCCAGCACCTCGCGCCCGTCCGAGGCCATCGCCACCACCTCGATGTCATCCTCCAGGCTCAGCATCTTCTTCAGCCCGTCCCGGACAATGGGGTGGTCGTCGGCGATCATCACCCGGATCCTGGAGGGCGTGGAGGAGCCGGCTGTCTGCTCGTGCATCTCGTCCTTCTCTGTCGGACCCATAGTACCTCCGGCCGGGCTTCCTCAGTTCAATTCTAGGAGGACCCAGTACTAAAGTAAACTACGCAGCCGCCCCAAGTTTTTCGTCCAAGAAACCTCAGAATCCGCTCAGGCGATCGTACTAAAGTGGCCCGTTACGGGCGCATCCCCGGTCTCAACCTCCGCGCCGCGGCCGGCTCGAAGCAGGGCATCTGCCGCGCCTGCACCTCGAGCTTGCCCTCGCGGATCCGGATTTCGACCCGCGTCGGACTGCCGGGCGCAAAGTCCGCGTCCAACGTTGCGCCGCCGATACGATAGCCCCTGAGCGCCACCGGCGCGCCGCCGCAAGGCAGGCGCGGCGTCACCACGAGCCGGCCCTCCATCGCGTCAGGCTCCAGCCCCAGCAGCCCTCCGAAAACGGGCCGGATCAACGCCACGGAACTGAACAGCTGGTGCGGCACAGCCCGCGGCCCCGGCGCCAGCCGGTCTCCGCTGAAATACTCGGCCAGAAACCCCGCACCGCCCAGCCCCAAGGCTTGCCTCACGCCGTCGAGCGCCGCCATCGCCGCCGCCGGTTGCCCGTTGCGGAAGAGCGCCAGCAGCACCTGCGAGGTGACGAACGGCCAAACGCTGCCGTCGTTGTAGCCCAGCGGGTTGTAGTACGGGCTGTCGGTGGCGAACAGACGCGCCCCCCATGGAGTCATCAACTTGTCTGACACAAGCGAAGCCGCCGCCCGCCGCGCCAGCGATTCGTTAATGCCGCCTTCGGCCAGCAGCATGCCCTGCCAGGCGGAGTTCGCCTCGTAGCGCGTGCCATCTCTGAGTTCAGCGAAGGCGAACACGTCCTTGCCGGGCACGAACCATCTCTCCACCGCTGCGCGCGCCTTCGCATACAGGGCCTCCGCCTCGCGCGCCGAAGCCTCTTCGCCCTTCCACCGAGCCATCCGCGTCCAGCCGCGCAGCCCGGCCAGCCACACTCCTTGAAGATAGATGTCCCGAGCCACCCTTCCGCTCAGCGCGCCGGTCTCCACCGCCGCCGCGCCGCCCTTCAGGTTCGAAAGAAGGCCGTCGTCATCGAGCATCGTGTGCGTGAAGCGCCAGGCGCGCTCCAGTTGCTGCCAGCGCCGATGGAGCCACTCCCTGTCGCCTGTCTGCCGCAAATAGAACTCCGCCGTGTGCAGGAACAGCGGGGTTGTATCGGCGTGATAGTAGCCGTAAGGATAGCCAGGCCAGTCGATCAGCGCCGCCGACTGCGTCCACTCATGCATGATCTTGCCGTCGGCGCGCTGCCGCTCGAGCAGGAAATCCAGCGCAGCCCGTGCACCTTCGAAGTCGCCGTAGTCGAGCATTGCCCACACGCTCATCATCGTGTCGCCGCCGAAATACCAGCCGAAGCCCGGCCGCTGGCTCGCGCCGGAAGGCGCCCAGCCAGCCACCAGACCGCAGCCAACTCCTTCGTTGCAGGCCCATCCCCGCTCGATCGCCACGCGCGACCAGTCATAGGCTTCGGTGAACGGCCCCCACTTGAGCTGCGCCGTGCGGTCCAGAAACGCGCGGTAATGCTCTTCGGCCTCTTGCAGGATGCGTTCCGGCGCCGTGATGGCCTCGTCGTAATCCTTCCTCGAGGCCGCGAACAGAATCGGCACGGCGCCGGACCTCTCGACTTCAAACTCGATCGCCACCGTGCGGTCCGGCAGCTGATGCCCGATCTGCTCGCTGATGCGCCGGAACGCCGGCGAACCCAGCACCGGGCGGAACCGCCGCTGCCCCTCTGTAAACGCCAGCACGCCCGCTTTGGCATCCCACGACGTCGATTGCCCGCCGAACGAGGCGGGCCACATCGGCTGCATCTCCGGCACGAAAGTGGCGCGGAATCGCAGCGGCCGCGAAGTATCCACATCCAGCAGAACCGCCGCCACGGGCCTCGATGGCGACGCAGCCCACGTCTGGCGCAGCGTGAACGCCGGATGCACGTGCACGAGCGCTGCCGCATGGGGCCGGATCTCGGCCGTCTCCGCCAGTTCGCTCAGAGGAACCGGATCGAGCGCGCCGTCCACATATACGGAAAGGCGGAAATCGCGCACCAGCTTGATCGGGAAAACCCATGCCTCCAGCCGCCCGTCCTCGCTTCCCAGCAACGCCGCGCGCCGGCCATTGGCGGCCATGTATCTTGACGGCTGAGCGGGTTTTTCGATCCACGGCGGCGCCGCGCACGCGCAAGCCGCCGCCAGCAGGGCCGCGTAACGGATGAGCATGGATCGCATCCTTGAATTGCTAGAGTATGTCTTTCGAGATCTTCTCATGAAGCGCCTCGTGGTGATTCTGGCTTGCTTGGCCCCGGCCAGCGCGCAGGAAACGCTCACGCTGGATGCCGCCGTCGGGCGCGCGCTCGCCTCGCACCCGCTCCTGGCGGAAGGCACGCAGCGCGTGGAATCCGCCCGCGGCCAGCTCCGCCAGGCGCCGCTGACCTTCAACCCGAAGCTCGTGCTCCAGGCCGAGAATTACCGGAACTGGGGCTCGCGGCCCATTCTCACCAGCCGCGAGACCGACGATTTCGCCTACCTCCAGCAGACCTTCGAAACCGCCGGCAAGCGCGGCAAGCGCGCCGAACTGGCCTCGCGCGGCCTGCGCTCGGCAGAACTCGAACTGGAAGTCCTGCGCCGCAACATCGCCCGCGACGTTTCCCTCGCCTACTGGGCCGCTCTCGGCGCTCAAAGAATGCACGAATTGCTGCTGGAAAGCGTCCGCAATTTCCAGAAAATCGTCGAATATCACGAGATCCGGGTGCGCGAAGGGGCCATGGCCGAAAACGACCTCCTGCGCGTGCGCCTGGAGCTGGGCCGCATCGAGCTGGCCGCCAACAACGCCGCCCTCGATGCCGCCAAGGCGCGCATCGAACTGTTCCGGGCCATGGGGCAGGCCGAGTTTCCCGGCGTCCGCTTCGCCGAACCCTTGCAGACCGAACTCGGCGGCCCCACCCAGGCGGCCGTCGAAGAAGTCCTCGAACGCCGGCCCGAGGCCCGGCTGGCGCGCGAACGGCTCCAGCAGGCGCGTGCCAACCTCGTCCTGCAACGCGCCAACGCCACGCCCAATTTCGACGCGCTGTTCGGCTACAAGCGGTCCATGGGAGAAAACACTCTCATCGCCGGGCTCCAGTGGGACCTGCCCGTGCTCAACCGCAACCAGGGCAACCTGCAGAGCGCCTCGGCCGACATCAAGGCCGCCGAGGCCAACCTGGCCGCCACCGAGGCCATCATCCGCGCCGAGGTGCAGGCGGCGGCGGCCGAGTATGAAACCCGGCGCCTGCAGATCCGCGACCTCGTAGGGCGCCTGCGGCAGCAGGCCGGGGAAACCTCGAAGATCGCCCAGGCCGCCTACCGCCTCGGAGGAGCTGACCTGCTGCGCTTGCTCGACGCCGAGAGACTCCGGATCGAAATCGAACTCGTCCACTATCGCGCGTGGATGGAGTACCGCCAGAGCATGGAAGTGCTCGCCTACGCGCTGGGGGTGAAGCCATGAGAAGGGTGGTTCTGTTCCCCGTTGTCCTGTGCTTGCTGGCCGCCTGCCAGAAAGAGCCACCCCGGGCGGCGCCGGAGACCGCTGCGCCATCCTCGGCCCCCCGTTACGTCGAACTCGACCAGGCGGCGCTCCGGCAGGCGGGGCTGCGCATCGAAGCGGTTGAGGTGCGCTCCGTGCCGCTCACCGTCCGCGCCAACGGCCGCTTGTCCGCCAATGAGGAGCGCACATGGCGCGTCGGCGCGATCACCGACGGACGCATCATGAGCGTGCTCGTCCGCGTCGGCGATGCCGTGCAGAAGGGCCAGGTGCTGGCGCGAATGTTCAGCCACGACGTCCACGAGTCCCGCGCCCTCTACCGCCGCGCCGTCGCCGAATACCACCGCCTGCAATCCAACCTCGAATACGCCCGCCGCCAGCGCGACCGCATGCGGCGCCTGTTCGAAATGAAAGCCGCCAGCCAGGAGCAGCTCGACACCGCGGAAAATGAACTCCGCAACGCCGAAACAGCCCTGCGCGCCGCCGGGATCGAGATGACCCGCACGCGCCAGCACCTCGTCGAGTTCCTTGAAATCCCCGTCGAGGGCCCGGAACACCACGTGCCCGGCGAAGCCGCTCTCTCCGACGACGACTTGATCCCGATCCGTGCTCCGGCCGGAGGCATCGTGCTCAGCCGCATGGTCACCGCAGGTTCCGTCGTCCAGCCCTCCGGCGAGCTGTTCGTCATCAGCGACCTCTCCTCCATTTGGGTCATTGCCAACGTGCAGGAGGAGTTTCTGCCCCGCGTGCGCCCGCGCATGGCCGCGCTGGTCTCCGTGCAGGCGTACCCGGAGCGCCGCTTCGCCGGGCGCGTCATCCGGCTCGACGAAAAACTGGATCCCGAAACACGCACCGTGCAGGCCATCGTCGAGATCGACAACCGCCACGGACTGCTGCGCCCCGAAATGTATGCCGTCGTCGAACTGGAAGCCGGCTCGAGCGAGCGGGCGCTGCTCATCGCCCAGACGGCGGTCCAGGACCTCAACGGCCAGCCTGCCGTGTTTGTGGAAACACGCCCGGGACGCTTCGAACCGCGACCCGTGGAAACGGGCAGAACGCTCGACCGCCTGGTCGAGATCCGCCGCGGCCTCGCCGCCGGCGAACGCGTCGTCGCCGAGGGAAGCTTCGTGCTCAAGTCCCACCTGCTGAAGTCGACCCTTTCCGAGGATTAGCGCATGCTCCAGCGCATTATCGACTTCCACCTGCGCAACCGCTGGCTCGTGCTGCTGGGCGCGCTGCTGGTGGCAGGCTTCGGCCTGTGGGTCATGTGGAACATTCCGGTGGATGCGTTCCCGGATCTGACCAATAACCAGGTGGTCGTCGTCACCGAATGCCCGGCCATGGCCCCCGGCGAGGTCGAGCAGCTTGTCACGTTCCCCATCGAAAGCGCCCTCATGGGCATCCCGCGCACGCAGGGCATCCGCTCCATCTCGAAGCTGGGCCTCTCCATGGTCACGCTCATCTTCGACGACGACGTCAACACGTGGTTCGCGCGCCAGCTGGTGAACGAGCGGCTCCAGGAGGTGCGCGGGCGGCTCCCGCAGGGGCTCGACCCCGTGCTCGGTCCCATGGCGACTGCCTTCGGGGAGGTCTACCAGTACACGGTGGAAGGCGAGGGCTACTCGGCGATGGATCTGAAGACCATCCACGACTGGCAGATCCGCTTCGCCCTGCGCACCGTACCCGGAGTAAACGAGGTCAACAGCTGGGGAGGGGAGACCAGGCAGTACGCCATCGTCGTAGATCCCGTCAAGCTTCAGCGCTACGGGCTGGATCTGCGCGCGGTTTTCGAGCGCGTCCGGGACAACAACGCCAATTTCGGCGGCGGCTTCATCGAGCACGCCATGGAACAGTACACCGTGCGCGGGCTCGGGCGCGTGGAGAGCGTCGCGGATCTTGAGCGCATCGTCCTGCTGGCGCGCGCCGGCACGCCCGTGCTGCTGAGCGATGTGGCCGAGATCCGCCTCATGCCGATGCCGCGGCAGGGCGCCACGCTGCGGGACGGCAAAGGAGAGACAGTGAGCGGCATGGCCATCATGCTCAAGGGCGAAAACGGCAAGCGCGTCATCGAGCGTGTCAAGGCCAAACTCGCTTCCCTGCGCCTGCCCGAGGGCGTGCGCGTCGTGCCCTTCTACGACCAGAGCGCCGTGATCGACGGCACAATCCACACTGTCACGCGCGCCCTGGTCGAGGGCGGCGCGCTGGTGATCGTGATCCTCTTCCTCTTTCTCGGCAACGTGCGCGCGGCCCTCATCGTCGCCGCCGTGATCCCGCTCTCCATGCTGTTCGGCTTCATGGGCATGGCTGTGTTCGGCGTCTCGGCGAACCTGATGAGCCTCGGCGCCATCGACTTCGGCATGATCGTCGACGGCTCCGTCGTCATGATGGAGAACGCCGTGCGCCGGCTTCGCCGCTCGGACTGCGCCCAAGACCAGGCGGCCTGCCTCGAGCGCATCCGCGTCGCCGCCCACGAGGTCTCCCGCCCCATCGTCTTCGCCGTGGCCATCATCATCGCCGTCTACCTGCCCGTCTTCTTTCTGGAAGGTCTCGAGGGACGGATGTTCCGCCCCATGGCCATCACCGTCTGCTCGGCGCTGCTCGGAAGTCTGATCCTGGCTTTGACGGTCGTGCCTGCGGCGGCTTCCGTTCACCTGCGGCCGGGCATGAAGACCCACTCGGAGCGCTGGATGGAGTGGCTCCGTGTGCGCTACCTGGCATTGCTGGCGCGGGCGCTGCGGCGCCGCGCTTGGCTCGTGCTCGGCAGCGCCGCTGTGCTCGCCGTTGCAGTCGCATCGGTGGCCTTTATCGGCACGGAGTTTATCGCCCGGCTCGACGAGGGCTCCATCCTGATCGAGACCCGCAAGATGCCGGGCATCTCGCTCACCGACTCGGTCAAGATCAGCAACCAGGTGGAGAAGATCATCCTCACCTTCCCCGAGGTCTCCGGCGTCGTCACCCGCATCGGACGGCCCGACGTCGCCACCGAGGCCATGGGGATCAACCAGGGCGACGTCTACGTGCTGCTCAAGCCCCGCGAGCAGTGGACCCGCTTCCGCACAAAAGCGGAGCTGATCGACGCCCTCGACCACGCTCTTCAGGTCGTGCCGGGCGTCAGCTACAACTTCACGCAGCCCATGGCCATGCGGCTCGACGAGACCATCTCCGGCATCAAGGCCGATGTCGCCGTGAAGATCTTCGGCGAGGATCCGCGCGTGCTCGAGCAGTTGGCGGAGCGCGCCCTGCGCGTCATCTCCACGGTTCCGGGCGCCGCCGACGAGCAGATGGAGATCGTCTCCGGCGTCGCCGAACTGCGCGTCGAGGTCGACCGCGAGGCTCTTGCCCGCTACGGCCTGAACATCAGCGACGTCCAGGACATGATGGACGCCGCCATCGGCGGCCGCACCGTCTCCGAGTTCATCGAAGGCCAGCGCCGCTTCGCCATCGTCGTGCGCTTGCCGGAAAGCTACCGCGCCAATGATGAAGCCGTCCGGGGGCTCATCCTCAACGCCCCTGGCGGCGAGCGCGTCCGCCTCGGGCAGGTGGCCCGCGTCACCATGGCCCGCGGCCCTGAAGTCATCTCCCGCGAAAACGGGCAGCGCCGCATCGTCGTCCAGTGCAACGTCCGCGGCCGCGACCTCGGCAGCTTTGTCGCCGAAGCCGAACAGCGCCTCGACGGCGAACTCCAGCTGCCTGCGGGCTATTCCATCGACTGGGGCGGCCAGTTCGAAAACCAGCGCCGCGCGATGCGCCGCCTGATGATCGTCGTGCCCGCCTCCATCCTCATCATCTTCGGCCTGCTGTTCTTCACCTTCTCCAGCGCCCGCCAGGCCCTGCTCATCCTCACCAACGTCCCCTTCGCCTTCATCGGCGGCATCGCCGCCCTCTGGCTGCGCGGGCTGAACCTCAATATCTCCGCCGCCATCGGCTTCATCGCCCTGTTCGGCGTCGCCGTCCTGAACGGCATCGTGCTCGTCAGTTCCATCAACCGCCTGCGCCAGCTCGGGATGCCCATGGAGCAAGCGCTGCTGACCGGCGCGGGCATCCGCTTGCGCCCCGTTCTGATGACCGCCCTTGTGGCCAGCTTCGGCTTCCTCCCCATGGCGCTGGCCACCACCACCGGCGCCGAAGTCCAGCGGCCGCTCGCTTCCGTCGTCATCGGCGGCCTCGGCTCCTCCACCTTCCTCACGCTCTTCCTGCTGCCGTTGATGTATCCGTGGTTTTCGCCGCGCCCCGCCGAACTGCCCCTGCCCTACGAAGCGGACGAACTCGCCCGCGCCATCGAGCAGGAAGTCGAGTGACCCGCCTCAAAAGTCGATCGACGCCAGCATCTGGCTCGGCTTCATCCCGAAGGCCCGCGCAATCGCCAGCAGGCTCTCCATCGACGGCAGGTTTGCCCCCCGCTCGATGGAGCTGATCTGGCTCACGCTCAGCCGCGTCGCCGCCGCCAGGTCCTTCAGCGACCAGTCCCGCTCCGCCCGCAACACGCGAATCCGCTGGCCGAGCTTTTCCCGCAGCCGCCCGGTCAACGCGCGCCCCAGCCCGTAGCGCTCCGCCGCATTCGCCAGCACCTGCCTCAGCTGCCCCAGCGTGAACGGCTTGGCCAGATAGTCGAAGACATTCTTCTTGAACGTCGCCCGCATGTCTTCGAGCGACGGATAGCCCGTCACGATGATCACGCACAGCTCCGGCCAGCGCCGCAGCAACTCTTCCAGCACCTCGTCGCCCCGCGTGCGCCCCATCTTCATGTCCAGCAGCACGATGTCCGGGCGCCGCTCCTCCGCGGCCTCGAACAGCGCATCGGCGCGCTCGAACACGCGCACCGCATACTGCCCCTCGTCCGAAAGCAGGTCCTCGATGTATGTCAGGAAATCGCGGTCGTCGTCCAGCACCGCAATGTCGATCAGCTCCTGCTCCTGCGGCCCTTCGCTCATGCTCCTTCCTCTCCTTCCGGCGCAGGCAACACCACCTCCAGCGCCGCGCCGCCCGTCTCTCTGTTGTAGGCGCGGATCGACCCGCCGTGCTGGCTCACGATCCCCTGCGCCACCGTCAGCCCCAGGCCCGTTCCCTGCGCGTCCAGCCGTTCGCTGACAAACGCATCGAACACCTCGGGCAGGATCTCCGGCGGAATGCCCGGCCCGTTGTCCTCCACCGTGATCCGCACCGCCCGCCTGCCGTCGAGCGCCGCCGCCTCCGTCCGCACGGCGATCTCGCCGCTGCCCGCCGCCACGGCCATCAAAGCGTTCCGCAGCAGGTTCACGAACACCTGCACCAGACGCCCGGAATTCCCGCACACTCGCGTCCCGTCCGGCACGTCCAGCCGGAACGCCACCTCGCCCGCTTTCTCGTCGATCCCCACCAGGTGCCACGCCTCCTCCACCAGAGGGCGCAGCTCCACCGGTTCCATCGCTTCCCGCCGCAGCCGCGCGAAGTCCAGCAGCGAGGCGCTGATCTTCCTCAGCCGGTCCGTCACCCGCATCATCCGCTCCAGCCGGGACCGCGACGCCGCATCACAGGCCTTCTCCAGCATCTTCTCGATCGAACCGTGCAGCACCGCCAGCGGCGTGTTCATCTCGTGCGCCACGCTCGCGCTCAGTATGCCCAGGCTCACCAGCCGGTCCTGCGCCTCCAGGTTGCGCTTGGCCTGCTCCAGTTCGTCCTCGCGCCGCCGCAGCGCCCGCACCGTGTCGTTGTGCGAGCGCAGGATCATTCCGATTTCGTCGCCGGGGATGAACGGCTCGCCGATGATCTCCGCCTGCCTGTCGCCGCGCCGCGTCGCCGCGTCCGCCTCCAGCAGCAGCCGCAGAGGCTGATACACGTAGCGCGGCAGGATCACCAGCTCCAGCACCAGCACCGCCAGCACATACAACACGCCCAGCGCCGCGAACAGCGCCAGCTGCACGCCCGCCACCACGCTCTCGTAGAACCGCACCTGCAATGTCAGCCGGTAGTAGCGCGCCGTGCCGGGGATCAGCTTGTAGATATGCTCGCCCGGCGAGCGCCAGATCCGCCCCGGGTAACGCCCCATCCACCGCACCGCCTCCTCCGGCAGCCCGAACTCCGCCGCTGTGCCCTGCCGCAAATCGTAAGGACGCAGCGCCAGCTCGTCGCCCGCTTCCGGAGAGAGAGCCGAGAAGGCGTTCAGGATCAGCGTCATCTCTCGCTGCTGCGCCTGCTGCATCCGCCCCTCGACAACGTCGATCACTGTGAAATATACTGCACAGGCCAGGAGCAGGAAGAAGCTGTTGTGCAGCACCATCAGCTTCGGCCGGACCCTCAGGTCGCCAAACCGCCGGCTGACGCCGGTCAGCGGCCGCGCCTCCATCAGGCGCGCCGGAAGCCCGGGCGCCGCCCCGATCGGCTGCGTCCTTTCCGGCCCCTGTGGCATCTCATTATTGCCGGACAAGAATTCTTGCTCCTATTGCGGAAATAGTATGGCTGTGGTAGAAAAAAGTACAAGTGCTCCGGCGCGCCCGGGGCGCGTGGAGCTGCCAGGCCAGTTCAGAGGGGCTGAAGCGGATTCCCCACACACAGACATCCTGCCATGAGTGCATTCTTCTCGAAGCAGTTCGACACGAAACTGCGCCTCGCCGCCGCCGCAGTCGTCGTTGTCCTCGGCACGGGCGGCGCCGTCGCAGCTTACCTCTTGCATCCCCGGCAGCTCGACACCGGCTACACCCCCGTGCAGCCTGTGCCTTACAGCCACAAGTTGCATGCCGGCAACCTCGGCATGGACTGCCTCTATTGCCACACCACCGTGGCGCAGTCGAACTATGCCGCCGTCCCCATGACGGAAATCTGCATGAATTGCCACGTGCGGGTGAAGGAAAAAAGCCCCAAGCTCCAGCCCGTGCGCGACAGCTACGCCACCGGCAAGCCCGTCGAGTGGGTCAAGGTGCACCGGCTCCCGGACTACGTTTATTTTAATCACCGCGCGCACGTCACTGCGGGCGTGAGCTGCGTCAGCTGCCACGGACGCGTCGATCAGATGACGGAAGTCCGCCAGGTGCAGCCGCTCTCCATGGCGTGGTGCCTCGATTGCCACCGTAACCCCGCCCCGCATGTGCGCCCGCCCGAGCTCGTCACGCGCCTCGACTGGCAGCCCGAAGGCGACCCCGCCATGCTCGGCGCCAGGCTGATCCGGGAAAAGGGCATCCACCCGCCCGATAACTGCTCCGCTTGTCACCGATGATTCCGGGCCTGCGACCATGAACGAACTTATTCAGCTCAATCTCTCCAGCCTCACCGGCAGGAAATACTGGCGCAGCCTCAACCAGCTCGCCGACACGCCCGAGTTCCGCCAGTGGGTCGAACGCGAGTTCCCTGAAGGCGCCTCCGAGCTGCTCGATAGCGGCTCGCGCCGCACGCTGCTCAAGCTGATGGCCGCCGGCTTCGGCCTCGCCGGTCTTACCGCCTGCCGCCGCCCCGTGGAGAAGATCCTTCCGTTGTCGAAGGGCGTCGAGGGCTACGTGCACGGCCGCCCGCTGCACTACGCCACCGCCGTCGAAGCCTGCGGCGTGGCAACGGGGCTCGTCGTCGAATGCAACGACGGCCGCCCCACCAAGGTCGAGGGCAATCCCCGCCACCCTTACTCGCTCGGCGCCACCAACGCCTTCCAGCAGGCGATGATCCTCGATCTCTATGACCCGGACCGCGCCCGGCAAGTGCAGAAGCAGGGCGTCAAGTCCAGCTGGGCGGACTTCGAGGCCTGGTGGCTCGAGCAAAACACGAAGCTCGGCGACGGGTCGGGGCTGCGCATCCTCTCGCCCCGCTCCACCTCGCCCACGCTGGATGCGCTGAAGGCCGAGATCGCGAAGAAATACCCGCAATCGGTCTGGGTCGAGTACGAGCCGGTGAGCTTCGACCGTGTTCTCGAAGGCGCCCGCCTCGCCTTCGGGCAGCCCCTCCAGCCGCACTACCGCTTCGATCAGGCTGACGTCATCGTCGCCCTCGATTGCGACTTCCTGGGTCTGGACACCCTCTCCGCGCAGCCGGTCCGGCAATTCGCCTCCCGCCGCCGTCCCGAAGAGGGCCGGGAACTGAACCGGCTCTACGCCGTAGAGGCCAACTTCACCGTCACCGGCGCCATGGCCGATCACCGCCTGCGCGCCCGCGCCTCTGACATCGCCGCCTTCGCTCTCGCGCTGGCGCGCGAGCTCAACGTCACTGGCGCCGAGCTCAACATCGTCAACCAGCCCGCCGCCCGCGAACGCAAGTTCCTCGCTGCCGTGGCCAAGGACCTGCTCGCGCACCGCGGCCGTTCTCTCGTCGTCGCCGGCCCACGGCAGCCCGCCGAGGTGCATGCGCTCGTCGCCGTGATCAATCAGGCTCTCGGCAACACGGGGCAGACCGTTTCCTATACGCGCCCGCCGTATCAGCCTTCCGATTCGCTCGCCGCGGTGCAGAAGCTCGCCGAGGACCTCGCCGCCGGACGCGTCTCCACGCTCTTTGTGCTCGGCGGCAACCCCGTGTTCACTCTCCCCGCCACCGCCGACTGGGCTCCGCTCTTCCGCAAGACCACGGCCGTTGTGCTGGCCGCCGACGAGAATGAAACGTGGAAGGCGGCCGCATGGCAGCTGCCGGAAGCGCACCCGTTCGAGTCGTGGGGCGACGTGCGCGCCCTCGATGGCACGGCCAGCATCCGGCAGCCGCAGATCCAGCCGCTTTACGGCGGCCGCAGCGCCCTCGAAATCGCAGCGCTCATCGCCGGGCGCACCGAGCGCCGCGGCCACGACCTGGTGCGCTCCTTCTGGGCCGCCCAGTGGGGCGCCGGCGCTGAGACAAAGTGGAAGAAGGCGCTCTACGAGGGCGTGATCGAGGGCACGGCCCTCCCGCCTGTCGACGCAAAGGCCGATGCGCCGCGCGTTTTCGCCGCCGTGCAGGCGGCGCTGAAGCCCGCACCGCCGGGCGTCGAGGCGGTGTTTTATCCCTCCTGGCACGCGTTCGACGGCCGCTTCGCCAACAACGCCTGGCTTCACGAGACGCCCGACCCGATGACCAAGCTCGTCTGGGACAACGCCGCGCTGCTGAGCCCCGCCACCGCCAGGCGGCTCGGCGTGAAGGACGGCGATGTGCTCGAGATCACCTCGGGCGGCCGCCAGGCGCGCTGCCCGGCTCTCGTGCTGCCCGGCCACGCCGACGATTCCATCTCGCTCCAGCTCGGCTTCGGGCGCTCCGCCTGCGGCCGCGTCGGCCGCAGCGTCGGCCATCGCGTCGAAGGCTTGCGCGCCGCCTCCAACTTCTGGTTCGGCCCGGCCGAGGTCCGCAACACCGGCGCCACTTACAGGCTCGTGACCACGCAGGAGCATCACACGCTGGTCGAACCCATCACCGGGCTCAAGCGCCACAACATCGTCGAGGAGTTCACCCTCGGCGAATACCGCCACCGCGCCGAACACGGCAAGCACGAGCCGCATCCCGCCACGGACCTGTTCCCCGAGTTCGACTATTCGAAGGGCTACCAGTGGGCCATGGCCATCGACCTGAGCGCCTGCATCGGCTGCAACGCCTGCATGGTGGCCTGCACCGCCGAGAACAACATCCCCGTCGTCGGCAAGGATCAGGTGTCGAAAGGCCGCGAAATGCACTGGATCCGGCTCGACCGCTACTTCAGCGGTGAAGAGGACGACCCGCAGGCCGTCATGCAGCCCATGGCCTGCGTCCAGTGTGAGAAGGCGCCCTGCGAAAGCGTCTGCCCCGTCGCTGCCACCGCCCATAGCCCCGAAGGCATCAACGAGATGGCCTACAACCGTTGCGTGGGCACCCGCTACTGCCTCAACAACTGCCCCTACAAGGTCCGCCGCTTCAACTTCCTCAACTGGAACAAAGACGTCCCCGAGATCCGCAAGATGGTCTTCAACCCTGACGTCACCGTTCGCATGCGCGGCGTCATGGAGAAGTGCAACTACTGCGTCCAGCGCATTGAGGAGAAGCGCTCGCAGGCCAAGGCTGAAGGCCGCCGCCCCATCCGCGACGGCGAGATTGTCACCGCCTGCCAGCAGGCGTGCCCCGCCGACGCCATCGTCTTCGGCAATATCAACGACCCCGAAAGCCGCGTCTCGAAGCTCAAGCGCCAGGCGCGCGACTACTCCGTGCTCGAAGAGCTCAACACCAGGCCGCGCACGTCCTACCTGGCGCGCGTCCGCAATCCCAACCCGGAGCTTGTCTGACCCATGGCCGATCTCGCACTCGATCCGCGAATGGAACTCAACCCGCCCCTCGTACGGGGCGGCATGACCTACACCGACGTCACCGCCAAGATCAGCTCCATCGTCGAGGGCAAGCCGCCAAAGCAGTGGTATATCGCCATGGCGTTCGCCGTGCCCCTGGCACTGCTGCTGTTCGCCTGCCTTGGCTACCTTGTCGCCACAGGCATCGGCGTCTGGGGCAACAACTCGCCCGTCGGCTGGGGCTGGGACATCACCAACTTCGTCTGGTGGATCGGCATCGGCCACGCGGGCACGCTGATTTCGGCGATTCTGTTCCTGTTCCGCCAGAAGTGGCGGACTTCGATCAACCGCGCGGCGGAAGCCATGACGCTGTTCGCAGTGGCTTGCGCGGCGATTTACCCGCTGTTCCATACCGGCCGTCCCTGGCGCGCCGCCTACTGGCTGTTCCCGCTGCCCAATGAACTGCTCCACATGTGGCAGAACTTCCGCAGCCCGCTCATGTGGGACGTTTTCGCCGTCTCCACTTACGGCACCGTCTCCGCCCTCTTCTGGTTTGTCGGACTGATCCCCGATCTCGCCACCTTGCGCGACCGCGCCACCACGCCGTTGCGCAAGACCATCTACGGGCTGCTCAGCCTCGGCTGGCGCGGCTCCGCCACGCAGTGGCGTCACTACGAGCTTGCCTACCTGCTGCTGGCCGGCCTCTCCACGCCCCTCGTGCTCTCGGTGCACTCCATCGTGTCATTCGACTTCGCCACCTCGCTCCTGCCCGGCTGGCACACCACGATCTTCCCGCCCTACTTCGTCGCCGGCGCCGTCTTCAGCGGCTTTGCCATGGTCGTCACTCTCATGACCCTCGCCCGCTGGATTTACGGCCTTGAAAACCTCATCACCATGAAGCACCTCGAAAACATGTGCAAGGTGATGCTCGCCACCGGCATGATCGTCGGCTTCGCTTACGGCACCGAGTTCTTCATCGCCTGGTACAGCGCCAACCAGTATGAGCGCTTCATCTTCCTCAACCGCGCCTTCGGCCCCTACTGGTGGGCCTACTGGTCGATGATCGCCTGCAACGTCATCGCCCCGCAGTTCTTCTGGTTCAGGAAGTTCCGCACCTCGATCCCGGCCATGTTCATCCTCTCCATCTTCATCAACATCGGCATGTGGTTCGAGCGCTTCGTGATCATCGCCACCTCGCTCCACCGCGACTTCCTGCCCTCCAGCTGGGGCTACTTCAAGCCCACCTGGGTTGACATCGGCACTTATGCCGGAACCTTCGGCCTGTTCCTCACCCTGTTCCTGCTCTTCCTCCGCTACCTGCCCGCCATCGCCATCAGCGAGGTGAAGGGCGTGCTGCACCAGCAGGTCAGCGCCGGACATGCCGCTCACGGAGGCAGCCACTGATGCTGGAAGCCGTTCTCTCGAAACTCGGACTGCCCGGCTACGAGCCCGAGGCCGCGCGGCAGAAGTTCTACGGCGTCATCGCCGACTTCGACACGCCCGAGGATCTGCTCCGCGCCATCCGCACCGCCCGCGCCGCCGGCTACACCCGGATGGAGGCGTTCTCGCCTTTCCCGATCCACGGCGCCGACGAGGCGCTCGGCGCGCCCCGCAGCCCTCTGGGCCGCATCGTCATCGTCTTCGCGTTGCTCGGCCTCGCCGCCGCCGTGCTCCTCCAGTGGTGGACCGGCGCAGTCGACTACAAGCTGATCATAGCCGGCAAGCCCCTGTTCGCCCTCGAGCCGAGCGTCCCCATCATGTTCGAACTCGCCGTGCTCCTTAGCGCCTTTGCCGCCGTGCTCGGCATGTTCCACCTGAACCGCATTCCCACCTACTATCACCCGTTCTTCAACTACTCGCGCCACCCGGGCGCCAGCAACGACCGCTTCCTGCTCGCCATTGAGGCGCAGGACCCGAAGTTCCAGCCCGAGGAGGCCGTGCGCTTCCTCGAATCCTGCGGAAGCCGCCACACGGAGGTCGTCGAAGCATGATCCGCGCCGCTCGCCGCCCTGTCGCCGCCGCGCTCCTCGCGCTTGCCGCCGCGGCGCTCACCGGCTGCTCCAACTTCCCCTCCCGCCAGCCGCCCATCTGGGTCTGGTGGGACATGAAGAAACAGGACAAGTACAAGCCGCAGGCAGAGAGCGCCTTCTTCTCCGACGGCCGCTCCAGCCGCGCTCCCGTGGCGGGCTCTCTCGCGCAGGAGCTGTACCGTCCCGACGCCGCCCTCTCCACCGGCATCAACGCCGACGGCACATACGTCGCCCGCAACCCTCTGCCTGTGACCAAAGAAACACTCGCCGAGGGACAGCGCAAGTTCGACATCTACTGCGCTCCTTGCCACGACCGAACCGGCTCCGGACACGGCATCGTCCCCGCCAAATCCGTGTGGGTCCCCGGCAACCTCCACGACGAGCGCATCGTGAACTTCGTCGACGGCGAGCTGTATCACGTCATCACCAACGGCCGCCGCTCCATGCCCGGCTACCGCTACCAGATCGCCGAACAGGACCGCTGGGCCATTGTCGCCTACATCCGCGCCCTGCAGCGCTCCTGGCGCGGCACGCTCGCCGACGTTCCGCCGGAGCTGCAGACCAGGATCCGATAACCGCGAGGAAACACGAATGGCACACCACAAAGAACACGCTTCGGAAAGCTACTTCCTGGCTCCGGAAGCCTGGAGCGCCGTCCGCAATTCGCTTGCCCTGGTGGCGCTCGTCTCCTGGCTCGCCCTCGCCGCCGGCTACGCTTTCGACGCCCGGCAGTTCCATTTCTCCTACCTCGTCGCCTTCGCCTTCTTCACCTCCGTCTCCCTCGGTGCGCTGTTCTTTGTCATGATGCAGCACCTCACCGGCAGCGCCTGGAGCGTCACCGTCCGCCGCCTCATGGAAAACATGATGCGCACCGTGCCGCTGGCTTTCGTCCTTGTGGTGCCCGTCTTCCTCGGCATCCACTCCCTCTATGAGTGGTCCCACGCCGAAGCCGCCCGCGACCCCATCCTCTCCGCCAAGCTCGGCTATCTGAACGAAAAGTGGTTCATGCTTCGCGGAATCATCGCCATTGCGCTGTGGAGCGTGTTCGCCCTGCGGCTCTATTCCATCAGCCGCCGCCAGGATGAATCCGGCGCCATCGAAGACACCCGCGCCGCCGCCCGCTGGAGCGCCCCCGGCACCGTCGTGCTCTTCCTCTCCGCCTCCATGGCTTCCTTCGACTGGATCATGTCTCTCGAACCGCACTGGTTCTCCACCATGTTCGGCGTTTACTTCCTCGCCGGCGGCGCCGTCGGTTTCATGGCCATTCTGATCGCCGTCGTCCTCGGGCTCCGCTCGGCAGGCTACCTCACGCAGTCCGTCCGCGAAGAGCACTTCCACGATCTCGGCAAGTGGCTCTTCGCTCTCACCACGTTCTGGGCCTACGTCACCTTCTCGCAGTACATGCTGATCTGGTACGGCAACCTGCCCGAAGAGACCTTCTGGTTCCACAAGCGCCTTCAGGCGAGCTGGGCCGCATTCGGCCCCATCCTCGCCATCGGCCACTTCATCCTGCCTTTCTTCACCCTTCTGCCGCGCGCCAACAAGCGCAATCTCAAGGTGCTCGGCTTCTTCGCAGGATGGATGATGCTCATGCACTACTGCGATCTCTACTGGCAGATCATGCCCGTGCTGCACGCCAAGGGCGTGGCCTTGCACTGGCTGGATGCCGCCGCCTGGCTCGCCGTCGGCAGCGCCTACGGGCTGGTCTTCTGGCAGGGCCTCAAAGAAAAGCCGCTCGTGCCCGTCGGCGACCCGCGACTCGAGCAGTGCCTGGCATTCCACAACGTCTGAGGAGCGGAGGCAAACCATGTCCGAAATCAAGCCCGAACTCGATTCCACCGCCCCCGACACCGCCGTCTTCGTCGATGGCATCGACTACGATCACCGCGACGCCCGCGCCGGTCTCATCGCCGCCGTCAGCGGCGCCATCCTCGCCCTGCTGGTGGTCATGATCGTCGGCGTCTACTGGCTCTACGTCGTCGCCTATGAACGCATCGACCAGCAGGTTTACTCCGGCGCGCCCAGCAAGGAGCTGATGGCCATCCGCGAGCGGGAAGAGGAGAATCTCCACCGCTACAGCTTCATCGATAAAGAAAAGGGCATCGTGCGCATCCCCATCGACCGTGCCATGGAAATCCTTGCCGCCGAGTTCGCCGCCGGCAAGGTCGGCTACAACACGAAGACGTACCTGGCGAAGCCCGAGCCTCCGGGCGGCGCTGCGGGCGGCGACGGTGCGGCGGCGCCCGCGCAGCCTGCCGCCGCAAAGCAGTAGGAACCCGTCATGAGACGCGCACACCGGTTCCCGGCGCTGTTCGCCGCTCTCCTCGCGGCAGCGGCGCCCGTGTGCGCGCAGTTGCCCTCCCACCAGACGCCCCGCGAACTCGAAGGCGTCGGCATCGAGGAGCGCCTCGGCCAGAAGATCGACCTCTCGCTCGAATTCATCGGCGAGGACGGCTACCCCCACCCGCTCCGCGAGTACTTCTCCTCGGGCAAGCCCGTCATCCTCAATCTCGTCTACTACTCCTGCCCCATGCTCTGCACGCTCGTCCTCAACGGGCAGACGGAGGCGCTCCGCGAAATCCCGCAGACCGCAGGCAAGGAGTTCGAGATCGTCACCATCAGCATCGATCCGACGGAAAACTACAAGCTCGCGCTCTCCAAGAAGGCTGCCTACCTCGCTTCCTATGAGCGCTCCGCCAGGGGCTGGCATTTCCTGGCCGATTACCGCAACAACGTTGCCCGCCTCGCCGAACAGGTCGGCTTCCGCTACCGTTGGGACGACCGCTCCAAACAGTACGCCCACGCCGCCGCCATCATGATCCTGTCCCCGGAAGGCATGGTGAGCCGCTACCTCTACGGAGTCCGCTTCAAGCCCTTCGACCTGCGCCTTGCCATCGCCGAAGCCGCCAGCGGCAAGACCGGCATCAGCGACAGGATCCTGCTCTACTGCTTCCACTACGATCCCGCCGCCCGCAGCTACGCGCTGGTGGCCATGAGCATTATGCGCGCCGGAGGCGCCCTCGCCCTCCTCGTGCTCGGCTTCGCCCTGTTCCGCCTGTGGCGCCGCGAGCGCCTCCGCGCCTCGACCCCATCCCCCATGGTGACTGCCAAATGAACTGGTTCCGCGATTTTCTGCTGCCCCGAGGGGCGTCCACGCACGTCGGCGAGATGGATGGACTCTTCATGTTCATCACTCTCCTCACCGTGTTTTTCTTCTTCTTCAACGGCGGCCTCATCTTCTACGCCGTCCGCCGCTGGCGCCGCCGCTCCGACAGGGAAGTCACGCCCCATATCACCCACGACACGCGGCTTGAGCTCGTCTGGAGCCTCATTCCGCTCGCCGTCGTCATGCTCATCTTCCTGTGGGGCTTCAAAGGCTACGTCAAAGCCTGGGTGGCGCCCAACGATTCCATGGAAATCATCGCCACGGGCAAGAAGTGGGTCTGGGAATTCGAATACCCGGACGGCACGCGCACGCTGAACGACCTCCATGTTCCGGTCGACCGGCCCGTGAAGCTCGTGCTCACCTCCGAAGACGTCATCCACAGCTTCTATATCCCGGAGTTCCGCCTGAAGCGGGACGCCATCCCGGGACGCTACACCGAGCTCTGGTTCTCCGCCACCAAGCCGGGCATCTACCAGGTGTATTGCACTGAATACTGCGGCAAAGGCCACTCCGATATGCTTGCCCGCATCTTCGTCGATACGCCGGAACAGTACGAGACCTTCCTCCGCGAGGGCGACGAACAGACGCGCAAGATGCCGCTCACGGAACTCGGCCGCCTTGTCTGGGAAAACAAGGGCTGTGCCACCTGCCATTCGCTCGACGGCACGCGTGGGCAGGGCCCCTCGTGGAAGGGGATCTGGAGCCAGAAGCACCGCGGCGCCGATGGCAAGGAGCACCTCGTCGACGCCGACTACATCCGCCAGTCCATCCTGATGCCGCAGGCGGTGGTGGTTCAGGGCTACGAGCCGATCATGCCCACCTATCAGGGGCTGCTGCGCGAGCGCGAGATCCTCGCCGTCATCGAGTTCATCAAAGAGTTGCAGTAGGAAAGGGAGATAGATCATGTCAGAGGGAGTTCTGCACGCCGGCGCCGGGCACGCCGTGCACCACGCCGATTACCTCGAAGAACCCAAGGGCCTCTGGAGCTGGCTCACCACCGTCGACCACAAGCGCATCGGCCTGATGTACATGTGGTCGGTCCTGTTCTTCTTTCTCGTCGGCGGCATCTTCGCATTGCTCATCCGCCTGGAGCTGCTGACGCCGAAGCAGACCATCATGGACGCGGAAACCTACAACCGCGTCTTCACCCTCCACGGGGCCATCATGACGTTCCTCGTCATCATCCCCGCCATCCCCGCCGCGCTCGGCAACTTCGCCCTGCCGCTCCTGCTCGGCGCCAAAGACGTCGCCTTCCCGCGGCTGAACCTCGCCAGCCTCTACGTCTATTGGACCGGAGCCGCCATGGCAGTCGCCACGCTCGCCCTCGGCGGCGTCGACACCGGCTGGACCTTCTACACCCCCTACTCCACCACCACCGGCGGCGGCGTCACGCTCATGGTCCTCGCCGCGTTCGTCCTCGGCTTCAGCTCCATCTTCACGGGCGTCAACTTCATCGCCACTATCCACAAGTTGCGCGCCCCCGGCATGGGCTGGTTTGAAATGCCGCTGTTCTGCTGGGGCATGTACGCCACCGCCCTCATCCAGATCCTCGCCACGCCCGTGCTCGGCATCACGCTCCTGCTCATCGTCATGGAGCGCGTGCTCGGAGTCGGCATCTTCGATCCTCAGCTCGGTGGCGACCCCGTGCTGTTCCAGCACTTCTTCTGGTTCTACTCGCACCCGGCGGTCTACATCATGATCCTGCCCGCCATGGCCGTCATCAGCGAGGTGATCCCCACCTTCTCGAAGAAGACCATCTTCGGCTACAAGGCCATCGCCTTCTCCTCGGTCGCCATCGCCCTGCTGGGCTTCCTCGTCTGGGCGCACCACATGTTCGTCGCCGGCATGAGCCTCTTCGCCGGCGCCATCTTCAGCTTCCTCACCTTCTTCATCGCCATCCCCTCGGCCATCAAGGTCTTCAACTGGATCGCCACCATGTGGCGCGGCTCCATCTCGCTCGAGGCGCCCATGCTGCACGCCATCAGCTTCCTGCTGATCTTCACCATCGGCGGCTTGACCGGGCTCTTCCTTGCCGCGCTCTCCACCGACGTCCACCTGCACGACACCTACTTCGTCGTCGCCCACTTCCACTACGTCATGGCCGGCTCCAATCTCATCGCCATGCTCGCCGGCATGCACTACTGGTGGCCCAAGATGTACGGCAGGCTCTACAACAAGAAGCTGGCCGCCATCTCCGCCGCCGTCATCTTCATCGGCTTCAACCTCACTTTCCTGCCGCAGTTCGTCCTCGGCAGCCGCGGCATGCCGCGCCGTTACTTCAATTACCTGCCGCAGTTCCAGGACCTGCACGTGGCTTCCACCATTGGCAGCTGGGTCCTCGCCGCCGGCTTGTTCCTCACCGCCGCTTACCTGCTGGCCTCGTTCCGCCAGCCCAAGGGCATGACGGCCAACCCGTGGGGCGGCCGCAGCCTTGAGTGGGAGACTTCCTCGCCACCCACCACGCACAACTTTGAAGGCCAGCCCGTTCTCCAGCACGGCCCCTACGATTACCGTCCGGAGCCCGCGCCCGTCGGCGTCAAAGAACTGGCCCACTGAATCCAATCCGGGAGTCGTATTCGATGAGCACCGCCACGCCCTCCGCGCATGCCCATGCCGAACACGGCCACACGCCGTTTCTGCAGCATCACTTCCGCGAAATGTCGCAGCAGTTCGATGCCGCCAGGATCGGCATGTGGCTCTTCCTGGTCACCGAAGTCCTCCTCTTCGGCGGCCTCTTCGTCGGCTACGGCATCATGCATGCCCGCCACCCCGAAGCCTTCGTCGCCGCCCACCACCATCTCGACAAGACCCTCGGCGCGCTGAACACCGTCGTGCTGCTCGTCTCCAGCTTCACGATGGTGCTCTCGGTGTGGGCCGCCCAGACGAGCCGCAAGAAGCTGCTCGTGCTCTTCCTCCTGCTCACCCTCGCCTGCGCCGGCACCTTCATGGTCGTGAAATACTTCGAATACAGCCACAAGTTCCACGAAGGCTTGCTCCCCGGCAAGTATTACTCGCACAAGGGCGACACCGTCCCCGGCCAGTTCCTGTTCTTCAGCTTCTACTTCATGATGACCGGCCTGCACGGCATCCACGTGCTGCTCGGCATGGCCGCCATCGCCTGGCTCGTCGTCCGCGCCCTGAAGGGCCACTTCTCGAGCCAATACTACTCGCCGGTCGAAATCACCGGCCTCTATTGGCACCTGGTGGATCTCATCTGGATCTACCTCTTCCCGCTGATGTACCTGATCTCCTGAGGAGCCCGCCCATGTCACACGTCAACGAACACGCTCATCCGGTCACGGGACCCAAGACCTACGGGCTCGTCCTGCTCGCCTTGCTCGTCCTCACAGTGATCACTGTCCAGGCCTCCTACTTCGACTTCGGACCCTGGAACACGGTGGTCGCGCTCCTGATCGCCTCCGCCAAGGGCTCGCTGGTGGCGCTCTTCTTCATGCACCTGCGCCACGACAAGTTCAACGCCGTGATCTTCGTAGGCGGACTGCTGTTTCTGGCGGTCTTCCTCATCTGGACCCTGTTCGACATCGCCACGCGCCAGCCCGTGCTGCCCTCGAACCTCAAGACCCCCGTGCAGGAATTCCCCGGCGCCCCCCTCGGCGCTCCGGTCCGCCCCTCCACCGGCCAGCCCCGCGGCACGCCGGCGCTGTAACCTCCGGACTCGTCCGGAGGCCGCGCTCCCGGCGAGCAAGTTAGAATCTTCTCAATGGGGAAGTTCCTCCGCACGGGCGTGTGGATCCTTGCCGCCGTTGTCGGCGCCTTCGCTCTCGCCGGAATCGCGCTCAGGCGCGGCGAGCCGGTCAACAGCGCCTGGCTGGTCACCGCCGCCGTCTGCTTCTACCTGGCTGCCTACCGCTTCTACTCCGCCTTCATCTCCGCGAAGGTGATGGCGCTCGACGACCGCCGCGCCACTCCCGCAGAGCGGCTCCGCAACGGGCATGACTTCGAGCCCACCAACAAGTGGATCGTCTTCGGCCACCACTTCGCCGCCATCGCCGGGCCCGGGCCATTGGTCGGTCCCACCCTCGCCGCGCAGTTCGGCTACCTGCCCGGCGCGCTCTGGATCATCCTCGGCGTCGTCATCGGCGGCGCCGTGCAGGACTTCGTGATCCTCTTCGCCAGCGTCCGCCGCGACGGCAAGTCGCTCGGGCAGATGGCGCGCGAGGAGATCGGCCGCGTCGGCGGCGGCATCGCGCTCCTCACCGTCTTGCTCATCATGATCATCCTGCTCGCCGTCATCGGGCTGGTGGTGGTCAACGCGCTCAAGGGAAGCCCGTGGGGTACTTTCACCATCGCCGCCACCATGCCCATCGCCGTCTTCATGGGACTTTACCTGCGCTTCTGGCGCCCCGGGCGCGTGCTCGAAGTCTCCCTCATCGGATTCCTGCTCGTCGTCGCCTCGATCTTCGCCGGCGGATGGGTCGCCCACCACGCCGTCTTCGGTTCCTGGTTCACCCTTGGCGGCATGGCCCTCGCCGTCGCGCTCATCATTTACGGCTACGCCGCCTCCGCTCTTCCCGTGTGGCTGCTGCTGGCGCCCCGCGACTATCTCAGCACCTTCGTCAAGCTCGGCGTCGTGCTTCTTCTCGGGCTCGGAGTGCTCATCGTCCGCCCCGATCTTCAGATGCCCGCTCTCACGCAGTTCACCGACGGCACAGGTCCCATCTTCGCCGGCAAGATCTTCCCCTTCTGCTTCATCACCATCGCCTGCGGCGCCATCAGCGGCTTCCACGCCCTCATCAGCTCCGGCACCACCCCCAAGCTCATCGCCCGCGAAAGCCACGTCCGGCAGGTCGGTTACGGCGCCATGCTGCTGGAAAGCTTCGTCGCCATCATGGCGCTGGTCGCCGCCTGCGCGCTCGAGCCCGGCGTCTTCTTCGCCGTCAACTCCCCTGCCGGCATCGTCGGCGCCACCCCCGAAGCCGCCACCGCCACCATCACCTCCTGGGGCTTCCCCGTGACTGCGGACCAGATGAGCAGCCTCGCCCGCCACGTCGGCGAAGAGACTCTCTTCTACCGCACCGGAGGCGCGCCCTCGCTCGCCCTCGGCATGGCGCACATCTTCTCGCGCATCGCCGGCAACGAGGCCGTCTTGCGCTTCTGGTACCACTTCGCCATCATGTTCGAGGCGCTGTTCATTCTCACCGTCATCGACGCCGGCACCCGCGTCGGCCGTTTCATGCTCCAGGATTTCCTCGGCCACCTCTGGAAGCCGCTTGGCCGCACCAGCTGGATGCCTTCGGTCCTCCTCACCAGCGCCCTCATCGTCGCCGCCTGGGGCTACTTCCTCGTCCAGGGAGTGCTCGACCCGCTCGGAGGCATCAACTCCCTCTGGCCCCTGTTCGGCATCGCCAACCAGCTGCTGGCCGCTGTCGCCCTCTGCGTAGCCACCACGATCCTCATCAAGATGCACGGCGCGAAATACATGTGGATCACCACCCTCCCGCTGGCCTGGCTCGTCACCGTCACCTTCGCCGGCGCCTGGCAGAAAATCTTCAGCAACGCCCCGCGCGTCGGCTTCCTCGCGCAGGCGCGGCTGCTCGAAGCCGGGCCGCAAACCGCCCAGACAAAGCAGCTCATCTTCAACAACCGCCTCGATGCGGTCGTCTGTGGCATCTTCCTCGTTCTGGTGGCGGCGATCCTCGCCGACTCGATCCGCGTGTGGGCCGGCATCCTGCGCGGCACCCGCGAGGTCCGCAGCTTCGAGGCCCCCTTCGTCCCCTCCCAACTCGAAGCGGAGGAACTCGGATGATCCGCGCCTGGATCCGCTTCTGGCAGACCCTGCTCGCCATCCTCCGCGAGCTCGCCGACGAGCGCGCCTACCAGCGCCATCTCCTTGTGCACGGCCGCGCCCCTTCCGGCGAGGAATGGCGGCGCTTCAGTGAAGAGCGCCTCCGCCAGAAATACCAGCGCCCCCGCTGCTGCTGACCCGCCCGCTCAGCTCAGCACCGGCAGCTCCGGACGCCGCCGCTCTTCCGGCACCGGCACCTCGGCCGGAACCGTGTACGCCGGCTTCGCGCCGTTGCTGAAATCGAGGTACAAATGCCTCCGGAGGACCCGCTCCGGGAAGTGCGCCAGCCGAAACAACGGCCACTTCATTGCCGGCCCGAACATCCTCCGCCCCAGCAGGTAATAGTAAATCGGAATCCCCAGGTTGAACTTCCAATGCACGCTGCGCTCGCGCCGGAAAAAGTCGATGTTGTAGCGCCAGCAGGTGAAGAAGAACTCCCATTGCAGCTCGGTCAGCCGCGCGATCTTCGCTCCATCCTTCGATGCCAGCTTTGTGTCCTCCAGCGGCACGAACAGCGTCGGAATCACGCACCACCTGGCGTCCTTCAACGCATACAGCAGATCGAGCGACTGCCGCGTGTCCTCATCCGTCTCCCCGGGCAGCCCGATGATGAACGTGCACATCGGGAACCAGTTCGCCCGGTTCATGATCTCCATGCCCTTCAGCACCACATCCGGCCACTGCTCCGGGCGGAACGGATAGCTCTTGCCCTTCATGAACTGCTTGAACAGCCGAACCGAACCCGTTTCCAGCCCGACGAACATCATCGCGTAGCGCTTGTCCGGGTGCGTCGAATCCGGGTGCTGGTTCACGCTCCTGTCCACCGCCAGATGCAGCTCATCCACGATCTCCGGCTGCACCACCACCGGCGCCATGGTGCCGTGGGTCATCATGATGTGCCTGACGCCGGGCACCGCAGCCACGCTCTCAAACAGCCTCTTCAGCGCGGGCACCTTGGTGGCGAACCGCTTGCCCTGCTCGTACAGGAACAGGTCCTCCGTGCACAGGGTGATGGTGTCGGCGCCCTGCGCCACCGCCCGCCGCACGTTTTCGAGGATGTGTTCGAGAGGAATGCTCTTGCCCGAACGCAGCGCCACGGAGCAGAACTGGCAGCCCCGCCCGCAGCCCCGCGTGATTTCCACCACGCCGAACGTCGACCGGTTCACCCCCGCCGGAATCGACTCAAGCTTCGGCGACTTGCACTCGATCCTCTCCGGCAGCGCCTCGCCCCGCAACGCGCGCTCGAACAGATCCACCGCCACCTCTTCCGCCTCGCCGTCCACCAGCGTGTCGATCCCCCACGCCGCCTGCAATCCCTTGTGCGCGATCTGCCACGCTCCCGGTCCACCCACGATCAACTTCAAATGCCCGCGGTGCTCCTCGATCACCGGATGTTGAATCAGCCGCCGGAATTCCGCCGCATTGATCGGTTCGCAATCGCTCCCGTAAAATCCCGCGTAAACGTCTGTCGCAAACGTGATTCCCAGCGGGTTGTGCGCATGAATCCCGATAGCGCGCGTGTCAGAACCGACGAATCGCCCCAGCTGATCCGGGTAACAAACCGCTATGTTTTCCTCGCCAAAATGCCTCGCCAGCAACGCCTCGATCACCCGCAGCCCGTGCGGCACGTACTTCGCGGTCCCGTCCGGGTTCACTTCCACCGCCGTCGACCAGTCCGTGCCCATCACCCGGGCGTATTTGTCCGGCAGCGTCGCCAGCAGCATCTGCCGCCATGTGCTGCGCTGATATTCCGTCGATTCTGAGGTGCTGGCTGCAAGTACGATCAGCTTACCGCGCGAGCAGGACAACGGGAACCTCCCTGGAGCACCTGGAACAATGCGCAGCGTCCAACCGCCGTCAATTGCATGATAACGGACAGCAAAACCCTGATCAAGCAATGTGACTCTTATGGTAAAGATTGCCCCGCGGCCGTCCGCCCGACCGCCCTCCCTGCCCCTTCCTTCAACACCGCCTCACGGTTCACTGGCTCCAGTTCGAAAACCTCCGCCACTCCGCTCGGCCAGTACACCGTCGCTCGCGCCCTCGTCGCCTCTCCCAGACCGAAGTGCACGCGCGGGTCGTTCGCCGAATAGAAGCTCGCCTGCGAAAGCACCGCCTTCGCCTGCCGCTTCCCGCCGTATTCCAGCACCACGCGCGCCCCGAACGCCCCCCGGTTCGACTTCGTCCCCTCCAGCCGCAGCAGCACCCAGTTGCGCCCATCCGTCTTCAGGTCATTGCGCAATAGCGACGGCGCCTCGTTGCGGTTCCACAACACAATGTCGATGTCGCCGTCGTTGTCCAGATCCCCGAAGGCGGCGCCGCGAACGGAGTGTTTCTCCAGCATGGCCGGGCCGGCCTCTTGCTCCAGCCATTCGAAGCGCGCGTCGCCGAGGTTGCGGAACAGCATCGGCCGGGTCTTGTAAGGATAGGCAGGCAGCGCCGCCTCGGTTTCCGGGTAGACGCAGCCGGTGCCGATGAAGGTGTCCGGCAGCCCGTCGTGGTCGAAGTCGTAGATGCCGGTGCCCCAGCCGACGCGGCGCGTTTCCACGCCGACGCCGGCCTTCAGGGTGATGTCGCGGAACATTCCCTTGCCGTCATTGACGTAGAGAACATGGGTGTCGTCGGCGAAGTGGGTTTTGAAGATGTCGAGCTTTCCGTCGAGATTCACGTCGCCGATGCCGAGCCCCATGCCGGCCTGCTCCATTCCGTCGTCGTTCAGCGCGATGCCCCTTTCAATCCCCTCTTCGGTGAACGTCAGATCCCCGTTGTTGCGGAAGAGCAGGCTCGGCGTCGAATCGCAGGCGTTGTATATGTCCTGCCACCCGTCATCGTCCACGTCGAACGCCACCGCCGACATCCCGAAGCTCTTGTCGTATTTCGCGATCCCCGCCCGCACGCTGATGTCCTCGAATGTTCCGTCGCCCCGGTTCCGGTACAACCAGTGCCGCGCCGTCTTCAACCCCCGGGGACCGCAGGAAACCGGCACTCCTTTCCAGTTGCAATTCGGATTTTCCCCGGGTTTCGGCGTGTTGTTCAGGTCGAAATCAATGTAGTTCGACACATACAGATCGAGAAACCCGTCCCGGTCAAGATCCACAAACGTCGCCCCCGCGCCCCAGCGCGGCACTCTCGGCCGCGGCGACGGCAGCAAGCCCGCCTTCTCCGCCACGTCCGTGAACGTCCCGTCGCAGTTGTTCCTGTAAAGCGCGTTGTCTCCCCAGTAGGTGACGAACAGATCCATGCACCCGTCGTTGTTGTAATCGCCTATGGCAGCGCCCTGCGCCCAGCCCGGCTCGCGCCACAGCCCCGCCTTCCTTGTCACGTCCTCAAACTTCAGCCCCCCAAGATTCCGGTACAGCCGGCTCACGGCGTCGGGCGGCGGGTTCTCCACCTTCGATCCCACCACAAGGAATATGTCCATCCACCCGTCGTTGTCGTAATCGAAAATCGCCACGCCGCCCGAGGAAGTCTCCAGCACATAATCAGACTTCTCCGTCCCTCCGTAGTGCAACACCTGCGTGAGCCCTGCCTGCTGCGCCACGTTCGTGAACTTCGCATGCCACGGCATTCCCGAAGCCTTCGGCTTCGCCTGCGGCTTCACCCCGCGGCTGGCGATGCCCTGCCCCCAGGCGGCGCACGCCGCCAGCGCCAATGCCATCAGTGCTCTCAAGGATTCTCCGGCCCCTCTTTCATCAGGCTATCCGATTCCACCCGCAAACGGTCCCGCTCCACCACGCGCGCCTTCAGCCGCCGTACCTCCTCGAACTCCGCCTTCGCCTCCGCCGTCCTGCCCATCGCCTGATACACCCGCCCGAGCGCCATGCGCACCGCCTCCTGCTCCGGCAGCAACGCCCGCGCCTTTTCCAGCTCCGCCAGAGCCTGATCGAGCTTCCCTTCGCGCTGATAGATCCGCCCCAGTTGATAGTGCGGATCCCCATAGCCGGCGCGCAGCGCCAGCGCCCGCTTCAGCATCTTCTTCCCGCTCTCGCTGTCCCCGTTGCGGTCATAGAGCACCCCAAGCTGATATGCGGACTCCGCATCTTGCGGGTTCAGCGACACCGCCCTTTCCAGCAGCGGGATCGCGGCGGCGTCGTTCCGCTCGAGCAACTCCAGCCGCCCGAGAGCGGCCACCGCGGGCTGAAAGTCCGGTTTCCTCCGCACAACCTCGCTGAAGACCTCCTTGGCCTCCGCCCACATCCCCCGCCGGTACAAGAGCAGCCCTTCGATGAGCTTCGCCTGCACCGGGTTGGATTCGGTCTTGGCCAGATACGCCGCCGCCTGGTTTTCGTCTCCTCCGCGGGCGTGCGCATAGGCCAGCGCGTAGAGGATGCTGCCATCGTTCGGGTTCAGTCGGTACGACTTTTCCAGTTCTTCCAGCGCGCCGCGGGGGTCGCCCGATTCCATCAGGCAGAGGCCTAACAGTTGACGCGCGCGGGCTTCGTTCGGATAGCTCTTCAGGAAAACACGCAGATGCGCGGCTGCGTCGGCGTAGCGTTTCAACTGGCCCAGCGATACGGCCAGATTGAAATGCACGGGCATGAGCTTCGGGTTCGCCTTCAACGCCCGCTCGTAGAGCGGCACCGCCTCCGCATACTGCCCCCGCCGTGCATGCACTGCCGCCAGATTCGACCAGCCCTCCGCCGATCCCGGGAACCTCTTGACATGCTCCCGGAACAGCGCCTCCGCGCGGTCCAGATCCCCGCGCGCAAAAGCACGCTGGCCGTCCCCCAGCAGGTCGGGCTGAGGAACGGCCAGCGAGATCAGGATCAGCGCGACTCCCAACATCCCGTGTTCAGGATATCGCGCCTGCGGCACCGCTCAGAAGTAGAGCTTCGCCGCCAACTGGATGATGCGCGGGTCGCGGGTCCCCGTGAGCGCGCCGAAGCCGAAGCGCCCGCCGTTGCCGCCAAGCGCGTT
>Ga0209018_1000148_pt1 | contig 65736 bp, 61 predicted proteins | sample YNPBryBLVA2012_FD_185814 | JGI IMG/M metagenome (GOLD analysis project Ga0209018, IMG submission 185814) | Anoxygenic and chlorotrophic microbial mat microbial communities from Yellowstone National Park, USA - YNP Bryant BLVA 2012 (SPAdes)... ...
CCCGCTCCACGGGCCAAGCCCAGGGAGCCTCACCCCACCCCTCACGCCTTCTTCGCCTTCGGCTCGAATGCCCCCAATCCCTGGGCAGGTGATGGGGCTATTCTTGGAATCGGCAAGGTTATCAAGGATTCGCACCGCCTGTTCGGTTCCCATGGCGGGATTGGGGTCTGACCTCCATCCGGACCGGGAAGGGAAAGAGACGGCGTAACTTCGGGCGGAAAGGGGGATTCTTCCCCGAAAAGAAAAGGGGGGCGCGACGTGCGCGCCCCCGGCCGTAGGGAGAAAAGGAAGAAAGGCGATCAGAAACTCACCTGCAGGGTCACCTGGGCCCGCTTCTCGTTGGGGATCTTGGGGTCGCGGTGGTCCAGGGTCTGGTAGTCGAAGAGGACGTAGTTCCCCTTGTGGAACTGGTAGGCGACGCCGGCGATGGTCCTCTTCTGGAGGTCGCTCTCGGGGTCCTTCCTGTCCTTATCGAAGCGGTCGTAGCGGCCGATGACGCTCCAGTTGGCCTTCTCCGTGAAGCGGACCTCGGCGAAGTAGGAGTACCCCTTCATCTTGCGGGCGTCTCCGGCCTCGTAGCCGGGGCCGTCCGAGGCGTACACCGCGTCGCCCTTGGCGTTGCCCTTGCCGGTGTAGTACTGGCCGGTGAGGACGAAATACTTGTGCTCGTAGCTCAGCATAAAGGCGTTCACGTGGAAGTCGGGCAGTTCATCGGGAGGCTCGGGCTCGGTGACGTTGCCCTTGCCGCGGGTGAAGAAGTAGCTGGCCTGAAGGCCGGGCAGGACCTCCGGCAGGGGGCGGAGGGTCAGGCGCCCTTCGATCACCTTGTTGTGGTTCTTCTCGGAAGCGTGGTAGCCGCCGCCGTTGAAGATGCCCAGCTGCCAGGAGCCGTATTTTCCGGCGTAGTGGCCGTTGACCTCTTTCTTGTAGGTCTCGTCCAGTTCGGGGCCGAAGTTGGCGCCGGCCATGACGCCAAAGTCCGCGGAATTGAAGAGGCCGTTGCGCTCCATGAACATGGTGTCCTGCATGCGGTACCGGTTGATGGACTCCTCGAAGTCCAGCCAGGGCATGTGGGTGAGGCCGACCTCCACGTAGGGCTTACCGAAGAAGGCGTTGCCCTTGCCGCTGAACTTGGCGTAGACGTACTTCATCCGGACCTTCACGTCGCCGGTGGAGTCCTGGGTCACGTCGGGGGTGAAGCGGGCCGACAGGTAGGGGGTGATCTTCTTTTCCACGTTCAGGTAACCGCGCTTCACGGTGAACTTGCTGTAGGCCTTGGTCTCGTCGGCGATGCCGGCGTACTGGCTGCCGTTCTGGTAGGAAAGGTACCAGAGGCCGCCGATCTTCAGGTCCTTCAGGGCCGGGGGGATTTGCGGGGCGCTCTTCTTGATCTTGGCGTCCAGCCCTCCCTCGATGGACTCCTTCATCTCCGTCTCCCGGCTGGCCTGGCGGCGGACGTACTCTTCCTGGACCGCCCGGGCCTGCGCCTCGGTGATGACATGGTTCTCCACCAGGATCTTGAGAAGGGGATCCATCTCCTGGGCTCTGAGGGCCCCGGCCGCCAGGAGCCCCACCGCGCAAACCACCGTTTTCACCAGCGTCCTCATGGTTCCTCCTTTCCGAATTTCCCCCGGAGGTCCGCCTCCCCTCCGGAGGGGTCCTGCCTCCAGTGAGGGGCCAGGATGGGGGGGCCTCGTTTCCGGTCCTTCTCGGTTTGTTTTCGAGAGCGAAACGATCGGGGGATCTTCTCGGCGTCTCCGCGGTCCATGGCCCCGCTTCAGGAGTTCGGTGCCCGTCCCACCACGCTTTCGCCATGGGGGGTGGTACACTCCCCTGGAAGCCGGGAGGATGCCATGACCCGAAAAGCCCTGGAAGGAATGGTGGCGGTTCTCTGGACCCTCGCCCTCGCCGCCCAGCCGGTTCCGGCCTCCCCGGAGGCCCTGCTGGTCAAGGCACGGGAGGCCTTTTCCCACCGGAGTTCGGCCGCGCAGGTCCGGGCGGCGGTCCGGCTCTTCGCCGAGGCGGCGGCGGCCGACGGGACCAGCTACGAGGCCCGCTGGGAGGGGGCCCGGGCCTGCTACTACCTGGGAACCTGGGCGGCTCCGGAAATGGGGGAGAAGGAGAAGCTGGCCCTCTTCGAAGACGGCATCGCACGGGCGAAGGCCGCCGTGGCGCTCCGGCCCGACGGGGCCGAGGGGCACTTCTGGCTGGGCGTTCTCTACGGCGTCTTCGGCGAGACCAAGGGGATCTTCAAGTCCCTCTCCCTCGTTCCGGAGATCCAGCGGGAGATGGAGGCGTGCCTCCGCCTCGACCGGACGGTGGAAGGCTACGGCCCCGACCGGCTTCTGGGCCGCCTCTACTTCAAGCTACCGGGGTTCAAGGGCGGCGACAACCGGAAGTCCATCGCCCATCTGAAGGCGGCGGTGGAGGGAGAGCCCCGCCACCCCCTGAGCCGCCTGTACCTCGCCGAGACCCTCAAGGCCGAAGGAGAGCGGGCCGAGGCCCGCGCCCAGCTCGAGGCGGTGCTCCGGATGGAGCCCGACCCCCGCTGGGCCGCCGAGTATCCCGCCATCCGGGCCCAGGCGGAGAGCCTCCTCCGCAAGCTGGGAGGCTGAAGGATTCAGGCCACTCCGGCGGCCTTGCGGCCGGCCCGGACCACGGAACGGTAAATGGCCGCCACCAGCGCGGCCAGGGCGGCCACCCCGGGCCACCCGCCCAGCGGAGGTTCGGGGAAGAGGGCCAGGAAGTCCCCGCCGAGGGCGGGAAAGATCCCCGCCAGGGTGATGGGAACCGCCAGCAGGATCCCCATGAGGGCCTCCCCGGTGATGAGCCCCGAGGCGAGGAGGAGGCCCTTCTTTTCGGAGGCGGCCCGGGCCTTCTCCAGGGCTTCCGAAGAGGCGCCCCTCTCCTTCAGCGCCTCGGTGGCCCTGGAGACGAAGAAGGCGATCAATCCGCCCAGGAAAATGGTGGTGGAGAGGCGGAAGGGAAGGTAGATCCCCACCGCCACCGCCAGGACCGGCGTGCGGAAGGCACTCCCCCGGGCCTTCAGGAAGAGGTCCAGGGAGATGACCGCCACCGCCACCAGGGCTCCCAGGGCCACCATCGTCCAGGGAAGTCCCCCCATGAAGACCCCCTTGGAGACCGAGGCCATGAGGGTCGCCTGGGGGGCGGCCAGCGGATGGGGGTGGGCGGCCATCCACGCCGCGTCGGCGTTCATGGGGACTCCCACGCCGTACTTGAGGTCCAGAAGGTGCAGGACGGGGGCGATGACGAAGGCCGAGGCCAGGACCCCTACGATGAGCATGAACTCCTGTTTCCAGGGTGTGGAGCCCACGATGAAACCGGCCTTCAGGTCCTGGAGGTTGTCCCCGGAGATGGAGGCCGCGCAGCAGACCACCGCCCCGATGAGGATGGCGGCGGCGGGCCCCGACGGGTTGCCCCGGCCCAGGAACAGAAGGAGGACCAGCGAGGCGAAGAGGATGGTGGAGATGGTCACGCCGGAGATGGGGTTGTTGGAGGAGCCGACGAGGCCCGCCATGTACCCCGCCACGGCGGCGAAGAGGAAGCCCGCCACCAGCATGATGACGGCCATCACCAGGCTGACGAGGGTGCTCTGGACCACCAGGCGGTAGACGAAGAAGAGGGGGATCACCGAGAGGACCGACAGGACCAGAACCCAGACCATGGGGATGTCCCGGTCGGTGCGCTCCACCGCCGTGCCCGCCTTCTCCTCCCGGAAGGCGCGGAGGCCGCTCCGGACCCCCGTGAGAAGCTGGGAGCGCATCTGGATCAGGGCCCAGAAGCCGCCGACGCACATGGCCCCCACGCCCAGGAAGCGGATCTGCTCCTTCCAGAGGAGGGTGGCCGCCTCCACCGCCGTGGGGGCCTCGGGAAGGCCGTGGAGGGCCGAATAGAGCGGTATGGCGATCCACCAGGAGAGGGCGCCCCCGAGGAAGACCAGCACGGCGATACGGAGGCCCACGATGAAGCCGACGCCCAGGAGGGCGGCGGAGAGGTCCATCCCCAGGTACGCCGCCGAGCCGCCCACCCTGCCGCCCAGCTCCAGCGCCGAGGCCCAGAGCTTCAGCCCGGCGTCCTGGCAGAACTTCAAAAGGCCTCCGGTGAGGCCCGCCGCCACGATGGCTCCCAGGTTTCCCTTCTCCCCCCCCTGGCCCGCCTTGAGGACCTCTCCGGTGGCGATGCCTTCGGGGAACTTGATCTCGTTCCGGGCCTGCACCACCAGCGCCCTCCGCAGGGGGACGGAGAAGAGGACGCCGATGGTGCCGCCCAGGGCGCAGATGGCCACCGTCTGCACGTAGTCGTACCGGGACCAGAAGCCGAGGATGACCAGGCCGGGGATGGTGAAGACGGCGGCGGCGGCCACCGCCTCCCCCGCCGAGGCGGCCGTCTGGACGATGTTGTTCTCCAGGATGTTGGACCGGCGGAAGAAGGAGAAGAGGGTCATGGAGATGACCGCCGCCGGGATGGAGGCCGAGACGGTCATGCCGGCGAAGAGCCCGAGGTAGGCGTTGGCGGCGGCCAGCACCACCGCCAGGACCACGCCGAGGATCAGGGCCTTCACCGTGATCTCGGGGAGGCTCCGGGAGGAGGGAACGACGGGCTCGAAGGGGTCATCGGGACGGGGCTGACCGGCCATCGCTCACCCCCTCTTCCAGAATTTCCACCAAGAACGGTGCTTCTCCTTGGGCAGGAGCGGCTCCTTGGGGAGCTCCTTCTTCTCCCGCCGGGAGGCGGCCCTGTCCAGGGAGTGGAGGCCCTTCTCGGCGTCCTTGGCGAGCCGGGTGCCGGGTACCGTCTCCAGGACGCGCTGGTAGTAGAGGGCCGCCTCGGAGGTCTGGCCGTCCGCCGCCAGCGCCCTCCCCAGGCGGTAGTAGACGAGGGGAAGGTTCCAGTAGGAGGGGTACTTCTCCACCACCCCCCGGTACCGGGCCACCGCCCCCTTGGGGTGGCCGTTCTTCAGGTAGAAGTCGCCCACCTTGATCTCGTGGGCCGCCAGCAGGTTGTCGATGACGGTCAGCTTCTCCCGTGCCTGGTCCACGTAGGCGCTCTTGGGGTAGTTGTCCACCAGCGCCTGGAAGGAGTCCCGGGCGCTGTGGGCGGAGGACATGTCCCGGTCGGGGGTCTCCACCGATTCCAGGTAGGCCATGCCGATCCGGAACTGGCAGTAGGGCGCCTCGGGGTGGGTGGGGTGAAAGGCCAGAAAGGCCTGGTAGCGGGAGATGGCCTCGGCGTAGGCGTCCAGGGTGTGCTCGGCCATGTAGGCGTCGGCGGTGGCGATCTCCGCCTTCTCCTTGTACTCCCCGGCGTCCTCTCGGAGCGTGATCTGGTCGAAGTACCGCCTCGCCGAGGCGGGACGTTTCTTCTGGAGGGCGTGCTGGCCCTTCTCGTACAGGACCGACACGGGAACCAGTTCCCGGGGGGCCTTCTCCTTGGGACGGCGGTGGTGGCAGCCCCCGGAGAGCAGGACGGCACCCAGAGCGACGACGGCCAGCAGGTTACGGCTATTCACGGCCTCCTCCTATGAGGTCCAGCAGTTCCCGGGGCAGGCGGCGGGGCCGTCCGTCCAGGCCCGTGGCCACGTGCTCGGTCCGGCCCCGGCAGAGAAGGGTCTCCTCGCCGGCCCGCCTCAGTTCGTAGACGAAGGCGAAGCGGAGGGGTCCCGCCTTTTCGAGGCGTGCCTCCACCACCACCTCGTCGTCGTACCGGGCGGGGGCGAGGTACTCCGCCTCCGCCCGGAGGACCGGCATCCGGAATCCCTTCTCTTCCAGGAGCCGGTACGGCATCCCCCGCGCCCGCAGGTACTCGGTCCTTCCCACCTCCAGCCAGGCGAAGTAGGCGGCGTGGTGGACCACACCCATCTGGTCGGTCTCGGCGTACCGGGCGCGGAGGAGGGTCCTATGGGAGCGCAACGAGGGCCTCCCGAAGTTCCCGGGCCGCCCGCCGGGCGTCGGCGGCGCCGAAGACGGCCGAACCGGCGACGAACCAGTCGGCTCCGGCCTCCACGAGGGCCGGCAGGGTCTCCCCACAAACCCCCCCGTCCACCTCGATGGCGAAAGAGAGCCCCCGCGCTTCCCGCATTTCTTTGAGGTGCCGGATCTTGTCCAGGGCCAGGGGAAGGAAGCGCTGGCCGCCGAAGCCCGGGTTGACGCTCATGACGAGAACGAAGTCAATTTCCGGAAGGATCACCGAGAGCGACTCCACCGGCGTGGCGGGGTTGAGGGCCACCCCCGGCGCCATCCCCGCCTCGCGGATGGTCTGCAGGGTCCGGTGGAGGTGGGGACAGGTCTCCTGGTGGACCGAGACCAGGTCCGCCCCCGCCGCCGCAAAGGCGGCGAGAAGGCGCTCGGGGGCCTCGATCATCAGGTGGCAGTCCAGGGGGAGGGAGGTGGTCCTTCGCAGGGCGGCGACCACGGGGGGACCGATGGTGAGGTTGGGAACGAAGTGGCCGTCCATGACGTCCACGTGCAGGAGCCCCGCTTCGCTCTCCACGGCGGCGATGGCGGCGCCGAGGGCGGCGAAGTCGGCGGAGAGGAGGCTGGGGGCGAGGTGTCGCCCCGGAGGCGGTGTCTTCATGGGCGCTCCACCACGAGCTGGACGGTGTCCCGGCGGGAGAGTGGGTAGCCTGGCCTGGGCTCCTGTCCCACCACGCGGCCTTCGGAGGAGCCCTGGCCGGGAGTGGTCCCCACCGAGGCCAGAATTCCGTACTCGTTGAGAAGGGTGGCCGCCTGCCCCGGGGCCAGGCCGCGGAGGTCCGGCGCGATGAAGAGGGGCGATTCCCCTCCCAGGCTGACGAGGAGGTCCGCCCCCGAATCCCGGGGCACCCGGGCGCCGGGCGGCGGATACTGGGCCAGGACGGTGGAGGGGGCGGCCGCCTCCGGAAGGTAGGAGACCGAGCCGGTCCGGAGGCCCGCCTGCTGGGCCTGGAGTTGGGCGGTCTCCAAGCGGAGGCCCACCAGGGTCGGGGCCTCCACCAGGTCCACCCCCCGGCTGACCACCACCGAGAGGGTCATCCCTTTCCGCACGGAGGTTCCCGGCGGCGGCGACTGGTCCACCACCCGTCCCTTCTCCAGGCGGGCGTCGTACCGCTCGTCCTTCACGAGGAACGAGAGGCCGGCCCGCTGGGCTTCCCAGGCGGCCTGGTCGGCGGTGAGTCCCCTCACGGAGGGGACCAGCGTCCCGGGGCGGAGGAGGGAGAAGCGCAGGAGGAGCATGAGGCCCCCCGCCACCCCGGCGCCGAAGAGAGCCGCGTACAGGAAGAACCTGAGGATCCGCAAGAGGACCTCCGAACGGGGCGAGTGTACCACGAGGGCGGGCCCTCCGGCACCGCGGGACATGCCTGTTCAAGAAAAACTGCCCGGGGGTCTTTTTGCTTTTCACTTCTTCGGCCCCCGTCGGGACGTTGCCCGAGGCGGGCGCCGTCCGGCCCTTTTCCCGCGGGGCGGCCTTGGCTATACTCCCCGGGGAGACGGACGATGTGGTTCCGCCAGAAGAAGAAACCGGAGACCCAGGAGGGAGAGGCGCGCTCCGTGCGCGTTCCCGCGGGGCTCTGGTCCAAGTGCGAGAACTGCGGCCAGATCCTCTTCGCCCAGGCGGTGGCCGACAACTTCGACGTCTGCCCCAAGTGCGACCACCATTTCCGCATCTCCGCCCCCCGCCGCCTGCAGCTCCTCCTGGACGAGGGCCGGTGGGAAGAGATGGACGCTTCCGTAGGGCCGGTGGATGCCCTCTCCTTCAAGGACCTGAAGAAGTACACCGAGCGGATCGCGCAGTACCAGAAGGCGGTGGGGGTCAAGGACGCCGTCCTGAACGCCCGGGGCCGGCTGGGCGGCGTGCCCGTCATCGTCTCCTGCATGGAGTACGCCTTCATGGGGGGCTCCATGGGGAGTGTCGTGGGCGAGAAGATCACAAGGGCGGCCGAACGGGCCGCCGCAGAGCGCTCCCCCCTCATCGTGGTCTCCTGCTCCGGGGGGGCGCGCATGCAGGAGTCGGTCCTCTCCCTGATGCAGATGGGCAAGGTCTCCGCCGCCCTGGCGCGCCTCCACGAGGCCGGTGTGCCGTACCTCTCGGTGATGACCGACCCCACCACGGGGGGCGTCACCGCCTCCTTCGCCATGCTCGGCGACGTCAACATCGCCGAACCGAAGGCCCTCATCGGGTTTGCCGGTCCGCGGGTCATCGAGCAGACCATCCGCCAGAAACTGCCCCCCGGCTTCCAGCGATCGGAGTTTCTGCTGGAAAAGGGTTTCCTGGACCTGGTGGTTCACCGCAGCCGTCTTCGGGAGACGCTGATCCGGCTCGTCACCCTCCTCACGGGGGCTCCTTCTCCCCCATGACCTACGAAGAGGCCGCGGAATACCTCCAGCGGCTCATCCGCTTCGGCATCAAGACCGGCCTCGACCACACCCGCCTTTTGGCGGGGCGCCTCGGGAACCCCGAAGGGGCCCACCCCAACGTGATCATCGGCGGCACCAACGGAAAGGGATCCACGTCGGCCTTTCTGGAGGCCATCCTCCGCTTCTCCGGCTACCGGACCGGCCTCTACACCTCCCCCCACCTGGTGGAGGTCCGGGAGCGGATCCGGGTGGGGGAGGAAGCCATTTCCCGGGAGGCCCTGGCCCTTTCCCTGGACGCGGTGCGGGAGGCGGCGGAGGGGGCCCTGCGGGAAGGGGCCGTGGAGGAGGAGCCGACCTACTTCGAGGCGCTGACCCTGGCGGCCTTCCACCGCTTCCGGGAGGAGGGGGTGGAGGTGGCCGTCCTGGAAGTGGGGCTCGGCGGGGGAAAGGACTGCACCAACGCCGCCCCCGCCGTCCTTACGGCCGTCACCAACGTGGCCAAGGACCACGAGGAGTACCTGGGCCCGGGCCTGCTCCGCATCGCCCGGGAAAAGGCCGGAATCTTCCGGGCGGGGGCCTCCGCCCTCACCGGGGAGCGTTCCACCTGGGCGCTCCGGGTCATGCGCCAGGAGGCGGCCCGGCGGGGGGCCCGGCTCGTCCTGCCCGACTGGGAGGTTGGCCGGGAGCGGGAGGGCTGGCGATTCCGCTGGCGGGGGAAAGAGTGGGCCTTGCCCCGCCCGTCGCTGGCGGGGGACCACCAGGTGGACAACGCCGCCCTGGCCGTCCGGTGCGCCTTCGAGCTGCGGGAGAGGGGGTTCAGGGTTCCCGACGAAGCCCTTTGTCGCGGCGTCGGGGAAGCCCGGTGGCCGGGCCGGCTGGAAAAGGCCGCCGAGCTCCCGGACCTTTACCTGGACGGAGCCCACAACCCCGCCGGGTGCGCCGTCCTGGCCCGGTTCGTCGCCGGCCTTCCCCACCGGAAAAAGGCCCTCGTCTTCACCGCCCTGAGGGACAAGCCCGTGGCGGAGATGGCGGCGAACCTCTTCGGCGCCTTCGGGAAGGTCTTCTTCACCGAGGTCCCCATGGCCCGGGGGGAGAAGACGGGAAACCTCCGCCGCCTCGCCCGTTGGGACGGGGAAGCGGCGGAGGAGCCCGAGCCCGCGGCGGCCCTCAGGGCCGCCGCGGAGTGGTCGGGGCGGGAGGGCGTGGTCGTGGCGGCGGGGAGCCTCTACCTCATCGGCTACCTCAAGGGCCTTTTCGATTCTCGGAGCCTGGGGACTTGGGGGAGCGGCCTGTAGGGAGGCCGTTCTCCAGAAGGTGCTCACGCAGCAGGGACCGGAAGAGGGGTGGCTCCTCCACGACGACCCCTTCCCGCGGGCAGAGGGCCAGAAAGTTCCGAACCTCCTCCAGGTTGTCGGTCCGGAAGCGGTAGGCCGTCCACCCCGCAAGGGTTTCCCTCTCCTGGTCCTCGCAGATCCGGAGGTCCAGGGCCCACGGCAGGCGGCTGGAGAAGCGAATCCCCACCCCGAAGGCCCGCCCCGGCTCGACCCACCCCCCCCGGAGCCGCACCGCCGGCTCCCCCGCCGGAAGGGCGAAGAAGTCGGCCCGCGGTCGGACCTCCCTGAGGAGGGCCAGGGGGTAGTTGGCGGGGTGGCACCCGGCGGGGTTCCACCCGAAGAGGGTCCACTCCCCCCGGAAACGGGAGAGGAAGTGGGGATGGAAGGGTTCCCAGCCCGCTCCTTCCAGCCGCTGCAGGTCCACCGCCCGGCGCTCCACCAGGGCTTCGTGAAGGGTCTCCAGAAGCCGCCGCAGGGAGTCGGAGCGGAGCGGCCTGGGAGGCGACGGCGTCCTGCCGGTCAGGGCGCCCGGCTCCTGCAGCGGCGGGACCCAGTGGGCGTAGCGGTACCCGTGGCCCCGCTGGTGGAAGACCGGGAGGTGGAGGACCTCCTTCATGTGGACCAGATCCCGGCACACCGTGCGCAGGGTAACGCCGAGGCGCTCCGCCAGTCCTTCCAGGGTGTTGGGTTCGTTGGCGCGCAAGATTCCGTCCAGGATGAGAATTCGGCGCTGGACGTTGGCGAATCGCGGCGGCGCCATGGGTTTCCATCCCCCTCTGGGCCCGTTCCGGCAGCAAGGCACGTGCCAGAGCCCCCAAAAGCCTAACCCATTCATTCTGAAAAAGAAACCACCGGAGCCTTGGAAAAAGAAGGTTCCCTTGCCGTCCGAAAAGGGAAAAGGAGCTTTACGTCTTCTCCGGCGGCGAGCCCGGCCGGAAGTCCGCCGCCTTGAGGCCAAGGATCCGGAGGTGGCGGGAGAGGGCCTGGCGGGTGATGCCCAGGGCCTCCGCCGCCTGTCCCACCCTTCCCCCCGCCTCCCGCATGGCCCTTTTCACCGCCTGCTCCACGGCCGCTTGGCGGCTCCGGGCCAAGGGAGGAGAAAGGGAAGGCCCGGAGGGTGCGGCCTGGCGGACGGCCTCCGAGAGGTGGACGCTCTGGATGGGGCCACCGGGGTCGGCCTGGAAGTAGGCCCGCTTGATCTCCATCTTCAGCTCCCGCACGTTTCCCGGCCACCGGTAGGCCACCAGCCGCCGGAAGGCCTCGGTGGAGATCCCCGAGATCCCCTTCCCCAGTTCAGCCTCCAGCTCCTCCAGAAAGAGACGGGAGAGGACGGGGATGTCGGCGGTCCTCTCCCGGAGGGGCGGGACCCGGACCTCCACTCCCTTGAGCCGGTAGAGGAGATCCTCCCGAAAGGTCCCCCGCGCCACCGCCTCGGCGAGGTCCCGGTGGGTGGCGGAGACGATGCGGACGGAGAGGGGGATTGGCCGCCGCCCCCCCACCGGCCAGATGGCCCCCTCTTCCAAAACCCGGAGGAGCTTGGCCTGGAAGGCCAGGGGGATTTCGGCCACCTCGTCGAGGAAGAGGGTTCCCCCCCGGGCCGCCAGGAACCTTCCCGGCCGTCCGGCCACCCCCGTGGCCGTGGCCTCCTCGATGCCGAAGAGCTCGCTCTCGAAGAGCTCCGCCGGAAGGGCGGAGCAGTGGACCGGCTCGAAGGGCCCCAGCGAATGGCGGGAGGCGGCATGGACGGCCCGGGCCAGGACCTCCTTCCCCACACCGGTCTCGCCGGTGATGAGGATGGGAAGGTCGCTGTCCAGGAGCCGCTCCACCTGCTCCCAGGCGCCGGTGAGGCCCAGGACCGGCGGCCGAGGCGGAGCCCCTGAAGTAAAGGGAGGGGGGGCGTTTCTCCGGGAGGGGAGTCCCTCCGCCAGGTCCAGGATCCGGAGGAGGGCCTTGAGAAGGGACCTGCCTCCGGCCCGGGGGGCCCCCGCCCACCGGGCCGTCCACCGTCCCGCCCTGCCCTCCAAGGACTCCCTCCCCGACGCCGGGGCGGCGTCCCGGGTGAAGGGCCAGAGGCACCGCTCGCCCAGGGCCGTCTCCAGGGTGATCTCCAGATCCTCCACGCCGAGGGTGGCGGCCCACCGCCGGCCCCAGTCGGGGGCCGACGCCAGGGCGTCGAGGGCCTCGTCCAGTCTCTCCAGGGGAACCGTTTCCCGGAGGGGCACCTCCGATTCGGCGGGAAGCTCCTTCCCCTCCAATGTGACGGGAAAGCGGACCAGGCAACCGGTGGCGTCCCGCCAATCCAGGGTGGCGTCGCGCTGGACGAAGAGCCAGGCCCGGCCCACCGCCACGGCGTCGCCCTCGGCGAGGAGGGCCTCCTTCACCGGCTGGTCCCCGAGGAAGAGCCCCAGGCTGGAGCCCAGGTCCCGGATCCACAGCCCCTCGCCCGAGGCGGCCGGTTCCACCGAGCAGTGACGGCGGCTGACGCCGGGGGCCTGGACGATCACGTCGCAATCGGGGCTTCGTCCCACCAGGAGGGGCTTGGCCACCGGAACCCGGATGGAACGGCCACCAAATTGGACGCGAAGGACCCACATGGAAAACCCCCCGCCATTGTAGCACCGGGGCGGGTCTAGCGGTCCGAAAGAACGTTTTCGTAGTGGCGGATCTGCGCCTCCCCCCCGCCGGGGGGGAAGAGGACGGCCACCACGTCCCCCCGGAGACGGGAGAGGGAGAAGCCGTTGCGGCGGGCGAAGACGCGCCCGGCCTTCAGCACCCGCCGGGTCTTCCGGAGGTCCACCGCCGCTTCGGGAGGGCCGAATCGGGCGCCGGTTCGCGCCTTCACCTCCACCACGATGAGGAGGTCTCCCCGAAGGGCCATCAGGTCCGCCTCCCCGCCGCGGACCCGGAAGTTTCGCGCCAGGATGCGGTATCCGAGCCCTTCCAGGTACCGTGCCGCCGCCGCTTCCCCCCTCCGAGCCACGTCGGACGGGTCAGAGAGGCCCAGGCGGCCAAGGAGGGCTTCCAGGAGGCCTCCCACCGCCGCCTCCCTCAGGGGGATCGAGGGCCGGCCGGCGGAGGTCCCGGCTCCGCCCCCCGGGAGACGATCTCCTCGAGCAACTCGCGCCTCAACAGGAGAAAGCGGGCCCGCTGGCGGGGCGTCAGGGCCAAGAGGAGGCGTTCCTCCTCGGTCTTGAGGGCCTGTTCCAGGCGGGCCTGTTCCGCCTGGATGCTCTTGACGTCCGCGATCAGCACGTCGTCGGGCGTGGAGGGATCGTCCAGGTGGGCCCGAACGCCATCGAGGAGGGGACGGAGGGCCTCCCGATGGGCCGTCCGCGCCTCGTCGAGGGCCTTCAAGGCGTCCATCACCTTCAGGGTCTGGGCATCGCTGAGGGAGAGGGCCTCCCGCATCCGCTGGACCACGTACAGCCGGGCCACCTCCCGGCGCTCCCGCCGGGGAGCGGCGGCCCCGGGACCCCTTCCGAAGCGCCCCTGCTGCGCCGAAACCGGCAGGAGCAGCCCCGCCGCCAGGATCGCCGTTCCAAGAATCCTTCGAAGGTCAGCCATGGGAACCTCCGCCGCCGGCTTCCCCGGCTCCGCTCGCCCCATCCGCCTCCTCCGCCGACTGGACCTCCGCCGCCAGAGACTCGGCCCCGTCCAGAAGGGCCAGGGTGCCGTTGTCCCGGTCCACGTCCCACAGGAGGGCCACCTCCGCCACCCCGCCCACCTGGGGGGGAGGCGAGGGAGGGAGGAGCCCCAAGCCGGCGCCCAGCCCCACGCAGGCGAGAAGGAGGGCCGCCAGCATGCCCCACCGGCTCCGAGCCCCCTCGCCGACCGCCGGACGAAGGCCTTGGCGGGCCCGGCCAAAGGTCCTCTCGGTCCAGAGGTCGTCCCGGCCGGCGGGGGGAGCGGCCTTCCGCAGCTCTTCCTCCAGCCGGCGGAGGTCCTCCCACTCCTGCCGGCAGGAGGGGCAACGGGCGACGTGGTCCCTCGCCTCCTTATCCCCGCCGTCTCCGAGGGCACGGGTCAGCCACGCTTCATGGGTCACGGCCTTCCTCCAGCCTTCTCCGGAGGTTCCGGAGGGCGAAAAAGTAGTGGGCCTTGGCCGTTCCTTCGGCGAGGCCCAGGACGGCGGCGATCTCCCTGAAGGAGAGGTCCTCCCAGGTCCGCAGGGCCACCACGGCCCTCTGCTGGGGCGGCAGGCCCGCGAGGAGGCGGCGGAGTTGGACGCTCCGCTCCTCCTGCAGCAAGGAAGCCTGGGGCGAGGGTTCCCCCGAGGGCCGGTCGGGCACCTCCCCGCTCTCCTCCCGGCGGGCGGAGGCGGAGGCGAGGTGGTTGAGGGCGAGGTTGTGGCCGATCCGGAAGAGGAAACTCCGCACGGAACAGTCGCCGCGGAAGGCCCGGAGGCCCTGGGCGAGTCGAAGAAAGGCCTCCTGGGCCAGGTCCTCGGCCTCGGCGGGGGAGCGCACCACCGTCTCCAGGTACCGCCGGAGGGAAGGCCCCGCCTCCCGGACGAAGTTCCGGAAGGCTTCCTCGTCTCCCCGCTGCAAGGGTTCCCGCCATGGGTCCCGCTCCTCGGCCATCCGCCGCTCCGTGGAGAGGGACCATTTTGCACCCGGGAAGGTTTAGGGAGGAAGTCGGCCACAGCCGGTGTGTCCTATCGGTCACAGGCGAAGCCTCCCGCTCCTGATTTTTCAGGGGGTGGCTCGTGGCACAGGCTTTGCTAAAATCCTGCGGCCGGGAGGTGCGCGTGTACTACCAGAGGACCCTCAAGCAGGCGCTCGGATGCAGCGGAATCGGGCTGCACTCCGGAAAGAAGGTGACCCTTCGCCTGCTCCCGGCCCCGGAGGACACGGGGATCGTCTTTCGAAGGATGGACGAGGGGGGCCTGGAGATCCCCGCCCACATCTCCTACCTCCAGCGGGTGGACTTCGCCACCACGCTGGGAGCCTCCGGTCTCCTGATCAAGACCGTCGAGCACCTCCTGGGGGCCTTCTACGGGATGGGAGTGGACAACGCGGTGGTGGAGATCGACGCCGCCGAGATCCCCATCATGGACGGCTCCGCCGCCCCCTTCGTCTACCTCATCCGGGAGGCGGGGACGGTCAACCAGGCCAAGGCCCGCCGGTACTACCGGGTTCTGCGCCCCCTGGAGGTCCAGGAGGCCGATCGGTGGATCCGCATCGTCCCCGACGAGAACCTCCGCGTCTCCTACACCATCGCCTTCCGCCACCCCCTCCTGAACCACCAGACCCTCACCCTCCCCATCCGGCCCGCCACCTTCGAAGACCAGGTGGCGCCCGCACGGACCTTCGGCTTCATGAAGGACGTGGAAATGCTCCGAGTGAAGGGGTTGGCCCTGGGCGGATCGGTGGACAACGCGGTGGTCCTGGGCGAGAGCCGTCCCCTCAACGCCCACCTCCGCTTCCTCAACGAGTTCGTCCGCCACAAGATCCTGGATGTCCTGGGGGACCTCTCCCTCTGCGGGTTCCCCATCAAGGGCCACGTGATGGTCCACAAGGGCGGCCACCGGATGCACACCGAGATGGCGAAGCTTCTCCACGCTTCCCGGGGGATGCACGCCCAGGAGTCCCTGGACGAGGTCACCCCGCCCTCCCGGGTGGCTCCGCCCTTCGCCTGACCTCCTACTCAACTTCCTTCCTCCAACCCTCGAGGGCCCTCGGGCCCTCCCTTTTTTTGTGGAGGAAGGGTCAGGGCCCGGCTTCGGTCCAGCCGCAGTTCTTGTCGGGGCAGGCTTTCCGGGTCTCGCCGCCGCGGCGCCGCTCCACGAGCCATTTGGAACCGCAGGCGGGACAGGGGCCGGGGATGGGCTTGTCGAAGGAGAGGAAGTCGCACTCCGGATAGCCGGTGCAACCGTAGAAGGCCTTGCGGCCCTTGCCAAAACGCCGGGCGAGGGGCTTGCCGCACTTGGGGCAGGGCACCGCCGCCCCTTCCCGCTGGATGAAGCGGCAGGCGGGGTAGTTGGAACAGGCGACGAAGGGGCCGTACCTCCCCTGCTTCCGCACCAGGGGAGAGCCGCACTGGGGACAGGTCTCGGCGAGGACCTCGTCCTTGGCCACCACCACCGCTCCCGACCGGTCCCGCCGTAGCTTGAGGGTGGTCTTGCACTCGGGGTACCGGCTACAGGCCAGGAAGGGACCGAAGCGACCCGTCCGGACGGCCATGGAGGAGCCACAGGCGGGGCAGGTCCGCGCCTCCTCGGGGACGGCGACCGCCCGGTCCTCCGGAAGGGGACGGGTGCTCTTGCAGTCGGGGTACCCGCTGCAGGCCAGGAACCGGCCGAAGCGGCCCATCTTGAGGACCATGGGCTTTCCGCAGACCTCGCAGACCTCGTCCGTCGGCTGGCCCTCCCGGCGTAGGTCCACCATCCCCGCCTGGGCGGCCTTCAACTCCTTCTCGAAGCCCTTCCAGAAGGAGCGGAGGAGCGACAGCCGATCCTCCTTGCCCTGCTCCACCCGGTCCAATTCCTCCTCCATGCGGGCGGTGTAGCCCACGTCGAAGAGGGCGGGGAAGTGCTGGACCAAGATGCCGCTCACCAGACGGCCCAGTTCGGTGGGCCAGAGGAAGGCCTTCTCCTTGACCACGTACTCCCGGTCCTGAATGGTGGAGATGATGGCGGCGTAGGTGGAGGGGCGGCCGATCCCGTTCTCTTCCAGGGCCTTCACCAGGGAGGCCTCGGTGTACCGAGGGGGCGGCTCGGTGAACTTCTGCTCCGGGCGGATCTCCAGCGGGGTCAGAACCTCACCCTCCGAAAGGACCGGCAGGGCCCCCCGCTCCTCCTCCTCCTCGACTTCGTACACCGCGAGGAAGCCCTGGAAGCGGCAGACGGCGCCGCTGGCGGAAAAGCGGGCGGGCCCGCAGTCCACGGCGACCTTGGTGGCGTCGAAGAGGGCGTCGCTCATCTGGCTGGCGACGAAGCGCCGCCAGATGAGCCGGTAGAGGGCGTACTCGTCCCGTCCCAGGAAGGGCTTGACCGCCTCCGGCGTCCGGGTGACGTCGGTGGGACGGATGGCTTCGTGGGCGTCCTGGGCCGCCTTGGCGGGGGCGAAGAGCCTGGGCTTGGGCGGGAGGTGCCCCTCGCCGAAGGCCTCCTGGATGTACCGTCGGGCCGCCTCCACCGCCTGGGGGGAGAGGCGGGTGGAGTCGGTGCGCATGTAGGTGATGAGCCCCACCGTCTCCCCGTCCTTCAAGTCCACCCCCTCGTAGAGGCGCTGGGCCACCGACATGGTCTTCTTCACCGGGAACTTGAGGAGGCGGGCGGCCTCCTGCTGAAGCTTGCTGGTGATGAACGGAGGGGGCGGAGAGCGCTTCTGGACCTTCTTCTCCACCGCCGCCACGGTCCAGGGCGGGGCGGAGGGGCCGCGCGAGCCGGCCTCCAGCACCACGGTGCCTTCTTCGGGGCTCCAGGGCCGGCCCAGGAGGGCGGCGAGGACCCGGGCGGCCTCGCCGGCGTTCTGCAGGTCGGCCTTCTTTCCCTCCCACTGGGTCAACCGGGCCTCGAAGGGGCTGCCCTTCCCGCCCTGGAGCCGGGCGGTGACCGTCCAGTACTCCTGGGGACGGAAGGCCTCGATCTCCTCCTCGCGCTCGCAGACCATCCGCAGGGCCACCGTCTGGACCCGGCCGGCGGAGAGGCCTTTCTTCACCTTCTCCCACAGGAGCGGGGAGATGCGGTACCCTACCAGGCGGTCGATGACCCGCCTGGCGATCTGGGCGTTGACCTTCCGGGGGTCCACCTCCCGGGGCGATTCCAGAGCCTCCTTCACGGCCTCCTTGGTGATCTCGTGGAAGAGGATCCGCTGGACCTTCTTCTCCTGGTCCTTGAGGATCTCCTGGAGGTGGTAGCAGATGGCTTCCCCCTCCCGGTCGGGGTCCGCCGCGAGGAGGACCGACGAGGCCTTCGAGGCCGCCGCCCGGATCTCCTGGACCACCGCCTTCTTCTTGGGAAGGAGGACGAAGGTGGGCCGGAAGTCCTTCTCCACGTCCACCGCCAGCTTGTTCGGGGGCAGGTCCCGCACGTGGCCCATGGAGGCCTTCACCACGTAGCCCTTCCCCAGGTACTTCTGGATGGACCGGGCCTTGGCGGGGGATTCGACGATCAGCAGGGTGTTGGCCATCCGGTGCGCTCCGTAGGCGTGCGCTTGGCGGCGTAGCGCATGCCGGGCAATTCTACACAGTACCCCCCCATTTGCAACTCGAGGAGCCTAGGAAGGAGGTCGCCGGGGGAGAGGCCCGAGGCGGCGCAGAGCTCGTCCACCGTCGAGGGGCTGTCGGGGCGGAGGAGGGCCAGGACCTCCCGGGCCTCCGGGGAGAGTTCGGGCCCGAGGGAATAGTCCCGGCCGGAAGATGTTTCACGTTTCAAAAGGTTTCGGGCCTCCTCGGGAAGTTCCTCGAGGATGTCCGAAACCTGCAGAACCAGCTTAGCACCCTTCTGAATTAGCAGATTGGGGCCGATCCCCGTTCGGGACGTCAGGTTGTGGGGGACGGCGAAGACCTCCCGTCCCGTTTCAAGCGCGAAACGTGCCGTGACCAGGGAGCCCGACCGTTCGGTGGCCTCCACCACCAAGACCCCGAAGGCCAGTCCGGCGATAATCCGGTTCCGCTGGGGGAAGTTCCGGGGCAGGGGCGGGGTTCCCGGTGGGAATTCGGTGAGGACGAGCCCTCGGGCCTCGAGGATGGCCCCGAGGAGCGGTTCGTTCTCCGGGGGATAGCAGAGGTCCAATCCGGTCCCCAGAACCGCCGCCGCCCGGCCCGGAACGGTCAGGGAGCCCTCGTGGGCCGCCGCGTCGATGCCCCGGGCCAGACCGCTCACCACCGTACAGCCCGACCGGGCCAGATCCTCCGCCAGGGAGCGGGCCACGTTCTGGCCGTAGACCGTGGAGAGCCGGGAACCCACCACCGCGACGACGGGAAGGTCCAGGGGGGCGAGGTCGCCGCGGAGGTAGAGGGCCGGGGGCGGATCGGGAAGGTGGCGGAGGCGCTCGGGGTAGTTGGGATCCTCCCAGCAGAGGATACGGTCTCCCCGGGCCTCCAAGGCCCGGTCGGCCGCCTCGGCCGCCTCCCAGTCCAGTCTGGCAAAGGCCTTGCATAGGGAAGGAGGGAGGCCCCGGGGAGGTTCCCCCTCCCGAAGCCTTTCCAGGAGGTCCCGATGGCCGAGAAGGGAAGCCCGAACCGACGTGGGAACGGACCCGAGCCGGCTCAGTGCGCTGTACAGGTATCGGGCCTCCATAAAGCCTCCGACCGAAGGAGGCCAGCCTATACCACACCGCCAGGGTTCCGGGCAACGCCGGGCCCCATCTCCAGAACCGTCCTTTCCCGCCGGCCCTCCGGCGCACTTTCAAGGGGAACCGCCATGGTATCGCGCGCCTACTTCGAGCAGACCGCCCTCGTCCACCTGGACTTCCTGTACGGCCTCGCCCTTAAGATGACGCGGAACGAGGACGACGCCCAGGACCTGGTCCAGGAGACCTTCCTCCGGGCCTACCGCTTCTTCGACAAGTACGAGCCGGGAACCAACTGCAAGGCCTGGCTGTACCGCATCCTCAAGAACACCTTCATCAACAACTACCGCCGGGTGCACCGCCGCCCGCGGGAGGTGGACTTCGACGCCATCGAGGAGATCCACGAGCAGGATCTCACCCCCCAGGGCTCCCCCCACCCCAACCCCGAAGAGAGTCTCCTCAACTCCATCCTGCGGGACGACGTGAGGCGGGCCTTCCTGGACCTGCCCCGGACCTACCGGGAGGCCCTGGCCCTCTCCCTTCTGGGGGGGCTCTCCTACAAGGAGATCGCCGGCGTCGTGGGGTGTCCCATCGGGACGGTCATGTCGAGGATCCACAGGGCCCGCAAGCTGATGCAGAAGCAGCTCGCCGTCCACGGAGCCCCTCCGGCCGCTCCGGACCTCGCCGGCGCGCTGGCCGGCGCCGTCTGATTCCGGAATAGCGCCCCCACCGCCTCCGTTACCCTTCCCGTAAGCCGCGAGGGGCCGTGCGCCCCGTCGGGCGGAAGGGGAGAGGGGTGGACTGCCGAAGAAGCCGCGTTCTCATTCCCCGGTTCCTGGACGGTCGGCTATCGGGGGCCGTCCTGGAGGCCTTTCGGGAGCACCTCGGCACCTGCCTCGTCTGCCGGCGTTCCCTCCAGAACCACCGCCTCCTCCGGGAAGCGGTGGCGAAGGGCGTCGAGGAGTCCCCCCGGGCACCCGAGAGTTTGCGGAGTTCCATCCGTCTCTGCATGGAATGTATGGACCACCCCGGGCGGGTGGCCTGCCCCCGCCTGAGGTTCCGTCCGAGACTTGTCGAACCGCCCGCCGGCGAGTAAAATACCCCGCTGCGGAAAGGAGCGCTGGGTTCATGGTCTCTCTCTCGAAGGTCTTCCGAATTTTTGCCGGACTCTCGGTCCTCCTCGCCCTGGCCCTGCCGGCCGCCGGGGGAAACGCCGTCGGACAGGCGGCGGACAACTTCACCCTGCCGCTGGTGGAGGGGGGGAAGACGGTGAAGCTCTCGGACTTCCGGGGGAAACCGGCGGTGGTGGTCTTCTGGGCCACCTGGTGCCCCCCCTGCCGCCGGGAGATCCCCGACCTGAAGGAACTTCACAAGCAGTATGGCCCCAAGGGCGTGGTCCTCCTGGCGGTGGCCGTGGACTTCCGGGAGAGCCGCGAGGACGTGGCCCGCTTCCGCAAGGACTACGACCTTCCCTACACGGTGCTCTGGGACGCCGACAACACCGTCTCCAGCGCCTACGCCGTGGAGGGGATCCCGACCATCCTCCTCGTGGATCCCCAAGGGGTGATCCGGTACCGCGCCCACGCCCTGGACGACACCTTCCTCGCCCTGCTGAAGAACTACCTCCCCAAGTCCTGAGCCCCTCCGTCCCGGAAGAGCTCGGCCGTCCAGTCCCCCTCCCGGAAGCGGAAGGCCAGCGCGCCCCGGCCTTCCCGGCGGAAGAGGAGGGCCCCCGTGTCCCGGGTGGCGAAGAGGACGGCTCCCGCACGGCGGTACCGGGCCTCCACCGTGGGGGCGGGGTGGCCGAAGCGCTCCCGGGGCCCCACGCTGAAAACCACCCGCGGAGACGAGACGGCGGCGACGAAGGACTCCGAGCTGGAGGTCCGGGAGCCGTGGTGGGGGGCCAGGAGAACGTCCACGGGGCCGGGCCGCCCCCGGCGGAGGAGTTCCTCCTCGGCCCGTGAGGAGATGTCTCCGGTAAAGAGGACCCGAAGGCCGGCCCCCTCCGCCCGGACCACCAGGGAACGGTCGTTCTCGTCGGGGAGGGACGAGACGGCCGGGGGATGCAGGACCGCCAGAAGCCAGGGGCCCGCCCTCGCCCTCTCTCCGGCCGCCAGGGGGACGAGGGCGGCTCCCGCCCGGCGGCACCGGCCGGCGATCCGGGCCGGCAGGCCCCTTCCGGGGGGATCGGCGGCGGGGTAGGCCACGAACCCCACGGGAAGGTCCAGCAGGAGCTCCGGCGCGGCGCCCGCGTGGTCGGCGTCCCAGTGGGTGAGGACCACCCCCGCCAGCCGCTTGACCCCCGCCTCCGCCAGGAAGGGCTCGATGACCGTGCGGGCCGCCAGGGCCCCCGAGGGGGAGGAGGAGCCGGCGTCCACCAGGAGGGCCTCCTCCCCGCCGAGGAGCACCTGGCAGGAGGCCTGCCCCACGTCCAGGACCGCCAGCGACGGAACGGGAGGTCTCCGGAAGGGCTGGGGGGCCGCGAGGGCGCCGGTGACGGCGAAGCCGGCGAGGACCCATCCGGCCCTTCGAAGCCTCCCCCCCCGGGCCAGGAAGAGGAGAGCCAGAAGATGAAGGCCGGTCCAGAAGGGGGAGACCCGCGGGACGAAGAGGGTGGCGGAGGGGAGGGACCCCAGGCGGTCGGGCAGCCAGAGGAAGGCCCGGGCCAAGAAAGAGAGAGCCTCCCGGAGGAGGGGGCCCACCAGGGGGACGAAGGCCAGGCCGGCCAGGTAGGGGAGCCCCAGCGCCAGGATCCCCATCAGGGGAAGGGAGGCTAAGGGGGTGGCGAGCCAGGCCAGGGGAGAGACCCGGTGGAAGAGGGAGACGACGAAGGGGAAGGTCGCCACCTGGGCGCAGAATCCGGCCCAGAGGAGCCGGACCAGCCCCTGGCCGGCTCCCCGGGGAATCCACCGGGCCGGCAGGGCCTCCCAGAAGGCCACGATGCCAAAGGTGGCGGCGAAGGTGAGCTGGAATCCCGCATCGAAGATCCAGGCGGGATCCCATCCCAGCAGGAGGGCGGCGGCGAGGCACCAGGCCCCGAGGGCCCCCTGGGGCCGGGCCAGAAGGCGGGAAAGGAGAAAGAGCCCCGCCATGAAGAGGGCCCGGAGGAGGGAAGGGGAGGAGAGGGCCAGGAGGCCGAAGAGCAGGAGGAGAAGAAGCCCCCCGAGGTCCCGCCGGCGGGGGGAAAGGCCCGCGCCGTGGGCCACGGCGGCGAAGAGCAGAAGGAGAAGCCCCACGTGCTGCCCCGAGAGGGCCACCAGGTGGTAGAGGCCCGAACGGCCCAGGCTCTCCTTCTGGTTGTCGTCCAGCAGACCCCGCTCCCCCAGGAGAACGGCGAGAAGGACGGCGGCGTCCCCGGGCGGCGCCTCCAGGAGCTTTGCCTCCAAGGCCCGGCGGTAGCGGGAGAGGAGGGAGCGGGCCGGTGGGGGCCCCGTGTGGAAGAGGGCGGCGCTCCGTGCCGTGGCGGTGAGGGCGATCTGGCGGCGCAGGAGGCGCTCCTCCCGGTCCCCCTGGCCGGGGTTGGTGGCCCGGCGGGGCCGGCTCAGGAGGAGGCTCCCTTCGAAAGAGGACCCCTCCGGGGGCGGAGGGAGCGGCAGAAAGGCTTCCGCGCGGGCCGAGACGGACCGTTCTTCGCCGTTCCATTCGACCCGGCCGATTTGGAGCACCGCCCGGCACCCGCCGGTCCAGGGTTCGGCCGCAAGGACCGTTCCCCGGGCCCAGGCATAGGCCTTCCCCCCCGCCTCCTCTACCCAGGCGGCCAGCGGCGGAGGAGGGGGAGGAGCCCGGAGCGTTCCCACGGCCAGCCCCAGAAGGGCGGCCAGGACCTCGAGAAGGGGAAGGGAGCGGACCCGGCGGGCGAAGGGCCACAGGACCGGAACCAGGAGGCCCCAGAAGGGAGAGGCCTCCACGAGGACCGACAGGGCGGCGCCCCCCGCGAAGGCGAGCAGCAGGGAGGTCCGGTCGCGCCCCCGCCCCTCCATCCGGCGCCCTCCTGAAAAAAGGCCTCCCCCGGCGGGGGAGGCCTTGTTCCATCCCAAGGCTCCGCGCTACCGGGGCGGCGCCTCCATTGTAGCGATCTTTTTCTTCTGGCCCTGAAGGTAGGAATCGTCGGGATTCTTGGCCAGGGCCTTCTCGATGGCTTCCAGCGCCTCGGCCTTCTTCCCCATCTTGTAGTAGACCTCCGCCAGGGTGTCCAGGATGCCCGGGTCCTCTCCGCTCAAAGCCACGGCCTTCCGGGCCGCCTCGGCGGCCCGCTCGAGCTCCACGCCCTGCTCGGCGCAGTGCCAGGCGTAGTCATTGAGAAAGTCGGGGTCTTCCCCCTTGGTTGGCAGGAGGTCGTGGTAGAGGCCCAGCATGGCGGCGAAGGCCTTCTCCTTTTCCTCGGGGGAGGGGGCCTTCCGGGCCGCCCGGCGGTAGTGGGCCGAAAGGATGGAGAAGGCCTCCTCCGAGAGGTTCTTGTCCGGTCCGGTCACCAGGGTACGAAGAAGGGCCTCCCCCCGGGGCGGGTCTTCGCGGAGAAGGGCCTCCCCTTCGATGAGCCCCAGGGAGGCGAGGAGGGCCGTATCCTCGGCGGGTTTGGCCGCCTCCCGGGTCTTCCGGACCCAGACCAGGGCCTCCCGCCCGTCGCCCCGGCCGAGGTACTTCGCGGCGATCTCCTTGTAGAGGGCGGGGCTGGGGGAGGATGCGGCGCGGGAAAGGAGGTCGTCCAGCGTGTCCACGCCGTAGAGGTAGGCCAGCAGCGTTCGCGTCCACTCGCTCCGGTTGCCGTAGCCCAGGATGCGGTCGATCTCCTTCCCGTCGGGAGACAGGAGGACGGTGGTGGGAATGCCGCGGAGATGGAAGGCTTGGGAGAGCTCCTTGCCTTCCGGGGTGTCGGTGTTGAGGCGAACGAGAACCGCCGCCTGGGAGAGCTTCTCGACCATGGGGGGCGTCAGGACTTCACGGTCCAGTTTTTGGCAGCCCCCTCACCAGTCGGCGTAGAACTTGAGGACCACCACCGTTCCCCGCTGCTTCGCCGCCGCCTTGGCTTCCTCCAGGGTTCCCGGAAACCAGCCCGTGGATCCGGCGAGGAGGGCGAGGGGGGTGGCCAGGATCAACGCGGCCGCGAATCTGCGCATGGGCACCTCCGCAAAGGCGGAAATCTTACCACGGAAGCAGGCTTTCCCCTAGGTCAGCCGCCCCCGCCGGTCCTCTCCGGAGGAGGGGCGGGCAGGCGGAGGCGGAAACCGGCTCCGCCAAGGGAAGAGGGAAAGGCCTCGAGGCTCCCGCCGTGCTCCCGGGCGATCTTCCGGGCCAGGGCGAGACCGAGGCCCGTTCCACCGGCCTTCTGGCTGGAGAAGGGGGTGAAGAGATTCTCCGGGTCGCCGGCGGGGAGCCCAGGGCCGTCGTCCTCCACGGCGACCTCCACGGCCGATGGCGCCCATCGGGCGGAGAGGCGGATACGCCCGGCGGCGCCCCGCTCCCCCAAGGCTTCGGCGGCGTTGCGGAGGAGGTTGCGGATGGCCCGGGAGAGGGCGTCGGGGTCGGCCTCCACCCGGAGGTCCGCCGGCAGGTCCAGTTCGAGGGAGAGGCCGCCGGGGGACGCCTTCAGAAGTTCCGCCTCCCGCTCCAGGAGGGCCCGGAGGTCCACCGACTCCCTCTCCAGGGGTACGGGGCGGGAGTACTCCAGCAGGCCCCGGACGACCTGTTCCACCCGGCCCGCCTCCTCCTTCAGGGACCGGAAGTGGGCATCCTCCTCAAGGCCGGGGTGGTCCTCGGCGAGGAGGCGCAGGTGGGCCAGCAGAGCCCCCAGGGAGTTCCGGACCTCGTGGGCCACCCCGGCGGCCACCTCGCCGAGCCGGCTGAGGGTCTCCTTCTCCCGCAGTTCCTTCCGGAGCTGGACCACCGCCGTCTGGTCCCGGAGAAGGAGCAGGTGCCCCTTCCGCTGGTGCAGGAGGTTGTACAGGGGGATCCCGGCGGCCTGCAGGACCACCCCCGGGGCGCCGGGAAGCTCTTCCCGGAGGCAGAGGGTTCGGGTGGCCCGGGCCTCCTCCAGGACCTCAAGGATCTCCGGTCTCGAGGCGAGGAGGGCCTCCTGGGTGTCTCCCAGCCGGGGGATCTCCGGGAGACCCAACAGGAGGCGGGCCTTCCCGTTGACCCCCCGGAGGCGGCCTTCCTCGTCAAAGCGGAGGTACCCCGCGTCCAGGTTGGCGCTGAGGGCCTCCGCCAGGCTCTCCACCTCCTCCAGCCGGGAGCGCTCCCGGGCGTGGAGTTCCTCCAGCTCGGCGGTACGGCGCCTCAGCTCCTCGATGGTCTTTCGGAAGAGCTCCACGGCGGCTCCGGCGGCGGGGCCTTGGGCCTCCGAGCGCAGGAGGGCGCCGGCGTCCGCCAGGCTCTCCTCCATCTCCCGGTACGTTCCGAGGAGCTGCCGGGCGAACCAGGCCATGAGGAGCAGGAGGGCCGCCAGGGCCGTAAGGAGCAGGGCCAGGGCCGCCGTGTATTTTCGCCGGACCCGTTCCAGGGAGGGAGCCTCAAAGGCCACCACCAGGAGGCGGCCGTCCTCCAGGGAGCCGAGGTAGAGAACCCGCCCCCCCTCAAAGACCACCGCGTCCCGGCCCGGGGGCGGGGCACGGTGGGGGGGCGGCACGAAGCCCGGGTCGGCCCAGAGGACGCGGCTTCCCAGCAGGAAGGCGGCCCCCTTCGGAGTCAGCGCCCGGTCCTTCGGGGGCGCCGCCGGCAACAGGCGGGGGGAGAGGGGCCCGAGGGAAGGATCCGCCGGGAGGGAGGCGGCGCGGACGGCGCACCGCCGGCCCACGGCAAAGGCCTCCCCTTCGGCGTTCCGCCGCTCCCGGCCCAGGTTCCGGGAGAAGGCCACCAGCAGAAAGACCCCGCCGGCGGCCAGCGCGGCGCAGACCAGAAGGAGCGTCCAGGCGGTGGCCGGGCGGAGGTTGGGGCTCCTCACGGCGACCCCGGAAAGAAGGTGCCGAGGTACCACGCCCAGATGGCCGGCCCGAAGAAGAGGGAAATGAGGGCGGCGGCGGAGAGGAAGGTGCCGAAGGGCAGGGGGGTCCGGCGGCCCTTCCCGGTGGCGTAGAGGTAGAGCCCCCCCACCACCGTTCCGGCGAAGGCTCCCAGCAGCAGGGTGAGCACGAGCCCCCTCCAACCCAGGAAGGCCCCGGCCATGGCCAGGAGCTTCACGTCCCCCCAGCCCATGGCCTCGATGCCGAAGAGGGCGTAGGCGCCGATGAGGAGGGCCGGAAGGGCCGCCCCCAGCGCCGCCCCGGCGAGGGAGGCCGGGGGCGAGGTCCAGGGGACGAAGAAGGAGGCCGCGAGCCCCAGAACGATGCCGGGGTAGGTGAGACGGTCGGGGAGGATCTGGTGTTCGAGGTCAATGAGGCCCAGGACGAGCAGGAGGAAGGAGAAGAGCGCGGCGACGGCGGCGGCGGGGGTCGGACCGAAGGCCAGGGACGATGCGGCGAAGAGGAGCGCCGTGGCCCCTTCCACGAGCGGATAGCGGGGCGAGATGGGGGCCCGGCAGAAGGCGCAGCGTCCCCCGAGGGCCAGGTAGGAAAGGAGGGGGACGTTGTGGTACCACCGGAGGGGCGTTCCGCAGGCGGGGCAGTGGGAGGCGGGCAAGACCACCGACTGGCGGCGGGGCAGGCGGTGGATGAGGACGTTCCCGAAGGAACCCCACACCAGGCCGAAGAGAAAGGCCACCACCGCCGTCACCGTCACCATTGGCCGTACTCGCCCTTGTAGTGGAAAGGCTTGGAACAGGAGACCTTTCCCGTGGCGGGGTCGTAGAGGTACGGGTCGCCGTCGGGGTCGGCGGGAAGGGCCTGGAGGTACCCCGCCCGCACCAGGTCCAGCAGTCGGGGCGGAAAGGCGCCCCGCTCCTGCCGGTACCGGGCCACCGCCCCCTCGAGGGCCTTGAGGTCGATCTTGATGTGGAGGTCGAAGAGATTCCGTTCGGCGGCCATGCGGTAGAAGCGCCCGCGGAAGGAGTCGTCGCCCTCGAACTGGTCCCGGATGCGGAGCCAGAAGGCCCGCGAGGCCTCGTAGTCTCCCCGGTACTTGTAGGCGTTGGCCAGCATGTCCTGGACCAGCGTCTCGCCGGGGTTCCGGTCGTGGGCGATCTGGAAGTACCGCGCCGCGCGGTCGTAGTCCCGGGCCTGGAAGAAGGCGTAGGTCCCGGCGTCCCAGGCCAGGAGCCAGTTCTGGGGGTTGGCGGAGAGTCCCTTGTCCGCCAGCCGGTAGAGATCCTTCCACGCCTGATCCAGGGAGAGGAAGAGGAAGCCGAAGATGTAGGCCTCGTAGAAGCGGGGGTCGAGGTCGGTCAACACGTCGAAGGTGTGGTAGAGGTAGGCCGTCCGCACGTCCTTTCCGTAGCGGTCGAAGTACTGGACCCCCCAGAGGAAGATCAGGTCCGCCCAGAGGTTCCGCTGTCCCATGCTGGCCACCTTCAGGTAGGCGCTCTGGGGGATGTAGTAGGAGCGGAACTCCGTGGGGTAGGAGGCTCGAATCTCCGCCAGACCGGTGTGGAGACTACCCACCGCCGACGCCAGGGCCAGCAGGAGGAGAACCGCCGCCACCCGTTTCATACGAGGTCCCTGCGCTCGAAGGAGAGGGCCGACGCCACCAAGAGGAGGCCCACCAGCAAAAGGGTGTAGGCGACGGCCTTGGGGTAGAAGCCCGGCGCCACGGGGATGTCGTGGGCCACCAGGTTGTTGATGCTGAGAAGGTTCAGGTCCGGAAGGAGGTGGTAGAGGGCCAGGATCACCTTCCGGGCCAGCGGCGATTCCACCGCCGGGAGGAGCAACTCCGGAAGGGCCGAGCTGGTGTGGCCGATGACGTAGAAGGCGGCGGTGCAGAGGGCGCTCACCACCGGCGAGGCCACCGAGGAGAAGAAGACCGCCACCGCCGTGAGGACCATCAGCTCCAGGAAGATGCAGGAAGCCGCCGCCAGGATCCGGGAGGTGAAGCCCTCCACGAAGAAGAGGACCGCCGAGAGGACCGCCACCATGGCGGCGAGGTTCACCAGCAGCACCAGCAGGAGCCCCAGGTACCGCCCCAGGATGAAGCGGGTCCGGGAGACGGGTTTGGAGAGGATGTTGTAGATGGTCTTCTTCTCCACCTCCTGGTAGACGAGGCCGATCCCCACGAAGATGGCCGTGAGGGCCGAGAAGTAGGCGATGGTGGAGAGCCCCACGTCCAGGACCATCTTCCGGATGACCCCCGCCGCCAGAAAGCCGAGGACGTACGAGAAGACGAGGAGGGAGACGGCGAAGGCCAGCAGAATGTAGAAGACGCGGCTCCGCACCGACTCGCGGAAGGTGTTCTTCGCGATGGCCCAGACCTGATTGGAAAAGAGGCCCGGCAGGGAACGTCGGCTCATGGCGCCTCCTCCTTGGGGATCTCGGCGAGGAAGAGGTCCTCCAGGGAGAACTTCTGGGGGGCCACGGCCCGGATGCTGGCGCCCTGGGCCCGGGCGCGGTCCAAAAGGACCTGGAGCGCCTCCTCCCGTTCCACGCGGAGCAGGACCTGGCTCCCTTGGCGAGCCAGCACCGCCGCCTCCGGCGGCGGGGAGAAGCCCTCCGGCGCCCTCAGGGTCACGTCCCAGAAGCGGACCTCGCTTCCCAGCAGAGCGTCCAGGGGGCCTTCCCGCACCACCTTGCCCGCCATGAGGATGGCCACGGCGTCGCAGATGGCCTCGGCGTCGGCCAGGATGTGGGAGGAGAAGAAGACGGTCTTCCCCTGGGCCTTGAGGTCCAGGATGAGGTCCCGGATCTCCCGCCGGCCCACGGGGTCGAGGCCGCTCATGGGCTCGTCGAGGACCACGAGGTCCGGGTCGTTGAGGAGGGCCTGGGCCAGCCCGATGCGCTGGAGCATGCCCTTGCTGTACTTCCGGAGCTGGAGCCCCCCCTTGCCCTCCAAACCCACCGCCGACAGGAGGGCGCCGCTGCGCTCCTCCAGCGTCCGACGGTCGAGGCCGAAGAGGCTCCCCAGGAAGGAGAGGAGCTCCTGTCCCGTGAGGTAGTCGTAAAAGTACGGCGCCTCGGGAAGGAAGCCCAGGCGGGCCCGGGCTTGGGGGTCGCCCAGCGGCCTTCCCAGGAGCGAGACGGTGCCGCCGTCGGGGAAGAGGAGGCCCGTGAGGATCTTGAGGGTGGTGGTCTTCCCCGCCCCGTTGGGCCCCAGGAAGCCGTAGATCACCCCCCGGGGGACCGTGAGGTCCACCCCCCTCAGGACCGGGTGGCGGCCGATGGAGAGGTGCCCCTTGAAGGACTTTCGGAGGTCCCGGACCGCGATGGCCGTTTCCATGGCGTTCCTCCCCCTCGTTCCACGGGGCAGGTTACCGGAAAGGGGCCGGAGCGGCAAGACGGGGTTCCCTCCGGCGCGGTACAATGGAAGGGCCCCTGGAGGGCGAGGAGGCGGTGGCATGCGGGATTTCGTGGATCTCCGGTCGGACACGGTCACCCGGCCCACGCCGGAAATGCGCCAGGCCATGGCCCAAGCAGAGGTAGGCGACGACGTCTACGGCGAGGACCCCACCGTCAACCGGCTCCAGGAGAAGGCCGCCCGGCTCGTGGGCAAGGAGGCGGCCCTCTTCTTCCCTTCGGGAACCATGGCCAACCAGACGGCCGTCAAGGTCCACACCCAGCCCGGCCAGGAGGTCCTCTGCGAGGAGACCTGCCACATCTACAACGTGGAGATGGCCATGATGGCGGCCTTCTCCGGCGTCCTAGCCAGGCCGGTGGCGGGGGAGAGGGGCCACCTCACTCCCGAGCGGGTGGAGGCCGCCGTTCGGCCCCGGAGCTACTACCTCGCCCAGACGGGGTTGGTGGTGGCGGAAAACACCGCCAACCTGGCGGGCGGGACGGTCTGCACGCCCGCCCACGCCGCCGCCCTCGCCGAGGCCGCCCGGCGGCACGGCCTCCCCCTGCACCTGGACGGGGCCCGGATCTTCAACGCCGCCGTGGCGCTGGGCGTCTCCGCCGCCGAACTGGCGGCCCCCTTCGACTCGGTGATGTTCTGCATTTCGAAGGGGCTCTGCGCCCCCGTCGGCTCCCTCCTGTGCGGCAGCGCCGCCTTCGTGGAGCGGGCCCGCCGGGTGCGGAAGATGTTGGGCGGCGGCATGCGCCAGGCGGGCGTCCTGGCGGCGGCGGGCCTGGTGGCCCTGGAGACCATGGTGGACCGGCTGGCGGAGGACCACCGCCGTGCCCGGCTCCTGGCCCAGAAACTCGCCGAGACGGGCCGCTTCGAGGTGGACCTCTCGGCGGTGCAGACCAACATCCTCGTCGTGTCGGTGCGCCCCCCCCTTTCCGCCCCGAGGGTCGGAGAGGTCCTGAAGGAGCGGGGGGTCCTCTGCCACGTCCTCGACGAGCGCACCATCCGCTTCGTCACCCACCACGACGTCGGCGACGGGGAGCTGGCCCGGGTCCTGGAGGCGGTGGGGGAACCCTTCTGCTGACAGGGCAAGCCGGGAAGGGGATTTGTTTCGAATCCTGCCGGGGAAGGGCGGTCCGCCTCCGGTCTCGCGAGGGGCGTGCCCAATGGGGCGGGGCTCAGCCCTCGAGCATGAGGGCCCGCTCCAGCTCGGCGGGGTTGCTGCAGGCGGACTTGGCCACCTCCAGGTCGATCCGGCCGGCCTTTACCAGCTCGAGAATGTGCTGGTCGAAGGTTTGCATCCCGTAGACGTCGTGGCCCTTGGACATGTAGGCGGGGATCTCGCCGGTCTTCTCCGGGTCCCGGATGCACTCCTGGATGGTCCGGGTGACCCGGAGGATCTCCACCGCCGGCACGCGCCCCAGGACGGTCTTCTGGGGGAGGAGGCGGAGGCAGACGATGGCCATGAGCGCGTCCGAGAGGCGCTTCCGGACCGAGGCCTCCTGTTCCGGCGGGAAAAAGCCCACCATCCGGTTGATGGTCTTCACCGAGTCGGTGGTGTGGAGGGAGGCCAGCACCAGGTGGCCCGTCTCGGCGGCCTTAAGGGCCGTCTCCGCCGTCTCCCCGTCCCGCATCTCCCCGATGAGGATCACGTCGGGATCCTGGCGGAGGACCGACTGGAGAGCCTTGGCGTAGGAGGGGGTGTCGGAGCCCAGCTCCCGCTGGCTGATCACCGAGAGCTTGTGGCGGAAGAGGAACTCGATGGGGTCCTCGATGGTCACCACGTGGGCCCGCCGGGTCTGGTTGATGTACTCGATCATGGCGGCCAGGGTGGTGGACTTGCCGTTGCCGGTGGCGCCGGAGACGAGGACCAGACCCCGGCGGAGGTTGGCGATCTGTTCGAGGACGGGGGGAAGGTTCAGCTCGGCGAAGGAGAGGATCGTCGCCGGAATGACCCGGAGGACGATGGAGAGGGAGCCCCGCTGGCGGAAGATGTTGACGCGGAAGCGGCCCTGCCCCTCGAGGCCGTAGGAGACGTCCAGCTCCGAGATGTTGCCGATCTTGTCGCCAAAGAAGGTGTGGGAGAGGATCTCCCGGGCCACCGCCTCCGTCTCCTCCGGCTCCAGCGGGTGGTACTTCACCTCCAGAAGTTCGCCGTTGACCCGGAGGAGCGGCGGGTAGCCGACCTGGAGGTGGATGTCCGAAGCGTTCTTCTGGATGGCGCTGACGAGGAGCTTGTGGAAGATGGTGACGTCCATCGGCGCCTCCTTGGGGACAATCTACCATGTAGGGAGGGCCGAGGCAAAGGCGCTGGCGCCCGGGCACCGCCCCGTGGTATAACGCCTTCCGATGCCGAGAGGAGAGCGCCCATGACCATCCCCGTCCTCGACCTTCGCCGCCAGTACGCCACCCTGGAGACGGAAATCCAGGAGGCCCTCCGGGAGATCTTCGCCTCCGGCCAGTTCATCCTCGGAAAGCACGGGAAGGCGCTGGAAGAGGAGGCGGCCCGGTACCTGGGTGCCGGGCACGCCGTGGGGGTGGCCTCGGGAACCGACGCCCTCCTCCTGGGCCTCCGCGCCATGGGGCTCCGGCCCGGCGAGGGGGTCGTCACCACCCCTTTCACCTTCTTCGCCACCGGAGGCGCCGTCCACAACGCCGGCGGCCGGCCCTTTTTCGTGGACATCGACCCCCGCACCTTCAACCTCTCCCCCGACGCCCTCCGCCGCTTCCTGGAAGAGGAGTGCCGCCGGGGGGAGGGCGGGCGGCCGGTGCACCGGGCCACGGGAGTCCCCATCCGGATTCTCCTGCCGGTCCACCTCTACGGCCTCTGCTGCGAGATGGACGCCCTGAACGCCCTGGCCCGGGAGTGGAACCTCCTCGTCCTGGAGGACGCCTGCCAGGCCTTCGGAGCCTCCTACCGGGGGCGGAAGGCCGGGTCCCTGGGTGACGGCGCCGCCTTCTCCTTCTTCCCCACCAAGAACCTCGGCGGGGCGGGAGACGGCGGCCTCTTCACCAGCCGGAGCGAGGAGCTCGCCGCCCAGGTACGGATGCTGCGGGTCCATGGCGGGAGGACCCGGTACGTCCACGAGACCGTCGGCTACAACTCCCGCCTCGACGAGGTCCAGGCGGCGGTGCTCCGGATCAAGCTCGGGAGGCTCGACGGATGGAACGGGGCGCGGGCCGAGGTGGCTCGCCGCTACGGGGAAGCCCTCCGCGGGCTCCCCGGCGTCACCGTTCCCTTCGTGCCCGAAGGGGCCGTCCACATCTTCCACCAGTACGTGGTGCGCGTCCCCCGGCGGGACGAACTCAAGGCGTACCTGGACGGCAAGGGCATCGGCTCCATGGTCTACTACCCCATCCCCCTGCACCTCCAGGAGTGCTTCCGCTTCCTGGGCTACCGGGAGGGGGACCTGCCCGAATCGGAGCGGGCCGCCCGGGAGGTGCTGGCCCTTCCGGTCTTCGCCGAGCTGAGGGAGGACGAGATCCTCGAGGTGGCCGGCGCCATCGGCGACTTTCTCGCCGGCCGCGCCTAGATGCTGGCCGATCTGAAGAGCGCCCGGCGGGTCTGGGCGGTGATGTCCGTCAAGCCGAGGAAAGAAGAGGCGGCCCGGGTCTTCTTCGCCGGCGAGGGTTTCGACGCCTACGCCCCCCGTTTCCGGGCCGGCCGCGGCGGGTCCCGGGAGCGCCCCCTCTTTCCCGGCTACCTCTTCGTACGGCTTTCGCCGGCGGCGGACCTGGCCCGGGTGCGGTACTTTCCCATGGTGCGGAGGCCGCTGCTCTTCGGCGGCCTCCTGGCGGCGGTGGAGGACGAGCTGGTGGCCCACTGGCGCACCCGGGAGGGAGGACGGGGGTACCTGACCCCCGAGCCCCTGCCGGCCTTCGTGGTGGGCCAGCGGGTCCGGTTCCGGCGGGGAGCCTTCGCCGGGCTCGAGGGGGTGGTCCTGGAGAACCTCCCCTCCCGGGAGCGGGTTCGGGTCCTCCTGGAGTACCTCGAGCAGGCGATCCCGCTGGAAGTGGACCGGGACGCGCTCGTTTGAGGTTTCAGGTTGCAACCTTCCGGGTGCGGAGTTTGGCGGGTTAAAAATGGAAAATTCTGGTAATAGTGGTGTGACCTTCAGCCTCGTGGCCGCGATCCTGGCCGGGGGTTCGGGAACGCGCCTCTGGCCCCTCAGCACGCCGGCCCGCCCCAAGCCCTTCGTGCGGCTGGGCCCCCTGGGAAGCCTCTACGGATCCACCGTAAGGAGGGCCCGCCGCCTGGGCGCCCGGACCGTCCACGCCGTGGGCGCCGAACCCCTCCGCCGCCTCTGCCGGGCCCCGGGCGTCTCCTTCCTGCCCGAGCCCGCCCCCCGCAACACCGGCCCCGCCGTCGCCCTGGCGGCCGTCCAGGCCTGGAAGGAGGCCGGCCCCGGCGCCCTGCTCCTGGTCCTGCCCGCCGACCACCGCATCGGGGACGAGGGGGCCTTCGCACGGGCGGTCCTCCAACTCGCGGACCTCTGCCGGCGTGAGCAGGTTCTGGGCGTGATGGTGGTGGAACCGGAGGGCCCCAGCACCGCCTACGGCTACGTGGTTCCGGGCCAGCGGCTGGGGGATGGCTTCCGCGTCCTCCATTTCGTGGAAAAGCCTTCCCGGGAGAAGGCCGAGGGCCTCCTTCGGGAGGGCGCCGGGTGGAACTCCGGCATGTTCCTCCTTCCGGTGGGGCTCCTTCGGGAGGAGATGGGGCGCCACTGCCCCGGCTTCTGGGAGGCGGCGGAGGCCTGGGTGGAGAGGGGAGAGGCGAAACCGTACCTCGGCCTCCCTTCCATCTCGGTGGACTACGCCCTCATGGAGCGCACCGCGTGCGCCGCGGGGATCCCCGCCCGCTTCCCGTGGAGCGACGTGGGGACCTTCTCCGCCCTCCACGCCCTCCTGCCCCGGGACGCCGAGGGCAACGCCGGGTGGGGGCCGGTCCGGCGGGAGGAGTGCCAGGGGTGCCTGCTCATCTCCCACCGCCCCGCCCTCTTCCGGGGCCTTCGGGACGTGGCGGTGGTCCAGGGGCCCGCCGGGAGCCTGGCCGTTCCCCTGGCGGAGGCGGCGGAGATCCGTTCGGGCGTCGAGGCGTTGACGGCGAAACGATGACGGGGCAAAGGGCCCCGGGGAGGATCCGATGAAAGGCGTCGTCCTGGCGGGCGGAACCGGTTCCCGCCTCTTCCCCCTCACCAAGGTGACCAACAAGCACCTCTTGCCGGTGGGGAGGAAGCCGATGATCTACTACCCCATCGAGAAGCTCCTGGAGGTGGGGATCCACCACATCCTCATCGTCACGGGGACGGAGCACATGGGGGCGGTGGTGAACCTGCTGGGCTCCGGGAAAGACTTCGGCTGCGCCTTCACCTACAAGGTCCAGGACGAGGCGGGCGGCATCGCCCAGGCCCTCTCGCTGGCGGAAAACTTTTCCGGGGGAAGCCCCTTGACCGTCATCCTGGGCGACAACCTCTTCGAGGACAGCCTGGCGGACCTGACCCGCCACTTCCTCGAGGACCAGGGAGGGCGGGGGGCCCGCATCGCGCTGAAGGAGGTTCCCGACCCCCACCGCTTCGGCGTGGCGACGCTGGAGGGCGACCGGGTGGTGAAGATCGTGGAGAAGCCGAGCCACCCGGAGAGCCGGTGGGCGGTGACGGGGGTCTACGTTTACGACGCCGAGGTCTTCGACGTCATCCGCACGCTGAAGCCCAGCGCCCGCGGGGAACTGGAGATCACCGACGTCAACAACGCCTACATCGCCAAGGGAAGCCTCGGCTACGAGTTTCTGAAGGGGTGGTGGACCGACGCCGGGACCTTCGACAGCCTGGCCCACGCCAACACCCTCCTCTCGGGAGAGAAGCCATGATCCACGACGTGAAGGTGAAGCACCTGAAGGTCATCCCCGACGACCGCGGGCGCCTGATGGAGATGCTCCGGGCCGACGACGACCTCTTCGAAGGCTTCGGGCAGGTCTACCTCTCCACGACCTACCCGGGGGTGGTGAAGGCCTGGCACTACCACAAGCTCCAGAAGGACAACTTCGTCTGCGTGAAGGGGATGGTGAAGCTGGTCCTGGCCGACACCCGGGAGGGCTCCCCCACCCGCGGGGAGATCGCCGAGTTCGTCATCGGCGAGCACAACCCCCTCCTGGTGCAGGTCCCCATCGGCGTCTACCACGGCTGGAAGTGCCTGGGCACCGAGGAGGCCTACGTGATCAACGTGCCCACCCGGACCTACAACTACGCCGAGCCCGACGAGTACCGCCTGGACCCCCACGACAACGGCGTCATCGCCTACGACTGGCGAACCCGGGACCGCTGAGCATAGATGAAGATCGCCCTTCTCGGCGCCCGCGGGATGTTCGGGCGAGACGCCGCGCCTCTCTGGCGCAACGCCGGCTGGGAGGTCGCCGAGGCGGACCTTCCCGAGGTGGACGTCACCGACCGGTCCTCCCTTGGCTCCTTCCTGGACGCCTTGGGTCCCTCGGCGGTGGTGAACGCCGCCGCCTTCACCGACGTGGACGGTGCCGAAAGCCGGCGGGAAGAAGCTTTCCGCGTGAACGCCGAGGGCGCCGGGGTGGTGGCCGAGGCCTGCGCCGCCCGGGGCCTGTTCCTCCTGCACCTCTCCACCGACTACGTCTTCCCCGGCGACCGGCCCGAGGGGTACCTTCCCGGCGACCCCCCCGGCCCGGCGGTGAACGCCTACGGAGAGAGCAAACTCGCCGGGGAGGAGGCGGTCCGGGCCGTCCTTCCCCCCGACCGGTTCCTCATCTGCCGGACGCAGTGGCTCTACGGCCGCCACGGGAGGAACTTCGTGGAGACGATCCTCGCCCTGGCCCGGAACCGGGAGCGGCTGAAGGTCGTGGACGACCAGTGGGGCGTTCCCACCTGGACCCATTCCCTGGCCCGGCAGGTCGGCGGCCTGCTCCGGCGAGGCATCCGGGGGTACGCCCACGCCGTGGGCGGCGGGGGGCCCGTCACCTGGTACGCGTTCGCCCGGGAGATCGTCCGCCTGTCGGGCCTTGCTTGCGTGGTGGAACCCTGCGCCACCGAAAACTTCCCCCGACCCGCCCGGCGCCCGGCCCACGCCTGGCTGAGGCCCGATCCCTCGGCGCCGCCAGCCGAGCCGTGGACCTCGGACCTCGCCCGGTACCTCGGCGCCGAGGACCGCCCCTTCCCGTCCTCCTAAAGGAACCGCCATGAGCCTCCAGCGCCTGCTGAAGATCCTGATCGACGCGGAGAACCGCCTCGGCGAACTGTACGCCTGGTACGCCGAGGTCTACGCCGACGACGCCGAGGCCGCCTCCCTTTTCTACCGCATGTCCCGGGACGAGAAGGCCCACGCGGCCCTCATCGAATACGAGAAGCGTCTCGTCAACAAGGAGAAGGACGCCGTCCTGGAGATCTCCCTCACGGAGCGGGAGGCGGCGGAGTTCCTCCGCCGCGTCGAGACGGTCCTCTCCTCCCGCCAGGCGCCGCCCCTGAAGGAGGCCCTCTCCATCGCGCTGGCCCTGGAAGAGAGCGGCGCCGAAAACCACCTGGCCGGCGTCTCCTCCCGCGTGGCGCCGGGCCTCGTCAAGCTGCTAAAAAATTTGGGAAAGGAAGACCGCCGGCACTACTCGGACCTGGCGGCCCTGGCGAGGCGCCGGGGCCTTCCGGTCCCCCCCGCCGGAAAGGGGGCCCCATGAGCCAGACCACCGTACTCGTCACGGGCGCCGCCGGCTTCATCGGAAGCAACTTCGTGCGCCTGGCCCTCGCGGAGAGGCCCTCCTGGCGGATCGTGGCGGCCGACGCCCTCACCTACGCCGGCAACCTGGAGAACCTCGCCGGCCTTACCGAGGCCTACCCCCAGCGCTTCCGCTTCGTCCGTCTGGACGTGACCGACGAGGCGGCCCTCGCCGCCCTCTTTCAGGAGGAGACCTTCACGGGGGTCTTCCACTTCGCCGCGGAGAGCCACGTGGACCGCTCCATCCTCGGACCGCTGGCCTTCGTCCGGACCAACGTCCTGGGCACCGCCGCCCTGCTGGAGCGGTGCCGCCTCTCCTGGACCGAAGGGGGTGGGCGGTTCCTGCAGATCTCCACCGACGAGGTCTACGGGACCCTGGGAGAGGAGGGGGCCTTCACCGAGGAGACGCCCCTCTGCCCCTCCAGCCCCTACTCGGCCAGCAAGGCCGCCGCCGACCAATTGGCCCTGGCCTACCACCGCACCTTCGGCCTGGACGTGGTGGTGACCCGCTGCTGCAACAACTACGGCCCTTACCAGTTTCCGGAGAAGCTCATCCCCTTCATGGTGGTGCGCCTTCTGGAGGGGGAGCCCCTGCCCGTCTACGGCACGGGGGAGAACGTCCGGGACTGGATCCACGTGGACGACCACAACCGTGGCGCCCTCCTGGCCTTCGAAAGAGGCCGGCCGGGGCAGGTGTACAACCTGGGGGCCCGGTGCGAGAAGCGGAACCTGGACCTGGTGCGGCTCCTCGTCCGGGAGGTCTCGGCCCGGAAGGGGTGGGGCGAGGTGGACCCCGATTCCCGGATCGCCTTCGTGAAGGACCGCCCGGGCCACGACTGGCGGTACGCCATCGATCCCACCAAGGCCGAGCGGGAGCTGGGCTTCTCTCCCCGCGTCTCCTTCGAGGAGGGGCTGGCCTCCACGGTGGCCTGGTACCTCAAGAACGAGGGGTGGTGGCGGCGGGTCCTCAGCGGGGAGTACCGCGGCTACGTCCAGCGGTGGTACGGGAGGGCGTGAGAGGTGGAGGAGGTGCAGGGCCGCGCCGCCACCCGGACCCTCCGAAGGTTCCTCGTCACCGGCGGGGCGGGCTTCGTGGGAGGGAACTTCGTCCGGCTCCTCCTCGGGACCCGGGAGGGGACGGAGGTCACGGTCTTCGACGGGGTGCCGGAGCCGGAGCGGTCGGCGTCCCTCCGGGACCTGCCCCGCCTCCATTCCGGCCGGTTCCGGTACGTCCCGGGAAGGATCACCGAGGAAGGGGCGCTGGCCGCGCTCTTCCGGGAGAACGGGCCCTTCGACGCCGTGGTCCACTTCGCCGCCCGGAACCCTTCGGGGGCCGACGAGGCCTCCCCCCTGGAGTTTCCCCGGGTCAACACGCTGGGAACCGCCGCCGTCCTCGAGGCGGCCCGGGAGGCCTGGGGAAGGGAGGGCCGGCAAGGGGTCTTTCTCCACCTCTCGTCGTACGAGGTCTACGGTTCCAGCGCCGATGGGCTCTTCCGGGAGGATTCCCCGCTGAACCCCTCCACCCCGTACGCCGCCTCCAAGGCCGCCGCTGACACCCTCACGCTGGCCTACCACCGGACCTTCGGCCTCGACGCCCTGGTGACCCGGACCACCAACATCTACGGCCCCTTCCAGTCCCGGGACAAGCTGATCCCCAGCGTTGTCCGGCGGATTCGGGAGGGAAGGCCGGTGGAGGTGTACGGAACGGGCCTCCAGACGCGGGACTGGATCCACGTGGACGACCACAACCGGGGGGTCCTCCTGGCCCTGGAGCGGGGTCTGCCCGGAAGGGTGTACCACTTGGGTGCCCGCTGCGAGCGGACGAACCTGGATGTGGTCCGGCTGGCGGCCCGGGCGGCCCTCGAGGAACTGGGGAGGGACCCCGGCGAGGCCGAAAGGCTGGTGCGGTTCGTTCCTGACCGGCGTGCCCACGATCCCCGGCGGGCCCTGGACCCCTCCCGCGCCGAGCGGGAGCTGGGCTTCCGGCCGGAGGTCCCGTTTGAAACGGGCGTAGGGAACACGGTACGCTGGATCCTGCGCGAGGGGTGGTGAGATGGGGCGTCCGGGGAAGGAAAAGGGGAAGGAGGCCGGACCTCCCTCCGGAGACGAGGCCGCCCGGGCCTTCCGGGACCAGGAGGCCCTCCGGGCCGTGGAGGGGCTCCTCTCGGCCTACGCCGCCGGAGACGCCGACGCCGGCGAGCGGTTCGTCCACCTGCCGACCTCCGAAATCATCGAGTGGAAGGGGCTGGCCAACATCTGGCACGCCAGCGTGGACGAGTTCCGCCAGACGGTGACCGCCCACCGGGAGGAGCCGCTCCGGCAGGAGACGGTCCGCGCCGAGGTCCAGTGGCTCTCCTCCCTCACCGCCATGGTGCGCCTCACCGTCCGGACTTCCCTCCAGGACGGCCGCTCCTTCGAGTCCCCGGCCCTCTTCCTCGTGACCCCCGACCGGACCGGCGTCTTCAAGGTGGCCCTCTCCTGGTGGGGGGCCTTCCCCGACTGGTTCCAAGGGTGAGGCGCTGGGACTCCCGCCGGCGGCAGGAAAGTAAGGTGAAAAGCGAAAAGTTAGAAGTAAGAAGCAAGAAGTAAGAAGCAAGAAAAAGCCTCCCCGACCTCCCCGATCTCCTTGTCCAGGTTTTTTGTCTCTTCCTCATCCCCGCAACTCCGCATCACGGCTCGAGGTCTTCGCGGTGAATGACCGCCCTCCTAAGAGGCCGGTGCCCGGCCCCTCCTGATCTGGAGCACTCCCCGTGTTTGGCTATGAGATGGTCCTCGTCCACGGTGCCTTCGAGGGACCCTGGGTCTTCCGGTCCTTCGCGGCGGCCTTCGCCTCCGACGGCTGGGCGGTCCGGTCGGTGACCCTGCCCGGCCACGAGCCGGGGGGAGACCTGAGGGGCCTGGGCCTGCGGCAGATGGCGGCGGCGGTGGAGGCCGCCCTCTTGGAGCCGGAGCGGACGGTCCTCGTGGGCCACAGCCTGGGGGGATGGCTGGTCCTGAAGGTGCTGGAGCGCCTGGATGTGGCCGCCTCGGTCCTCCTCATGCCCCTGCCCCCCCGCGGCCTCTCCCGGGAGGCGAGGCGCCGCGTCTGGCGGGCGGCCTCCCTGAGGGCGCGGCTGGCCTTTCTCTTCGGGGAGACCGTCTCCCTGGAGGGGGAAGAAGGGCTCCTGGACCTCGCCTTCGGCCCCGGCGGTGAGGCCCGAACGCGTTTCCTGCGGGAAGGGGGGATGGAGGGGGGACGACTCCTCCGCCAGATCGCCCGCCTGGGCCTGGCCGGTCCCTTCGGCCTCCTCTCCGAAAGGCGGCTGGCGCGGCGCCAGCGGGGAAGGCCCCACCTGGTGGTGGCCTCCGCGGACGACCCCCTCACCCCGGCCGTGGACCTCGAGGAGACGGCCCGGCTCCTCGCCGCCACCCTGCTGGTCCTGGAGGGGCTTCCCCACAACGCCCTGGCCACCGAGGCCTCGGCCCTCCTGGCCTCCCGGACCGCCCTCTGGCTCGACCACGCCTTGGTCGGGGGGGGAAGTTGACGGAAGCCCAGCGAAGGAGTATATTTAGCCTCGTCCGGAACGGGCGGGTCCTCCGCCGGAACGACCTCCTGGTTCGGGCGAAAGGATCGTTACGGTTCAAGGAGGATCTGTCCCATGAAGCGTTTCTCTTCCCCTCTCCGGATCGCCGTTTTCGTGGCGGTGGCCCTGGCGGCCTTCGGCGCCCTGTACGCCCAGGCCAACGACATGGTGGTGGCCAAGGCCAACGAGTTCGTCACCCTGCTCCAGAAGGGCGACTACAACGGGGCCTACCAGAAGGTGGACTCCAACCTCGGCTTCAAGGCCAATCCGGAGACCTTCAAGAAGTACTGGGAGAACCTGACCGCCAAGGCGGGTCACCTGGTGGAGATGAAGCGCTCCACGGTGGAGAGCAAGGACGGCTACTACGTGGTGACCACCGTGGCCAAGTTCGAAAAGGGCCACGTGGACCTGAAGGTGGCCCTGGACAACATGCTTCGCGTGTCGGGCTTTCAGTACCAGAACCACAAGGAGGACGGCTCCTCCAACCCGCAGGCGTCGGCCCAGCCGCAGGCCCCCGCCGCCCCCGCCTCCTGATCCCCCTTTCCCTTCGAGGTCCCCACCGCCCCGGCGACCGCCGGGGCGGTTTTTTCCGCCCGCCCGGGCTTTCTCCGGTCCCGGGGCGGGGGTATGCTGACGGGCGAACGATCAAGCCCCCACGGAGGAGGTGACCATGCCCCAGGCCGCGCCGAAAGCCCCCTCGGAAGACCGCCCCGCCCTCGTCGTCGCGGAGGCGGAACTTTCCGCCCTCGACGGCAGCCCCCGCACCATGGCCGGCATCCCCGGTTCCCGGATGTTCGAGATCCGGGACGCCCTAGCGGTCTACCACCGGGACTTCCCCGGAGGGGAGGAGTTCGACGCCAGCCAGGGAGACGGCGGGGCAAGCCTCCCCGGCGTTTCGCCGGAGCTGTTGGAGCGGGCCTTCGCCCTCCAGCGGAAGCAGGGCACGGCCTACGACCAGCCCTTCGGGACGGCGGCCTACCGGAGGTCCATGGCCGAAGGGTACTGGGGGCTGGACGCCTCCACCGGCTGGGGCCCCGAGAACGTCCTCGGCTGCCAGGGCGGGAGGGACGCCCTCCTCAAGGCCTACGACGCCATGCAGTTCCTGGGCCACGGCCGCCGGGGGGACTTCGTCCTCGTCTCCCGGGTCCCCTGGATCTCCTACAACTGGGGCCCGTACGCCATCGGCGCCAACGTCCTTTTGGCCCCGGGGCGGGAGGCGGAGGCCTGGGCCCTCACCCCCGACGGGATCGCCGAGAGCGTCCGCTTCGCCGAGGCGGTGGGGGGGCGGAAGATCGCCGGCCTGGTGGTGACCTCCCCCGACAACCCCACGGGGAGGACCCTTCCCCTGGAGGAGCAGATCGGCCTGGCCCGGGCGGCCTTCGCCTGCGGCATCCCCTTCGTCCTCTTCGACTGGATCTACCACCGGGTCACCGACGGTGAGCCCCACGACGTCAACGCCTTCCTCGGGGCCTTCTCCCCCGAGGAGCGGGACCGCCTGCTCATCCTCGACGGCATCACCAAGTCCCTGGGGGCCAGCAACATCCGGAACGCCCACCTCCTGGCCTCCAAGAAGATGGTCAAGTTCATGCAAAACCGCGCCTCCCACGGCGTCATCCCCTCCTTCTTCAGCCTGGCCGTCGCCATGGCCGCCGTGGAGATGGGCTTTCCGAAGGCGGCGGCGCCGGTGGTGGAGCCGACCAACGCCAGCCGGAAGGTCCTCGCTGCCTTCCTGAAGGAGAAGGGAATCCGCGGCATCCTGGGGAAGGGCTACTACGCCTTCCTGGACGTGGGGCCCTGGATGGACCGCGCCGGCATGGCCGACAGCGCGGCCATGGGGGCCTACCTCGCCGAGCGGCACGGTCTCGCCGTGGTGCCCGGCGTCTACTTCAGCGACTTTGGGAAGCGGTGGATCCGCTTCTCCTACGCCCTGCCGCCGGAAAAGACGAAGCGGGCCGCCGAGCGGCTGTGGACGGCGCTCTCGGAGCTGGAAAAAACGTGAGGGACGGGGGGGCCATGGCGGTGCGGGAGCGAAGAACGGGCCCCTCGGGGGGTTCTGTCCGCTTCGGCGCCTTCCCGGTTTCCTTGGGTCCCGCCCCGCTTGGGAACCTCCTTCCTTCCCGGCCCGCCTTCCGAGGACCCCTTCGAAAATGAAGACCGCCGACTGGGGCACCTTCGCTGAAAAATTCCAGCTCGCCGTCGAGTCCTCCCTGGAGACGCACTTCGAACGGGGGCTCTCGGGGCTGGAGCTGGAGTTCAACGTCCTGGGAGGGGACGGCCGTCCGGTGACCTTCGTGGGCACGGGGCCGGAACGGCGCTCCTTCGCCGACCATCTCCTGGAAAGGGCCCTCCCGGAAGGGGCCCGGGACCGCTTCCAGCTGGAGGTCTTCCACTGGATGGTGGAGGGAGCCACCCGCCCCTACTACGCCGCCGAAGGGACGGCCTGGGAGGGCCGCCTCATCGAGGCCGCCGTCTGGGATGCCCTGGGCCGGGCGGGCCTCTCCTTCGGCGAGCGCTTCTACGCCCTCCACGGCAACGTGCCCTACCCGGTGGAGGTCAACGGGGAGGCCATTCCCGCCGGCTGGAGTCTGGCCAAGAAGAAGTACCTGGCCCGGTGCGTGGAACTCTTCGGCCCCCGCTTGGCCACCGCCGGGATCCATACCAACCACTCCCTTCCGGAGGCCCTGCTTTCCTGGGACTTCTTCCACCTGCCGCCCCACCGGCGGGAGGGGCGGACCCTCATCGACTTCCGGAACGAGGCCCTCATCCGGATCACGCGCCTCCTGAGGGCCTACTGCCCGCTCTTCATCGCCGTCTCCGCCTCCACCCCCCTCGCCTGGGAGGAGGTGGACGGACGGCCGGAGGTGGTCCTCACCGGCCGGGCCAGCAACCGGCTCCTGACCTTCCCCAACCCGCCCGAGCTGGACGTGCCCTACCTCTACGCCAGCCACGGGGATTACCTCCGGATCTCCTACGACCTGGTGCGGCGGGGGGTGCGCTTCGGGGCCAACAACTGGACGCCGGTCCGGGCCCGCTCCGACGTGGACCCGGTCAACCGGAACATCTGGGCCACCAGCGAACAGCTCCAGCGGCTCTACCGGAAGGGCCTCTACCGGGCGGGGGACCGGGCGGACGTGGAGGCGGCGGAGCGGGCGCTTCTCGTGGAGAACCTCTGCGCCCGGGTGGACCTGCCCATGACCCGGGTGGAGGTGCGGACCGACGAGGGGGGCGACGACCGGGGCCTCTCCCTGGCCAAGGTGGTTTTCAAGGAGCTGCTGCAGCTGCGGATCTACGCCGACGAGGCCTTCGGCGCCGCCTACACCTACGACGCCGACGACGTCCAGCGGGCCCGCCGGAACGAGGCCGCCGCCGCTTCCGACGGCCTGAACGCGGGGATCGAACACCCCTTCACCGGCGAAAAGGTACCCCTCCGGGCCTTCCTGGCCGCCACCCTCGAGGACTTGGAAACCTTGGCCCGCGCCCTGGGCCGGGAGGAGGCCCTGGCGCCCCTGCGGGAGATGGCGGCCGGGGGTCCCAACCCCGCCGACCGAATCCGGGCGGAGCTCAAGAAACGCGCCGGCCGCGGCCGCCGCTCTCCCGGCGGATACCTCGTGATTCCGCCGGAGGTCCTGGGGGAGTGGCTGGAGGAACGGGTCCGCCTGCTGGAGCAGGAACTGCGGGGCCTGCCGGGGGACCTCCGGCGCCTGGGCGACGAGGAGGGCAAGCTCCGCCCCCTGGCGGAGGCCCTCCTGGAGGAGGAGAAGAAGGACCCCTCCCTTCGGGTCCGCTTCGGCGCCCCCGAACCCCCGCCGCCCAAGGTCGTTCCCCGGGACGCCGTGGGGGAGGTGGTGGACCTCGCCTCGGCCCTGGTCCGGATCCCCTCCGTCACCAACTGCCCCAGGGAGCGGCTGGACGAGGTCTGGCGCTGCGCCCGCTTCCTCTCGGCCCGGCTCATGGACCGGGGGCTTTCGGTCCGGCTCTTCGAGGGGGGGCGGTACCCGGCCCTGCTGGCGGGATTTCCCGAGGGGCCCCCGGCCCGGGTCACCCTGGGCGGCCACTTCGACGTGGTGGAGCCGGACCCCGACGACTACCAGTTCGAACCCCGGATCGAGGGCGACTACCTCTGGGGACGGGGAAGCGCCGACATGAAGACCGTGGTGGCCACCTACGTCGTCTGGATGGGCCAGCGGCGCAAGGCCGGCCCGCCCTACCCACCGGTGAACCTCCTCCTGGTCGGCAACGAGGAGAACGGGGAGGGGGAGCCCTACGGCACCCCTCACGTGCTGGCGGACCTGGAGGAGGAGACGGGGTGGAAGCCCGAGCTCCTGATCCTCGGCGAGCGGACGGGGGAGCGGGGCGACGAGCGCTTCGGGGAGGTCTGCGTCGAGAACCGCGGCGTCATCCGGCTCCGTCTCGTCGCCGAGGGGGAGAGGGCCCACACCGGCATGGCCGGGGTGCCGGAGGACCTCTCCGAGCGGCTCATCGCCCTCCGGGCCGAGGTGGCGGAACTCGTGCGGCGCCGGTTCACGCTGGAGGCCCCCGACGGCTGGGTCACGGCCGCCCGGTTCCCCTTCTTCACCTGCGGGGAGGCGGGAGTCTACAACGTCACCCCCGCCGAGGCGGTGCTGGGGCTGGAGGTGCGGCCCATCCCCGAGGACGACGCCCGGGCCTTCCTGGAGGAGCTGAAACGGCTGGCGGGGGAGCGGAACCTCCGGGTGGAGGCCGACGTCCTGGAGGCGGGGGTGGCCTGCCCGCCCGGCAACCCCCACCTGGGGAGCCTCCTCGACGCGGTCCGGGAGGTTTCGGGGGAGGAGCCCCGGGTGGGCCGGAAGATGGCCGGCACCTCGGCCCGCTTCGCCCCCGGTGGAAACGCCGTGGTATGGGGCCAGACGGGTATCGGCCCCCACAGCCGGCACGAGCGCCACTTCGTCCCCAGCATCGGCCCGTACCTGGGCGTCCTGGACGCCTTCGCCCGGCGTCTTACCGCCGGGAAACCGGCGCGGCCGGGACGCCGCCGCTGAGAGAGGAGAGGCATGCCTGTCAAAGAAAATCCGCTCCGCTCTTCTGGAAGCCATGCGGGACGGGCGCCGCGCCTGCGGCGCGACTGGGGAGGCCTCAATCGGGCGCTTCCGCGCGAGCGCGTCCGCGCTCCGCTTGGTGGCCCCCCCGCGCCCTTCGGGCGCCCCGTCCCGCTGATGCCTACTCCATGTTCCCGCCCCCCACTCTCTTTGAATTGAGGCCGCAAGTCCCGGACCTTGGGCTTTGTCGGACTTCGGCGTTCGAATCCTCAACGTACCTTCGGGATTTCCTTCGCGGGACCCAGCTTCGCAACCACGGCCTCCGGGGGAAAAGCCGGGCTTTGCTTTGAAGCGGCCCCGGAAAGGTGCCCTCCGAAGTCTTCCCGGGTGGCTCGCCTCCGGTTCGCCCGCCTCGTCCTCCAAGCCCCGGGGCCTGGCCCTTCGGGGATCTCTGGCGCGACGCGCGCGCCCTGGGATGCATCCGCGAGGCGCGGCGAGGAAGGAAGGGTGGACCCCTTTCGACGAGACGCAACGAAGCGGGGCGCCCAGGCCGCCGCGTCCCTCCGGGTTGCGGCCGGGCCGGGCGTCTTCTTTGTCGGCGCTCCTTTCCGTGCTCCCGGCACGGCCACGTCGCGCCTTCGCGAATCCGCTCCGGCCCGGCAGGCAACGCGCCGAGAGCCCCCGGAGGGCCAGGCCCCCTGCCCAATCCTGCGGCCTGCCTTTCACCCTCCGCTACGCTCCGGGTGAAAGGCGAAGAACCGTTCGGGATAGGTTTTTGAACAACATTGGAGGGGAGACGGCCGTGGACCGGATCCAGAAGCTCTTCGACATTTTCCAGGAGGCCCTGGAGGCCGAGCGGGCCGCCAGCCAGCGGTACGAGGAGGCGGCGGCCCTCTGCGAGGACCGGGAGCTCCGGGAGATCCTCCTGGCCTTCGCCGAGGAGGAGCGGAAGCACGAGCGGGAGATCCTCCTCCGCTTCCAAGAGATCGCCCGGAGGATGCCGGGCGGCCTCCATTGACGCGGGGCCTCGCGGCCTCGCCCCCCTTGACAGCCTTCTCCGGAAGGGTCATATTACACTCTCATAGGAGTGCGAATGGAGCCTAAGGTGACCCTCAAGATCCCCCGTCCCCTCTACGACCGGCTGGGGGAGATCATCGAGGGAAGCGGCTTCGCCTCCGTCACGGAGTTCGTGGTCTACATCCTGAGGGACCTGGTCAGCCACCAGGAAGGGCGGGTGGAGGGCGCCCTCTCGGCGAAGGAGATCGAGGCCATCCGCCAGCGGCTCAAGAACATGGGGTACCTGTGACGGCAGGGGGGAACGGGAAGGGGAGGACCGCCGGGGAGGCCCGCCCCTGCCGTTCCCGGCCTTCCGGCACCTCCCTCGTCCGCGACAAAGGACGTCCCGCATGAAAGCGAAAAAGGTCTTCATCTTCGGCATGGACTGTATGGAGCCCAGCCTGGTCTTCGAGGCGTGGCGAGACGAGCTTCCCAACCTCCGCCGGCTCGCCGACGGGGGCGCCTTCGGGCCCATGACCTCCACCATTCCCGCCATCACCGTCCCCGCCTGGACGGCCATGATGACCAGCAAGGACCCGGGGACCCTGGGCTTCTACGGCTTCCGGAACCGCAAGTCCTACGGCTACGACGAGCTCTACTTCGCCAACGCGGCGTACGTGAAGGAGAAGACCCTCTGGCAGATCCTCTCCCGGAACCGCTTGACCAGCGTGGTTCTGGGGGTTCCCCAGACTTACCCGCCCAAGCCCCTCAACGGCACGCTGGTGGGATGCTTCCTCACTCCCGACAAGACCTCCCCCTACACCTGGCCGCCGGAGGCCGCCGCCGAAGTGGACGCCCTGGCGGACGGCGACTACATCATCGACGTGAAGGACTTCCGCACCGACGAGAAGGAGCGCCTGCTGGAGCAGATCTACACCATGACGCGGCGGCGCTTTCAGGTGGTCCGGGAGTGGGTCCGGAAGAAGCCGTGGGACTTCTTCATCTTCGTGGAGATGGGGGTGGACCGGATCCACCACGCCTTCTGGCGCTTCCACGACGTGAACCACCGCCTCTACGAGAAGGGCCACCGCTTCGAGTTCGCCATCCGGGACTACTACCGGTACCTCGACGGCGAGATCGGCAGGGTCCTCGACCTCCTTCCCGAGGGAACCCAGACGTGGGTGGTGTCGGACCACGGTGCACGGACCATGCACGGAGCCATCTGCGTCAACGAGCTCTTCCGGCGGGAGGGCCTCCTGCACCTCAAGGAGGAGCCCGGCGGCCAGCAGCCCCTCAAGACCTCCATGATCGACTGGAGCCGGACCCTCTGCTGGGGCGAGGGAGGCTACTACTCCCGGATCTTCATGAACGTCAAGGGGAGGGAGCCCGAAGGGATCGTGGAGCCGTCGGACTACGAAAGGGTGCGGGACCGGATCCGGGACCTTCTGGAGGGCTTCGGCGACGAGCAGGGCCGGCCCATCGGCACCCGCGCCTTCAAGCCCGAGGAGATCTACCGGACGGTCAACGGCGTTCCGCCGGACCTCATCGTCTACTTCGGCGACCTGGCGTGGCGAAGCGCGGGGAGCGTCGGCACCGGCGCCCTGCACATCTTCGAGAACGACACCGGACCCGACGACGCCAACCACGCCCAGCAGGGCCTCTTCATCCTCAACGGCCCGGGGGTCGCCCCCGGCCGCCGGGAGGGGGTGAGCCTCTACGACGTGGCTCCCACGGTCCTCGCCACCCTCGGCGTCCCCGTTCCCGGCGACATGATCGGCAAGGAGATCCGGTGAGGGTCCCGTTCTCTGCGCCCCTGGTCTGGCTGCAAAGGGCCTTCACCGGCCCCCGGGTGCTGGTCACCAGCCTTCCTAAGTCGGGGACCCACCTCGTCATCCAGCCCCTCCACCGGGCGGGGATGGCCCTCCGGCCCATCCTGGAGCAATGGGCTCTCGGCGAAGCGGAGCGGCGGCGCCTCCTCCTCTCGGTCCGCCGGGGCGAGGTCCTCTACGGCCACGTCCCCCACGACGGGGAGCGGGCCGTCCTTCTCCGGGAGCGGGGGATTTCGGTGGTGGTCCTGCTCCGGGACCCGCGGGACGTGGCCGTCTCCATGGCCCACTACATCCCCGAGCGGGGGGAGGCCCACCGGCTGGGGCCCTACTTTCGGGAGCGCCTTCCCGACTTCGGGAGCCGCCTGGAGGCGTGCATCCGCGGCGTAACCGCCGAGGAGGCGGGGGCTCCGGCGGGCCTTCCGGACCTCGGCTCGCGCTTCCGGGCCTTCTTCCGGTGGGCAGAGGAAGGCGGCGCCTTCCTCTGCCGGTACGAGGAGCTGGCCCGGCGGCCGGGGAACGGCGGCGGAGAGGGGCGGCGGGAGGCCCTGCGGCGGCTCTTCGCCTTCCTGGGCCTTCCGGAATCGGGGAGGGTCTTCGAGCGGGCCCTCCGCTCCCTGGACGAGACCCACGGGGCCACCTTCCGGAAGGGCGGATCCGGCGGGTGGAAAGACCATTTCACGGCGCGGCACCGACAGGCCCTTGAACGGGTCTTCCCCGAGGGGCTGGAACGGTACGGATACGGCGAGGGGGCGGGCCCGTGCGCCGCCTCCAATGCATAGGAGCGCACCATGGCGGTCAACGGAAAAAACGGCTTCGTCCTCTGGTTCACGGGGCTCTCGGGCTCCGGCAAGTCCACGCTTTCCAAGATGGTGGAGGAGCGGCTCCTGGAGCGCGGCGTCCCGGTGGAGGTGCTGGACGGCGACGAGGTCCGCACCCACCTCAGCAAGGGCCTCGGCTTCTCCAAGGAGGACCGGGACACCAACATCCGGCGCATCGGGTACGTGGCCAAGCTTCTGGCCCGGAACGGCGTCTGCGCCATCACCGCGGCCATCTCCCCCTACCGGGACATCCGCGACGAGGTCCGGCGCGGCGTGGAGGAGAGGTCCATCTTCGTCGAGTGTTACCTCGAATGCCCCCTCGACGTCCTGGTGGAGAGGGACGTGAAGGGCCTCTACCGAAAGGCCTTGGCCGGAGAAATCCCGCACTTCACCGGCGTCTCCGACCCCTACGAGCCGCCCCTCAAACCGGAGGTGGTGGTCCACACCGGCGCCGAGCCCCCGGAACAGTCCTGCGCCCGCATCCTCAAGACCCTCGAGATGCTGGAGCTCATCCCGCCCGTCCCCGGCGACGACTACGGGGCCGACGAGGAGGCCGCCGTCGCCGCGAGGCTCAAGGATTTGGGGTATTTGGGGTAGGAAAGGCGGCCTGTAGGAGCGCTCTCCAGCGCACGACCCTCCGGGGCGCCGAGCGGGCCTTAGGGGCATCGGCCTCTGGAGAGGCCTCCTGCAGGTCTCTCCGTGGAAGAAGATGATCGACCTCCACATGCACTCGACCTGTTCCGACGGCACTTTCGCTCCCGCGGAGCTGGTGCGCGAAGCCAAGGCCGCCGGCCTGACCCACATGGCCCTCACCGACCACGACACGGTGGAGGGGATCGAGGAGGCCCGCCGGGCGGCGAAGGAAGCGGGCATCGCCTTCCTGGCCGGCGTGGAGATCTCCGCCGAGTTCCAGCCGGGGACGCTCCACATCCTGGGCTACGGGCTGGACGTTCGCAGCCAACGCCTGAAGGGCCGCCTTGAGGAAGTCCAGCGCTGGAGGCGGGAGCGCAACCCCAAGATCGTCGAGCGCCTGAGGGACTTGGGGCTCCAGGTCACGCTGGAGGAGGTGGCCACCCGGGCCGGCGGAGACCTGGTGGGCCGTCCCCACTTCGCCCAGACCCTTCTCGAGAAGGGGTACGTGAAGAGCCGCCAGGAGGCTTTCGACCTCTACCTCGCCAAAGGCCGCCCCGCCTACGTGGACAAGGTCCGCCTCTCGCCGGAGGAGAGCATCGCCCTCATCCGCGACGCCGGCGGGGTGGCCGTCCTTGCCCATCCCCTCCAGCTGAAGATCGAAGACGGCGAGGCCCTGGAGGCCTTGGTCCGGTCCCTCGTGGAGCAGGGTCTCCAAGGCGTCGAGTGCTACTACCGCAACCATACGGAGGAAGACGAAGCCCGCTTCCTCGCCCTCGCCCGGAAGTATTCCCTCCTTCCCACCGGAGGCTCCGATTTCCACGGCGCCAACCGGCCCAGCATCCGCCTCGGGACCGGCGAAGGGGAACTCCGCGTTCCGCGCGAATGTTGGGAGGGCCTCACCGGCGCCCTTCGCAGGAGCGCTCTGAAGGCCGCAACGGGCGAAGATCGTCCGTCCGATCGGCCTCTGTAGAGGCCTCCTCCAGGGAGAAGAAGCATGTCGTGGATTCCGCGGCTATTCTCGAAAAGGCCCCGCGCCGTCCTGATCGGCCTGGACGGGGTGCCCTTCACGCTCCTGGAAAAACTCATCGCCGGCGGGGTGACGCCGAACCTTGGCAGGCTGGCCTCGGCGGGGCCCTCCTTCTTCCGCCAGATGGACGCCTCCCTCCCGGAGATCTCGTCGGTCTCGTGGTCCTCGTTCATGACCGGGGCCAACCCCGGCCGGCACGGCATCTACGGCTTCATGGACCTGAAGCCGGGGACCTACCAGATGTACTTTCCCAGCTACCCCCACCTCAGGGCCCCCGCCCTCTGGGACACCCTCGGCCGCCAAGGCAAGCGCTCGGTGGTGCTCAACCTTCCCGGAACCTACCCCGCCCGGCCCCACGAGGGCGTCCTCGTCTCGGGCTTTGTGGCCATTGACCTCAAGAAAGCCGTCCATCCGCCCGCCATCCTCCCGACGCTGGAGAAGATGGGTTACCGCATCGACGTGGACACGAGCCGGGCCACCGACACCGATTTCCTCTACCGGGACCTCGAGGAAACGCTGGAGGCGAGGGAGCGCGCCTTCGACCACTTCTGGAAGGAAGAGAACTGGGACCTCTTCGTGGGAATCATCACGGGGACCGACCGCCTCCAGCACTTTCAGTGGCACGCCGTGGCCGACCCGTCGGACCCCAACCACGAGAGGGCCATGGCCTTCTACCGGCGCGCCGACGCGGTGGTGGGCCGCCTGGTGGACCGGCTGGGGTCGGGCGACGCCCTCTACGTGATGAGCGACCACGGCTTCTGCGCCATCGAGACCGAGGTCTACGTGAACCGCCTTCTGGTCCAGGCCGGTTTTCTGAAGTGGGAGAAGGACCCTCCCGACTCCTTCGCCGACATCCATCCGGAGGCCCGGGCCTTCGCCCTGGATCCGTCCCGGATCTACCTCCACCGGAAGGGCCGCTACCCCAAGGGGCGGGTGGAGGAGCGCGAGGTCGCCTCCCTCCGCGAGGAACTCAAGGCCTTCTTCCTGGGCCTCCGGCACCAGGGCCGGCCGTTCATCCGGCAGGTCTTCTTCCCCGAAGAGATCTACGAAGGCCCGCACGTGGACCGGGCCCCCGATTTGGTCCTCCTCACCGCCGACGGATTCGACCTCAAGGGCAACCCCAAAAAGGCCGAAGCCTACGGCCGGACCCACTTCACCGGCATGCACAACCGCCACGACGCCTTCCTCCTCGCCAACCGGCCCCTTCCGGAGAAGCGCCCGCACATCGAAGAGGTGCACGGCCTGCTCCTCAAGGCGCTGGGGCCGGAAGGGGCGTGAGGGAAAGCCCGGGAGAGGGCTCCGCCCGCCCGGCGCCGGCCCGGAACCCCCTCCGGGCCCATGGGAAGGAAAGCGAGAGGCCATGCTGATCCTGCTGATCACCCTCGACTGCGTTCGGGCCGATCACCTGGAGGGCGGCGGACTAACGCCCCATCTGGACCGGCTGGCGGGGGAATGGACCACCTTCACGGAGGCCTTTGCCCAGAGCCAGAACACCCTCTCTTCCCACCTTTCCCTGCTCACCTCCAACTACCTCTTCCAGCACGGGGTGTACTCCAACTACGTGCAGAAAGCCCTTCCGGCCCACGCCCTGCCCCGCCGGCTCTCGGAACGGGGCTGGGAGTGCCAGGCCTTCACCAGCGTAGACTTCCTGGCGCGCTTCCTGGGTGACCAGGTGGGCACCTCCGACCGCCTTCTGGCGGAGGCGCGAGGCCTTCGGGGTCGGATCCTGAGGGGGCTTGGGCACAGGCGGCGAAGAGTGCACGCTGAGGGCACTCTGGGGCGGGGACTCCGCTGGCTTTCGGCACCCGCCCGCCGGAGGGACGTCTTCCTCTGGCTTCACCTCTTCGACGCCCACATGGTTTACGAGGCCCCGGAGCCCTACCTCCGGCGGTACGTCCCGGCCGGAAACGCCGGCCTCACCGTCCGGGAGGCCCTTCAGGAGCGGGGCTGGTTCTCTCCCGACTTCCCCGAGTACGGCTGGAGGGTTCCGCTGGAGCACTTCCCAGGCCGGTACCGGGCGGCGGTGGCCTACCAGGACCGTTGCCTGGGGGATTTCTTCGCGGCGCTGAAGAAAAAGGGCTGGTGGGACGAGGCCCTGGTCTTCCTCACCGCCGACCACGGCGAGTGCCTCCTGGGCGACCATCGGGTCTACTGCGCCCACAAGAAGCTCTTCGACACCACGGTGAAGGTTCCCCTTCGGGTCAAGTTTCCCCAAGGGCGCTGGGCGGGAGAGCGGGTGGAGGCCCTCGTCCAGCACGTGGACGTCGCCCCGACGGCGGCGGCCATCGCCGGTTTCGAGGAGCCGCTGTACATGGGGCTCGACCTCGCCGGACTCCTGAAGGGCCGCCATTCGGGCCACGCCTTCGCCTTTTCGGAACACGTGGACAACTTCCTCCGGGCGGCAAGGGACCGCACCCACCTCTGGGTCGAGCGGGTCCCCGGCGTGGAGAACAAGTGGAACCTCGCCCTGGAGGAGGGGAGCCTCTTTCGGCGGGACGGTGTGTCCGAACCGGAAGGGGGCGAGGCGGGGCCGCGGCTTCGGAGGGCCCTGGAAGAACTCCTTTCCTCCCGGCCCGAGGTGCGGAACGCCTGGGGAGGAGCGGAGGAGGCCGAAGCCGAGATCGCCGGCCGCCTCAAAGAACTGGGGTACATGTAAGGAAACGGACCTTTGGGAGAAAAGGGCGCGGTGAAGGGGGAAGAACGGCGAAGGGAAAACCTGGGGGCCACGGCGCGCCAGGGGGCGTGGGCCGCGATCCTGAACCTTCTCGGTTCGGGGGTCCGGTACCTGAACACCCTCCTACTGGCCCGCATCCTCGGGCCCTGGGTCTACGGACTCTTCGCTTACGCCAACACGGTGCTGACGGTGGTCGCCGTTCCCGCCTCCCTCGGCTTTCCGACGGCCCTCGTCCACTTCGCCGCCGGGGCGCGGGAGACCGAGAGGTGGGGAAGGCTCCGCTGGTTCGTGCTGACCTGCTTCCGCCTGTCGGCGGTCCTCTCCTGCCTGGCGGCCCTGGCCCTCTTCCTGGCCAGCGGCGTCATCGCCGAGAGGGTCCTGCAGAATCCGGGGTATATCCTTCCCATGGCGGGCCTCTCCCTCGCCCTGCCGGCCCTCGTTCTCTTCAACCTGGCCTCGGGGGCTCTCCAGGGTCTGCGGGCCATCCGGGAAAAGGTCTTCGTCGAGAGGGTGGCCCACCCGCTCGTCTTCTTCGGTCTTCTCGCGGGCGTGGCCTACTTCCACCGGTCGCTGGAGACGGTGATCGCCTGCTTCTGGGCCGCCAGCCTCGTCGTGCTGGCCCTGGGGCTCTTCCTCTTCGCCCGGCGGTACGGCCGCCTTCCCCAAGGGGAGGCGGTGCAGGCCAGCGCCTGCTGGCGCGACCTCTTTCGCTTCTCGGTCCCCGTCCTCTTCCTCCAGCTCCTCAACTACCTCATCCTCTGGTCCGACGTGCTGGTGATGGGTCTCTTCGCCAGCCCGTCGGAGGTGGGGATCTACACCGTGGCCTCCCGGCTGGCCACGGCGGTGAACATGCCCACGGAGGCCCTTTCCGCCTCGCTGGCCCCCTCCTTCTCCGCCCTCACCGAAACGGGGGACCGGAAGACCCTGGGCGACCTCTACCGGACCTCCACCCGGTGGATCTTCCTCGCCTCCACGGCCATCGCGCTGGGGCTGATCCTGGGCGGGGAGCCCGTCCTTCGGGCGGTCCGGCACGAGTACGCCGCCGGCTTTTCCGTCCTGGTCCTCCTCTCCCTCGGCCAGGCCCTCTCCGGCTCCTTCGGCGCCAACGGGACCCTCATCACCATGACCGGGCATCCCAAGGTCAACCTCGTGAACGCCGTCTTCTTCGGCCTGGGAAACTTCGGCCTGATGTTCCTGCTGGTCCCCCGGTACGGCGCCATCGGCGCCGCCACCGCCGCGGCCCTCTCCCTCGCCCTCGTGAACGTGGTGCGGGCCCTGGAGATCTGGGCCCTTCTCCGCATCGCCCCGTGGGACCGGAGCCTCCTCAAGCCTCTGGCCGCGCTCCTCGCCGCCGCCGCGGGGGGAGCGGCGGCGGCCCGCCTCCTCCATCCGCTGGCGGGGCTCACGGTGGGGCTTCCCGGGTACGCCCTCCTCTGGCTCCTCCTCGGCCCCGCCCCCGAGGAGCGGGAGTTGCTGAGGAAGTTCGCGGAGAGGCTGGGATGGAGACGGGGGGCGGCATGAGGCGGGAAAGGGAAGCCGCCGGCGTGGGGCAGGGGAGGCATGGCGCGGGCGGGCGACAAAGCCACCGACGGCCCGCGCCGCTCGCCCGGAAGGCCCCTCTTCCGGGAGGAAAGGGACATCGTGAAAAGGTGGAAACCATGAATTGCTGGAGACCTCGCTCCAGGCCCCCGCGGACTTCCGTCCTTCGGGAAGTTCCTTTGTGGCGCTCCCCGAAGGTCCTGGGTTCGACTTCTCCGGGCCGCTTCCCATGACCCGCCCCCTCCTCGTCATCGGCCTCGACGGCGCCACCTGGGACCTCATCGGCCCCTGGGCGGAGGCGGGGGAGCTGCCCTTCTTCCGCCGCCTCCTCCAGGAAGGGGCGCGGGGCCCTCTCCGCTCGGTGACGCCCAACCTGACCCCTCCCGGCTGGACCACCGCCTTCACCGGCGTGAACCCCGGCAAGCACGGGATCTTCGACTTCTTCACGCTGGATGCGGGGGCGGAGGCCCTCCGGGTGGTCTCCAGCGCCGACCGGCGCGCGCCGGCCCTGTGGGAGATCCTCTCGGCCGCCGGGCGGCGGGTGGGGGTCTTCAACGTCCCCTGCACCTACCCCGCCGACGCCGTGAGCGGATTCTTCGTGACCGGCATGGGGACCCCGGCGCTGGAAGGTCCCTGGACCCATCCCGCCGCCGAGGGGGAGGCCATCCGGCGGGACTTCCCGGCCTTCCGGGCGGGGGCCGACCCCAAGCCCATCGCCGAGGGGCGCCTGGAGGCGTACCTCGACGACCTCTACGCCCTCACCGAGATCCAGGAGCACCTCTTCCTGGACCGGGCGAGACGGTACGGGTGCGACGTCGGTATCTTCGTCTACGACGACGTGGACCGGGTGATGCACTTCTTCTGGCGCTTCATGGACGAAAGCCACCCCCGCCACGAGAAGGCCCCCGAGCGCCTCCGGAACGCCATCCGGAGTTACTACCGGAGGCTGGACGAGGGAATGGAGCGGATGTGGGAAGCGTGGGGGCCCGGCGCCGACCTCTGCGTCCTCTCGGACCACGGCTTCGGCCCCCTCCATACGGACGTCTTCCTGAACCGCGTCTTCGCCGACCGCGGTTTTCTCGCCCCCCTCCCCCTGGCCGCCGAGCTGATCCGCAAGCCCCTCTGGAAGAGGGCCGCGCGAGCCCTTGTCCCCCAGGGCCTGCGGACCTGGTTCCGCCGCAACGTGAAGGCCTCCCCCCTGGGGAACCCCCTGGGATGGATCGACTGGGAGAGGACCCGCGCCTTCTACGCCTCCGTCTCGGGCCGGAGCGTCTACCTCAACGTGAAGGGACGCCAGCCCCGGGGGACGGTGGAACGGGGCGCCGAGTACGAAGCGGTGAGGGCCCAACTTCGGGAGCTGCTCCTCTCCCTGAAGGATCCATCCACCGGCGAAAGAATTGCACGGGATGTACACTTTCGTGAGGAGGTCTACAGAGGCCCCTTCGTGGAGCAGGCCCCCGACCTCGTGATCCAGGAGGACGGCCGGTACGCCTACCGGGTGGACTGGTCCGAGCGCGCCTTCGCCCCCGCCTCCCAGTACGGCGTGGACAAGTCGGGCTCCCACCGCCGGGACGGCATCCTGCTCCTGCACGGGCCTTCCTTCAAGGGCGCCACCCTCGAGGGGGCCGCCCTGGAGGACGTGACCCCCACCCTCCTGGCCGCCGCCGGCCTTCCCGCGGGGGAGGAGATGGACGGCCGCGTTCTCGAGGAGGCCCTCCGCGTTCCCCCGCCGGCCGGCCGGGCCTCCTACGCCGCCCTGCGCGGCGGAAAGGGTTCCTCGCTGGACGCGGGCGAGGAGGCCGAGCTCGCCGAGCGCCTCAAAGGGCTTGGGTACATGTAGCTTCGAAGGGGACCTGGATCGTGATGAGGTGATGAGGTAATGAAGTGATGAGGCGGAGGGCGAAGATGGCTGGAGGGAGGGGACCGTTGAAAATGGATGAGGGGAAAGGCCGGCCGGTCGCGGAGCCGCTGGGAGAGTATGCAGGCATGCGCCCACATGAAAGGCTCGACTGTTGGAAGTTGGCCATGGACGTGGTGGAGGAGGTGTACAGAGTGACGAAGACTTCCCCCAAGGAGGAGACTTACGGCCTTGCCTCTCAAATGCGAAGGGCCTCCGTCAGCGTGCCGGCCAACATTGCGGAAGGTTCGGCCCGGAAAACGGATCAAGAGAAGAGACAGTTCTATTACATTGCGAGGGCTTCGCTCAGCGAGCTGGAGACTCACGTGGAGATTGCGCGAAGGTTACAGTTCATGCCGGACGATGCGGTTTCCCTCCTTCAAAAGCAGTGCAGCCGCATAGCCGCCATGATCAACGGGATGGTCAGAAAATGAACCGCGTTTCCCTGTCTTTCTCCCTCATCCCCTCATCATCCCCTCATCACCTCATCTCGTCTCCCCAAGGCCTCCTTCCATGACCCGCCTCGTGGTTCTCGGTTTTGACGGCGCCACGTGGGAGCTGCTGGACCTGCTGGCGCAGGCCGGCAGGATGCCCAACCTGGCGGCTCTGCTCAAACGGTCGGTCCACGGCCCTTTGCGCTCGGCCCACCCGCCGGTGACGGCCCCCGCGTGGGTATCCATCGCCACGGGCGTGAACCCCGGCCGCCACGGCTGCTTCGATTTCAACCGCCCCGACGGGGCCCTCTCCCGGCTCCGTCCCCTGCAAGCGTGGGACATCGCCGAGAAGACCCTCTACGAAATCCTGGCGGAGCGGGGTCGGCGGGTGGTCCTCATCAACCTCCCCGTGACCTACCCGCCCCTCACCGCGGAGCCCACCCTCACCTCCCTCCTCACCCAGGGGGACAACGCCGTCTTTCCGCCGTCCCTCAAGGAGCGCTACCCTCTGCTCCAGGGCTACCGGGTCTTCCCCGACGCGCGGCTGCGGGCGCGGGGGGAGTCGGAAGCCTACCTCCGGGACATCCGCCACGTGGAGACGGCCCGCTTCGACGCCGTCCGCTCCCTTTGGCAAGAGCCCTGGGACCTCTTCTTCGCGGTGATCTCGGGGACCGACTGGGTGAGCCACGAAGCCTTCCCCGACCTCGCCGAGGGCCGCCTGGAGCGTTGTCCTCAGGCGGTGGGGATGTTCGAGGACGCCGACCGCGTGCTGGGCTGGATCGCCGAGCGGCTGGGCCCGGACGACGGTCTCCTGCTGGTGTCGGACCACGGCTTCACCACCGCCAAGGGGGTCTTCTACCTCAACGAATGGCTTATGGAGCGGGGCTTTTTGGAGCCGGACTACGCCCGCCCCGCCTTCCCGCCCAGCCACCGGATGGAGGAGGAGGCCCAGCGGGCCCTGGGCCAAAACGCGCGAACCTTTCCGGCGGCCGTTCTCCGGGCGGTGCACCGGCGGAGCACCGCCCGCCTCTTGGCCAAGGTCTACCGGCGGCTGGGCGGCTCCTGGCCCCTCTTCTTCCGCCCGGACCCGGAGCGAAGCACCGCCTCCACCCTCACGGCCGAGTGCCACGGCATCACCCTTCACGAGCAGGGGGCCTTCGCCGACGGCACCGTCCCGGCCTCCCGTGTGGAGGAGACCCTGGCCGCCCTGGAGGAGGCCCTGGAGGGCCTTCGGGACCCCGACGGGGAACCGGTCTTCCGCAGCGTCCGGCGCCGCGAGGCGGTCTACCACGGTCCCCGGACGGCCGAGGCCCCCCACCTCCTCCTGGAGCCCGCCCGGTGGGGGGTGGCCGCCGCCGTGAAGGCCCTGAAAAACATCCCCTTCGTTCCCCACCGGACGGGGATCCACGCCTCCCAGGGGATTCTGCTCGCCCACGGCCCGGGCCTGGCGGAGGGGCGCCTGGGCCCCGACCTGCTGTCGGTCACCGACGTGGCCCCGCTGGTCTTCTACCTGCTGGGGGAGCCCGTCCCCGAGGGCCTCGACGGCCGCCTCGTACCCGACCTCTTCTCCCCCGGCCGCCTCGACGCGGCCCCGCCCTCCTACGCCCCCGTCGGCCTCCCCCAGCGCGGCCGGGGGGACCTCGACGGCGAGGCCATCCAGGAAAGGCTGCGGGGACTGGGGTACATGGGGTGATCGGTGGACGGCCGGGAAAATAGGGCGATGGACAGTGAACCGCGCGCCGCCGGGCCGAAACCGGGCCTCTGGGGGGCGCTCGTCTTCGACTCTCCCACCCCCCTCCTCACCGGCTCACGAAGATGACCGATCCAGCCCAATCGAGCCTGGCCATCGTCCTCCTCACCTGGAACGGCCGGGAGGACACGCTGGCGTGCCTGAAAAGCCTGGAGACGGAGGGCTTTCCCGCCCCGCCGGACGCCGTGGTGGTGGTGGACAACGGCTCGGAGGACGGGACGCTGGAGGCGGTGGCGGAACGCTTTCCCTGGGCGGAGCGGATCCAGAACGGCGCCAACCTCGGCTTCGCCGGGGGGAACAACGCCGGACTCCGGTGGGCCCTGGAGCGCGGATACGGCGCCGTCCTCCTCCTCAACAACGACACGGAGGTGGAGGCGGGGGCCCTGCCCCTTCTTCGGGAGGCACTCCGGGACCCCACGGTGGGCGCCGTCCAACCGCTCCTGGTTTCCTTCTCCGACCCCTCCCGCATCGACTCCTCCGGCATCGAACTCTTCTCCCTCCCAGGTGCACGGGACATGCACATCGGAGGGCCGGCGGAGGAGGTCGGCACCGAGCCCCGGGAGGTCTTCGGATGCTGCGCCGCCGCCGCCCTCTACCGCGCCGAGGCCCTCCGGAAGGCGGGCCTGCTGGACGAGGACTTCTTCGTCCTCCTGGAGGACGTGGACCTGGCCTTCCGCATCCGCCTGGCGGGGTACCAGGCCCTTCTGGTTCCCCGGGCGCGGATCCGCCACAAGCGGGGGATCAGCGCCCAGGGCCGCCTCTCGGGGGAGAAGAAGTACCTCCTGCACCGGAACATCGCGGCCCTCGCCCTGCGGTACTGGCCGGCCCGGTACCTCCTGCAGTACGGACCCTTCCTCGTCAAGGGGGCCCTTTGGGGATTCTGGAAGGCCCTGCGGACGGGCAGGGGCAGGGCCTGGGCGGGACTCATGGGCCGGTCCATGGCCCTAAGGCGGCAGCACCGGAGGAACGGCAGGTGGAAGGAGATCCAGGAACGCTGGATGCGCCCCCTCGGCTGGGGATACTACCCCCGCAAGGTCCGGGAGCGTCTCGGCGGCCCACCGGCCATTCCGTGACGCCCCATAAGATGGCGGTTCAAGGCAGAAAAAGCAAAGATTGGAACAACGAGGTCGGGGAGATCGGGAGGGGGGCTCTTCACTCTTCACTTTCACAGGGAGATCGGGGAGATCAGAGAGGTTTTTTACGTTTTACTTTTCACTTTTGACTTCTCGCTCATCAAGACAGGATTTTTTCCCCATGGTCATTCAACCTCCCAAGATCGGTGTCGTGATCCTCAACTACAACGGAACGGAGGAGACCCTCCGGTGCCTGCGGTCCCTTCGGGCCTCCCGGGGCGGGGAGCGCCGCGTCTGGGTGGTAGACAACGGCTCCGCCGACGGATCTCCGGAACGCATTCCGCCCGAGCTCCAGGAAGGCGAGGTCTTCCTCCAAACGGGGGCCAACCTCGGCTACGCCGGCGGCAACAACGCCGGCATCCGGGAGGCCCTTCGCTGGGGCGCCGACTACGTCCTGATCCTCAACCCCGACGTGGTGGTGGAACCGGACTTCCTTCCGCCCCTCCTCCGGGCGCTGGAGGCTTCCCCCCGGGCCGGCATGGCCTGCCCGCTGGTTCTCCAGGAGGACGGCTCCACGGTCCAGTCCCTGGGAGGAGAGGGAAGCCTCTGGACCGGCCGCTTCGCCCGCCGGCTCTACGGGACGCCCCTCTCCAGCCTCCGGGAGCCCCGCTGGGCCGAAGTCCTGTTCCCCCACGGCGCCTGCGTTCTCGTGCGCCGCGCCCTCTTCGAGGAGGTCGGGCTCCTGGCGGAACCCTACTTCCTCTACTACGAGGACGTGGAGTTCGGCCTGCGGGCAAGGCGGGAGGGCTTCGCCACCCTCGCCATCCCCCAGAGCCGGGTGCACCACAAGGACACCACCGAGGCGGGGGCCAAGAGCCCCCTCGTCTCCTACCTGGGCACCCGGAACGCCGCGTGGGTGGTGGCCCAGTACGGCTCCTTTCCCCAGCGCCTCGCCTTTCTCCTCCTTTCGGCCTACCTCCGCTGGCCGCTCCGCTTCCTCGCCCGGCTGTTCCGCGGCCAGTTCCGGGCCGCCGGGGCGGTGGTCCGGGGCGGGTTCCACGGGCAGTTCCGGAAGGAGTGGCGGGCGGGGGCCCACCTCGCCGTGCCCTGGGAGGGCCGCCGCCGGGCCCTGGAGCCCCTGCCCTGACGGGGTTCCCGGCTTTCCCCGGGCAGATACCCGTGGTAGCCTTTGCCCGGCATGCGAGAGAAGGCTTTCCGCTTCCCTTGGCCGTTTCCGCGGGGAAGGAGGGGTGGGCAGGCCGTGACCGGCACCTGGGCACCCTCCATGGATGATCCTCGAAAAGCGTGTACACTCCATCCGGCCCCGGAGCCGGCGCGGCGCCCTGTTTCCTCCCGGAAGGGGAGGTAGGGCCCGGAAGACCCTCGCGGTTGTCCGGGCCGAAAAAGAGCCTCATATTAACTACTTAATTGGCGGAGCAGGGCCCGGGGAAAAGTGGTAGATTCCGTGAATTCTTGCCAGATCCGAGACGAACAACGAGGCGGCCGGGGCCCGGCTTCCGAGGCACCCCCGCCCCCCGCCTTTCCCGACGAGGAGCTTCCCTGCTTCCGCTGACGGCAGCCCTCGGGGCCATCTTGCTCTTCTCGGTCTTCGCCTTTGCCGCCGTGGAACCGTGGGCGGCGGCGGTGGTGGAGGCGGCCCTCTTCCTCCTGGCGGGGGCGGCCTTCCGGGACAACCGTTTTCTCCGCCTGCCGGAGAAGCTGCTCGTGCCCTTCGCGCTGGCGCTCCTCCTGTCCCTCACCGCCGCCCTTCAGCTCGTTCCGTTCCCGCGGGCCCTCTGGGCAATCGCCGGCGACGAGCGGGCCACCCTGGCCTCCGAGGCCGCCCGGGCGGAGGTCCTGCTCCGGTCCGAGCCCTACCGGACCGACGCCCTCACGGGAGCGGTTCTGCCGGAGGACCGGGACCCGGTCCTGACGCCGCCTCCGCCGGGATGGATCCCCGCCACCTTCGCCCCCCGGGCCACGGCCCGGGCCCTGGTGGCGCTGCTGGCCTTTCTGGCCTTTCTCCTCCTCCTGGAACGGGCGGCGGAGAACGGCCGGGAGGACCTCCGGCGGCTGGCCCTGGCCACCGGCATCGCCGGGGTGGCGGCGGGGGCCTTCGCCCTGGTGCAGTTCCGGCCCGGGGCCCAGAAGGTGCTGGGGGTGCGGGAGAGCGTCCACGCCGCCTCGGCCTTCGGGCCCTTCATCAACGAGAACAACGGCATGGGCTTCGTCAACCTGGCCCTCTGCCTCCTTTACTACCTGCTCTACCGCAAGGCCCGGGAGAACCCTCACCCCACCAACCGCCTGGGCCTTCTGGTCCTGGCTTCGGCTTTGGCGGCCTTTCACGGGGCCCTTCTTTTGATCCGGACCACCGGCGCCGGCTTCTGGACACCCCTTCTCCTCCCCGTGATCCTGGCCCTCCGCCTGCTGAAGGAGCGGCCGCGGGCCCTTCGGGCCGCCTCCGCCCTCTTCTTTGCCGCCCTCGTCCTGGCCGGGGGGGCCATGCTCCTCTGGGGCTTCACCGACCTCCACGGGCGGATGGGCATCTGGAAGAACGCCCTCTCCGGCGGGCACCTCCTGTTGGGCAACGGCCTCGGAGCCTTCGCGGAGCGCTTCCCCTCGGTCCTCGAGGACACGCCCACCCGCAGCGCCGTGCTCTGGCTCTACCCCGAGAACGAATACCTGGAGCTCCTCTTCGAGGGGGGGATCGCCGGCGCGGTGGCGGGCCTGGCCGCCCTCCTCTGGGTCTTCCGGCTGGGGGTAGAGGCCCTGGCGGCCCGCGGCGGCGCCTTTCTGCTGGTGCCGGCCCTTTGGGGCGAGGCCCTCCACGCCGTCACCGACTTCCACTTCCACCTCTGGCCGGTCCTCTTCGCCTACACCCTGGCCGCGGCCCTGGCGGCGGGAGCGGCCAACCGGTCGCGCCGGAGTCCCCGGAGGAGCGGCGGCTCCGAGGCGCCCCTACCGTGAGGCGGTCAGCCTTTCCCCGGCTCCTCGGGCCCCTTTTCGGTGTCCTGCTGACCGCCGCGGCCGTGGTTCTCCACCTGCCGGCCCTGGAGCGGCGCCCCTCGCCCTTCGCGCGGGGGGCCTACGCGGTCCTGGCCCGGGCCGAGGAGGACCTGGCGGCGGGCCGGTTTTCCGAGGCCCTCCGCCGATTCCGGGCGGCCTACGTCCGCACCCGCCACGAGGCCCAGTCGGGCTTGGCCGAGCGGGTCCGCCACCGGATGGCCCTCGCCGGGAAGGAGCTCCTCCGGCGGGACCTTTCCCTCGCCTGGCCCTTCCTGGAGGCCTTCGCCCTCCTCTCGCCCGACTTTTCCCGGGACGCCGGGGCGGCCGAGGAGTGGGCCCTGGAGGCGACCCAGGGCCGCGCCACCCGCTTCTCTTACGACCTGCTCCGGGCCGACGGCCGCACCTACTGGGGGGCCGCCCCCGAGGCCGAGTGGACGGGCCTCTGGCCCCTCTGGAAGTCCTGGTACCGCTTTACGAAGAAGAGCTTCGCCGCGACGGCGGCCCTGGAAGCGAAACCCGGCTGGCCCGTCCGCGCCTTTGTCCTGGACGTGACCCTGGACCTCGCCGGCGGGTCCCTGCCCTTCCCCTCCCGGCTGGAGGTTTCGGGACCCTTCGCCCCCGGCACGGCCCTCCTCTTCGGGGACCGCGGCCCCCTGCGGGAGGTCCCCCCGGCGGGACCCGGCCGCTGGACCGTCGCCGACGTCGCTCCGCGGGCGGGCCGCCTGCCCTCCCGGCTCCTCTTCTTCACCGACGCCGTTCCCCCCCGGAGGGGGCTGTCGGTCCGGCTGGTCCGCGAATACCGGCCCCTCTTTCCGTAGGGAATCGTGGCGGACAGGGCTTCCCGCACCCGATGGTCCGCCGCGGGCTTCCGTTCCGCCTGAATTCCCCGGTCCGGCCGGGGACGGATTCTCCAACGCCATGACCCGTAACGTCCTCGTCACCGGCGGCGCCGGCTACATCGGCTCCCACGCCTGCAAGGCCTTGCGCCTCGCGGGGTACACGCCGGTGGCCTATGACAACCTCTCCCGCGGCCATGAATGGGCCGTCAAGTGGGGGCCCCTGGAGGAGGGGGACACGAGGGACGGCGCCCGCCTCCGGGAGGTTTTGAAGCGCCACCGCCCCGAGGCGGTCCTCCACTTCGCCGCCTACACCTACGTCGGCGAGTCGGTGGAGCGCCCCCTCCTCTACGCCGCCAACAACGTCGCGGGGACCGTCTCGCTCCTCGAGGCCTGCCTCGAAGCGGGCGTCCCGCGGGTGGTCTTCTCCAGCACCGCCGCCGTGTACGGCGTTCCCGAGGCGGTCCCCATCCCCGAAAGCCATCCGCGCCGCCCCCTGAACCCCTACGGCCGGACCAAGACCTTCCTCGAAGACCTTCTCGCCGACGCCTTCGCGGCCCACGGGCTGGCTTCTTTTTCCCTGCGGTACTTCAACGCCGCCGGGGCCGACGAGGACGCCGACACCGGCGAGGCCCACGACCCGGAGACCCACCTCATCCCCCTGGCCCTGCAGGCCGCCCGCGGCGCCTTGCCCCGCCTCACCCTCTACGGCGACGACTACGACACCCCCGACGGCACCTGCATCCGGGACTACGTTCACGTCAGCGACCTGGCCGAGGCCCACGTCCTGGCCCTCAAAAGCCTCGAGAAGGCCCCCCGGGCCGCCGCCTGCAACCTGGGCATCGGCCGGGGCTTTTCGGTGAAGGAGGTGGTCCGGGCCGCCGCCGAGGTGACGGGCCTTCCCATCCCCGTGGAGGTGGGCCCCCGCCGCCCCGGAGATCCCCCCGTCCTCGTCGCCGACCCGGCCCTCGCCGGGAAGGAACTGGGCTGGACGCCCCGCTTCACCGACCTCCACGCCATCCTGGAGACGGCCTGGCGCTGGATCCTCCTGAAGCCGTGAGGGCCGCGAGGCCCGGCGGATGCCCATCCTGAGGTGGCCGAAAAAAGGCCCGGAAAGGCCTTGGAGATAGGGGGGGCTCGCCGGCCAACCCCCGTCCAGGGATGGGGGGCATCGGAGCCGGAGGCCAAGACGGCAGGAGGAACGGCGCGAGGCGCGGGGCTTGGCCCATGGGGAAGAACGGTGAACTTTTCGTACTGGAAGAGAGGGCCTTTGCCTTGGATGGCACCCGTGTTCTCGAAGGTCGTGCCAATCCATGGCGAAATCGGGGCGGGCATGGCCGCCCGGCGAGCCTTTTCCGGCGTCTTGCCCTTTTCCACTTCAGGCCCTAGAATGGCATCGAGGTTCCCATGGATATCGAAGCGATCCTAAAGGTCCTTCGCCAAGACAACGAAAAGACCCGCCAGCACTTCGACAAGAAGGCGGCGGAGATGGCCCTCCATTTCGACGAGAAGGCGGCCGAGACCCAACGCCACTTGGACGAAAAGGCCGCCGAGATGCAGCGCCATTTCGACGAAAAAGCGGCGGAGATGGCCCTCCATTTCGACGAAAAGGCGGAGGAAACCCAGCGCCACTTC
>Ga0209018_1000149_pt1 | contig 65725 bp, 51 predicted proteins | sample YNPBryBLVA2012_FD_185814 | JGI IMG/M metagenome (GOLD analysis project Ga0209018, IMG submission 185814) | Anoxygenic and chlorotrophic microbial mat microbial communities from Yellowstone National Park, USA - YNP Bryant BLVA 2012 (SPAdes)... ...
GATTGTTCATCAATGGCGAAGAGACATTTCCGCTGCTGGCATGGAGCTGGCGACTACTGGATACGGCAGCGCTGTTTCGACAGGCTGGCATAACAATTTTGCATCCGATTATCGGTCTGAATTGGGTCTGGTTGGCACCAGGTCAGTATGATTGGGGGAGATTGGATGAATGCTTTGACCGATTGTTAGCCCAACATCGCGAGGCCATGTTTCTTCCGCGCGTGTTACTTGATGTTCCCGATTGGTGGAAACAACTTCATCCCGATGAGATGATTGTCCCAGCTCTCGCGCCAGGAATCAATGGAAAGCAACGATATCACAAGTCCGAATTGAATCCGGAAACTGGATGGCATTGGGGGATCCAGTTAAATGAACCATCGCTGGCTTCGGATGTCTGGATGACAGATATCGAGACCACGTTTCGGGCGTTCTTGAGACATATCGAAGGTTCGCCGCTGAGGAGTCGCATCATCGGCTATCAAATTGGTTGTGGCATTTACGGCGAATGGCATTATTTCCTGTCGGAATTCTTGCCCGACCTGAGTGCGGCAATGCGGAAAAAATTGGGAGTTGTCCCGGATGTCTCCGCGCGCTTAAGGAGTGGCTTCGGGCTTCTGCGCGATCCGAGCCACGAAAAAGGCGTGATTGACTTCTATTGCCGCTTTCATGAGGAGATCTGTGCCGCCACGCTCATGCATTTTTCTGCTATTGTCAAACAAGAAACCGGTGGTCGGGCGCTCTGCGGGGCGTTTTATGGCTATCAATTGGAGAATGTCTGGATCCAAGAAGGTGGCCATCTGGCGCCGGAGATGATTCTGAATTGCCCGGACATCGATTTTTTGGCAAGTCCATATACTTATCAATCCAGCAATAGCAATGATCCCAAAGCAGCGCCTCATGATGTATTCGATGATGCTGGAAATTGGCTGGGGCGCAGCCGGGGTATCGCTGGGGATGGCGGCTATCGAGTGCTGCTGGAATCGGCCAAGCGGCATGGCAAACTTTATTTTGCAGAAATCGATCCCACGACCTACATTCAATTTGTCACCCCGCCCAAGAAGCGGGTCGAAAACTATGAGTCGATCCTGTCTGTGGTTGGCGGTCTGGGCAGTGATACGCTTGAAGGGACAAAGCGAATTCTGAAACGAGACCTGGGACAAATGTTAGTGAGTGGCAATGGTGGCTGGCTGTTTGATTTCGGCACGCTATTGGCCATTCAACGCAGTTGGTACGATGATCCGGCCATCCTCGATCTCGTTCAGCAGTTTTCGACATGGGGGCAGCTCAGGAATAAGTTGGATTTGAATTCAGCGGCGGAAATCGCCGCCGTGTACGACGCCAAGAGCCTGTTCGTCACGCGTCACTGGAAAGCGGAGGAGCCGTATCCCAAAGGCGGGGACTGCATGGATTATTTCTCCTATTGGTTCCTCGATTCACAAGCCCGGGCATTGCATCGGGTGGGCGCCCCAGTCGATTTTCTTTATCGCTTTGATCTGACGCAACATGATGCGATAAGATATCGGCTGCTTTTCATGGTCAATCTCTTTTATTTGACATTAGATGAAGTTGATGCATTAAAGGTGATCTTTAAGGACAGTGGTGCCACCATCGTCTGGTTCTACGCACCGGGATTTGTCAGCCCCGAGAAGCTTGACCTGGATCAAATGCAAAGATTGACGGGCTTTAAATTTCGCATCCTCGAAAAACCAGGTCCGATGATGATTCGCGCTGAATTTGATGAGCTTAATTTATTGTTTGGAACAAAAAAGGAACGTTATCCCCGCTTTGCGATTGTCGATGATGATGCGGCAGTGCTTGGGCATTGGATGGATCGAAATGAGGTGGCGTTTGCCTGGAAGGAACTGGATGGCTGGAATTCCGTCTATGTCGGCACAGCTCCACTGCCGGTGGAAGTCTTGCGATGGCTGGTCAAAAAGTCGGGGGCAAAATTATGGAGCACGAAGCCCGATATTGTTCGCGCAACCCAGGACATAGCGATGATTGTTGCCACCGAGAATGGGGAAAGGTCGTTTTGTTTGCACAAAGAGATGCAAGACTTTGAAAGCGGAAAATCGGCTGCGGAACATCATCTGCATTTGGAAATGGGGGAAGTAAGAATCTTTGGAAAAAAACTTTCAATGGATTTCAATCTTTGAAAGTGCGGGAATCATTGAGTTTTATGATCTCACCCCCGGCCGCCTCTCTTGAAAAGAGAAGGGAAGCTATGAATTTAATTGAGGCTGAAAAAAAGTGAAATATACAAGCCCTTTCTCTTCTCAAAAGAAGGGAGGATGAGTTCGATGATTTGCTGATTGAACTCGCCACCCAGCCCTCTTTCTTAGGAAGAGAGGGGGAGTGAAAAATGTTCGTACATCTGGAAAACGATGCCTCTGACAATACTTCTACTTTTTGCAAGAGAAGCGGGTAGGGGGATAGGATTGATAAAATACCAAATCAACATCATAAACAACGATAAGGAAATTTTGATTATGTCCAGATTCTTTTACTCTCTTCTTTTTCTTTTTTTGATTTCTTTTCTTTCTTCTGGTATTTCCCAACCCACAAAAAGCGACTACTGGAAAATTTTGCAGGGTGCGGTGGAGTACAATTATCAGGAATATGATAACATCATGAATAACTGGAAAGCGAACATTCAAAAGAGCAATCTCTTCGGCTATTCGCCTACCAGTTATCCAGCTAATTTTGCGGAGCTGCTGGGCTTTATGTACCACGAGACTGGGGATGATAAGTATGTGAGAAAAGCTGTAGAATTGCTGGTCAGTTACGAGGATTTGAAGAAGCTTTTTCCCAAAGAATTTTACGAGGATCGAATCGAGTATTCCAAAGGGCTGCCTCCGATCTCGGATTTTTTTAGCATGTATTCCTATCCTAAGGCGTATCTCTACATCAAAAAAAGCAATTCGATCCCCCAAAAAGATCGAGTCATTATCGAGCGGGGTGTGGCGGATTGCGCAAATTTCCTCCTGTTCTATCCCGAGTGGGGTCCCATGAATCGGGCGATCCTTCGGGCCGAGACGTTTTATTATTCCTCCCTCGCTTTGCCTGATCATCCCGATGCGCCGAAATGGAAACGCATGGCAAAAATTCTCAGCCGTGATAGCTATCAAAATTGGGAGGAAGAAGATGCGGCGGGATATCATTCGGTGTGGATGCTCTCCTTATTGCGTATGGTCGATATCACCGATGATCCCGATTTCTATCGATCCGCCATTCCGCGCTATTATTTCGATTATTTCGCCCACCTCATCACCCCAGGCGGGTTGATTGCCGATTTCGGTGATGCCCGCTGGGCATCGGATTGGTATCGCTGGATCCCGATTTTTGAGAAGGGCGCGGCCATCTACAAAGAACCGATTTATAAATGGGCGGTTTCACAATATTGGCAATATATTCAGGAAAACAAACTCGATCCTCGTGGTGCTTACACAGCGCTGGCATTTGCCGACGCCTACAAATGGGCTGATGAATCAATTCCGCTTGAGCCTCCCAAGCCCGAGAGCCGATTGGTCATGGAAGAAATCGTAGGCAAGAAAGTGCTGTTTCGAAACGGTACGGACCGCAATAGCACTTTCTTGCTGCTGAATTACCAGAACGAAGGCGATGGCGCTTTTGCGGCCAGGGAATTTTTGCGGACAACTATCCCAGTCGAGGAAGAAAAAATGCATCATGGTAACTCCGATGAAAATTCCGTTGCCGCGCTGTGGCACAACGGCTCGATTTTACTGCACGATGGTGGGTATCGGGATAAACTCCCCAGTGGCGAATACGGCCGATTTCGAGCCGATTATTATCATAATCGTATCGTGGCCCGAAAGAACAAGCGCTGGATTCAAATCGAAGGTGAGCGTAACGAGCAGTCATTATGGGAATTTATCCGCAATTCTGGCGCTTATCGTCCCGTGGAAACGAAGCTGATCAATTTTTTGACCTTCGAGAAAATCGATTATTCTCGCACCCGAGTGACCGATAACGAAATGGGATATGACTGGGATCGGATCGTTATCTATCATAAAGCCGATCAGTTCTTTCTCGTGATTGATGTCATCAAAACATTGCGAGAAGATTATTTCACGTATTCCAATTTATGGCACACCCGAAAAATTCTCAATCGAGGTGATCGCTGGTTTGACACGAGCTATGATTCCATTGGATCTTATGTGAATCAATTGGGCAACAATCTGCTCATCTATTTTCCTGTCAAAGAATATGTCCGATCGATTGGATCGTTCGATTTGCGGCGCCATTGGCAGGATGAGATTTGCCTTTACGAAACGCTATCCGACCATTATTATGCGGGCAATATGGAAATATTCATGACGATTTTGGTGCCGCATAAAGCATCTGTTTCACCAGCCGAACTGGTCAAAAAATTTGAATTGATCGAGACGGATAAATTCCCTTCAGCCATTGGTTTGAAATATACAAATAAAGGCCGAACCGAATATCTCGGGATCAAGGGCGATCTGATGATGGATTATAAGCCGCAGAATATTCGCCCACGCTATGATTTTGAATTGGGCAAGGTATTGTACGGTCCACTGAAAACAGATGCGGAAATTATTTTTGCATCGGAGGAAGGCAAAAAGCTCTACTGGGCTGCGGCGAATATGACGAGAGTGCTCTATCATGAGCGCGTTCTTCATGAGAGTCTGAACACCTCATTTGATCTGCAGCTCGATGGAGGGCCTATTCGATGGGGATGGGCAAAATGGCGCTGTTGGGAAGAACAAGTGCTATTGGGGAAATAAGTAATCGGTTGATTGGGCGACGAAGAATGGGGTATAAAAAAAGAGATATCGGGTCAAGGAATCAGCCTAAATGGAAAACATTTAAATTGACGTCGTCCCTTTTATTTCAGAGCAAAATAAGGTATTGTTATAAGGTCGCTTAATGATTTTTTCCCCGTTAATCGCTGGATTGCAATGACCTTTTTCAAAAAATAGTCGATATTTTTGCTCATACTATGGACGGGGCGCACAAATGATGCAACTAAGCCGGGAGAATACGCTCTATGACGGAATTATCCACCAGACACCTCTGGCGAAATATCATGCGCTACAAAAGCTTCGATCGTATGCCGGTGCACCATTGGAAGGGTTGGCCCGAGACCTATGAGCGCTGGTACCAGGAGGGCCTCCCAAAGGATGCGAATGAATATGAGTTTTTTAATGCTGCACCGATCCATGCTTGGATTTCGCTCAATATCGATCTCTATCCCGCTTTTGAGGAAGAGGTCATCGAGGAAACCAATGAGTACCGAATATATCGTCAAAGCGATGGCGTCATCTGCAAAGCCTGGAAGGGAAAGAGTTCGATTCCGCAATATATCGATTTTATTTTGAGGGACGCTTCTGGCTGCCCAGAATACAAAAAGCGGCTGCAGCCCCATCCAGGGCGAATTCCTTTTGATTTTGCTGAACAGGTCGCCAGAGCCCAGCAACTCGATTCGCCCATTTCGGTCCATACGGGATCTTTAATCGGTTGGATTCGGAACTGGATGGGCGTTGAAAATTTCGCTTATCTCTGTTATGATGATCGGGACATGCTGGCAGAAATGGTGGATACCATCTCGGACCTGGTATGTTGGGCGCTGGATTTTATCCTGCCCCAAGTGAAGGTCGATTGCGGCTGGGGCTGGGAAGACATCTGCTTCCGAACTGGGCCACTGATTAGCCCCGAGATTTTTAAAGAGGTCGCGGTGCCAGGGTATCGAAAAATAGCCAATAAATTGCTGGAGTATGGGGTGGATCTGTATGTGGTGGATTGTGACGGCATGATCGATCATCTCGTGCCGCATTGGCTAGAGGCCGGAGTAAATGTCATGTTTCCAGTGGAAATCGGCGTATGGAATGCTGATCCCATGGCGTTCAGAAAAAAATATGGTCGCGAACTTCGCATGATTGGAGGAATTGATAAGCTGGTCATACCTAAAGGGAAAAAAGCCATCGACGAAGAGATCGAGCGGAGACTCTCGTTGATGAAAGATGGCGGCTTTGTTCCCTTGCCCGATCATTTGATCACTCCTGAAACACCTCTTGAAAATTACCAGTACTATTTGGATCGGATTCGTGGATTGAGATTTTGAATTCGCGGGCTAGCGATGACAATTCAATCTCTTTCAGCAGTTGGATAAGCAACTCCATAAAATCAAAGGCACCATGAGCTTGGCGCATAAAAATAATTTTAAAAAAATAATTTTTTCGCTTGACTTTTTGGAAATCGTGGTATATATTACAGCCTTAATTTTTGGATTTCGATTTCAAAATTCAAGGCTCGTTAGAAACACGATGATGAATATTTTTCGATGAAAAAATTCTAAAGGCTATAGATGGATCCCCATAGGGATAATTTATAGTCTTTTTTATTTTCCTACCAACGCTAAACTCGCTCAACATAAGTTATGAACCAAAACGACCCGATTCGTCCCAATAGCATCTCGCGACGGCAGTTCTTGAAAAATAGTCTGGCTTTGGGAGCTGCGTCGGCAATAAATGTTAGCTTGACACGATGGCTCTATGGTCAGTCAATCACTGCATCTCATCCATTTCAACTCATTAAAGGATTTATTGACCCCTACGGTATCGCCATCGATTCGAGTGGCTTTATATATGTCACCGACGCTGGCGGCTATTGCGTGAAAATTTTCGATGCGGCGGGCAAATTGATCCGAACCATCGGCAGGCCAGGCAGCGGCGGGGATCGATTCAATTATCCCCAGGGGATTGCCGTGGATGCCAATGGGGATCTTTATGTGGTCGATTCCAATAACGGCCGCATTGCCATCTTTTCCTCCGATGGCCAACTGAAGGCTTCCATCGGAGCGGTGGGTGGCTATCCCGATGCCTTCTATACGCCGAAGGGAATCTTTGTCGGCGACAAAATCTATGCCTGCAATACCCGCAATCATCGGCTCTCCGTCTTTGATAAAACCACCCATCAATTGATCGGTAGCTTTGGCGATCTGGGCGATGATCCGAAGGATCTGCCGCAGGGGACACTGGCCTATCACTTCCGTTTGCCTACGGGAGTGGCCGTGGCGCCTGATGGCAAAATTTACGTGGTGGATAGCAAGCACGGCGAGATTAAGGTGCTGGCGCCAAACGGTGAGCTGTTATTCCGATTCGGCGAGAATGGCAGTGGCCCAGGTCAGTTGAATTTGCCCGAAGGCATTGCGCTGGATCGCATGGGCAACGTTTATGTGTGCGATGCCATCAATGCCCGAATTCAAAAGTTCGATCCCATGGGCAAATTCCTGGGCCTGATGAATTCAGGTTTAAAGCGCCCCACGGGCATTTGCATCGACGGCGAAGATAGACTTTATGTAGTGGATGCGGAACTGAAGCAAGTAATCCAATTCGACTGGACGGCTTGATCCATGACCGATGCGCTGACATTTTACACCTTTATCGGCTTGCTGGCATTTTTTGCTGTGGCTGAAATTTATCGGGCCAAATTTTTTATCAAAGGCGTGATCATCGAATTCTGCCCATCAGAACTGGGGATCGAAGAATTGATCCTGTCCCGAATGAGGGTTCAGTTGAGAAATGGGCAGATTGTGGAAGCAGAGGCACCGCAGTGTACGATGTGTATGGGCAACCTTTCGGTAGGGGATGAGGTCTCGTTGTATAAAAAGAATGAACGATATATTGTGAATTTGCCGTTTGGAATGAAAAAGCAAAGTAACTGCTCGATATAAAATTTAAGGGTAAAATGAATGGTTGACATCCCCCTAAATCTCTCGCCAATTGGCGGCGGGACTTCATAATCCCCCCTTTGAAGGGGGGTAAGGTGGGATGGAAAAACTATCGCCTTATCAAATGGCTTAGAAGAGGATAACTTGGAACTACTCGGCTACATCACCCTTACGATCTTTATTGTGACGATGGTTCTTACCCTGTTCAGGAAGATCAATCTTCCTGTGCAGACGGTGCTGGTGCTGGTTAGTCTGGTGAATTTGCTGATCGGATTTATTTTCCGAATTGCCAGCGATGGATTTACCAGCGCCATTTTGCTGCCCAATGAAATGATCGGGGGCATTATCCTGCATCCGATCACGGCCCTGTTGGGCGGGTTATTTCTGGCAGGGGCATTGGAAGCCACCCGAGGTTTTGATGCGCTGAAAGTGTTTATCGCCAAGCTGCAAAAAAGCCCCATCGGTTTGGCAGGAACGCTGGTGATCATCATCAATCTGCCTGTCATCGCCTCGCTGCCCTGCGGCCGAATCATTGCGGCAGCGTTGTTGCCGTTGCTCTTTTCCTTCGGCTGGGAAGGCGGCATGGGCTTGTTGACCAAAACTCAATTGGTGGTGCTGATCGGTTCGTTTACCCGTAACGCCATGGGCTCCTGTGGGCCATCCCCGATTGGCGGTGTCGGGCAAATAGGGGAAGGGTTTCTCGGCGCCTTTTTCCCCACTGCCAGCGATGGCATTTTGCGGTCACCCCAGGCCTTTTCGCTCATGATCGGCACCGCCATCACCGCCTTGTTTTTAAAAATCATTTCCCAGAAATTGTATCCCAATGATGTCACGCTGCGAGATAAGCCCGCCACTACTGGTTTGGAAGAAGAAAAGAAGGTCGCCAAAATCAAAGCCCCGTTTCGAGGCTATCTGTCGCTGGTCATTTTTGTGGCCTCGTTGCTGATCGCCATTTTTCAGCCGTTCGGCAAGATGCCTGTTCAAACGGTATTGGTGGCTGGTGGAATTTTGATCATCCTGTTCTGTCGGGCCTCGATTCAGGATTTGATGGGCGGAATTATTTTATTGCCTGTCACGGCGATGGCATCGGGATTTTTGGCCGCAGGGGTGCTGGCGGCCACGGGCGGATTCGATGCGCTGGGCGTGATTTTGAAAAGCCTGTCGGGCATTCAATTATTGGGCGTGGCAGGCATGTTAGCCATCTTCGTGCAGATGCAGACCATTCTGCCGCTCTCCTGTTCGAGAATTTTGACCGCAGCCCTGGTCCCTGTGCTTTACCTTTTTGGGCCAGCGAAATTCAATCTGATCACCTGGCCGCAACTGGCCATTGTGATGGCTGCCTACATGATCAATGCCACGACTTCCTGCGGGCCATCGCCATTGGGCGGCGGCGGCACCATGGGCGAAGGCCAGATGCGAGCCGAGACGGGCTTCATCAAAGGCGCTTACACGTTCGCTTCGATGGCCATCATGGCGCCCATTGCGGCGATTTACATGAAGTTCATGAACTTCACCGTCTTTTCGCCCGACAATCCCGATTTCTCTCAAAACCTGTTGGTGCTGGCGTTGTTTACATTGGTGATCATCGGCATCTCAGGTGGAATGATGGGCATCGTCAGTCGCTCCATCGGCAAAAATGTCACGAAGAACTGGAATCTGCAACTGATCTATTTTCTGGTCAGCGGCGGAATTGCTGGGGGGGTGCTGGCGCTGGCGGTTTATGAAATAAAAATTTTGCAAATCGTCCAGGGCTTCATCGGCGGCGTGATCGCCGCCCTGTTGATCGGATTGATGGTGCCGAAGACGCTGGCGGCGGTCCGAAGAACGGCGTAGCTTTTTGTTTGTTGAATTGCAAATGACAGGTTATTGAACGAAAACGGAGTTCTGGAGTGATGGAGCAATGATAGTACGAGCACTCAAAATTCAATACTCCACAACTCCAATACTCCAGTAAGATACGAGGTAGACGCTTTGCTGACATTTCTTTCATTTCTATTTGCTGGAGCAGTCTCAGGAATCATCATCGCTTATGCGCTGGATATGAAATCTACCAGGGAGCTGATTCAGGGGGCTATCGGCGGATTGATCGCTGGGCTGCTCATGGCGCTGATGTTACCGAGGTAGCTTGACGATTTCTCTGGGTAAATTAAGAAGGATTTGCACTGCCTTACTTAACTTAACTTACTCAACTCACTTAACCATTCAACCAAGAAAAAAATGACCGAAGATAAAGACATAAAAAAAGACGAAAAAGAAGAAAAGCCCATCGGCGCCCGCTTCGAAGAAGACCAGCCCTACGTGATGCCTGGGATTCGGCGGTTTCAGTTTTTCACCAATGTGAACGATCGGGCCCTGACGAAAAATCTCAATCGAGCCGCCATGCTGGGGATCGCCTCGATGCTGGCCATCGATGTGGGCAAGGCCGTGGTCAATAAGAATCCGCAGACGATCTATTGCTACGAATGCCGAGCCTGCTATGGCACGCAGGATAAATGTCCTGTAGGCATTTCGTTCCAGGCTGAACTGGTGGTCTCCGCCCGAGTGGCCGATTACAATCGCTTTCTGCGCAATGGCGGATTGAAGTGCATTCGCTGTGGCAATTGCCAGAGCTTCTGCGTGCAATATTTGAATCTGCCCCAGATTTTTGGCACCATGCAGCTGCAGACGATGGAAGCGCTGCGGGAAGGCAAGATTCCCAAAAGCATGGTGCGAAATGCGTTTGAAAAGGGATTGATCAATCAGGCGTTCATTGATGAGGTGGCGGAATTTCTTGAGGCCTAACCCAACCCTTACAAGCAAGAATTAAAAAGCTTTTTACGCTCAGAATTGAAAGCACTCAGAAATAAATTTTTAAATTCTGAATTCTGAGAACTTTCATTCTTCGGGATAATTGAGTTATTTGATAATTGATGATGAACCAGAATGAAAAAATAAGCAATCAGGTCGATATGTCCCCCGAAGCCATCGACCGTCGGCTGAGGGAATTAGGCCAGTTGTATAAGCTGGGGATGGCAATTCGACAAGCCAAATATTTAGGAAAAGCAAAGGACTTCATCAACAATACAAGTAACCCAGATATTAGGAAAGAGAGTCGACCCTTAGGCATTTTAAAGGGAAAAGCAAGTTGTGAGATTAAAGATGATTTTGAAATTACTGATAAGGAATTGCTTTCAGCTTAAGGATTGATCCACGCGTTAACAAAGTGATATGAGACATAAAAAATTGAGATAGAAATTTTTACCGATTTACCCAATTACCGAATTACCCAGTTAACTGATTACCAAATTAACGAATAAAGAGGAAAAATTTGCTAAAGCTGGCAGTTGAAAAAATATTCGAGCGACCCTGGCGCTTAGCCATTTTGATGATCATCACTGCGCTGGCATTTGTCTCGGGCAGGATGATTCTCTTTGCGCTGCTGGGGTTATTGATTTTCATTTCAGCCATCAAAACTTATATCGTCCATAAGAAATCTTATTTCATGATCATCATTCCCGCTATCCTGGTGGTGCTGGTCACTGGCATTTACTACCTCGTGCAATATGGCAAGGTGGCAAGATACGTGAAAGATCATTATCCGTTTGATCTGGAACTGGTGGATAATGGCGTTTATGAAGGCGTAGGTCAGGGACTGCGAGGGCCGATCAAGGTGGCCGTCAGGATCGAGGATGCCAAGATCGTGGATATCAACATCCTTCAGCATCAGGAGATGATCAATGCGCTGAAGGGACTGCCCGAGCAGTTGCTGGCGGCGCAAAAATTGGATGCCGAACTGGTGCCGCCGACCATTCATGGCGCTATCGAGACGACCGAGGGCTTTCGGGAGGCAGTGACCAATGCGGTTTTGAACGGAATTCCCGATCGGCCTCAGTTCAATGCGGTCACCCAGATCATCCATAAATTTTCCCAGTTCCGTTTTGGCATGACCACCTGGAATGCGCTGGCGATCTTGTTTTGCATCATCCTGGTGTTCGATTATACGTTGCAGCCAGCTCTGGTGAGCGGGACAGGACAGGCGTTGAATTGCTACAATTGTCAGACGTGCGTGGGCGTTTGTCCTGTGAAAATCGTGGATGGTGAGCCATATCCGATGACCATGATTCTGGCGACCCGTCTGGGCGATTATGAAAAGGTGAAACGGTTGGCGAAATATTGTGTGGCCTGCTCCCGCTGTGCGGGGAAATGTCCTGTGGGGGATTCGGGACCCAGCATTGCGGCTGCGGCGATTTCATATATGAGGCGGAAAATGTAGGACAAGATGCCATCTTGTCCGCTAACTTGCAGTGACAAGATGGCATGTTGTCCACTAAATTTCAGGGACAAGTTGCCAACTTGTCCTACATGAACAGAATAACCAGAGCAGGTGGACGTCCGCAATTGAGCGGACAAGCTGGAACCTGACACAATAATTCGAATGGAGACGGAGCCGAATACTTGCTACGAAGATAATTGTTGGTAACTAACGCTGGTGGAGAGAGGAACAGACTTCTCGATCTTAAGGTGATGGAGCCTGGGACGGCGCTGGATTGTTGCTGGTTATTCTGTTTAAATATTTAGAAACATGACCGTCATCTGCCAACTAGCGGATGACGATTATGTTCCAGTAAATTTGTCTGGAGGAAAAGTTTTGGCAAAAGTACGTTATGGATTTTTAATTGACCTGCGACGCTGCATCGGCTGCAACACCTGTTCGGTGGCCTGCAAGGCAGAAAACGATGTGCACCTGGGCGTGTGGCAGTCGTGGGTCAAGCAGATTCAAAAGGGCGAATACCCGAACGTGAGCCGATCGTTTCTGCCGCTGCTGTGCAATAACTGCGAGGAGCCCATCTGCGTTACGGTCTGTCCTGTCAACGCCAATCGCATCGAGGAAAACGGCATTGTCAGCACGGACCCACATCGCTGCGTGGCCTGTCGCTACTGCATGGCGGCCTGCCCGTACGAAGTTAGATATGTTCATCCTATAAAAAAGATCGTGCAGAAGTGCAACTGGTGCATGCATCGGGTCATCAAGGGCATTCCACCCGCCTGCGTGGAAGCCTGTCCTTCAGGAGCACGGGTGTTTGGCGATTTAAACGACCCTGAAAGTGAGATTGCGAAGCTGATGGCGACTCAGCCCGTCCAGGTGCTAAAACCCGAATTGGGAACCAAGCCTCATGTCTTCTACATTGGTCTCGATGTCGACGCCATTGAAACCAAACGAGAGGTAGATGTGCTATGATTGAACTGCTCTACGATGTTGATCATCAGGTGACGTTTCGCTGGCTGATCGCCCTGTATTTTTATTTCACAGGCATGAGCGCTGGTTCATTCGTTATCTCGACCCTGGCCTACGGCTTTGGCATGACCAAATTCAAACCCGCTGGCAAAGTTGGCGTCGTCATGGCCACAGTGCTGCTGTTCATTGCACCCATTATGCTCCTGCTGCAGGTCGGTTGGCCCGTGCGCTCCATCTGGAACCACTTCACTTATCTGAACTTTCATTCGCCAATGACTTACGGCGCCTTTTTGCTGGTGGCATATCCGATCAATTGCGTGATCTACGCTTATTTCATGTTTAAAGGTGACATGAAGCATACCAAGATTTTTGGCTTGATCGGCATCCCCCTGGCGATCACGGTTCACGGCTACACGGGATTTATTCTGGCGTTCGGCAAAGCCCGAGCCTTCTGGAACACAGCGCTGATGCCGTTCCTGTTCCTGGTGTCTGCCATTGTATCAGGCCTGGCATTGATGATTCTGATCTTGATGATCAAAGACAGGTTCTTTTCGAAAGAGAAAAAAGTCAATGCCGAGATCGTTTACACCCTGGCCAGCATGTTGGGCTGGATGATTGTGTTCGATCTGTTTCTGGTGTTCTGCGATATTTCGACGTTGTCGATCTCCCATGCCGAGGCCAAAGAGACCGCTCATCTCATTTTATTTGGCGAAATGAGCCCGCTATTTCTGGGGATCGAAAATCTGTTCGGCAAAATCATCCCGATGATTATTGTGCTAACGCCGAAATTCCGCAACATCAAAACCATTGCCATTGCCTGCGCCTTTGTGGTGGTGGGTATTTTGTTCATGCGATTTGTGGTGGTTTACGGCGGTCAGGCGCTGCCGATAATATAATAAGTTGACACATGACAGTGACCTGGGAGGTGACGGTCACGTTCTTTTGCAAAGGATTTGAACTATGAATAAAATCAATCGTCGTGACTTTTTGAAGATCGGTGCATTGGGGGCAACGGCGATTCAGTTTGGTGGATTGGTGCCCATTTTTGGGACCAGAGGAAAAAACGTTTCCATCTTTTCCAGGGATTTCAGGAAGAGTGTGGCCACGATTTGCGATCTTTGCCCTGCCCACTGTGGCGTGCTGGGATTTCTCAATTATAAGCGATTGGCAGCGGTTCAAGGGAATCCCAGACACCTCAACAATCGGGGCAAAATTTGCGGCCGTGGCATTGCAGGCATGAACCAGGTTTATGATCCCGAACGAATTTTGCATCCCATGAAACGGGACGGCAACCGAGGGGCTGGAAAATGGAAAAAAATTAGCTGGGATGAAGCGCTTCATGAGATTTTTACTCGACTCCAGAGCATTCGAAACCAGGGCAGGGAGGAGGCATTTGTTTTTCATGCCCAGCGACATCATATTTCAGGTTTGACTCGGCGATTTCTCAAATCCCTGGGGCAGCCCGCCATTCTGCCGTCCGATCTGCTGGAAAATTCCAACAAATCGGTCGCCCAACGAATGACCTGGGGCGAAAACCAGGAGATCATCGACGGCGCCAACTGCCGCTATTTTCTTAGCTTTGGCAGCAATCCGTTTGAATCCCATCCGCTCTTTATCAATTTCAATCAGCGGCTTGTCGATGGCCGAATCGATCGCCATGCCCGATTGGTCACCATCGATCCTCGGCTGTCTAATACGGCTGGTCGCAGCGAGGAATGGATTCCCATCAAGCCAGGCACCGATGCCATGCTGGCTCTGGCCATGGCCAATGTGATCATGCAGAAGAATCTGCACCACGCCCAATTCATCAGCCAGTGGACCAATGTCTCGGTGGCCGAATTAAAAAATTATCTGGCCCAATTTACCCTCGCCCAGGCGGCAGAAATTACCCAGGTGCCTGCCGAGACCATCGAGCGGGTGGCCGTGGAATTTGCTACCACCCAGCCTGGGGTGGCCTTCTCTGGTGGCGGCATCACCGACCATATCAACGGCGTGGAAAACGAGCGTTGCATCATGCTGCTCAATGCCATCGTCGGCAATATCGATGTCGCAGGCGGCTATTGCCTACCCCGAAAATATCGCCTGCAGGATTTCGACCCAGACGAAAAATTGGCGATTGAAGAGCATCCCATCGAATTTTTCAAATCGCTTCAGGCAGGTGGTCGAAAGGTCGATCTCTATTTTGCCTATAAAACCAATCCTGTTTACGAGCATCCCGATTGCCAATTCACTCAAGCCATAATGAAGGATGAAGCGCTGCTGCCGTTCACCGTGGTCATGGATACAGTGATGAGCGAAACGGCGGCGCTGGCGGACCTGGTTCTGCCTGCGACCACCTTTCTCGAAAGCTGGTCACTGGATTCCCCGCCATCATTCGATCTGATCCCATTGGTGGCCCTGGGCCAGCCAGTGATTCAGCCCCTGGGCGAAGCGAAGCCGCTGGATGATTTATGGCTGTCGCTGGCGCAACGGATAGGCGGTAGCATGGCGGCCAATTTCAGCTATGCCAATATCGAAGATTATATCAAAGAAGTTGCTGCGCAAATTCCAGGATTGGCCTCCAGTCGGCAATTTGAGCTACTCAAGAAAAATGGCATCTGGTATCAGGAAAATCAGTCAGCCGAATATCAAATTTATCGAACTCGGGGTTTCAATACGCCATCGAAGAAATTCGAGATCGCCCAGCGGCGAACGGGATTGGCGGCCTTGCCCAGCTTTCAACCGATCCAGGAGCATATTCATCTGGCCAAAGACGAGTTGATTTTGATCCCATTCAACGTCAATGTCATGCGCCCCAATCTGGCCAATGCCAAATGGCTGGCGGAGATCCATCATGCCAATGCCGCTCTCATCAATTCGAAAACGGCCCGTGGGTTGAAAATCAAAACGGGGGATAAGATCATCATCGAATCCTCCGCAGGCCAGTTGCGGGTCAATGCCCACGTGACGGAGGGGGTACATCCCGAAATTATTGCCATTGCCAGCGGCTGCGGGCACTGGCAATATGGTCGGATCGCCCGGGCTGAAAAATTCGAGAGCGACGATCCCGATACCAGATTGATCTGGTGGCCCAAAAAGGGCAAATTTGGGGTTCATCCCAATTGGATCATTCCAGTGGCGACCGATCCAGCGGGCAAGGGGCAGGGCTGGATGGATACGAAAGTAACGGTGAGGAAAGCATAATTCAAGTTGCGAATAGATGAAGATCAACCTCCCCCTGGCCCTTACCTGCCAGTTGGCGGGTACTTGCTTCAGTCGCTTCAAAGCGGGGAATAGAAAATTCACTCTTTGAAGCGGAGAATTGAAAAGTCATCTTTTGAAAAGCGATTTAGGGGATGTCAGACATAATAATGTAGGTACGGAGGAGCTTAGCTTCAAAAATGAAAATGTTCGCCAAACCGACCTTTGAGAAGATCAAAGATTTTGTCATCAAGCATCATATCAAAATCGTGCTGATAGCCACTCCGATCCTGGCGGTCCTCGGGTTTATCGGGATGATTTATTACAATCAGATCCCGTCGACCTGTTTATCTTGTCATTATGTTAAAGGTCCCTATGTTTCGATCGATTTGAATACTGAGCCGCATAAAAATATCGGAAAGGACGACGGCACGGGCTGCATGGGGTGCCATCCTGATAAAAGCGTGGAACATTGGGCCTGGCGTGGGATAAATCAGGCTGCCGTATTGTCGCAGCGGTTCGCCAATTTGAAATTCACCGAACCGACCGATCCCAAATCGTTCTACACCAGCGACCAGTGTTTGAAATGCCATCCCGATCGGATCAATGTGATGGAGCGAGCGCCATATCTATTGGCCAGCGAAAAATTGGCTGAAATTGGGCTCATGTTGAATAAGCGACTGCATTATCGATTCGAATACTTCCGTCCCGAAGATCAACAGCTCTATCAGACATTGAAAGCCAAATCTTCGCTGAAGGACGAGGAGCGGCAGCAATTGGAACTGGTCGAAAAGATCCAACTGGGAAATTGTGGCCAGTGCCACCTGCGGGAAAAGGTCGATGCCTCGGGCAAGAAAATCGTGGACAAGACGGTGAATTTCGCCGCCCGCAATCCCATCGCCTGTTCAGGCTGCCATGAAAACGTGACTCCGCTGAATCACCCTGGCAAGCCATTACCCCTGCCGACCGAGGAGGTCTGTCAGAAATGCCATCATGGCAAGATTCATGGGAAATTTGTGATCTTTCGGGCGGAGTGCGAGGATCTGTCGGATCAGAGCAACTGTACCAAATGTCATCCTTACTATGTGGCTGAAAAAGCAGGTAACTTGGTAATTAGGTGATTAGGGATGGACCGAGTGCAATCTCTGATGAATGAATTCAAATTAAATAAAAAGGCGTGCTCGGTGGCTTCGATTACGGACGAATCTGATGAGAAACAATTCTGGCTGTCAAGAAGTCCAGCAGAACGGTTTGAGGCAGCAGAGTATTTGAGACAAATTGTTTATGGCTATGATCCAGCTACCACAAGACTTCAAAGATTTTTTGAAGTTGCTGAAATCGTATGAAGTAAGGTATTTGTTGATAGGTGGGTATGCTGTTATTTATCATGGCTATCCCCGAGCAACAGGTGACATGGATATCTGGGTCGACATAAGTCCTGAGAATGCATTGAAGCTGGTGGAGGTTTTAAAAGAATTTGGATTTGAAGTGCCAGAACTATCGCCAGAACTTTTCCTGGAACAAGGAAAAGTGATACGGATGGGTTTGCCGCCAGTCAGGATTGAGCTCCTAACGTCAATTTCTGGCGTCAGTTTCGATGAGTGCTTTGATTCGAGGATCATCGAGAAAATGGATGATGTTGAAATAAATATAATCAACTTAGAATTTTTGAAGAGAAATAAACAAGCAAGCGGAAGATACAAGGATTTGAGTGATCTGGAAAATTTGCCTTGATCGATAGAGATGAAATCGATCAGAAGGAAATTTTCAGCAAACGCTGTATCGCTTAGAAGTGATGCAGCCTGTCCGATGAAAAAGTATTAAGGAGATAACTGTGCCATACGTCACCGTGAAAGAAGAAAAATTAAGTCCACAAACCATTCAAGTGCTCAATACGGTTCTGGACATCAAGGAGCCGCCTGTGGCTCGGTGTCGGTTGCTATCCAGGGGGATCGAGCCCTATCATCGGCTCTATCTGCCGCAGAATGTGCAGATCGATGGGGATCGGGCCTGCATCGCCTGCGGCAATTGCATCGACTCCTGTCCGGTGCTGCGGCGAGAGCCCGATCGACGGGCGAGAACAGTGCAGCGGACATCCTTTGCCCTGGAAGTGCTGGTGGCCGAAGACTGCGAGCAATGTTACGCCTGCGTGATGGCCTGTCCCCAGGTGGATACAGGGATCAAAGATTATGTGGTGGAAGAGAGAGTGGTTGAGGTGATTCCCCAAAAAAAAGCATTGAAATTGCTGGATAATTATTTCATGGTTTTTGTGGCCCTGCTGATTGGAATAATCATAGGCATTTTTATCACATGGTAAGATGAGCGAAACATGCCCTCAACCATCACGTGGGAAAGAGGGACATGTCTTTTTAATAACAGGAGGTTTGTTATGACTCAGACTGAAAAAAGTCAAACGGGAGAAACGGCTGCAAAGAATTTGATCCCGATATTTCTGATGGGCAAGCGCTATGACGTGCCCCCATCGCTGACAATTCAGAAGGCGATGGAGTATGCGGGCTATCAATTGATCCGTGGCTGCGGCTGTCGTGGCGGCATCTGCGGCGCCTGTGCCACGATCTATCGCTTCCCCAATGATTACCAATTGCATTATGGGCTGGCCTGCCAGACCGTGGTGGAGCCGTACATGTATATCACGCAGATCCCGTTCTTTCCGGCCAATAAGGCAATCTATGATATCGAAACATTGGAACCTACTGGCGAAACCATTGCCCGTTTGTATCCGGAAATATTCAAGTGCATGGGGTGCAACAACTGTACCAAGAGCTGTCCCATGGATATTAAAGTGATGGATTATGTGGCGGCAGCCATGGCTGGTGATATTAAAAAAGCTGCTGAATTGTCGTTTGATTGCGTAATGTGCGGCTTATGCTCAGCGCGTTGTCCAGCGGAAGAAGCCCAATATAACATTGCCATTTTAGCCCGGCGGTTGTATGGGAAATACATTTTACCTAAGGCAGCGCATCTCGCTGAGCGAGTGCAGCAGGTCGAATCGGGCAAGTACGAAGGCATGCTGAGGGATTTGATGAAGGCCGACAAAGCGACCTTAATGAAGCTCTATAAAGACCGCGAAACCGAGCCTGATAATGCCGATGAGATGTGGGAACCTATGGAGAAGCAATTTTTATAATGCCTGGTTGGTGAAAAAAATACCAAAATTCAAATAGCAAATGCGCAGAGGGCGCATCCGTTTTTGACGTGATTCCAAGTAAATTCCAATACGAAGACACAAAATGCCAAACATTGGTATGCCGAATTTTTTATTCAAATGATGATCTGAGGAATGAGATCAAATGGTGGTGGTAATTGGAAATTCGAATTTGAGATTTGTTTGATATTTGGATGTTGTCAATTGGAATTTTGCTGGCGAACAGAATTTGATAAGAAAATCCAATATATGAGGTTAAAAAATGCCCTACACACCAGAGCTAAAAAATCTGATTAAAGTCGTTGAGAAAACCCGTCCTGCTCGTGTTGCGAAAAAAAAACGGGGTGAGGAATTTCCGGCCATACCCGTGGATCAAAGGCAGGACATCCTGAGAAAATATCATCCTGATTTTATCGACGGAACCAGGCGTCCGATTCGGGTTGGACCCAGCAAGGGCTATAGCATCGCCAATGAATATGTGGATATTCTGGAGACCAAAAGCCGGGTCGATCCTGATAAGATCGATCTGAACGATATCGCCATGGAGACCGATGTGCTGATTATTGGTGGCGGTGGAGCAGGAAATTCTGCGGCGCTATTGGCGCGAGCTCACGGGGCGCGGGTCATTCTGGCGACCAAATTGCGCAACGGCGATGCCAATACCATGATGGCCGAGGGAGGTATTCAGGGTGCCAGCAAAACCTGGAAGGATTCGCCCTATTATCATTACCTTGATGTCATGGGCGGCGGTCATTTTGTGAATGATCCGGAGCTGGTCTATACACTGGTGACCGAAGCCCCCAAAGTGCTGGCCTGGCTGGAAAGTCTGGGCATGATTTTCAGCAAATATCCGGATGGTCGATTGAAATCGATGCACGGGGGCGGCACGTCGCGCAAGCGCATGCATTACGCCGGGGACATCACTGGAGCGGAGATCATGCGCACGTTGCGCGATGAGGTCCGCAATTATCCCGAAGACATCAAGGTGATTGAGTTTTCACCGGCGGTCGAATTGGTGCTGGACGACCAGGGTCGGGCGGCTGGAGCGGTGCTCTATAATCTGGAGACCGAAGAGTACTTTGTGGTGAAGGCCAAGGCGGTGATTTTGGCCACCGGCGGTAGCGGTCGGCTCCATATCCAGAAATTTATGACGACCAACCATTACGGTGCTACTGGCGATGGGCTGGTGATGGGCTATCGCGCTGGCGTACCAGTTTGTTTTTTGCACACGGTGCAGTATCACCCCACAGGTGCCGTTTTTCCGGAGCAGGCGGAGGGCATATTGATCACGGAAAAAGTGCGCGGCGCCGGCGCGAATTTGGTTAATATCCATGGGGAGCAATTTGTTTATGAGCGCGAGCCGCGCGATGTGGAGGCCGCCGCTATCATCCGGGAATGCTCTCCTGAGCGCGGCAACGGTGTGCCGACCCCCACTGGGAAATTCGGCGTGTGGCTCGATTCGCCCATGATCGATGATCTCTATGGGGAAGGAACCGTCCGGCGCGAATTCCCTGGAAAGCATATTCTTTTCCGACGCTACGGTATTGATATCTCCAAAGAGCCCATGCTGATCTACCCAACGCTGCATTATCAAAATGGTGGTCTGGAGGCGAATAACAAATGCGAAACCTGCATCCCTGGTCTCTATGTGGCCGGCGAAGTGCTTGGCGGCGTTCATGGCGAAAATCGCTTGATGGGCAACTCGCTCTTGGATGTGACGGTGTTTGGCCGGATTGCTGGCATGAATGCAGCAGAATATATAAAGGGTTATCAGGGCAACGGAAAGCTCTCGTTGGATCATGTGAAAAAATACAATAAAGAAGTCGAGAAATTAGGCATCAAAGATCGGGTTGGCCCGATGCTGCTGCCCGATTACTCCAATCCTGAAGTCCGAAAACGCCAGTTGACCACCCATTATCTGGGCACCATTCGGTAAAATATTGGCGCCATTGTTGAAAACCAAAGAATCCAAAGCCTCGCTACACCAGTGAGGCTTTTTTCTTGGAGTCGAATTTTCTTTGCCAGTTCATGAAAGAAAAAATCTATCACTTTCTCGAAGCCAAGGAAGGTGGGGCCTCCACCCAGGAGCTGATCCAGCGATTTTTTTGCGTCCCTGGCTCTTATCCTTCCCGTTTCGAATCGATCTTGAGTTCGCTGCTTGGAGATGATCCGCGATTCGTTCGCGATGAGCAAGGCAATTGGCGAGTTAATCCGAAATTGGATCGTGATGATTTGGCACGTAGGATATTCTCGATAATCGATATTGAAGCATGCTCGCTCAGCAAAGGTCAGGAGATCCCGGTAGCGATTGGAATCATTCGTCTGAAAAACGAACAGCTACTCACTCGCCAAATTTTCACGGTGCCGTTCCGTGACAAGCTCTCCGCACAATTGGAACGCCGTGTGGCGGCACTCAAAGCCCAATTCCCTCGATCGCTTCCACTTGACCAACATATAGAGGCCATCTTTCAGCACCTGGACCACACGATCATCGTGAGCGACTCGCCTGCAAAGGATCTTGCCGCGCTCAATGATTGGTTTCGGAGCTATCTTGGCAACGAGCTCGAGGCCGAGAGGCTTTCGCTGATCGATCTGGCTCGCTTATTGATCCCGGGCAGTAAGATTCGCACGTTGCAGGATATCGCTGACTCATTATCCCTAATCTATTCAGATCCAATGGATTTAAATGCACGTCTGGATCTGATGAGCACCTTGACAATTCAGTTCATCAATGAACTCAAACGTCAGTCCTTGCAATCGTGGTCAGATGTCAAAAGGTTTATCGAGCGCACCAAAATCTGGGTGGATTTTTCTCGCTTCCAATTTAATCAGGATTTCATCAAAACGCTGCCAGAAACGCCTGGGGTCTATGTGATGAAAGATCGATCGGGTGTTATCTTTTATGTGGGCAAGGCCAAAAATTTGAGAGCGCGAGTGGAAAGCTATTTCGTCAATCGGTTCGAATTGGATGGAAAGGGCCGAACCATTTTGGATCGGATCACAGAATTGAGCTACGAACAGGTTGGTTCCGAGCTGGAAGCACTCTTGTTGGAGAACCACTATATCAATCAATATCGGCCCGAGTTGAATATTCAAATCAATGTGCATCCGACAAATCTTTCCGCTTGGAGGCGACGTCGGCTCATCCTTTTTTTGCCTGGACTTTCGGAGCGCGAAGTTGTGCTTTTTTTGGTAGCTGGCACAGAGAAGTTGATTCGCGTGAAAATCGATCGGGATGTGCCAAACTGGTCAGCTTTGGTGGAGCTTTTGGCCAAGCTGCTGGATGATTGGCCGGGGCTGACCAGCGAATATACCCAGGATCAAATCGAAATTTTTTGGCGCTGGTTTAATATCAATCAACACCAGGTCAATTTTATTGATCTGGACAACTGCGGAACCTATGAGGAATGCTTGGAGCTGGCAAAACACTATTGTGCCGATCCACGATTATTTCTGGAGAAAATGTTATATCGCTGATTTGTTAATCCTGCAGCTGCCCATTCAGGCTCCAATCCCTCGATTAAAAGGTCGCTTCCATGCGGCCGGTCGATCGCCAGATCGGCGATCGAACCGCATCCGCCAAATAAAAAAAGATGGCGCGTTACGCGAACCTGGCGATCAGCTCGTTTGCCTCATCTGGATGCTGTTTGCACTCCAGCAAGGCACTGAGCATCAATGGCACAACGATGGTGGCATCGGACTCGATGACGAACATCGGCGTATCTTTGGTGAGCTTGTCCCAGGTGATTTTTTCGTTCGGAGTTGCGCCCGAATAGGATCCATAGGAAGTGGTCGAATCCGATATTTGGCAGAAATAGGCCCAGGGCTTGACCTCTTCTCGCAAATCATATTTTATGGATGGGACCACGCAGATCGGAAAGTCGCCAGCAATTCCGCCGCCGATCTGAAAAAATCCGACACCAGGGCCTTTTGACAGTTCCCGATACTGGTCATAAAAAGCCACCATGTACTCGATCCCGGATTTTGCAATGGAGGCGCTGCATTCACCGGTCTTCACGTAGGAGGCAAAAATATTGCCGAAGGTTGAATCTTCATAGCCGGGCACGACCAGCGTCAAATTTGCCTCGGCAGCCGCCAATAGCCAGCATTCCTCTGGTGGGCCTTCATAATGATCGGCATCCAGCCCAAGCACCAGCTCGTAGAAATACTCATGCCAAAATCGCGAGTGGCCCTGCTTTGTGGCAGCTTTCCACATGGGAACGATAATTTGCTCCACGGCGCGGAACGCCTCATCTTCGGGAATGCTGGTATCCGTAACCCGGCGCATCCCGTCTTCAAGAATTTTAGTATCGTCATCTTTGGTGAAATAGCGGTAATCGGGAAAATCGCGATAGCTGCGATGGGCTACCAATCGGAACAAGGATTCTTCCAGGTTGGCGCCGGTAACCGATAGACCGTGCACCAGGCCAGCACGGATCGCCGGTGCCAACGTGATCCCCAACTGGGCCGTGGACATTGCCCCAGCCATTGCCCAAAACATTTTACCGCCTTTGGCAATATGACGCCAGTAAGCCACAAACGCATTTCGCAACGCTCGCGCATTAAAATTATGATAGTTTCGGAAAATGAAATCACAGATCGGGAACTTAGCGCGATCTATTCCCGTTTCCACCTTCGGATTATCAGCAATTGTTGGTCTTCTCATTGAGTTTATCCTCACCTTAATTTCGATCTTCAGCTCCGATGATCAGGATTGATATTATCATCACATGCCAGCTCGGGGCTCTGGTTCAATCAGTATTACATGCCACAAAGCAACCTCTTCTCGTCCTTGGTCTGCGTCGCACCAGAAACGGTGATATGGCCGGTGATATTGGTGTTTTGCCGCAGAGTGTCGAACCACTTTATACATCCTCCAGAGGATCTATTGGCGGTCAAATATATTTTGTTTTTATCAAAAAGTCAATAATAAATTTTAGCTTCCTGTCATGGAGCACAATTGGCATTCGTGAATTCGAGCCAGTAATCCAGATGCAGCAAAAGGGATTTTGAGGAGAATATCGCATTGTTGATGAGGGCGGAAAATGGTTGCATCGCTCCCGGGATGCTAATCCAACGATTTCAGTAAGAAGTAGAATGAAAGGCCGAAGCAAGCCTGCAACGTAGCCAAAGAAATATAGGTGTAACGATCATACCGTCGCGCATTGTTGTAGTTTCTGTTCATCAGTTGCAGGGATCCAGAAACCAGATATTGCTGATAATAGTCATCGGCCCGATCTTTAAAATAGACGGTGGACAGCCCAGTAATGATGCTAAGCCCCCATAGGCCATAACTTATGGTTCGGTAATACTTTTTCGTGAGACGCTGGTGTTGATAGCTGGCCTGAGCGAGCTCCCAATTGGCCTGATTGCGAACGAGATGAAGCACCAGAGAGGGATCTTTCAATTCGCTGACCCGAATGAGCTGTTCCTGAAATCCATCTTTTTTGATGGACAAGAGCTGATCCGATGTGGAATTCAGTGGAATAGCGAGCGGTGTATAGCCCAGCAGTTCACCATTCAAGTATACCCCGGCATCGAAAGGAATGGTTCGAATGGTGACGATGGATTTAAAATGAGGTCGAATGGTCAGAGTATCATTAGCGACCACGAGAATGCTGTCCTGCCAATCCAAATTGCCCCAAACGTAGGGATTGGGATGAGAGGCCGTGATCTGATATTTGCCAGCGGGAATCGCGATGATCGGGAGCGGCGTATATCCCAGAGATTTTTGGTTCAGGAGGATATGGACCCTTAATGAATCGGTTTCGATTTTCAGAAAGCCCAGGCTATCGGCTTGTTGCCCTTGGGCGTCGGGCAATGAGAGCGCTAAGACACAGCAGACGATAAGAGCGCACATTAGATGGCGAAAGAACAACGTCAATTCTCCTCAGCAAAGGAAAAAATGTAGAGCTGATTGTTTTCAGAAGCGGCGATCAGATAATTTTGCCACACGACGAGAGCGGTCCTTACCCGACCATTGGTCTTGAATTTCCATTGCTCCGCACCGGTAGCCAGATCGAGCGCGTAAATATGTTGATCCATGGCGCCAAACAGCACCAGATCGTCGGCGATGAGCGGTGGGGTGCTAACCAAGCTTTGCGCCTGAAAGGTCCAGCGCAACGTCCCAGTGGTTCGGTCCAAGCAGTAGAGCTGGCCATCGTTGGAGCCGAAAATCACCCGATCGTTGTTCACCGCTGATCCCAGAAGAATTTGCCCACGAGTCGCGTAGCGCCAGATCAACTGGCCGGTAAGGAGATCTATGGCGTAAAAATTTCGGTCGCTGGAACCGACATAGACGATGCTGTCGATGATAGCTGGCGTGGCAGCGATGCTGCCCCCGGTTTTATATTTCCAGCGGATCAGCCCATTAGAGCGATTCACCGCATACACATTCCCATCATCGCAACCGAACACAACCACGCCGCTTCGATAGGCAGGTGAAGAACGGATTTGATCGTCGGTTTTGGTTTGCCAGATTCGAACCCCGGTCGTGGCGTTATAGAGATCAATATGATTGTACAGCGCTGTGGTGATGATGTACTGATCGATTATCAGGGGCTCTGAGGCAATATCACCTGCATCGATTTTCCAGAGGTATTTGCCTCTGGGGAGATGATACTTGAATAAGGTTTCATCGCCATAGCGCAGAGCAATGAATAAGCAACTGTCGCGATAGGCGCAGGTGGCGTCGTTCCCGATTTTGCGATGGCCGATTTTTTTCCCGCTGGCAATATCCAGGGCAAAAAGCCGGCCGTCCATGGTATTGAAATAGGCGATGCCGTCGACAGCTAAAATCGTGGATCCCACCGTGCCAGAGGTATTATATTTCCACTTCAACCGCAATGGCAATCGAAGCGGAATGGGATAATTGTTGGTCCTGGCGAGATCGCCACCGAATTGTTCCCAGTTCGGGGCAGAGATGCTGGGCAAGGTTGCAAAATTGATCCTGATTCTCGCGCACCCAACTATCATTGCGATGATTAAGCCAAATAAGAGAACAAGGTTTATGAAAGCTTTTGAAGCCACATCTCTCCCGTGTTAAAAGTCCCAGCCGAAGAAGAACTGCTTAAAAACGCCTTTTTGCATCTGAAATTTGGCAGGATTGAGCAGGTCGTGAGCATCGTTAAACTGGAATTTTTTGCCGAAGTCGAAGCGCAATACCAAAAAGCCGCCCAATTGCCAGCGGATGCCGAACCCCATACTGCCCAATACGGAATCGAGCTGATTGTCCCAGGCATTGCCCAAATCGATGAAGCTGGCCCCACGGATGGCGCTGAACCCCATCCCGCCGAACGGAAAATTGATAGTAAATCGATCGATGAACGGAAATCTCAACTCGCCATTGAGCAGGAAGATCTTGTTGCCCCAGAGCGACCAGCGGCGATAGCCGCGCAGGTCCCAGCTGCCTCCCATGACAAATGGCAGGGCCTCTTTGCCGTGGTTATAGCGGGTCATGGCCCGGGTGGCAAAGGTCACCCGGCGCGACATGCGGAAATATTTTCGGGCATCGAAAATGATCGTGTAAAAATTAACATTGGAATGCTGCACATCCAATGTGTTTCCCAAGGTGATGTTGATGCGTTCGCCGTCCATCGGGCCTGACGGCCCCCAGAGCGAGTTGTCCCTGACGTAGCCGATGAAATTCGACAGTAACAGGGCGTTCCGACCGTTGTTCAATCCGTACCAGTCCTTGAACGAATGTCGAAAATTGATGCTGGCCTCAACCCGTTCGAACACTGAAAGGGGATAGCTGATCGAGCCGAAGCCGCCATAGCGGCGTTCGTAAAAGAAGCCCTCGTACCAATTGAAATACCGGCCAGCAAAATGATAGAGCCCGAGAGCGTAATTCATGCGGTGCGATAGGTCCAATCGAGAAACCGCCACATTAAAGCTCTCGAAGAATTCATCCCGGGTCTGGGCATTGTTGTAAATGAGGAAATGATATTGATAATTTCCCAACATGTCGCTCATGGCTAACTGTGCCCCACCGGACACCCCGAAGATCGGATCTTGCATCACAGAGCTCTGGGCCACATCCAGATTAAATTTCGGCTTATATTTGACCGTGGAGACCTTGGATTCGGCGGCAATTTTGGGCAGCGGATTCAGTTGAGTTCTGGGAAGCAACGAATCTCGTTGCACCACTGTCGCGAGTTCGTTCCGTTCCACCACTTTGTCCAATCGATGGATTTGAAAGGAAAATTTTTCGAACGCGGTGAATAGCAACTGGTTATGATCGATCCATTCCGGGTCGTAGGCGCCAGTGGTGAAGTTGGTGATCTTTTTCGCCGTCAGGCGCTGATCCATCAGAGAAAAGTTAGGACGAAGTGGTTGCGGTGCTGCCAGAACTCCACCTCGATCGGCCAAAATTTGCAGCCCATCTTTAACTGGATTTTCCATCAACCAGATATTAAATGCCCCATCCCGATCCGACGTGAAAGCCAGATAGCGATTATCTGGAGATAAAGCTGGAGAATAGTCATTGAATCTTCCGTGCGTCACATAGCTGATTTCGCCAGTCATTAAATGATAGGCAAACAGGTTGTAATAGCTGGAATCATGGATCACCGAGCGATCGGAGCTAAAATAGATGAATTGACCGGTTCGATCCCACACCGGATCGCGATCGTCGTAAAAGTCATTGGTCAAACGATCCAATCGGCCACTGGCCACATCGATCACATATAAATCGCATTTGCCATCGAAACTGATGCCATTGAAGGCCAGTTTCTGCTGATCGGGTGACCAGGATGGGGAGAATAGGGTGATGATATTCTCAAATCGAAAGCTATTGATCATTTTCTTTTTGGAGATGTCGTAGAGATAGATCACGTCGCTTTCGCCACTTTTGGACACAAATGCGAGGACGCCATGGTCGTTGACATCGATTTTGCTGTTAAGAATATGGAACGATTCGAACTCGCTGGTCCGTTCCCCTTTGATCACTACCTCCACAGAGCGCTCTTTATCGGTTTTCTCATCTGGTAAGGGCATTTGATAAATATTTGAGTAGCCGGTGCGGTTTGAAACAAAGGCCATGATATTTTTTCCCTGCGCCCGATAGCAGGCTGGCTTGGTATTGATGCCCATGTGTGTCACTGGCGCGGCGACCATCTCAGGAAAATCGTTTTGCGCCATGACCGGATAATGTTGCTTCTTCAAGTGATAGAGCCACTGCTTATCGAATTCCTGATAGTTCAAGTCAAGGGTGAGCTTCATCACATTGGAGAAATTATCCTCCTTCCAGGTATTTTCGATCAATTGCATGATTTTGTGTTCGCCGTATTGATCCGCGATGAATTTCAGGATCGCCTGGCCTTCCTTGTACATCAAAAATGTACCGTAGATGCTGTACATCTGCTCCAATGGCACCAAGTAGTTATGAAGCACAGCATCTTTGATGAACATCTCGGCTTCCTCGTTCCACCCCTCGGACCAGTATTCGGCCAATCCCTCAGTAAACCACAATGGAAGCGCTGGATAGTGAGTCTTGCGATGATCCTTCAGGACGCGATAATGTTTGCTATGAGTGAAGACATGAACCAGTTCGTGGCGGATGACCTTCTTGAAATCGCGGATCGATCCATTGGACGGAACGACCACCCGACCCTTGATAAATTCGAAGAACCCACCAACTCCCTCGGGCAGCAAATAAGGAATGGTATTGGTCTGCTGAAAATGGAAGTGGTTCGAGTAAAAAATCAGCGGAATTCGATGCACGATGCTGTGATTGAATTTATCGGCTAAAAAGCGATAGCTCTCTTCAGCCCATGCCGCCCCGATGTCGGCTAATTCGCGCATCTCGGGGTAAAAATAAATATCGAAATGCTCGGTCTTGAGGATATACCATTTGAAATTGTTGTATTGAACTTTGTTGCGCCCGAAATAATATTGCGCCTCCCCCATCGAATATGCGATGATCACCATCGCTATGGCGAATGCCATGCATCGCATCGATCGAGACACATCAATCCTCATCATTAGTTTTAAGATTGGTTTCTGGTGCAAAATTCGAAATTCAAATAGGCCGTGTCATTCCGTCCAATGCTCGAATCTCTTGAAAAGCCGCTTCTTCAGTCAAATCGAAATATAGGGATGCCTGTTTGCCAGTTGGCGGACGGCACGACATTTCAGCCTGGTATTTGAATTTTGCAAATGGAAAAAGATCATCGAACAAACCGTTCGCTCCTTGAAGCGCTGGCCCAAGGTCTTTTTGGGACCCGGGTTTGCGAGGTGAATCCAGTGAATGATGACATGATCCGCTTCACGGAGCGACAATCAATTTTTAATATATATACTTTTGCGCCACCCTTTGGTTCAATTTATCAGAAATTTTGTTTGAAGTCAAGCGGAATTTTTGATGATCTCGGAAGCCGCGTTGATGGATGGCGTGGCATCGGCCAGTAAGGAACATAGTCGACAATGGCTCATCGACCGATTCGATGGGAAAATCTACGAGCGATCTGATTGGCGGATCAGATGATAAGCAAACAGAAATCCAACCAAAAATGATGTCCAGGTTTCACATTGTTCCGCATCTGGATGTGGCAATGGAGTTTTGTCGATGACCAGGTCTTCGCTTTGAAGGAGAAAATGCCATGCATCTGCTTCGGCCTTGGGGATTCGTGGATCGGCATTGGTGGAAATGCGGTCCCGGCCATGCGCAGAGGCACTGCGATCGATCAAGGTAACCGCGAAGCTCTAATCTAACCTCCGAATCCCGAAATTATCGGCAAGAATGACATTTCCTCCGTATTGGGTGGTAAAAAAACCACAGTATTTATCCGCGTCATTGGGCCGTTTTCCGGCGCCGGAATCGACAGCTGCAATTGAACCCAGAACCGAATAATCGGATAGCCGAAAGGCCATCGCTTCGATGAAACCATTTTTATAGGAGACGGTGAGCTTCACCCATTCATCGGGACGGATATCGGGAATTTTCATTGGCGGGGGATTTTTCATCGCATATCGGTCGACCGCGCTTTCCTCAAGGCGCAGTTCCCAATTGGTGAGATTCCAGAACAAAAACGCATTGTAGCCTTTATAATATTTATCTGGACGAGCGAGCTCCGAACGAATCATGAGGCCGGCACCTCCCACATTAGGTACCCCCAGCATGAACTGGCAATCCACGGCGAAATTGTTCAATGGGGTGTAGGCGAGATATTGGCCAAAACTGCGACGCATCTTGACATCGTTGAATTGGATATCTGCTGCGCCCACCATTCCCTGGGTAATAGGAACGATACAGCCGGGCTCGTAATGCCATTTGGTGGTATCGAGTTGGCTTTGTCCCTGGGAAAAATCTTCAAAAGCGATATAAGTTCGCGCCATAATTTTCTCCGACAGCTCGCTCTCTTTCTGATTGATGTCCACCGTGGAGAGGGCGCAAAAATATTGTTGATCCGGGGCTAAGTGATCGATCACAAAGCTGTTGGTATCTTTGCCAACCACTATAGTGTCGCTGTAGCTTTGGGCGTTAGTGCCAAAATAAATCTTATACCCGGCCACATCGTTTTGTGACACTGGCTTCCAATACAGCGTCAACGCTGACGCATTGCTGGAAAATCGAATGTCCTGAGGAAACATCAAATGATTTGCCTCAGGTGGCACCGCCCGTTTTTCGCAGCCAACAATGGCAATCATCATCCCTAAGAGGACAATTCTATTCAGGCACATGAACTGCATATCAATTGCATTTACCCATTTTGTTTCTATTGCCCTTTGAAAAAAGCGCCAAAACATAACAATTTTTATTAAAAGAGTCAAGTCATTTTTTTGTATTTTGTCGCCAGGGCGATTTCATCCAGCTCATCCCGGGCTTTATAATTTAAAATTAGTGCTTGACTGGAACTGGAATAATGTTTATATTTATTCCAAAATTTGTTTGCTTGAACGATCGAGAATGCAATCCGAAAGGTCAAAGATAGGGCTGGTGTGTGAAAGAAAATGTAGTCGTGCCTGTGATCATCACGTTATTCCTAACGGCAGTCGGGCTGCCGGACCTCTCTGCTCAAACTGCCCAAACTTCCTCTGGAGAAATTCGCGTCTATTTCAGTCAATCGATCGAGCCGACCTTTGCCAAATATGGTCGGATTGCTGAAAGGACCAATATCTTTAATCGTTTTGCCCAGCGCGTCAATTCGGCCAAATATTCGATTGACCTCTGCTTCTATCTGATTGGCAGCAGCGATTTTGATTCGCCGGCTCAGGTGTTGATCAATGCCTACAACCGCGGTGTGAGAATTCGGATCATTTACGATTATGATAAAGATCGAGAAGACAGCAATGCCATTCAATTGCTTCGAGCAGCAAACGTCCCGATGATCAGCGATCGGTTCGGCAATAACGATGGTCAGGCGGCCATGCACAATAAGTTCATGGTGGTGGATTATCGCGACACCACCTCATCACTGGACGACTGGGTGTGGACTGGCTCATACAATTTGACCAAATCGGCGACCACCGAGAACGCTGAGAACGCCATTGAAATTCAAGATCAGAAGCTGGCAGCCTGCTATACCGCGGAATTCAATGAGATGTGGGGAAGCGACACTGATACGCCAGATCCAGCCAGATCTCGCTTTAGCTACCGCAAAACCAATAATACGCCTCACCAATTTGTCATCAATGGGATTGAAGTTCAACAGTACATGAGTCCGTCCGATGGTGGCGTCAATTTCTTAGTCGATGCCATTCAACGAGCGAAACGTTCGCTCTATTTCTGCATGTTGATTTTTCAGCAGAGCACCTATCCCAATAAGATCGCCGATGCTATGCAGGCGAAATGGCAAACGATCCCCAATTTCAAAGTGAAAGGGATCTTCGATTACGAACAAAATTACGGCAATAGTTCCAGCCAATATCTCAATATGATCGGAAGTGGTAGTAAGCCGTGGAATCCGCCAGCCGATGTCCATCTGGATGGCGAATTTGGGACGTTGCATCATAAATATCTGATCATCGACGGGGATGGAGGACCAGGCCAATCGTCGGTGGTCACTGGCTCCTACAATTGGAGCAATGCGGCCGAGACATTTAATGATGAAAACTTTCTTATTATCAAGGACTCGACCATTGCCAACCTCTATTTGCAGGAGTTTGCCAGCCGCTATCACAAGGCTGGGGGCGGTGAGCCGCTGACCGTGACGTCTGTGTTGCCATCGCCAATTGGATCGATGCCAGAAACTCCCCAATTAGCTCAAAATTACCCCAATCCGTTCAATAGCTCCACAACGATCAGCTATCAGTTTTTCAGTCACCCCGAAGCAGATGTGGAATTATCGGTGTTCAACTCCATGGGTCAAAAGGTTCGAACTCTGGTGCGGCAGCGGCAATCTGCTGGCCATTATCAGATAGGATGGGATGGGACGGATGATCGCGGCGGATGGGTTAGCTCTGGCGTATATATTTACCAATTGAGGCTTGATGAAGTTCGATTGCAGAAGAAATTAATTGTGTTGCATTGATCTGATAGCGACTTTTTATTTTTAAGGAGAGCGAGATTATGGCGAATGGAAAGATGACAGCGGTGGTGAAAGCCGCGCCTGGACCCGGAGCTGAGCTGCGAACCGTTGCGATCCCGGAACCGGGCGAGGGACAGGTGCTTGTAAAAGTTAAAGTGACTTCGATTTGCGGATCTGATTTGCATATTTATAAATGGAATTCATGGGCTGCCCAGCATGTTCATCCGCCGCAGATCATAGGACATGAGGTGGCAGGGGAGGTGGTGAAATTAGGGCCAGGAGTGAAATCACTCCAGGTGGGAGATTTTATTTCAGCCGAGACGCACATTCCTTGCGGCTATTGCAAGCAATGTCGCACCGGCAATATGCACATTTGCAAGAATCTAAAAATACTGGGGGTGGACACGAATGGAGCGTTTGCAGAATATGTCGTAATTCCCGAGATCGTTGCCTGGAAAAACGATCCATCAATTCCTCCAGAGTTTGCCTCGGTTCAGGAGCCATTAGGGAATGCGATTGATACGGTGTTGAGCGAGGATGTGGCAGGCAAGAGAGTGGCGATCATTGGTGCTGGGCCGATTGGGATGCTGGCGGTCGGTGTCGCTCGCGCTGCTGGGGCCAGCGACATCTTTGTGACCGATTTGAATGATTACCGATTGGAGATCGCCAAAAAGATGGGCGCCACCGTCACGTTGAATCCGAATAAAGTCGATGCCCTTCAAGTGGTATTAGAGGCCACACATGGCGATGGGGTCGATGTGGTTCTGGAAATGTCTGGCAATGCCAATGCCTTGATCCAGGGCTGCCAGATGCTCACCCCCGGCGGTCGGATATCGCTTTTGGGCGTATTCGATAATCCCGTAACGATGGAGTTCAACAACCTCATCATCTTTAAAGCGATTCGCGTGTATGGGATCACGGGTCGAAAAATGTTCTCGACCTGGGAGAAAGCCGGCAATTTGCTGCGCTCGAAAAAACTCGATCTCAGCCCGGTCATCACTCATCAGCTCAAATTGGCCGATTTTGAGCGGGGATTTGAATTGATGAAGTCGGGACAATGTGGCAAAATTGTATTGCATGTCTAATTGATCTGGCCAATGACAAGAGTCAAATACAAGATGATAGCTGGGCGCAACGATAGTCTGCTGGTTTCGTGCGATGAAGAAGATGATGCAGCGGCGGGGTACGGCCATGCTGGCGGCTTTTTTATAGTGCAACATAAGCTAAGGTGATCACTTCGCTTCCAAGGTGTTCAATTGATTTACGGAATTGGCATTGACATCATTGAGGTTGCCCGGTTCGAGCCTCATGTTGCCGATCGGGCGCGTCTTTTGGTGAACAAGATTTTCACGCCGGCAGAAATCGAATATTGCGATCGCAAGATAAAGAATCAGGCGCAGAATTACGCTGCCAGATTCGCGGCCAAGGAGGCGTTTTTCAAAGCGCTCGGCACTGGCTGGCGCTCCGGACTGGGCTGGCAGGATATCGAGGTGCAGCATGACGAGCTGGGCAAGCCTTATTTGGTACTTTCCGGCACCGCCAAAAAAATGGTCGAAGATAAAGGGATCACCCAAATCCATATTTCGCTGTCACATGTTAAGGCTATGGCTGTGGCTATCGTGATTCTGGAGAAGGCTTGAGCGGCTGCAGGAAGCGGCCAAAGAATGGGATTGAATTTTAGGAGGAATTATGTCCAATATTGGCTCTTATGAAGAACGGCTAAGGAATTTCGATTGGTCCATCGCAGAACAAGAGCTCAATTATAAGCCTGGGGATATTATCAATATCGGTTGGTATTGTTCGGATCGGATTTGTGAGCAAGGAAAGGGCGATAAGCTAGCCTTGTTGTGGGAAAACTCTCAAGGCCAGCAACAGCGATTTAGTTTTGATGATCTTCGGCGGGCCAGCAATACCATGGGGGCATTCCTTAGGGAGTTGGGGGTTCAAGCTGGGGATCGGGTCTGCCTGTTTCTGGATCGTCTCCCTGAGTTGTATATCGGTTTTCTTGGGATTTTAAAGATCGGGGCCATCGCCCAGCCGCTCTTTTCGGCCTTCGGCGATGAGTCGCTCTATATTCGATTGGAGAACGCCGGCACCTGTGCTATCTTTACCCAGCGAAAGCATCTCCCAAAGGTGAGAAAAATTCGGGATAAGCTTCCAGAGCTGAAGCATATTATTGTGGTGGATCATGATGGTCAAAGGCCGCTTCAGGAGCGCGAAGTGGCGTTCAACTTGGTGGATCGCTGGCCAGTGGATCAGTTCGAAATCTACCCATCGACGCCGGAGACGCCATCGGTGCTGCATTACACCTCCGGCACGACCGGGCAGCCCAAGGGCGTCCAACATGTGCATTATTCGCTGATCTCGCAGTATTTGACTGCGAAATGGGTGTTGGACCTCCAGGATACCGATATCTACTGGTGCACTGCTGATCCGGGTTGGGTCACGGGGACCTCCTATGGCATCATTGGACCGTGGAGTTTGGGCATCACCCAATGCGTGCTGGATGCTGGTTTTTCGGCAGAAGCGTGGTATCAATTTATCGAGAAATATCGGGTCACAGTTTGGTACACCGCGCCAACCGCCATTCGCTCCCTGATGAAGGCTGGGGATGACCTGGTCAAGAAATATGACCTCAGTTCATTGCGCCATCTGGTGAGCGTGGGCGAGCCGCTCAATGCTGAGGCAGTGATCTGGTCCGAGAAAGTGTTCGGTCGGCCTTTCCATGATTCTTATTGGCAGACCGAAACCGGATCCATCATGATCAGCAACTATCCTGGTATGAAGGTCAAGCCTGGTTCAATGGGACGACCATTTCCTGGCATCACTGCGACGGTACTGGATCCAAAGAGCTACCAGCCGTATTCCAGTCCTGGCAAGATCGGATTGATTGCTTTTAAGCCGGGCTGGCCAGCCATGATGCGGACCTATTGGAAAAATGAGTTGACGTATCAAAAAAAATTCATGAACGGCTGGTATCTTTCTGGTGATCGCGCCAGCATCGATGGCGATGGCTATTTCTGGTTCATTGGCCGCGACGATGACGTCATCAATACCGCTGGTCATCTGGTCAGTCCCTTTGAAGTCGAGTCCGCTTTGCTGGAACATCAGGCGGTCGCCGAGTCTGCCGTGGTGAGCAAGCCCGATCCGATCAATATGGAGGTGGTCAAGGCCTTCGTCACACTAAAGCCCGGTTATCGCCCCAGCAGCGATCTTGAGCTGGACATTATGAATTTTATTCGAAAAAAGCTATCGCCCTTGGCTATGCCGCAGGAGATCGAGTTCATCGATTCGCTCCCCAAAACCCGCAGCGGCAAGATCATGCGGCGCCTGCTGAAAGCCAGAGAGTGGGGCGAGGAAGTCGGCGATACGTCGACGCTTGAGAATGATTGACAAAAGCGGTCTTGACCATCGATGCAGCAGCTAAGCTTGATTGGCTCGAATGCAGCTTTCTTGATAGAAGAGGCGAATTAGTACTTGTTGCAAAAATCAGCCTCTAAAAAACGCTATCATGCCTTTTATCCAGTTGGCTGACAGCATGGCAATTTCACTTGTTTTGATAATTTTGCAACAGGAACGAATGAGCCAGCATCCCCTGCCTATAGGTTAGAATAGAATTGTGCCATACAAATGACTTAATTTGAAAGGAGCAAAACCATGGATGAGATGCAGCAGATTGTATTGGATTATGTGAAACGGGAATATTTGGAAGATGAGGATCAGGAGATCACTCCCGATACCCCGCTCATTTCTGGGGGGATTGTGGATTCGTTCTCCATGGTTTCCTTGAAGCGATTTCTGGAGAACAAATACAAAATCTCCATTCCCGACGAGAAGGCAACGCCAGAGGCGTTCGATACGGTTAACAAGATCTGCAAATTGGTGAGAGAGTTTATCTGATCGATGAACAACAACGATTGGGAGCGATGTTGTCCCAGGGAGAGTTGTGGCTGAAACTGATCTTTCGGATCGCTTTGCGATCGATCCAGGCTGAGAATCAAGCATAGGAGAAGCGGGTATGGCTTTCAGTGACAAGGTTCGAGCGATGTATCAGCAGGAGCTTCAGACGATCCGAGATGCCGGGCTGTTTAAAGAGGAGCGCTACATTCATGCGCCCCAGGCGCCCGATATCGAGGTGGAATATCCCCTTGGCTCCCCGCTGAAAAAAGTCATCAACATGTGCTCCAATAATTACCTGGGGCTTTCCAGCCATCCAGAGGTGATCAAAGCGGCTCATGATGGGTTGGATTATCGAGGCTACGGCATGTCTTCGGTGCGCTTTATCTGCGGCACCCAGGATATTCATCATCACCTGGAACAGGAGATCACGAAATTTCTGGGGACAGAGGATACCATTTTGTTCCCGTCTTGCATGGATGCCAATGCCGGGGTCTTCGAAGCAATTTTAACCGAGCAGGATGTGATGATCTCTGACAGATTGGTCCATGCTTCGATCATCGACGGGATTCGGCTCTGCAAGGCGCAACATGATACGTTCAAACACTCGAATATGGAGCACCTCGAGGAGAAGCTGCAGTTGCATGCGGATAAGCGGCTAAAGATGATCATCACCGATGGGGTTTTTTCAATGGATGGCGACACGGCCAAATTGGATGAAATGGTTGCGCTGGCCGAGAAGTACGACGCCATGGTGTTTGTGGACGATTCCCATGCCACAGGCTTTATCGGAAAGACCGGTCGAGGCACGCATGAAAAATACGGTGTTGTGGGCAAGATCGATATTATTACGACCACCTTTGGAAAGGCATTGGGAGGCGCTTCTGGTGGCTGTGTTTCCGGTCGAAATGAACTGGTGGAACTCTGTCGCCAGCGCGCCCGTCCCTATCTGTTCTCCAACACAGTAGCGCCCGTGATTATTGCTGGAGTGTTGAAGGTCCTCGAATTGCTCTCGCAAACCACGGAGCGCCGGGATAAACTGGAGTGGAATGCCAATTACTGGCGCAAGGGACTCACCGAAGCTGGGTTTATTTTGAAAGAAGGCGACACCCCCATTGTCCCTGTGATGCTATTCAATGCCAAGCTGGCTCAGGACTTTTCGAGAGACCTCTATCACGAGGGAATTTACGCGATTGGGTTCTTTTTCCCAGTAGTTCCCAAGGGACAGGCGCGGATCCGCACGCAACTTTCAGCCGCCCATGAGCAACACCATCTGGATCGTGCGCTGGATGCATTCATCAAAGTGGGCAAGAAATACAATATTCTTGGGAAAACCAAAGAAGAAATTATTGAGATGTACGGTTTATAATCGGCGCTTCGGGAGGTCACGGTAGCCGCCTTCGAACCGATTGTATGAAAATGAAAAATGGCTGACCGCATGAGTCATTCCAAACGAAGCGTAGAATCTGGTTTACGGACAATGCTTTTGTGAGGCAGGGATTCCTCACTCCTCAGGCCGCCAGTTGGTGGGCGGATCCGTTTGGAATGACAGACAAATCAGACGTTTTCACACACCGTGGACGGCAGGGTTCGGCTCTGAAGGCGGCTCGCTGGCCTGCTTCGTGCCTTGCTCCAGCAGCCGAAATTTTATTCCAGTAGCAAACGCCTTATTGCATTGAAACAGCATGAAGTTCGCCATGAACGAAGACATCGAGGAGGCGTGTATGATAACATGTGGCACGGTCGTTCGATTGGGGGTTCGATGGATCGGATTTGCTCTGGCTGGGATGGTGGTGCTCACGCTGATCGGAGCTGAACCAGCAGCTTCGCAGTACAATTTGCGCTACTATCTTGAGATCGATGAGGAGACCTGGAACTCTTTGCATGTAGATATCACCGTCAGCAATAATCGAGCGCCACAACTTTATTGTGGTTTACCCCAAGGAAATTTTTGGCCAAATCTCAATTCTTCGGCAGGGTGCGATATTTCGTACTTTGAAGTGACAGATCGCTATGGCGCTGCGCTGACAGCCCAACCAATCTCTTGCCATACCTGGCTGATCGATACACAAGGAAATGATATTATCAATATCTCCTATCAGGTGAACGGTCGCAAAGATCTCATCTTAGGCGATCGTCTCTCTCGAAATTTCACCCGGGTTGATCCCAGTGCGGTTTTTCTGTTCGTTCGAGAGTATCTTGAATCGCCGATCCTCCTGAACGTGCGGGTTCCGCACCGCTGGAAATTGGCCAGCGGATTGCCTGCCACTGAACAAGCCTTTGAATATCGGCTTCGCAACTACGATGAATTGCTGCGCCATCCCCTTTATCTGGCACCATTCGAAGAAATCTATTTCAAATTGGAAGATCGAATCTGTTACATCCTGATTGACGGGTCAAAGACCGCTGAGATCAATAAGCTCAGCTCCATTGCCACGAAGATCGCCTATTATCAATCGAAATTGTTTAAAGATATCCCGTTCGATCGTTACTTGTTCGTGTTTAAGGTTTTTTCGGCGCAACCGGTGATTGCTGCGGCTGCCTATGAGAATGTGTCGATCTGCTATTTTAGCTATGATCATCTGAAGAGCAATTTTGACACGATCGCCTTGGCAATTGCCAGCAATTTTTTGCGGACCTGGCATGGCTATCGGTTCGGGCCTCAATGGATGCAACGATCGATATTTGCGGCAAATCAGTCCACCAATAGCCTGTGGTTCTATTTCGGCTCCAATGAATATTATGCAGCGCTCAGCTTAGTGCGTATTGGCTACTGGAGCGAAGCCGATTTTATCAATTATGAGCTTCAAACCATCAATCGCTATTTTCGCGCCCTTGCAAAAAGCCCAGCCCCATCACTGGAGTCGCTTAGCCGATCGGTCGCTCTAACAGCCGATGCATCGAAAATAGAGCGATTGCAACTGGAAGGGCAATTGATCGCGTTGCTCTTGGATTTGGAGATTCGAAAGGCCACTCAGAACCAGCGCAGTTTGGATGATGTGATGTTTTTTATGAATCAATGGTTCGGTGCTCGACAGTTAGGTTATCAAGATGACGATATCTTGCGGGCGATCAAGGCTGTTACGGGAGCGGAGCTCAGCCGCTTTTTCGATCTTTATATCAGCAGCGCGCACGAATTGCCGCTGGCAGATGCCTTGCAAGCCGCAGGCGTGTTTGTCAACACCGTTCCGGACAGCATGGCTGATTTGGGTGATTTTCAGATGGCGTCAGAGGGGAATGTGATCACCAACGTCACCCAGTCCAGCCCGCTCGATGTGGCTGGCCTCAAGGTGGGCGATCGTCTTGTTTCGATCAACAACCGTTCGATCAATTCAATCGCGCAGTTGGATCGACTGTTGGAAACCATACTGATCGGCCAGGAAGTGAACATCACCGTGCAACGCGACAACGCTCCTTTGACTTTGATTGCAAAAGTTGCGAGCAAGCCAATAGCAACCGCGACGCTGGTCAGTTCAGAACCTCAAACCGAACTCCAGCGATTGATCCGGAAGACCTGGCTCGCCAAACAACTCCCGTAGATCTGGAATGAACCAAAGCCGAGATGATCGCATGAGCGACAGGCAATTTTCATTGATTGGCAGAACCATGTATATACCCCGAATGAGCTTTGGTGGCGCCAAGCTGGCAGCGGCAGCCTTTCAATCGATTGGAGTTGACGCTCGGCCATCGCCCCCCTCGGATGCGAATACCCTGGTATTGGCGTCTCGCTATCTAAATGGGGACGAATGTCTGCCAGAACGCATCACATTGGGGAATTTTCTGAAGGTCATCGAAGACGCCTCGTTCGATCCAGGGCGATCGGCATTTCTGCTGCCCACATCTGGAGGACCCTGTCGCTTCGGCCAATACCAGGGAATTCTGAGAAAAGTGCTGAGACAAAAAGGTTATGATGAGGCCATCGTTGTTTCGCCCACAAGCAATAATGGCTATGAGGGGATTGGTGATTCGGCTCGCGAGCTCATCCGAACATTTTGGCATGCCGTGATCGCAAGCGACCTGCTTCGAAAAATGCATTTGCAATTTCGGCCTTACTTGTTCGAGCGAGAACAAGCGAATGAAATCTTTCATCGCGGTCTCGAGGAACTCAGCACCATTCTCGCCACGCCAAAACAATCGGCCAAAGACCGACTGCTCCGCTTGCGACAAGCCCTCGTGGCAGCGCGAGATCGCTATTTGCGCTTACCCGCGAAATTCACGTTTGATAAGCCATTGATTGGTGTGGTTGGAGAAATATACTGCCGGCTCGATGAGGCCAGCAATGAATATCTGGTCAATAAGCTTGAAGAATTTGGCGCAGAAGTGTGGATCTCAGATATTGCCGAATGGGCGTGGTACACCAATGATGAACAGCGCTGGCGGCTCATTCGCGCCGGCAAACGGTTCTCGCTCGAAATGCTGGCAGCGCAAATCAAATTTGCCATCCAGCATCATGATGAAAAATTTCTCTCTCGTCCTTTGCGCGCAGATTTTAAAGGATATGAAGAGCCCCAGCATATCAAGGAAATTCTAAATTACAGCCGACCCTACCTTCCCCAGCAAGGGGCGTTAGGAGAAATGGTTCTTAATGTTGGCAAAGCCATTTATCTTTATCATAAGGGAGCCGATGGGATCATCGATATCAGTCCGTTCACCTGCATGAATGGCATCGTCTGCGAGACCGTTTATCCCAGAGTCAGCGCAGATTATGATAATTTCCCGATCCGCATCTTCTATTTCGATGGCACCAAAATCGATCTGGATCGCGAAGTAGGCATCTTCCTGGAGCTTGCCAAGAACTATCGGTCACATAAACGAGCCCGACGAACCTATCCCTATTACTTCAATCGGCCAGGTAGAAACCATCATCGATAACCTAACTGGGAGTTCATTCAAAAAAGAACATCACTCAAACGGCTAACATGAATCCGAATAAAAACTCCTTGCCTCCAATCGGCACGGAACGACACTGATTTAAAAGTTCAAGTTAGCTATGGAGCATTGGAGCGCCTTGTCGAGGGAAATTTTTTGCTGTAACCTTTCTCTTGAAATTTTCGGGGCACAACCTGAGCACAGTATTTCATATTTCTCTTTTGGCTTATCAATGGTTTTTTAGCTCAGTCCCATTCTACTCGTATGGTCAAATCAAGAAAGAAGTCGATTCGTTTTGCACCAGTTTGGTTCAATTATCAAAGTTGGTTTTATGGAGAATATCCATTAGACCTTATTCACTTTATTTGCCAATGATGATCTGTCGATCCGAAACCTTTTGGCTTATTTTTCAGTGCAGTGATAACCCTGATCAATTCATAAGATCGGCTACGTTTTGCGTAGACTTAAGATTCGGGTGAATGAGATTTGTTCTCCGCCAAAATAATGGATCAAATCCTATTTGACCATGTTGACCCCGGTATCGGATTTCATCATTTCGGGCAGATTAATTTAAAGATAAACCAAAGAATCGCATCCTGATAGCTGGAGAAGGTCAAATCCGGAAGGAATTCATTCTACGCAAGGAGAATTTTTTTCATGGCGTTACGTTTTTAACCCCTGCAAAAATTTTTGAAATAATGGACGAAGGGCTCGATAGGAGCAAATTTGAGAAGTATGTGTTCATCAAACCATAGGAGTGAATATGAAGCGCACCAAAATGATGGCTTTTTGTCTCATTTTACTCATCGCATGTTTCGGCTCTGCCATCAGCCAGGATCGGGTGATTTACGTTACCGATCAGAAAAACGGCAGGACGCAGCAGAAATTGAGCATGGATTTTTCGAAGGTTCAAGCACCAAAATCTCTGGATGAATTTATCCAATGGGCTCATCTGCCGCCAATCCGGCAGGATACTACTGGCACATGTTGGGCGTTTGCTACCATTTCGATGCTCGAATCAGAGCTGGCGCGCAAAGGAAAACCAATGGTCAAATTGTCAGAAATGTACATCGTCTATTGGGAATATGTGGAAAAAGCAAGGCGGTTTGTTCAGCAGCGAGGCGATTCTTATTTCGGTGAAGGCTCTGAACACAATGCTGTCATGCGACAGATGAAAGCCCATGGCCTCGTGCGAGCAAGCGATTACACTGGCTTGCTTCCCGGCAATGTAACTCATAACCATTCCAAGCTGTTTCGGGAGATCCGAAATTATCTCAATTACCTGAAGGAGAATAAAATTTGGAACGAAGAGCAAGCCATCGCCTATGTGCGACTTATATTGAATAAGTACCTTGGCGAGCCGCCCGAGACCATTCAAGTCGATGGCGCGATCATGACGCCGCTTCAATATATGACGGATGTATTGCAACTTAATCCCGATGACTACGTTTGCTTCATTTCATCCATGGAATCGCCTTTTTATCAGAAAGCTGAATATAAAGTGCCGGATAATTGGTGGCACAGCAGCGATTATTACAATATCCCCTTAGATGAATTTTATCGAGCGATCGTAACCAGCGTGCAACGTGGTTACACCGTGGCGCTGGGCGGCGATACTTCAGAGCCAGGCAAAAGCGCCGAGCATGATATCGCCATCATCCCAAGTTTCGATTTGCCATCAAAATTCATCGACCAATCGGCGCGAGAGTTTCGCTTCAAGAATCAAACCTCGACCGATGATCATGCAATTCATCTGGTAGGGTATAAAAAGCTTGGTGGGCATACCTGGTTCTTGATTAAAGATTCGGGAGGCAGCGCTTTTCGAGGCAATTTCAAAGGTTATTTCATGTTCCGAGACGATTACGTCCGGCTTAAAATGCTAAATTTCACGGTTTGCAAGGATGCAGTGTCAGATCTGCTAAACAAATGCGTTCGAAATGAATGAATAGAAAATGCACGTTATGAAAGATTTAAAAACAATTTGCTGCAATTTTCAAACATCATGCTCTGTGTTCTCAGTGTCTCTGTGGCTATAAATTTTTCAAGTTAAATGAAAGGAAAACCCATAATGATCACTCTATGCCCACGAAATACACGGAAAGAGACGAAGAAGAAGGGCCTTCAGTGACTTTTCGTGTGTTTCGTGGAGCAGTTATTGACAATTATTTCTATTTTAGAATTTCAGGTAAAAAGTTTATTCGTGCAAAGTCTCCTGAATACGGATAAGCTGAAATTCCCTGCATTGGCATGTTGTTTTCAGAGCGATCGACTTGCGAAGGGCAAAAATTATCCGTGGTGATCCAGTTTTTGATTCGCAGTCATGCGGGGTTACAAAAAGATGGACAAATTCGGCTTGCGACCCTGGCGATTTTTAGGTACAGGGGAAACGAAATCGATTTGTCTAATCGCAGGCTTTATTTACCGATTGCTCAAAAACAAGCCATGCACTTTTCTATGGTATTGAAAAATGGATGAAACGATATGCGAACCTATTTAGTGACCACTCTCATTTTTTTGGTCATGATTGGCTGCGGCAAACAGCAACACGAAACCATCCGGGCTATCGAAATTCCGGAATTGGAGCACCTGGCTATTGATGTGCATCCGCAGCAGAGCCGACAATTTGTGTTCACGAACAAAGCGGCGGCTTTTTTTTATGGCGAAACGGGAAAAATTCGCTCGGATGCCCATCAGGGCTATTACGTGATGGCGCGGCGCATATTGGATGATTACTTGCTATCGGTCGATGGTCATCGGTTTGAGCGGTATCGCGCCGATAGCGTTCGGGTTTATGCGGATCATTTATTCAGATTATACTCGGACCAGCTCACAGAGCAACTTTATCTCCTGGACAATCTCAATTGCCTCGTCATTGAACTGACAGCGCCAGGGGTTCATTCATTCGAGCTTGCACCCCTGATGCCCCAGTGGCTTGAGCCAAATCGCGCTCGAATTCAATGGAATCGGGATCGCGACCTGTTAATCATCGTACCAGAGGCTGGAAATGGCTCTACTGAGCGGATGCCGGTCATCGGATTTAAGTTTGATGTGGCAGCTCAATTCAACGAGGAAGTAAAAGAACTGCCTAATACGCTGCTTCCGTCAAGTTTGATCGGCCAATTTCGGATAACCACCGATCATGGCCGACTCTTTGTCCTGGTGGCCGATAGCGAACCCGAGTTGATGCAATTGGCCGATCATGTCGCTCATCATGTGGTTCGATTGGTGGACGAAAAGCGAAAGCGATTGATCAAATTATTGGGCGATTGTCATTTTGAGACCAATGTCGCCTCGTTGACTAAGGCGTTCCGTTGGGCGGTGATCTCCATGGACCAGCTCGTCACGCGCCAGGTGATTGCGGGCAAGGAATTCGTTGGCATTTTTGCTGGATTGCCCTGGTTCAATAACTACTGGGGACGAGATTCTTTTATTTCATTGCCTGGCGCGGTGCTGGTGCGCGGCGATTACGAGACTGGCCGTCAGATACTTACTGCGTTCGCCCAATTTCAAAATCAAAATCCCCAAGATCCCAATTACGGCCGAATTCCCAATCAGATCACAGCGGATCAGGTCATTTATAACACTGCCGATGGTACTCCCTGGTTCGTTCGGGCTCTATGGGAATTTTATCAATATTCCGGGGACCGCGCAACGCTAGAGGCCTTGTATCCGGCGGTGAAACGGGCGATTGAGGGAACTCTGAAATATCATTGCGATAATCAACGTTTTCTCACACATGGTCCGGCAGAGACCTGGATGGATGCTCAAGGGCCTGATGGCCCATGGTCGCCTCGCGGCAATCGAGCTGTGGAAGTTCAGGCGTTGTGGTATCAACAGCTCATTTGTTCTGCAAAGATGGCTCAAGAATTGGGCAAAACCAGCGATGCCGATGCTTGGAAACAGCTTGCCGAAGAATTGAAAGCTCATTTCGAGCAGCGCTTTTGGAATCCCTCGCGGTTTGCCCTGTTTGACCACCTCAAAGAGGACGACATGCCAGATCAGAAGCTTCGGCCCAATCAAATTCTGGCGCTCACCGTGTCCGACGATGCCCCGCTGCTCCCTGCGGAACGCCAATTCATGGTCATGAAAGAAGTGGTGACCCAATTGACTTACAATTACGGCGTCGCCACATTATGGCAGCACGATCCAGAGTTCCATCCATTCCATCAAAATCCCAAATATTATCCAAAAGATGCTGCCTACCATAATGGTACGGTCTGGGGCTGGTTATCTGGACCAGTAGTGAGTAGCCTCATGAAGTTTGGTTATCAGAACCAAGCGTACGAGCTGCTCCTCTCCCAAAGTCACCAGATCTTAAACCATGGGGCGGTTGGCACATTATCCGAACTATTGAATGCCATTCCCAGCCCCGGTAAAGAGATACCCGAGCCATCTGGCGCTGTGTCTCAGGCCTGGAGCCTGGCTGAATTTATTCGAAATATCAGTCAGGATTTAATTGGCATTCATCCCGATGTCCCAAATCGCCGGATCATCATTTCCCCCCATCTGCCCGATAATATCACATCGCTCACCTGCTGTGTGCCAGTGCCAAATTCAGAACTGCATATAGCGATGCGCCAGGATGATTTGAAAATGGAGATCTTCCTGAATTATTTCAAAGGTGCCGAGCAATGGCAGATCGAAGTCAATTATCAGCCAGACCCCACCAGGAAAATCAGTTTTTCAATGACCGTTCGACCAGAAGAGACCAAAACGGCGCGAATTGATTTTGATCCGCTGTCCGTTTCTATCGATGGCGAACAGATCGGTTACCGCCTGGATCGCATCCCCATTCGAGGCGAGCTGCTCAATTTCTTCACTTTTGCCGTGCCACAATTGGACAAGAACTTGAATTACCTGAAACCACCGCCTTATACATTATTAAGTAAAACTCAGATCAAAAGCTGGAACAAAAAAGCCCAAAAGCTGATCGATAGTGACGCTCCAAAAAATGACGATCGAGGCCCAAATAAAAAATATGTTTATCCAACTAGCCCCTACTTCAAAGACGGGATTTTCGATCTTACCCATTTTCGATTAATGGCAGATGATCGCAATTACTATTTTGAGCTGAAATTTCGAGACCTCGTGCAGCCTGGCTGGCATCCTGAATATGGTTTTCAATTGACATTTGTGGCCATCGCTATCGATCAGGGGACTCACCTGCCGGGATCGAGATGGATCGGTCGTAATGCGAATGTGCAACTGCCCCGTGATTTCGCTTTTCATCGGATTATCTATGTTGGTGGCGGCTTGCAAATTGAAAATGGAAGCGGAGATATTTTGGCAGCCTATCGGCCAGAGGACCCCAATTACCCATTGGGGAATGTCGAGGATAAAATAATCTCCTTCGCCATTCCTTCGGAACTGCTGGGTCGATATGATCAAAATTGGCGGATCATTATCGCTGTCGGTGGACAGGACGACCATGGGGGCGCAGGTTTGGGCGAATTTCGATCTGTAGGCAAAATTGCATCCCAATGGCAAGGAGGTGGCGGCGAGCAAGAGAGCGGCAATTGCAATGTCTATGATTTATTTGTGGTCAAGCAAAAATAACGATTAGCTACGACTCATCCATACGAATGTCCCAGTCAATCGGCACAGCTCCTGGAGGCGATCCTTCAATGTTGACCTTTCTTTTATCTTCTGCTGCAAAATGCCGAATTCGCTCTGGGCATGTCCAGTGAGTGCAGGAATTTTTTTAAAGCTGCTTGTTACGCCAAATCTGAATAGAGATGCCTGTCCGCCAGTTAGCGGATGGCTTAACATTTTTGCCGGTTGGTGGAATTTTGTAATTGGCAAGAATTAGAACACCAAGCTCATATCAAACCCATCGCTGACGCCCAGGTCAAAATGGTCTGTTGCAATGGCGTAATTGAGGTTCAAAAAGAGGCCTTTTGCTTGAAAGGTAACACCGAGCCCAGCAGTAAAGCGGCTCTCTCCTATGCCACATCGGATTTTCAGCACGTTGAGCGCAATAATTTCGCTGGCGAACGATAATCGGGACGCACCTTCATTGGTGCGGTGATAATCGGTAGCAACGAGCAAATTGGAGAAAGGTTCTATTGCCAGACCAAGGCGATAGTTTGGAATGAATTTTTCATGTGTGGCAGAGGACCATTTGAGCTCCGATCTTAGATCTTGTGCTACCAATCCAAACCTGACTTTTCGTGATGGAGCGAACAGTAGCCCGACATCCACACCAGTGCCATTGGCAGTAGCATCCAGAGTTTGGAAGTTAAAAAATTTGCCGGTGATGCCGATGGAAAGAAACGGTAACAAGCGGTAGGCGTAGCTGAGATAAAAAGTGTTCTCGTTATAATTAAAGAGTCGATCTGGTTCTCTGGTATTGTTCGTGCGAGCTTCAATCTCTTTGACCCCCAGGCCAGCCCATGCAACAGCAAACGCCCCCCATCGATGGGTTGGAACAATAACACCAGCATAAGTGAGCGTGCGATTTAGTGACATATGGGTCCACATCCCGCCAAGTTTTGTGGTTGAAAAAAAATCCATCGCGCTGGGATTCCAGAACGGGGCTGTGTAATCATTAGCTACGGCTGTATAGGCGCTGTTTAGCGCTAAGGCACGTGCTCCAATTCCAAAATGCGCCAACTGATCTTGTCGGGATCCAGCAGCACTCCGCTGGACGAATGTAAGGAGAACGATTAAGATAAAAACGGATACTAACCCGACGAATTTACGAGCACAATTCATATTCTTTCATCTTTCACGTTCATTTTAGTACAGCAATCGTGACAAAATGAGTCATGGATGGACTGCTCACTTTGGCGATGTAAATACCATTAGGAACAATTTCGCCCTTATCGTTGCGACCGTCCCAAACATCCTCAATATGTTCACCAGACGACTTAAACATATCTGTTACGAGCGAGCGAACCTTGGTGCCTCTGATATCGAAAATAACGATGGTCACCGATTCCGCTTGATGCATATAATAGCGGATCTTGGTGATTTGTTGGCCTGGACGAAACGGATTTGGAAAGTTATAGGCACTATGGTCATTAGGATCGATAATTTGATCATCATTGGCGATAGCAATGCTTACCTCTTCGGAATAAGAACTTTCATTACCAGCGGTATCGTAAGCAGTTACTGCAAAGAAATATTTTGTTCCTGGTTGTAGATTCGATATTTCGCACTCAGTCGCTCGTCCAGCCGCAATTACTTTCGAGTAGGAGCGTGATGCATTTCCGTAATAGACCTTATAGCCTGCCAGATCATTTTCTTTATTGGGGAGCCAATGCACAATAACCGATTGATTCAGCACCACAAAAAAAACCATACAATTGAGCAAACTACTAAAATCGCCTTGATTCATTTTAGATTTTAGAGACCATTTTATCATCGTTGCCGCTCTCCTAAAACCGTTAAACAATGAGCCCGAAAATAAAGCAACTAATATACCAACAAGTTACTTTTATCTAGAATGTCAAGATTCACCAGGTGAGAATGCCATGATTTCGAGGTTGAAATTGTCTGAATGCTGTTTCTTGAGGTTTTTTGAAGAACCAGCTTATGAAAATTTCTAAAATTTTATATTGACAATTATCAAAAAAATGATTATAATATATGTTTTATTTTTGAAATCAATGTTCATTTCAAAGGAGGGTTATCACTTTTAAATCAGTATCGGTTCTCTTGGAGCAAGTCCATTTTCAATGCGAGGAGGGAGAAACAATGAGGATTTATGTAGGAAACCTACCCAAGGATACGGAAGAGGATGACCTGATTGAAATGTTCAGCGAGTACGGAAATGTAAAAAACATCAAAATTATCAGAGACCGCTTTTCAAACACCTCCCGAGGATATGCCTTTTTGGAACTACCTGATGCCAAAGCGGCCTTTGAAGCGATCCGAGATTGGGATCAGGGCTCGATCGACGATCAGGTCATTCGAGTTGACATCGCCAAAGCCTCACTGAAAGAATTCGAGTCTTACCGACAGCAGTTGCGACATTGACTGCGTTTCTGAAATTCCAGCAGACAATTTTATTCAATTCCAAAGCGCAGCTCAGCGAAGGGGCGGCTTTTTGAAAGGGACATCAACGAAGATTTTCAGTGGCAACGATCATCTTTTTGATAACACGGATTTATCCGTTTATAGCTCAGGCTTGAAGAAGCAGCGTGATATCAGAATTGCTTCGGCAGTGAGGAAATCAAATCATAGAACCAATTTACCTGGGAGGGGTAATGCACCTGCTGGATTATGCGATCGTAGGCATTTACCTCGTTGCGATGGTTGCAATTGGTCTTATTTTGCAGCGACGGGCATCTGCTGGAATTGATTCCTACTTTCTTGGCAATCGAAAGCTGCCGTGGTGGGTACTGGGAGCTTCTGGCATGGCCTCCAATTTAGATGTCAGCGGCACCATGATTAACACTGCCTGGATCTTTGCGCTGGGTGCCGCTGGCTTTTTTATTGAATTTCGCGGCGGCGTTACGTTGATCATGGCGTTTTTAATGATCTTCATGGGCAAATGGAATCGCCGCGCCGAGGTGATGACTCTGGCCGAGTGGATGAGTTTTCGGTTCGGCAAAGGCAAAGAGGGGGATATTGCTCGGTTGATCGCCGCTGTCTCCAGCATCCTGGTTACCATAGCCATGATCACCTATTTTGCTGTGGGGTCCGGCAAATTCATCGGCGAATTCTTGGGCATCCCAGCTTTTGCTGGCCTATCCTCCGAGTTTTGGGCCGCCACTTTGATGATTATTCTTGCCATGATCTACACAGTGGCCAGCGGCCTCTACGGCGTGGTGTGGACCGATGTCTTTCAAAGCGTGCTCATCTTCATCGCGATCTTCTATATTTGCGCGCTGGCAATGATCAAATTCCCATTGCCGGATGCGTTTTCTGTTTCCGTTCCTATGCGTATACCAGAAAACACATTTCAGCCAATTGCCACCACGCGCGATGCCTGGACCAATGTCATTCCCCCATGGAGATTGAATTTCGATCCCAACTGCGCTTACTCGATCTACAATTTATTCGGCATCGCTGTCATTTTTTATCTAATTAAAGTCATCATCGAAGGCTCTGGCGGCACTGGGGGCTATATGATCCAGCGCTACTTCGCCGCGAGAAGCGATCGCGAAGCGGGGTTACTTTCTCTGTTTTGGACCACCCTGCTTTCCTTCCGCTGGCCATTCATCGCTGCTATTGCGATCATGGGGGTTTCGTACGGCAGTAGCACCGACGTCATTAACGATCCCGAAAAGGTAATCCCCATTGTAATTAACAATATGGTCCACACTGGGATAAAAGGATTGCTGGTCGCTGGATTGATGGCGGCGGCGATGTCCACTTTTGATTCGACGGTCAATGCCGGGGCGGCATATTGGGTGAAAGATATCTATCAGGCATATCTCAATCCAAAAGCTTCAGAAAAATCACTGCTGCTTCATAGTCGCATTGCCTCTGTGCTTATCGTGATTCTGGGGTTAATATTCAGCCTGGCCATTAAAAACATCAATGAGATCTGGGGGTGGATTACGATGAGCATCGGCGCCGGCATGATTATCCCCCAATTAGCCCGATGGTATTGGTGGCGATTAAATGGCTATGGATATGCCATCGGCACGGTGGGAGGAATGCTCGCCGCGATTGCCCAAAAAGCGTACTTCCCAAATGTCCCCGAGTATGTCTCGTTCAGCTTTGCCAGCGGTGTTTCGCTCGTTTCGATGATCGTTGGTACCTACCTAACGCCGCCGACCGAAGAAGCCGTCCTGAATAATTTCTATAAGCGAACCAGACCATTTGGGTTTTGGGCTCACATCAAAAATGTTCTCCCAGCTACGACCTTACAACAGGTTAACCGCGAAAATCGGCGCGATATCATCGCCACATTTTTTGCTGTTCCCTGGCAGGTGGTTCTTTTTTTAGCGATGATGATGATCGTGATGCAGCGATGGGATACATTCGGATGGTTGCTATTCATCCTGGCGATCCTTTCAATAGGACTTTACCATTTCTGGTTTAAGCATCTTTCAACTGAGGTGCGGGTGGATTAGCGACCTATGGAAAAAAATTATTGCTTTTGATATCGGCATTGTTTAAATTTGTTCACGACCATAACAAAGGGGCTTTTGCCCCTTTTTCAATTCAAGATGATGAGGAAGTGTGATCGCGAAGGCAATAAAACGTTCTCTGGCTTTTTGTTGCTGCATTTTTTTGGTGCTTCACTTCTGTTGCAGCTCTAACCGTCAGAAAAGCATTATCATTTGGCATTCGATGCGCCCTTTGGCGACCAAAATCTTGCAGCAAAAATTGGAAGAATTCTCACAAAAGCACCCCGGGTGGAAATTCGCTCAGTTGTTCTATGAGCCGGAGACGGCGCGGACCAATTACATTATTTCTGCCATGGGGGGAAGTGGCCCCGCTCTATTTTGGGGGGCCAGTGATAATATCGGACCTTTGGTTGAATTGAAAGTGATTAAGCCATTGGAGCAGTACCTCGATGCAGCGTTTTTGGATAGTTTTATTACCGAGCCAATCGCTGCCAACACCTGGTTTCAAGGCCATCTCTATCAAATTGCCGATCAGGTGGGCAACCATCTCTGTTTGGTTTATAATAAAAAATTGGTGCCCGATCCGCCCAAAACAATGGCTGAGCTCAGGAAGCTCGGCAAAGAGCTCACCAAAGACCTCAACGGCGATGGCAAACCAGATCGCTATGCATTAGCTTGGAATTATACGGAGCCATTTTTCGCGGTCCCATTTATCTACGGCTATGGCGGAAGAATTCTGGATGAAAACAACCAACCCACATTAAACACCAAAGCCACCATCCAGGCTGCCCAGCTCATTTACGATTTGGCCAATAAAGACCGTATTATCCCTCTGGAATGCGATTATGAAGTGTCCAATGCGCTGTTTTTGGATGGTTACGCTGCTATGATTATCAACGGGCCCTGGTCCTGGGGGACATATATTGAAAACGGCATTGATATCGGAATTACGCGAATCCCCCAAATTGATGAGACCGGCCTTTGGCCATCCCCGATGGTTTCGCCGTTGGGCTATTCCGTGAATATCAATCTGGAGGGCGAAAAATTGATGGTTGCCCTGGAATTGCTCAAATTTTTGACCTCCGCCGAAGTAGAACTGCAATTTACTCGGGCGCTGGGGACGATCCCATCGAGAAAACAAGCGTTTTTTGATCCCTCAGTCATGCAAAATGATTTGATTCGCAGTTCGATTTATCAGTTAGAAGTAGGTACGCTCATGCCCGGAGTCACCGAACTGCGATGGATCTGGGATGCCATGCGCCCCAGCTATCAGTCCATTTTCACTGGCCAGATCAAACCTGACCAAGCAGCATTGGCCATGCAACAATTGGCTGAAAGGCTCATTACAGAAAATCGGGAGTAATATGGCGATTGGTGTCGGAACAATAAAAAACAATCGGCTCGCCTATGTGTATACTATGCCAGCTTTGATTGTCATGGCAGCAGTGGTAGTTTATCCATTCTTGTACAATATCGTGCTGTCATTTTCCAACATGAACCTGAGCCATTTCTACAATTGGCGAATTATCGGCCTCGGCAATTATCTCAATGTGCTGAAAGAGAGCACCTTCTGGTATTTTTTATGGAAGACGATATTATGGACGGTGATCAATGTGTTCTTCCATGTGACGATCGGCGTGTTTCTTGCACTTATTTTGAATAAAGATATCAAGGGCAAATCCTACTTTCGCACCTTGCTGATTTTGCCATGGGCTGTGCCCCAATACATCACGGCTTTAACCTGGCGCGGTATGTTCAATTCAGAATATGGCGCAATCAGTCTAATGATCGATCGGCTGTTCGGCATTCAAATTCCATGGCTTACCACGGAATGGGGAGCTTTTGCTGCCTGTGTGATCACCAATGTATGGCTCGGATTTCCCTTTATGATGATCGTCGCGCTCGGTGGACTCCAAAGCATTCCAGATGAACTCTACGAAGCGGCGGATATCGATGGCGCATCCTGGTGGCATAAGCTGCGCAATATCACTATCCCGCTGATCAAGCCCGTCATGATCCCAGCGATTACGCTGGGAATTATTTGGACGTTCAATAACTTCAATATCGTCTGGCTGGTGAGCAATGGCGGCGAACCTGCCGACACGACCCATATTCTCGTCTCGTGGATCTATAAATCCGGATTTCGCTATTTTCGAATGGGATACGCCGCTGCTTTCTCGATGATTATTTTTCTCATCCTGTTGATTTTCAGCTTCAATTTTATCAAAAAAACAAAAGCAGCAGAGGCAGTGTATTGAGCTATATTGAACGAAATTCAAGAGGCTTTTTTAATAACCAAGACATTGCAATTGAAATCGATATCATGAGGTGACGGATTACGAAAATACTGGGCTGGGGTGGCAGGACAGGAGCTGCAAACTTGAATATTGAATTCCAATTTTTGAAATAAGTGGTGTTTCATTTTCATTGATTTTGTTGAGAGAAATAGGTACACGATGCGCAGACCCCGAGACCTGACGCTGAAAGGCAAAATAGCTGCCTATATCATATTGACCATTTTTACCTTGTTCGCCATTTATCCAATTCTGGTTGTGATTACGATTTCATTGCGGCCCGGTGATCGGTTGCTGAGCAAATCGCTGGCGCTGATCCCCGACAATGCCACCATCGAATCGTACGTTCGACTTTTTACCACAGAGCCATTTCTGCTCTGGTTGGGGAACAGTATGCTTGTTTCTGGAGCGGTAATGATCGTTGGTGTGGGGTTAGCTGCGACCGCCGGATATGCGTTTTCTCGCTATAAGTTCATTGGCAAAGAGGCGGCAATGTTCGGCCTGATCACCACCCAAATGTTCCCGTTGACCATGCTGTTGCTCCCGTTGTTTATCATGCTCATCAAGCTAAGGCTTTATGACTCATATCTTGGCCTGATTATCGCCTATTCCGCCACAGCATTGCCGTTCACGACGTGGCAAATGAAAGGGTATTATGATACAATCCCATTCAGCCTCGAGGAGGCTGCCTATATCGACGGCTGTAACCAGTTTGCCACGTTCTGGCGGATTGTTCTGCCGTTGGCTGCTCCTGCCCTGGTCATCACGGCGCTGTTTTCATTCATGGCTGCCTGGTCCGAATACCTGGTCGCAGCTGTCCTAATTCAAGATCAAAGTCTCTTCACCCTGCCGCTGGGGCTAAAGACGTTTCAGTCCGCGATGGAAACATCGTGGGGCCTTTATTCTGCTGGTGCGATCATGGTTAGTCTCCCAGTAGTGGTGCTATTTCTGTTTCTCAGCCGTTGGCTCATCTCGGGTTTAACGCTCGGAAGTGTCAAAGGATAGTTCGATCCCCGTCATTGATAAATATCGGAAGGCCCAGTTTGTCGCAACGGCGAATACCGATTCAACTTTTATGGCCATATCAAATGATGGCCCCGGTTCGATGAAAAAAGGAAAATACTATGAACAAGCTTTCCATCATTTCTGAGTTATTTCAATTTCTGAAGCACCGAAAAAAATGGTGGTTGGGGCCGATTATTGTATTTTTGCTCCTGCTGGGATTCTTAATCGTCTTTTTAGAAGGATCCGCTCTGGCGCCGTTCATTTATGCAATTTTTTGATGGTGACGATGAAGTCGATTGCAATTTATTATCGAAAACTGGCTTCAATACTCAGTCTTCTTGTAATTGTTACTATTCTAACGATTCTCTCTCCGCACTTTTTGACTGCGGAGAATATGCTTTCGATTGGATTGCAGATGGCGGTCATTGCCATCATGTCGATTGGCCAGGTTTGGATTATTATCTCGGGCGGAATTGATCTATCTGTCGGTTCTGTGCTGGCGCTTTCAGGAGTATCAGCCACGCTGCTCATCGCGAACGGCATCAATTTGGTGCTGGCGAGCGGGATTGGAGTGGCGGTTGGGACAGTCTGCGGCTTTATCAATGGTTTCCTTACGGCAGTGGGAAAACTGCCGCCTTTTATTTCAACCTTGGGAATGATGGGGATCGCGCGCGGCATGGCGCTTATCATCACCAAGGGAGTACCAATTTTCGGATTGCCAGAGCAATTTGCGGTCCTCGGGAATGGCCGTATCGCCGGCATTCTGCCGATCCCGGTGCTAATTACTGTTGTGTTGGGCATCATCGGACATATTGTGTTGACCCATACCCCATTCGGTCGCTACACCTATGCCATCGGCAGCAATTTCGAGGCAGCGCGGCTGTCCGGCATTCGAACCACTCGAACGCTGATCTACATCTATTTGTTAGCTGGCTTTTTATATGGCATTTCTGGGGTGGTTCTGGCTTCTCGATTAAGCACTGGACAACCGACCTCTGGTCTTGGCTATGAGCTGGATGTCATTGCCGCGTGCGTGATCGGCGGCGCCAGCTTGAGCGGCGGGAGCGGGACCATCTGGGGTGCTATGTTGGGCGCCCTGGTTATTGGCGTGCTGCGCAATGGCTGCAACCTGCTTGACATCTCCGCTTTCTGGCAGCAGGTGGCCATCGGCATCATTATTGTGATTGCTGTGTTTATCGATCAATATCAAAAGCGCCGATAGTCCCATAAGGTCCGTGCGCTGGCTCACACGTATAATTGGTCTTTGAACCGAGGCAAATTGATTAGCTTCATCATAGAAGGTACATGAATGGGCCATTGGATGAGATCTTCCAAAAGGGGATCAGTCCCAATTTAGAATCATCATTCGCTTGATGGATGAGGAGGAATCAAATTTATGGTCAGGAAGAGCATTATTGTATGGTTCATTGCGATGTTTATCTGCAACTGTACTGGGAGATCGCCAAAAGATAAGCCGCAGATACTGGTCTCACCGAAAGGATTGGTTCATTCGTTCTGGGTGACGGTGAAAGCTGGGGCGGATTCAGCGGGAAGGGAATTCCATGCGGATGTGATCTGGAAAGGGCCCACGCAGGAAACCGATATTGCCGGCCAAATTGCCATTATCGAAGATTATATCAATAAAGGCGTGGATGCGATTGTTTTGGCAGCATGCGATGCGCAAGGCTTGATTCCGGTATTGGAGAAGGCCCAGCAACGAGGAATTCCAATCATTACGATTGATTCTGGAGTGGATTCCGATTTGCCGCTCAGTTTTATTGCCACGGACAACATTTTGGCGGCCCAGAAAGCTGCCCAAAAGCTGGCTGAACTCATTGGGGAACGAGGAAAAGTGGCTTGCATCCCATTTATTCCTGGCGCAGCAACTTCGAATTGGCGCGAACAGGGGTTTGTTTCAGAGATAAAAAAGTACCCCCATATCGAATTGTTACCAATTCGCTACTCCCAAAGCGAAGTGGCGGTTGGCATGGCAGTCACCGAGGATATCCTGACCGGCCATCCGGATGTAAAGGGCATTTTTGCTGCCAACGAAGCCGGTACGATCGGTGTGATTCAAGCGCTGAAGACCAAAAACAAAATCGGCCAGGTTAAGGTGGTCGGATTTGATGCAGCACCGAACGAAATTAAGGCGCTGCAGGCTGGCGAAATCGATGCGTTGATCGTTCAGGATCCCTTCAAAATGGGATATGAGGGAGTAAAAGCCGCGATAAAAGTATTGGCCGGGGATTCGGTCCCAAAACGAATGGATACCGGCGTGTATATTGTGACCCGAGAAAATTTAAATCACCCTGAAATTCAGCGACTGCTGCGGTTTTGACGCGATGATTATTTTTATAATCCAGCTGTAAGATATGAGGCTATCAGGCAGTGCAACTAACTATATTTGCTGCAAAATCATCAAAACAAACTAAACTGTCATGCCGTCCGCCAACTGGCTGATAGCATGACAGCGTTTTTTTCTGGGGCTGATTTTTGCAAAAAGAACGAATGGAGGCTCGAACAAAGAAAGCTCATTGATCACTGATTTGGCTGTTATTGCGAGGCGTCCCCCAACTGGCGGATGCCGAAGCAATCTCATTGAATCACATAAAGCTAAGAGACTGCATCGCTCCGCTCCCAGTGGCACTATCACCCAAAATTTGCCGTTTTCGGTCCGTCACTAACTATTCGTCAATAAAAATATTCTTGCCATTTCTGCTCTGCTATCTTGCAGAATCCTATAATTTTTCAAAAAAATTCTTGACATTATTTGATTTTTAAATTATATTTAATGCGGAGAATCAATTTTCGATCTCAATGCTGAGGTCGAGTGAATTTGTTCCTATGCACTTCAGCACGTCGTCTCACCTTCATTTTCACCGACCGCTGTCTCTTTGTTGCTTTCTTTACTTTGATTTTTAGCATACAACATGCGTTTGCAGCCGTTGACCAAATTCTGCTTATTTCAGAAATCGATTCGATTGTAAAAAGAATTTTAGTTGTTTTCTTCTGGTTTAGTTTTAATTCAGGTACATAGCGAGAATTTGGATAATTATGTCCAGTTTGAAGTCGCTCCTGGATGGCCAATTTAAATCCTAAACTCAATCGGGAGGGTTCAACGGTGAAAAAATTTTCTCTCTCTGCAAAGCTCTTGCTATTCTCTCTTCTTTTGTTGCTCTTCTTTACGATTTCTTTTCCTAACTTTTTTGTTAAGTGCGTGTCTGCTGCCACGGCAATGCTTGTTCAGAATTCATCTCAAGACAACCTTACCAAACCGATGCAACCAGATCCGTGGTTAAAATTAATATTCAATGATACCAGAAAAGTGATAAAAATTAAACCCGAAGATGTCAACGGTCCTCCAATAGTTCTTAGCTTCACAGCAAAATTTGGCAATAATGGAACTCGTCCCACGGATACTTGTTTCGTGCGGTGCTACCCTCCGAATATGTCCCTCCCAGTCGGAAGGGTGCCTTTGACTCATTGGGGTGAAGAAATCTCCAAATTCCCGCCTGATATCAGCAAGCCAAAAATTGTAAAAAATTCAAACGATACCACGCTTGTTGAAGAAATAAGCTGGGAAATTAATCCGATTCTTCCAAAATCTGAAACGGAAAACGACACCAATTATATAAAGTTCACTCTTACGATAGATATCTTTGAAATATTAAAGGTGACTAATGCTTCATTGGATCTACAATGCTGGATGGGCTTGTTTTCCAAAACAGATCCCTTCAATCCAATTACATTCGATGTGGTTACTGTCCGTATTGAAATCCTACCTGAGCTTGAAATAGAAAAAATTGTGTTCCCAAATACTATCCTACCAGGAAATATGACCACTATCTTTCTAAATTCTAAAAATAATTGTAGCAGAAAACTGGATGATGTCGTAATCAAAGATACTCTTTGGAGCGAGCAAGGTCGCATAGATCAACTTATTGAGATCGTTTCTATCGATACCCCAGCCATCGATAATACCCTTCCAGATCTTGAATGGAACAAGTTGTCATATGAGAGGAATATGAGCAATTGGAAGCAGATCAAGATAACAATACGTGCTAAGCCTTATGAAGAATTAAAGAGCCTATTCAATGGCGTCCCAATCGTTATAACTGATCGGGCATTAATCATATACGGAACCGATACATTGGATACTGCGCAGGCGTCGTTTCAAATAGTTGCTCGCGATTTAGATCCCAATATGGAACCAAAGCTATTTGGCGAGTATGCTTCGCCCGGCTTCCCGGTGCTACTTCACGTTTGGATTAACAATATTGGTTCTACCCCCACTTATGAACCTTTTCAGGTTAGAATGTGGATGAACGATCAGAAAAATTCGCCATTTTATGATAAGAAAATTGAAAAAAGCATCAACGCTGGCAACTCGCTCTATCTTGCTATCGAATCGCCGCCACTGCCCGAAAACGAGGGTGTATATCGGTTCTATATTGAAGTCGATTATTTGAACCAGGTTTCTGAAATCGACGAGGATAACAATATCGATTCGATCTTGGTAAGAGCGAAGCTACAGTCGCTTACTACCGTGGTAAATAACTCAACCTGGTCGGATCGAGTATCTATCCGGAATCGAGCGCCTGCTTTTCCCGAGCCTATTTTTTCATATATCCAGATTATAGATCAAAATTACCATTATATTCGGGGATTGGCAGATGTGAATAACTGGTCTTCTCCGGACTGGGTCGCTCCGATTGGCGCCGAGATTCGGAAGATATGGAATCCTATCCAGGAATATCATGAAGAGGATATGAAAATCCCATTAGCAAATAACGTCTCTCAATTTAACGTTATTTGGCTCGGCGAAAATAATGCCAATGGCTTTTCTGTGGCGCTAATTGTGGACGGCAATATCGCTGCTGCCGATACTAACAATACCAATGCGGCTATCCGGACCCTGATTCAGCAAATGAGATCTCAGGATCGGATGGCCATCATTAAATTTAGTGACGGTGTCGAAATAGCCGAAGATTTTACGGCAGATCATGCCGCGCTGATCGACGCGATCAAAGGAACCATGCCAGCCGCAAATAATCATTGCTTGTACGATGCCATTGATACTGGAATCGAGAAAACGTCACTAAGGCATGGCAGGAAAGCAGTATTGGTATTTACTTCATCCCCGAATGCCGGGAGCCGTTATAGTCTGAGGGATGTCATTACAAAAGCTGACACCTTAGGCGTGCCGATATTCGCATTCGGGTTTGGCGATGCGCCCCAGGCAGACCTGAAGCGTATGGCTGAGCAAACCGGCGGCATTTTTATTTATGAAAAAGAGATTTGGGACATGTGGTATATTTTCAAATTGTTTGCCGAGATGTTCAAGAACCATTACGTTCTGGCCCATACGACCACGGATACCACTCGAGACGGCACTTGGCGGCTGGTCGATGTCACGGTCAATTATCCATCCTTAGGATTCACGGACTCCGATATCGGAAAATACAAGGCGCCAGATATTGGCGTCGATTTATTTGTGGTCAAGACAGCCGATACCGATTCATTCAGCGTTGGAGGTAGCGATACCATTCAATATGTGAGACCGAACGAAATTTTCACTTATCGTATCACCTATGGAAATCGGGGCTCTATTCCATGCTACAATGCGATGATAAAGGATGTTTTGCCCAGCTTAGTTGATATTGTCCCAGGGTCTTTTAGTCGAAATCCGGCTAGCATATCCTCGGATCAGCATCAAATATTCTGGCAAATCGACTTGCTCCAGCCTGGTCAACAAGACTCTGTTGAGATAAAGTTCGATGTGAAGGTCAAGAACACGCTCCCACCCTGGCAAATTGCATTAATTGATTCAACATTCATTGTTCATGAACAGGACCAGAAATTACCGAATAATGTCTCAATTCACATCGTTTATACTATTCCACAAAAGATTGATCCACCGGTGTTGAAGGTGACGCCTGAAAAAATTCGCCCACGAGATCCAATCACCGTGGAACTGCAAGCTTTCGAGTTGATTGTTGAATGGGACCTTATCGTCTTTTTTGAAGACGGCACGATGGTTAAAGGCTACGCAGATCCATACATTGCCGATCATACTCCACTTCTTCCGATGGAATCAGCCGATCAATGGTATCGGATCTATCCGGATTTTATCGAAACTTGGAAACGCACCGAAGCTCAGCAGGAGAAAATCACCTTTAAATTTGTGGGGAAGAACAATTATCGAAAAGAATTTGTGGTGGAGAAGGATGTCATTGTGGAGGCTGAGTTCGACTGTAAGATCCATCCCATTATCCTCAAACCAGGAGTTACCGGCGGAGCAAACCAGGTTTGGATTGATTTGATGCTTCCAAAAGATAACAACGTGAGCACCACAATCTGCAATGTGGCTGGAGAAATAGTGCGGAGCTTTCCTGAGATTCGAAATGTGCGTGGCGGTGAAAAACATGAACGCATTTTGTCGTGGGATGGCAGGGATGATAACGGCAATCTCGTCGCCAGTGACGTTTACATCGTCGTCATTAAGGCTGGCTCGAATCAGGTCTCTAAAAAAATCGTTGTGATCCGATAATTTAGCTGCGATTAAACGGAGGGATCTCTCATGCGAAAAATCCTCATTGTTCTGATGATAATTTGCATTTCTCTTTGTTCGAATCTACTGGCTCAATCTGGAAGGACTGGTTCTAATTTTTTGAAGATCCCAGTCGGCCCACGACCGATGGGGTTGGGATCAGCGTTCACGGGCGTCGCTGACAATGTTTATGCTCTTTATTGGAACCCAGCGGGTATCGGGTTCATCCGGCGCTGGGAAGTCTCTGCGATGTATAACCAATACTTCGCCGACATGTATTATGGCGCTATCTCTGGGTCAAAGCAATTTGAGGCCTTGTGGAGCAGAAAAACGGCCGTGGGATTGGGTCTGTTTTTTCATGGAATGCCAGAATGGTCGGATGATCTCAATAATGAAAAGGCCAGTGCAAGCAATGTCATGGCTCTGGCAGCGTTCGGCCAGCGACTCGATTGGCTTTGGAAAAATTTATCAATCGGATTAAACGCGAAGCTTGCCATCAGCACGCTCGCAGGTTATGATGCTTTCACTGTGGCTACCGATTTTGGAATTCTATCGCGCTGGAATTTGTTCAATCGACCCTTCCTGGTTGGTGCAGCAATCCAGAATATCGGGTTCCAAACTGCATTCATCGAAGAGAAATCGCCCATCCCTCTGGGGTATCGCTTCGGAGTCAGTTATCGATTGTTGGATTGTGATTACCACCATTTGTTGCTGGCAACGGATTTGGCGAAATATCGATCCAGCAATATGAAGTTGGGCCTTGGGGCTGAATATTGGTACCGCAATTTGGTGGCCGTGCGCAGCGGATATGCGTTTAATAAAAATGATCTTGGTGATGTTTCATTCGGTGTCGGTATCAAGTTGGATGCATTCCATTCTGGATTGCAATCCGATTACACCCAATCTGATTTCGGTGACGCGCTGGGATATGCCCGATCCGGTGCGGTGAGCGTATTCACTGCCAGCCCAGAGCCTTTCTATCTCCTATCACCCAAAAACGGATATACATTCGGCCCCCAGGATACCGTCAAGCTTTGTTGGGAAGCGGCAGAAGATCAAGATTATTGCGACATTATTCGCTATCGGAATCTTATTGACTCAGATTCCACGCTAGTGAAACAGGCGGTTGAAACTATCAGTAAAGATCCAACCTCGAAGGCTCATGTTATGAATGATCTCATCGGGGTTGACACATCAATTCAACTGACCCATATTCCTCCCGGAACGTATTATTGGAATACATTGGCAATCGATCGAAAGGGTCATACGAGGCTGGCATCGGCAACGGATAGCAAGCATCGAAAACAGGGCTCCGCCGCCGTCCGCTGGTTCATCAAAGCAGCCCCAGATCTGATAATTCGGCAGCTTGCCTTTCGACCAGTCAACATATTACCTGATTTGGATGATAATACCCAGGGGCATATCGTCATCGACATCGCCAATAACGGCAATTGGACCGCCTACAAATTTAAGGTGATTTTACACACCTCCTATGATTGTGAAGGGCTGCCCAATGAAGTCGCCGTATTCGAGATTGATAGCCTGCGTCCAAGGCAGTCGAAATCGTTCTCGTACCTGTGGAAGACCAATGATATTGGTCGGCATCATTTCTATGCTGACGTCGATCCGGACTTTCATGTGTTTGAAAGCAATGAAGCCAATAATCGGGATACATGTATCGCGATCACCATCCCTCGGGGAAATGTTCTCGCTGCTCAAGAAGAATTGGAGACGAATAAACTTATTTACAGCTATTATGAAATACCGATTGTGCCGCTGGTATTCTTTGCCCAAAATTCCAGCAAAGTGGATGCGGATTTCTACCAGGAAGATCGAATAAAGCCAAAACCGATGCTCAAAGTTATTGCTGAGCGATTGATCCAGCACCCCGAGTTCCAAATCCAGTTAGCTGGCTATATTGATCCAGTAACGGAAAAGGGTCAGAACAATTTGGCGACGGAACGAATGCAACGGGTCAAAGCAATTTTGGTGGACTCATTAGGTGTTCCAGCGCGTCAAATCGGATTGCGGAGTAATTATGATGTGACCCAGCGACGCCTGGAGCGATCGCCGGAGCCAATGGTAAATGCGGAGAACCGGCGTGTGGAAATTCTGTTTGATTCTAACAATCTCGAAGAGCAATTTGCCCTGTTTGGCCCCCTGGAAATCGCTCATCCACCTCAAATTAGCGATGGACTTGTATTCCATTCGCATTTGAAAGCTTTTGTTGATGTGACTTGCTGGCAGTTGATGATTCAGGAAGCAACTGGAAGAACCATCGTCTATCGAACGCCGTTTCGAATTGATCCCATTAGCAATCCAAGTGACATGACCGATAGTACGGTTTGGATTGGGAGAGATAACGAGAACAGATTGGTGCCACTGAATCAGCGCTACAATTATATGGTTTATGTTCAAGATCGCCTGGGACGGGAATTTGTCTCCGATCCAAAGAAATTTTATTTGAAATGTGATCGGATCGAAGAGCGTGAAGTGCAGGTCCATCTAAATCTCTTCGACAGTCCCAAAGAGTTATTTGCATTCAATGAGATGCGAATAGATAAATTGATCGATCGATTGTGTCGGTCAGACTCTCTCAAGGCCAAGTTCAATGGCTTTGCTTGCGATATTGGTGGATTCAATTATAATGTGAACTTAGCTTATCTACGAGCAGAAACCTATTTTGACTTGTTCAGAAAAAAATTGAAAGAGAAATGTCCTTCAGCAACCATCGAAGAGAAATTGGTCCCAAACGCCTCGGTAGAGGTACTAATTAAGAAATACGCTGGACATCCTGGGAGCTATGCCGAGCCATTTCAATACCTGAACCCATGCACTTTGAAGGAATATGTTTTTCCGCTGGATAATCCTTATGGGAAAATTCTGAGCCGACGAGTCGATATTATTGTGTTCAAGAAGCCGGAAGCCGAAGAGACGAAATAGAAATAGATTCGGCCTATTCACTATTAGCTAATTTTGTCCCCTATTTCGCAAGTTCGAGGTGAACGGCTATAACAATACTAAATAAGGCCATTCTCTATAAAAAGTTTGCAAAAATGATTTTGTTACGACGGATTTTGGTGATATTTTGACTGCCAAAAAAATATCTAAACAATAAAGAAAGTACTTGATTTTTAATTAAGAAATTATTATTATCGGTTAGATTACAAAAAGTTTATTTGTATGCTCAATACCTAAATTCCCTCAGCTATATTTACGGGCAGTAAGATATATTTATTTTGTGACACTGTCAGAGCAAAATCGCTAAACAGATCAGCGCCAATAATTCCCGAATAAATAACGGTGCAACGATTGCACACGTGCCGCAAGCGGATGCTAAGTTGCCTCTCAGATCATGATCGACAGCTACCCATTAGAGCTTCCTGACACCGTTATTTATCAATCAAATAATCCAAACGAGGTCCGGTATGAAGACCCCATCAAAAATATTAACACTGTGCACAGGGATAGTGCTAATATTTTGGATGTTTGGATTGTCAGATAGGAGTTGGTCAGCGACGAAATCCGTACACCCCGGTCAAATGAGTGTTCCGGCTGACGATCAAAATGTCCTCAGCGATAAAGCTGCACACCCAAAAAATGACTCGGTGTCAACCATTTTGTGCGACAAAAATCCGCCATATTTTACCCATTTAGATCCCGCTTCCGAGCAACCAGAAGTTCCGAGGCAAGTGATCATCAAATTCCGCGTCAATGATGATTATCGTCCAAAGAAAAACGAATGGGATCGATATGGAGTGGATACCACCCAAATATTTATTTCCATCAAAAGCCGCTTTTGGGAAGTCGATTCCGTTCGACCTCATAAAATCACATTAGCTGATAGCATTTTTAAAGTGGATTGCGAATATGAGCCACCCAAACAATTTGATTGGTCAGATACAATCACTGTCACTCTATTCGCTCGAGATGTCTCCTATCTCAAGAATAGCGCTGAAACAACATATGTTTTCTATGCTGTGAAGGATTCGGTCGGCCCAATGATCATGCCAACCGATCCGGACTCAGGTCAAGCAAATGTTTCGGTGCAAACAGCTATCGAGTTTAAGGTGTGGGATTCTGATGCTGGCGTTGATCTGACATCGGTGTATCTGGATATTACAAGCAAGACCGTGACCGTGAATAGGGCAACGCCTGAGACGACGAAGGCCGATGGTGATACGGTTTATTTTCGGTATAAGCCGGATCAGTCATTTGCTTATGATGATGAGGTGATGGTTCATATTCATGCGGTGGATAGGGCAGCCCGGCCCAATGCTTCGGATTTGTTCTATAAGTTCAACACAGAATCGGCGCCATCCCAGGATACGACTGGGCCAG